>Ga0255338_1005378_pt1 | contig 11864 bp, 12 predicted proteins | sample MeOH1_35cm_T4_19_FD_203715 | JGI IMG/M metagenome (GOLD analysis project Ga0255338, IMG submission 203715) | Sandy soil microbial communities from University of British Columbia, Vancouver, Canada - MeOH1_35cm_T4_195 | ecosystem: Engineered > Artificial ecosystem > Sand microcosm > Unclassified ... | reverse complement strand
CTTCCGGCAGCGGCACGTCCGCCCAGCTGACTCCCGGCAGCATCAGGTTGCGGGCTACCCCCGCGGCAAAGGTCTCCCAGTCGGTACGATACGGCGGACGGTGGTTGACGGGCAGTGCCGCTTCGCGTGGATGGAGGGGTGCGCAGAGCCGCAGCAGGCGGTCCAGCGCTTCCTGCCGTGTGGGTGGTTGGGGATTTCCCGCCGCATAGAGATGGGCATCGAAGACCACCTCCCCGGCGGCCAACTCGTGGAAGTTGCGGCGCACCACGCGCAAACCCAACCCGGTGCGCTCGCCTTCGGAAAACGACTGGACCCGGCAGTCGTGGAAGCGGTACAGGTTGCGCGCGGACATCCACGTCATCGGGGTGAGATCAAAAAAGACCGCCGCCTCCCGACCTGCGTCCCAGAAGTAGGCGGCGGGAAAGCTGTTCCCCCATGCCTTTTCATCCGCGCCCTGGTAGATGTTGCCCGGCCCCTGGTTGACGGTGACCGCCACCGACCGCTGCTTCATCCAGAATGCAAACTGGGGCGCCAGGCCCGCCAGGATCATGTCCCGTTGGAGCCCGCATGTAAGCCGAAAATGGATGAACTGGCTCGCGGAGGTCGACTCGACCAGGAGCGTCCACGGATAGCCCTCGCGCTCTTGCGTCCCCGTGAGTTCCGCGGCCACGCGGTCTGCAGAAGCCTCCACCACGCGGTATCCGGTGGGCCGAAGGTCGAACCCTGCTCCCTGCACGAGCGGCGCGTCGTCGTCAAAGAGCGGCTTCCAGGTGTTGCTGCTCTTCACCTCGGTAGTGAGATGGAAGTAGCCGTCCGCGCCGCGCGCGAAGATCACCTTCTGCGCGCGGCAGCGCAGTACCAGGCGATCCGGCCCCCCTGTAACGGCCAGATCTCTCCCGGAGTATGCCGCGCCGGGAGCCGGTGAAGCAGCCAGCGCCGCCAGCGCGGTCAGGGAGAGGAGACAAACGCACAGGGCGATCCTTGGCATGAAGATCATTGCGGTCGAGTTTCCGAATACCAGAGCGGTTGCTTACCTTCTGTCTACTTGCCAGGGCCAGCGATGGTGCTCAGTAACTGGTTACCTCCGAGCGAATGACTTACGCAAAGCGATGTTCAGGACGACCAATACGGCGAACAACGCCAGTGGCACGTACCAGCTTTTTTCGAGGGTGTGAACGGTCAGTTTGGTGGTCAGTCTGTTGATGATGAGGCTCGCAACAATTGCGTTTCTCACAAAACAGAAGATGAGTTCAAATGCAAGTGGGTTGTGGTCTTCCCCACGCTGCGAGGCGTACCGCCACAGGTCCTCGACCGGCCGCAGCGTGAGTACCATCCCGAATAGAAACAAAGCCACTACGAAACTGGTGAACGTTGACGTGAGCCAGGCAGCCCAGAATGGCATGCCCCAGCGCACCAGCCAGAGGTTGCCGCACACCAACATCGCGTATCCCGAGACCCAGAAGACTCCGTAAGCCGCCATCTTGGCAGTTTCCAGTTCGCTTTCTAATTTCGGATCTCGCTCGATTCTCATGGAGCACCGACGGTGGCTTACGCGGCCGTTTGCGGCTTCAGCGCTCGTCGCAGCACATTGCGGGTAATCCGCTGGACGCGTGCATCCGGGCCGTGCGGGCGGCTCCAATGGCTCCAGGGCAGGATATGCCCCGGCGGCGACGACAGCCCCTGGCTCCAGAAAATCGTCGCGGCGTTGAACACCAGGTTGCCGGTGGGTCCGGGGAAGATCGTGGCGGCGTAGCGCCCTTCGGTGATGCCGCCCGCCCATACCGGCCCCTCGGCCAGCACCTCCAGCCCGGCGTGGTCCGGGTCCGGATCGCCGTGGTGCTCCCAGCCCACCAGGCCGGGGATGCTCTCGCCGCGGCGCATCCCCGTGCCGGCGAAGACCCAGTGCTCCGGCTTCGCGCACGTCCAGTCCCCTCCCCCGTTGAAGGGCACCACGCTGCGGGCGCCGATGATCATCCGCTCGTCGGGGCCGCGCTGGACGATCCCCGGAAACAGCGTCGGATAGGCGGCGCGCTCTTCGTCGCGCAGCGGGCCGTAGCTGCCCGTGCGAGTGAGGATGCGCTTCGGCCGGCCGTCTGCACTCGCCGAGAAGGGCGAGGCCATGAACACGGCGTTACCGCAGAGCCAGAGGTAACTCACCCCCGCCTGGATGGCCGCTCCTGCCGCTGCATACTGACGTGGGTCCCAGTACTCATCGTGACCCACGCTAAGGAATGCCTTCGCCCGGGTGAGGGCGGCGGGCTCCAGGCAATCGCTATTGGAGACGTAGGTCACGTCGTAACCCTGCTGCTCCAACCAGAAGCAGAGCGGGAACTCCCACAGCAGGAACTCCCCGGAGCCGATGGAGAGCGCGGGCTGAAAGATCTGCGTGTACATGCCGTACGGACGATCGAACGAGACCGCCACCCCGGCGGCATGCGCCCCTTCCGGGTGGGTGTACAGCGACTCGGCGGCCGGCCACTGGTTGTAAGCCTGCCAGGTGTTGTCGCTCACCTGGAAGAGGAGGTCCGCCGGCCGCTCGTCGCGGATCACAAAGATCACGTAGCTTTGCCAGTACGGCTCGCTGGGGCTTTCCGGCACCGTGGTCAGCTTCCCCAGGTAGACCCCGCTTGGCCACTCCTCCGGAATGGTCACCTCCAGCGAGGGCTCCCAGCGGCACTCCCGCAGGCGGCCCGGAAGCGGCCCCATCGGCGGCACCGGCTGCGTCCGGCCCGGCAGCGCCTCCCAGCGCCGCACGAGGCGGGCGCCCTTCCCGCCGTAGTAGCCCATGCGGTAAAGATCGAGGTGGAACCGTCGCGCCGGCGCGGTGCTCACGCAGATCCTCAGGGTCTCCCCCGCCAGGTAGGACTGCTGGGAACAGTACCCCTCGATCAGCGAGGTGCGCCACTTCCCCTCGTTGATCCGGACGCGCGTAAGCTGCCAGTCCGAGGTCCCCTCGCGCGCGTTTTCCCGACGGACGCGGTCGCGGCGCGCGGCGCGTACTTCGACGCCGGCTGCCAGGGTGAGACCGCCCGCGAGCACTTCACGGCGGTTGAGAGGGTTGGAGTTGGGATGGTTCATCTCCGGTTCGTTCGCCGCGGCGGTCGGTTGGCCCTACCGCCGTTCCGGAGCGATGGGTGGAGGACCCGGGCCGCAAACAACCTGGTCTTACTTTCCTTTCGCAGGACGAGGGTCGCGGATTCCGGCCGTGGCGGGAGGTGCATCTGTTACCCTCTGGATCCATCCGGTCGAATACATGATCCAGCCTGGTTTACCGTGGGGAGTGATGAAACTCTGAAGCTCGTCCGATGCGTTTAGGGTGCCGATGGAAGACTCGAAGATCGCCGGAGACAGCGTATTAGCGTTCAGCTCTGCCAAAGGGCGGGTGGATAGCAGCCGATTGAATGCAAATCCACCTGGCAGCGTCGTGCGGGCCGTGCAGCGGAACACTTCGAGATTCTTTGTGTAGGCGTAGAGGCCATCGCACCAGTGGTCTGCGGGCGGCATCCGCTCACTGTAGTCGGCCGCATACATCAACAGAGCCGCCGAAAGTTGGTTCGCATTGGCTCGGCAAGTGACTCTCCACACCGCATCCCGCGCTCGCATAAAGACCGCAACGATCTGGAAGGCGAGCGCTACGCCGATCAGAAGCGCCGCACCGCGGACTACCGCTCGCAAGACGGTGCGCCTGCGGCGATATCGATCAAGCGGCGAGAGATCCTCAATCCCCGGGCCCCGTTCATCGGGCATTCAACACCTCGTGCTGCATCTGATCCTCTGGTTGAATTAGGAATGCGGCAAAGGTGACTCCCGTTGGTAATCACACGCACTGATTGCGGCGGTATCTCATGCCACCCTTTAGTTTCTGTTCATGTCCGCTGTCGGCTGGCTTTATTCGTATTGGCTAGAGGTCGGCGTTGTAGGACGATCTGCCCCGGCCGTCAGGCGCGGCGGGCCACCATCGCATTAATCCAGATTGGGGCGAAAGGCGAAGTGCAGCCCTTCGGACATGGGTAGTCGCGATAGAGCCCCAGCTTCTCTCCGATGTCGAGGGCTCGCCGGCGATGCTCCGCGGATTCAATGCCCATTCCCGCGAGGCAAAAGTTCATTGTCCACTGGGCCGGTGCCGGCGCGCCGGCCATCTCACGCTCGATTCGATCCAGCAGCGCGTTGAAATCCAGCCCCGCCGGATTCTTGGTAATGCGCTCGGCGGTCAAGCTCCAACCGGCGCGCGCGAGCATGGGATGCGAAGATTCCATCCAGCGTAGACGCAAGGCCTCTTTGCTCGGATGCTGCTTGATGACGTTCGCCATCAGCCAGTCCGCAATCTGCGTGTAGGTCACGGCTGAAGCCATCCGCTCCAGGTCCGCCTCGGAGAACTGCTTCGGCTTCACGATCAGGGTCGCCAGGAGCATGGCGTCGACGTTTCCGCTCGCCCAGAGCTCCAGCCCCAACTCGTGATTGATTTTGATCGACTTGGCGATCGCCCGGATATCCCCCATCTTCACGCCGTACTGGTTCTCGGGAGCGCCGTTCCTCGCGTTCATCTCGCGAACCCTGGCGTGGCCGCAAAGCTCCAGGGCCTTCAGTGCTTCGGCCAGCGATTGGGGCGGCTGCATTCCACTCATGCCCGTGCACCGCCCTCCCGTTCGTGGACTCGGCCCCCGCCGGAGCGGTGGATTCTGCCCTCTGCTCTCATTTCACGCTCCTCGTGGACCGAGTTACTCTGCACGGCGGTGCAACCGTCCACGCCCTCCCTTGCCGCACTCCACATTCTCGGCGCGCGTCCACCTCTCCTTCCCTGCCGTGCGCCAGTCCGGCTGTCTCGCAAGAAGCAGCAACTACCGTGCCCCTTTCCACCTCTTCCGGTAAACATCACTACTCGCTCTTCGAAATCTCCATCGCCAGTTCACCGGTCCGGAAGCTGGTAAAGCCCTCCGGTCCCCGGCTTAGCCCGAAGAGGGTGTGGTGACTCAGCCGGTAATTACCGGGCACTGCGGGCATGGACGGCGTGATGCTCTTGTTATCGGTCCGGGACGGCGGCGCCAGCTCGAGCCACGGCAGTGCCACGGCGAGGGCCTCCCCGGGCATCAGCGATCGATCCCGCGCGAAGGGAAGGATCGACAGCCTCATCACGTCCACGCGCACGCGGTTGCCGGCCTGATCCACGACTTCCGGCGAATAATCGCTGATCGGGTAGTTCCAAGACCGGAACTGCTTCGGCTGCTTCAGCGTGTTCCGCGCATGCAGCGTGAAGGGCACCACGTCGCCCATCCGGTAGTCCGTGCGCCCGAGCAGGAACGCGCTCCCCAACTGGAGGCCCTCCTTCGGCTCGCCCCAGGCGATGCGGAACGGCGTCAAGGCCGGGCTATTCGCAACCGCCGGCTCCCGCAGCACCGTGATCGCCACGGAGCCCGTGGACACTCCCTTTGGATCCTTCCCCTGATCGCTAAGCATCCGCAGGTTGGCCGCACTCAGGGTGTAAGCCCCCGGCTCGAGGTTAACGGTCGGCACCGAAAAATCGGTGCGATCTCCCTTCCATCCCGGCTCACGCACGATGAGGACGGGCGGCGGCATGTTTGCCGGGGACTCTTCGTGCCCGGTGAGGATGATGGTGTTCGAGGTGAGCGCGCCCGGAACCGAAGCATCCGTCTCCAGGATAAGGCGGTTGCCGGCGCGTTTCACCGTCCAGGCAGCCGGCGCGAGGCTATCCAGCTGAATGCTCTCCCCGGTGACATTGCGGATCAGCAACTCCGCCCGCAGCGGCTCCCCCTGGCGCACGGTCAGGCCACCGCCGGGAATTCTGATTCCCGCCTCGATTCCTGCCCGCGACTCCCCCCACGCCACGGCGGGAGTCGCGGGCGAGATAGCTCGGGACGGCAGGCAAAGACCGGTCGCCAGTATCACCACGAGGGCGGTAAGCGACAGAGGTGACGCGGCGCGTAGCGACATGGGATGATCCCCTCAAAGCCGGTGTTGGGGGCGGCCCACTTAGACCGGCCACCGTATGCCCCTTGAGATGTGGAAAACCGGATGCAGGTTACAGTCCACCCAGTCGCAGGTAGCGCTCTAACACGGCAAATACCCGGCGGGTCTCGCCGCTCGTGCCCACCTCGTCAAACCTCCGGCTCCCAGCTCTTCGTGCTGGCGGTCCGGGGATCGTGGATCGGGTCACTCCGGGTCTTTCGTTCCGTAGATCCGTTTGTGCTCGCGGTCAGCCCGCTCCGTATACTGCGCCGCCAGGGCCCCGTCGCCGACCAGATCCGCCGCCTTCGCGGCCTTCCGCAGCACGACCAGGGGAGCCTGCACCCCCCGGACAATCAGGTCGTGTCCTTGCTCCCAGGCCGCCCGGCGGATCGGTCCCGGACACGCTTCATCCGCCGCCAGATCGAGTGACGCCTCGGCGATCGTGCGCGCGAGGCCAACCTTCATCCAGTCGCAGTGCCGCTTCAGCAGCCCGCGCAGTTCCTCTAACACTTCCCAGGCTTCCGGATGCCGCTGCAGGCGAACCAGATACCTGGGCAAGTTCAGCAGCGAGCTTGCGTAGTGCCACTCATCCCCTCGCGCCAGGTCCCGCAGCTTGGCGGCTGCCCGCAACGCCTCCGCCGGCTGGCCCAGCGCGTCACGCAAGTACATCAGCGAACGAAGCGATAAGCTGTCACCGGGTTGTACTGCCTCCCAGCGATCGAGCCAGATCCGTCCCTCATCGATGGCGCCGAGCGTGATGGCCCGCTGCGCCAGCACGTGCGGATCTTCGTCCTGCTCCCGCTCCGGATACTCCTCTCGTTTGCGTCGCCACCACGCCTCCAGTTCGTCCGGTCCCACCGCTTCGGGTGCCTTTCCCAACACTTCCCGGATGCTCTCCGCGGTATCCGCCGGAAGGCTGGCTATCCATTTCAGCCCCGCCTCCCGGTCCCCCGCTAACAGGTAGAGCGCGTCGAACCCGCACCACGTGTCGAAGTTGGCCCGCTTTGCCTCCCACAGCAGCGGCACATCCCCGGCCTGCCGGTACCGGGCGAGCAAGAAGGCGCCGAGATGCAGCGCAGTAGGGTCACCCTGGAACGGGTCATCCTTCCGCGCCAGTACTTCCTGCTCAAAGAGATAGCGCACGAGTGCATGGTCTGCGGGTCGACGATCGTACTGCAGGCAGACCAGCACTCCCAGCCGCCGAACGTAATTCGCGTCCACCCGGGTCCATTCCGGGTGCGGCTCGGGCGCGTAGGCCAGCTCCGGCCACTTCTCCGGATCATCCCGGAGACGTTGCAGCAGTTTCTGGTAAGGTTCGAGCATGGCAGAACCTGAAGCTTCGACAGGTCCAGCGTAGCAACTTCCCATCGTGTCAGCCAAGTGCCTCGCACTGCCGTTCCTGTGCCAGGTACGTCGCGGCGCCGCTTACAAGCCGGAACCCGTTGTCGCAGCCCACCCGGGCATCGAACTGTGGGGATCGGAATTGCCGCGCTTCCCTGGCCGTCATCCCCGCCAGGAGGAAGGCGCAGCGCGTTTGATCGAAGTGATTGCGGAACTGCTCCAGCCTCCCCTCTTGAGCCGTTGGGCTCTACCTGCACCGAGACATGGCGGAGTCATGCGTGACCTCTGCAGGGAGTTACCGCTGGAGTCGAGGGAAGAACGACTTGCTGACATCGCGGGAACGGCCTCCCGGTGCGGGGGGACTGGCAGCGGCATGCCGGGGCGCGGTCGGGTTTGGGCTGGCCAGTCTGGTGGTCTTTGGCACGGTCGCGTTCGGCGAGCGGTGGATGTACCAGACGCTGGGGCTCTACGGCGCGTACGGCGCCTGGACGCTCCTCTTCATTGTTCCCTCGGCGGCGGCGCTGCGGAGTTTGGTGGCGGATCCGGCGCGGAAGCGGGCGTTCCCGCTCCTCTTTGCGGCGGCATTCTTCCTTTACGCGGTCGGCTGGATGGCCGGCTACTTCCTCCTCCGCAAGAGCTGGGGCGAACAGCCCGCCGAACTGGTGGCCTCGCTGCTCGGGTCGGCGCTGCTAGCCCTCACGCTTGCCGTCGGGCTGTGCGCGGCTCGCCGGTTCGTGCCCATGTTCGGAATCCTCTTCGCGGCGAACACGGCCGGCTATTTTCTGGGTGGCGCCCTGCTCTTCACCCTGGGCCGGCCCGTGGGGATGCTGCTCTGGGGAGTCGTCTACGGGCTGCTGCTCGGCGCGGGCCTCGGCGCCGCGATCCATCGCGCCCAGGAAGCGGCGTCCGAACGTTAGTTCAGGTGGTGATCTCCAACGGCCCGCCGCGCCTGGCGGTGACGGCGCCGCTCCATCGTCATAGAGGAGAAACGGGCGGTGGGGATTGAATACATTCTAGCGAAACGACGTCCGGAGACGTTGGAGGCCAGGAAGGCTAGCGGTCTGTCAACCGACAAATGAATGGTTTACCGCGAGTGTGAACCTGAGAGTGGCGGCGGCGTCTCGCCGCCTCCCGGTGAGCCATTGGATCACCGGGCCGACGTGCCGGCGGCTGGCCGCGACGCTGGCGCCATGTCTATCCGTTTCAACTGAACAGGTCGCTAGTCGCCGGTGTCCCGGTGCGCGCGGGCTCTTCCGCCGGCCCAGCTACCGGCCATGGTTGGGAAGCCCGCACGATCGCAGCTTTTGGTATCCCAGGTGCATCATCCCAGGAGGAGTGAATGAGTTCGTGTTTCCGTCTCGCCCTCCCGCTGGTCATGGCGGGCCTCGTCGTGCCGGTCGCCCTCCAGGCCGCGCCCAGCTCGCTCAAGATCGGCGACAAGCCGGAGAACTTCACGCTCAGCGCTCCGGACGGAAAGCAGCATTCCCTGTTCCTTAAGGAAGCTCCCAAAGCGACCACGGTACTCTTCATCTCGGCTCGGTGCCCCATCTCCAACCGCTACAACGGCCGGATGATCGAGTTTGCGCAGCAATACGGCCAGAAGGGCGTGCGGTTCATCGCTCTCAACGCCAACGATCCGGAGACGATGGAAGACATCGATGAGCACGCGAAACGGATCGGCTACCCCTTCCCCGTGCTCCGGGACGTGAAGAACGTGGTCGCCGATAAATGGGGAGCCCAGGTGACCCCGGAGGCGTTCGTGCTGGACCAGCAGGGCGTGCTGCAGTACCACGGGCGCATCGACGACCAGCTGGCCGAGCGCAAAGTAACGAGCCCGGACCTGAAGAACGCTCTCGATGCCGTGCTGGCCGGTAAGAAGCCGGAAACCAAAGCCACTGGCTGCGACATCAAGCGCATCTGATCCGCCGCGAAGGCACGCGGCCTCCTACCTGATTTCTTACTCGCTGACCTGAAGTCGACACATTGGCATGAAACGCTCGACGAGAATGGAGCTTGGCCGCCAGACGGTGCGCATCGCCGAAGCCGGTGGGTACACGGCTCCGAGCGGCCGCAAAGTCCAGCTCTCACGGCCAATCAAGAACTGCCTCAGAGGGACGCGATTCCTCGTGCCCGACGAGTTGGAGCAGCTTCGCAAGCAAGTCCTGGAAACTCCGGCGCCGGACCTGCAAACCGCTTTTGAGGTGGTCAATGAGACGACGCTGCAAGGTATCGCGCGTCTCGTGGCCGGCGGCGCGGCTCCGGTGGTAGCCCTGAACTTCGCCTCCGCCAAGAACCCGGGCGGCGGATTCCTCAAAGGCAGCCAGGCGCAAGAGGAGTCGCTGGTGCGCAGCACGGCGTTGTATCCGTCACTGCTGCGGGGCGAGCCGTATTACCAGCTTCACCGCGTCGGGGAGTCGATGCTCTACACCGATGCGATGATCTATTCGCCGGCATGCCCCGTCTTTCGGGACGATGAGGGCCGGCTACTCGAAGCGCCCCACCTCGCCGGGTTCATCACCAGTGCCGCGCCCAACGCGGGCGCTGCGCAGGACGCCCGGCCGCATGAGCTTCCCCTCATCCCGGAGACCTTCCGCCGCAGGTCCGAATACGTACTGGCGCTGGCGGCGTCCGAGGGCTACCGGCATCTGGTCCTCGGGGCCTGGGGCTGCGGTGTCTTCCGCAATGATCCGAGCGTGGTGGCCTCCGCGTTCGCCGCGCACCTCCTGGACGGCGTCTGGCGCAACCGCTTCGAGCGAGTCGTTTTCTCCGTCCTCGATAAAAGCGACGACCGCGCCACCTTCCACGCCTTCCACCAGGTGTTCGCCGCCGCCTGACGCGCTAATCAATTCCAGCTCTGCTGTATTCCTGGCCGAGCTACCAGAGCCCGTCGGATCCGGGAACGGCGAAAAACGCCGTCAGTACAAACCCCGAATCACGTGCCTACTTTGGCTTCGGCGCTGGGACATTCGGAATGGAGACGCCACCCGAAGGCCGGACCTCATGCCCCATCCAGCCAAACTCCATGCCGGTGTTCGGCTACTGCGGAAGGAGCGTGATCGACTTCGACTCCGTTCGGACTCCTACCTGGATCTCAATCGTCACCGCCACCCCAAAGGGCACCGTGGTGAAGCGGCTGTTGCCGTTCTTGTCCGTAGTCGCCGTGAGCGAGACGTTCTTCCCCTGGCAGGTGTAGCGGCAGGTCACCATTGCCCCCGGGGTCGGCGTTCCGCCCAGCACCTCGAACGGGTTATTGGGCGTCTTGTCCGGCTTCGGTTCATGCACCACTACGGTAATGGTTCCCCCGTCCGGTGCGGTAGTGCGTGCCCCCTACCCGCCTGTTTATTCATCTCTTGGTGCGACCTCGCATAAGCGGGGAACATTGTAAGTGAGATCGTTTGCAGGAACGGGAGGAACGCAAATGCTTTGGACAATCATTACCGTGCTGGTGGTGCTCTGGCTGCTCGGTTTCATCGGGCATGTGGGCGGTGGCTTGATCCACCTGCTCTTGGTGGTGGCTGCCGTCATTCTGGTCTTCAACCTGCTCACCGGGCGTCGCACCCTCTGAAGTCTGGGCGGTCGCCGCGGCGCGCTGCAGGCTAGGCCGCTTCATCGCTGGTATCCATGTCTATTACAAAGGGGAAACTAAGTGCCGAACAAAGATCAGATTGCCGGTAAGGGCAAGGAGCTTCAGGGTCGCGTCCAGGAAGCGGTTGCCGTCTTGAAAGGCGACAACGAAGCGGAAACGGCAGGCAAGTTGAAAGAGGTCGAAGGGAAGGCCCAGCAGGCCGTCGGCAATGTGAAGGACGCCCTGCACAAAGCGATCGGCTGAGAGCGCCGTGCAGGCGCCTCGTGGGCCGCTGTGCCGGCGTGAGAATGGGTGCGCCGGGGGCCAGGGAGGTAGGCGAGCCGGTAAGCACGTGACGGCGAGACCGGCCAGTCGGCTATCTACCTGCTTGCCGCAGCATGCGAACGGGACTGCAGGGGTCGGAGGTAGGATGGGACCAGGCTCTTACACTCGCCGAGAGGAGAACACGCGGGTCAGCTTCACGACGGGTGGGGTGGTCCGGGTGCTGGCCCTTCTGGTGGGGGTGCTGGCCCTGTGGTACCTCAGAGACCTCCTGCTACTGGTCGTCACCGCGTTTATCCTCGCATCGGCCATGCTGCCGCTTGCCAACCGTCTGGAGAAGCACGGGGTCGCGCGAACCTGGACAGTTGCGGGCGTGCTGGCAGTAATCCTGGTGGGAGTAGGATCGCTCACGGTGCTGACTGCGCCGATCCTGGCGGAGCAACTCCGCCAACTGACGGTTCACGCTCCCCAGCAGATCGGCCGCGCTTCCGCCTGGATCACCGCGAAAAGCAGCAGCCTGACCGGCCGGCCGGTGAACACCCCCGATCTCAGCGGAGAGGCCGGGCAGTACCTCCGCACCGCCGCGGAGCGGGTCGTCCGGCTCACGGCCGGGGCGGCGGGCGCGGTTGTGGCCCTGGTCATGGTCGCCGTGCTTGCGAGTTTCATGGTGATCGACCACCAGCGGTTCCGCGCCGGGTTCCTGCGGTTCGTG
>Ga0255338_1005377_pt1 | contig 11873 bp, 9 predicted proteins | sample MeOH1_35cm_T4_19_FD_203715 | JGI IMG/M metagenome (GOLD analysis project Ga0255338, IMG submission 203715) | Sandy soil microbial communities from University of British Columbia, Vancouver, Canada - MeOH1_35cm_T4_195 | ecosystem: Engineered > Artificial ecosystem > Sand microcosm > Unclassified ... | reverse complement strand
GCAACACGCCGCCTGACCCTTACGCCGGCTTCGAAGCACGCATCGTTCCTGAGAACATCACGCTGCTGCCGAAGACCACGAGCGAGACCACCGGCGGCAACGCCTTCAACGAAAAAGTCGTGATCGCCAAGAAAGGCGAAACGGTACCGGCAATGCTGCGCGATCTCGGCGCGAGCCCGGAGGACATCGCCTCGGTCATCCGCGTGCTCAACCGCGGCCGCGACGGCGGCATCCGCGAAGGCCAGAAGCTGCGCGTGCTGATGTCGCCGGTCGCCGGCACACAGCCGCCGCGGCTGCAGCCGATCCGCGTGATCATCGCCGGCGACACATCGATCGACGCCGTGGTGGCGCTCGCCGACACCGGCAAATACGTCTCGGTCGACGTGCGCAACGTCGACACGGACGTGGCACAGAGCGGCGATGGCGCCGACGACGAGAACGACACTTCCGGCGTGCGCCTCTATCAGAGCGTCTACGAGACGGCGCTGCGCAATCAGATCCCGAAGCCGATCATCGAAGAGCTGATCAAAATCTATTCGTACGACGTCGATTTCCAGCGCAAGGTGCAGCCGGGCGACTCGTTCGAAGTACTCTACGCTGGCGAGGACGAAACGCCGGTGGCCGACAACCGCAGCGACGTCTTGTTCGCGGCGCTCACCGTCGGCGGCGAGACCAAGAAATTCTACCGCTTCCAGTCGCCGGACGACGGCCTCGTCGACTACTACGACGAGAGCGGCAAGAGCGCGAAGAAGTTCCTGGTGCGCAAGCCCTTGGTCGCCGGCATCATGCGCTCGTCCTTCGGCATCCGCCGCCATCCGATCCTCGGCTACACCAAGATGCACACCGGCGTGGACTGGGCGGCGCCTTCCGGCACGCCGATCTACGCCGCCGGCAATGGCACGATCGAGAAGGTCGGCTGGGAGTCGGGCTACGGCAAGTTCATCCTGGTGCGTCACAACAACGGCTATGAGACCGCCTACGGCCACATGAGCGCCTATGCGCGAGGCATGGACGAGGGCAAGCGCGTCCGCCAAGGCCAAGTGATCGGCTTCGTCGGCTCGACCGGCCTCTCGACCGGCTCGCACGTGCATTACGAAATCCGCATCAACGGCCGCTTCGTCGACCCGATGCGCATCAAGCTGCCGCGCGGCCGCGAATTGCAGGGCCCGATGATGGCGAGCTTCGAGAAAGAACGCGAGCGGCTCGACAGCATCATGGCGCGCAAGCCTGCACGCGTGGCGACTGCGGCACCGGCGGGACGGTAGTTCAGTTTTTCGCGAAAGCCTCTCAACGCGTCATGCCCGACCTTGTGCCGGGCATGACGCATTGAGGCTGTGCGCCGAGCCTTACGCCGCCTGCGCCATCTTGCCGTTGAAAGTCAGTCCGAGCTTATCGCCGGAGACAGTCACAGCCTCGCCGTCCTTGATCTGACCTGCGAGGATCATCTCGGCGAGCGGGTCCTGCACTGCCTTCTGGATCACGCGCTTCAACGGGCGCGCGCCATAGGCCGGATCCCAGCCTTTTTCGGCGAGCCACTCGCGCCCACTCGGCTCGAGCGTGAGCACGATCTTGCGCTCGTCGAGAAGCTTCTGCAGCCGTTTCATCTGGATGTCGACGATGCGACCCATCTCGTTCTTCTTCAGCCGGTGGAACAGGATGATCTCGTCGACGCGATTGAGGAACTCGGGCCGGAACGCGGCCCGCACCACGCTCATGACCTGAGTGCGCACCGCATCGGTGTCTTCGCCTTCCGGCTGGTTGACCAGGAAGTCAGCGCCCAGATTCGACGTCATGATGATCAGCGTGTTGCGGAAGTCGACCGTGTGGCCCTGCCCGTCCGTCAGGCGCCCGTCGTCGAGCACCTGCAAGAGGACGTTGAACACATCCGGATGTGCCTTCTCGATCTCGTCGAACAGCACGACCTGATAAGGCCTGCGCCGCACGGCCTCGGTGAGCGCACCGCCCTCCTCATAGCCGACATAGCCCGGAGGCGCGCCGATCAGCCGTGCCACCGCGTGCTTCTCCATGTACTCCGACATGTCGATGCGGATGAGCGCGGTTTCGTCATCGAACAGATATTCCGCCAACGCTTTTGTCAGCTCGGTCTTGCCGACGCCGGTGGGGCCTAAGAACATGAACGAACCGATCGGCCGGTGCGGATCCTGCAGACCGGCGCGCGCGCGCCGCACCGCGGTCGAAACCGCCTTCACCGCTTCGGCCTGACCGATGACGCGCTTGGCGAGTTCGTCCTCCATGCGCAGGAGCTTTTCCTTCTCGCCTTCGAGCATCTTGTCGACCGGCACGCCGGTCCAACGCGAGACGACGCCGGCCACATGATCGGCGGTCACGGTCTCCTCGACCATGGCACCCTTGCCTTCGGTGGCTTCGACATCCTTGAGCTTCTTCTCGAGCTCCGGGATGCGACCGTAAGCCAATTCGCCGGCGCGCTGGTATTCGCCCTTGCGCTGCGCATTGGCGAGCTCGGCGCGCAGTTGATCGAGCTCCGTCTTGAGCTTCTGCGCTTCCGAAAGCTTTTCCTTCTCCGACTTCCAGCGGCTGGTGATATCAGCCGACTGCTTCTCCAGCTCCTTCAGTTCGCCTTCGAGCCGTTGCAGGCGATCCTTGGAGCCCGGATCGGTTTCCTTCTTGAGAGCCTCCTGTTCGATCTTCAGCCGCACGATTTCGCGGTCGATGGTGTCGAGCTCTTCCGGCTTGCTGTCGACCTGCATCTTCAGCCGCGCCGCCGCCTCATCGACGAGATCGATGGCCTTGTCGGGCAGGAAGCGGTCGGTGATGTAGCGGTTCGACAGCGTCGCGGCCGCGACGATCGCCGAGTCGGCGATTCGCACGCCGTGATGCTGCTCGTATTTGTCCTTCAAGCCGCGCAGGATCGAGATGGTGTCCTCGACCGTCGGCTCGGACACGAACACCGGCTGGAAGCGCCGCGCCAAAGCGGCGTCCTTCTCAACGTGCTTCTTGTACTCATCGAGCGTGGTCGCGCCGATGCAGTGCAATTCGCCGCGCGCCAGCGCCGGCTTCAAGAGATTGGAGGCATCCATCGCGCCGTCGGCCTTGCCGGCGCCGATCAACGTATGCATCTCATCGATGAACAGGACGATGCCGCCTTCGGCGGCCGTGACCTCGTTGAGCACGGCCTTCAGGCGCTCTTCGAACTCACCGCGATATTTCGCGCCAGCAATCAGCGCACCCATATCGAGCGCCATCAGCTTCTTGTCTTGAAGGCTCTCCGGCACGTCGCCGTTGACCATGCGTTGCGCGAGACCTTCGACAATGGCGGTCTTGCCGACGCCGGGCTCGCCGATCAGCACGGGATTGTTCTTGGTCCGGCGCGACAGAACTTGAATGGTCCTGCGGATCTCCTCGTCGCGGCCGATGACCGGATCGATCTTGCCGTCGCGCGCCGCCAGCGTCAGATCGCGCGCGTATTTCTTGAGCGCATCATAAGCGTTCTCGGCCGAGGCGGAATCCGCCGTGCGGCCCTTGCGCAGCGCGTTGATCGCCGCGTTGAGATTCTGCGGCGTCACGCCGGCGGCCTTCAGGATCTTGCCGGCCTCACTGTCTTTCTCCAGCGCCAGTGCAAGCAGCAGCCGCTCGACCGTGACGAAGCTGTCGCCGGCTTTCTCGCCCGCCTTCTCGGCGGCGTCGAACACGCGCGCCAAAGCGGGGTCGAGGTAGACTTGGCCGGCGCCGCCGCCCGAGACCTTCGGACGCTTGGCGAGCGCGGCCTCGACCTGCTGCAAAGCTTGGCGGGAATTGCCGCCGGAGCGGTCGATCAGGCCTGCCGCGAGCCCTTCCGGGTCATCGAGCAGGACTTTCAGGAGATGTTCGGGGGCGAATTGCTGGTGGCCCTCACGCAGGGCCAGGGACTGGGCGGACTGCACGAAACCGCGGGCACGGTCGGTGTACTTCTCGAAATTCATCGTCTACTCCCTCGGTCCAAAGAGGCACCGGAAAATGGGCGGGTCCCTTAATCGGCGGCCCGCCTCGGACCATTATGTGGGTGCCTTTATTCCAGTTTGAAGAGCCCCGACGCTTGATATAGGTCAGCTTGACGGGCCGTCCGGCGGCCAGAAAGGAGCCGTAGGGCCATGGACCAGCCCGGCATCATCAAGGGCCTCTATCGCTATCCCGTTAAGGGGCTGTCGCCCCAGCCGCTCCCCCGGACCAATCTGTCGGTCGGCCAGACAGTGCCGGCTGACCGGCTCTATGCCATCGAAAACGGCCCGATCGGCTTCGACCCCGCGGCGCCCGCCTATTTCCCGAAGCAGCGCTTCCTGATGCTGATGCGGAACGAGCGGCTGGCCGCGCTCAAGACCGACTATGACGAGGCAAGCCACACCCTCGCCATCCAGTTCGAAGGCAAGGAGGCGGTGCGCGGCGACCTGCGGACGCCGGACGGACGCGCCGCCGTCGAGCGGTTTCTCGCGACATACTGCGCCGACGAATTGCGCGGGCCGCCCAAGGTTCTCTACGGCGAGGGCCATAGCTTTTCGGATGTCGCCAAAAAGGTCGTCTCGATCATCAACCTTGCGTCGGTCGCCGCACTGGAAACGGTGATCGGCTCAGCCGTCGATCCGTTACGCTTCCGTGCCAACGTTTACGTCAGCGGCTGGCCCGCCTGGCACGAATTCGAACTGATCGATCGTGAACTGTCGGCCGGCGGCGCACGCCTGAAGGTGGTCAAGCGGATCGTGCGCTGCGCCGCGACCAATGTCGATCCGCAGACCGGCGTCCGTGACCTCACGATTCCGCAGACTTTGATGCGGAATTTCGACCACATGGATTGCGGCGTCTACGCCGAGGTCATCGGTGCGGGCGAGATCGCCCCGGGCGACATGATCGCCGAAGCGCCAGCCCAATAACTCCGCCTTATCCGGCGTGCGAGGAGAACCTGATGTTTCGTCACGCGATAATGAGGCCTCTTGGCCTCGTGTTGGCCCTGACCGCGGCAAGCGCAAATGCCGGCACGGCGTTGGATGTCACGAAGCTGCAGGGCGAGATGTTCATCGCCGGCGCGACAACAGTTGATCCGCCGCCCGCAGAGCCAAAGAATACCCACGCCTATGTCACGATCGTCGGGCCGGCCGCGCTCCGCATGTATCAGAACATGCGCGTCAAGGCGGAAGACGATCTCTGTCAGGACGGGCACAAGCTCAAGCGTGCCGGGAAGCTCTCGTGCTCGGTCGGCAAGAACGGCAAAGAGGCAAGTTGCGACTTTGCGCTCGACCTCGTCAGCGGCCAGGCTGCAACAGGACGCGCCTGCTGATCAGCGACCTAGCGGATGCCGCGTCCCATATCGGCGGCTGCCACGCGACCGCGCGGTGCCTGTGCACGCTCGATAGTGCCGATCAGCTCAGAAAAGGGATTACCGATACTACGGCCCTGCGACGCTGGCTGCCGTGTCGGCGCGGAGACGGCTGTCTGCTGCACGATGCGGTGTGGTACCGTTGGTCGCTGGGGTTGCGCTTGCGGTGAGGAGCGTTGCGCCTGGACCGGTGCCGGCTGCCGGGGCTTGGACGCACGCGGCTTTTCGGCACGCGCTTGCTCCACTTCGATCGCGGCGAGCAATTCGGCGATCGGCGATTCAAGCCCCATATCGGAGGACGGTGCACTCGCAGGTCCGCGCGCTGCGACCATTGTGGCTGCCGGGCGCCGCTCGCTCGGCATCACATAGGCGATGACACGGGAGCGCGCATAGACGGCCTCGCCGACACGTTTATTGTGATTGCCGGAAATGATAATCGGATTCCCTTGCGGATCGATGCCGCTGACGACGCCGACATGACCGCCGTTCTTGCCGCGCGTGAGCACGGCAATCGCGCCGACCTGCGGTTCCGAGATACGCCGTCCGTAGTAGGCGAACGACTTGGCGGCGTCCGAATTGGTGCCGGCATAGCCGACTTTGGCCAACACGAAGTTCATGAAGGTCGCGCACCATAGCCGCGTGCGGTCGGTCGGATTGGTGCCCATGTATTTGCGCGCTTCGACGACGAGAGCCGGCCAGCCCAAAGCCGGTTTCAAAGTGCTGGCCGAGAGCGACACCTGCTCGACCGGAGCGCGCTCGCGTGGAACGGGCGCGGGACGCTGCACGATCTGCTTGGGTTTGGCCACCGGAAGCGGCGGATGAGTGGGTAGTTGCTGCAGCACGGGCCGGCTGAAAGCAGGCATGCTCAAAGCAATCAGAGCGACACATCCCCCGAGCAACGCAAATCGCGCCTTGACGTACATAGCGGTCCCCATTCCGCAACGTTCTTCGCGGGGAACGTACACGCCGATTTTCGGCAATTTGATTCGAATTGAATTAAGGATGAAGTGGTTTACGCGCTAACCATGCACGCCGAAAACAAACGCGCCCCGCTCGTTGCCGAGCGAGGCGCGGTTCATCCGAACTGCGTCGAAGATCAGCCGCCCGGCATCACATAAGCGGTGATGCGGCTCGCCGGATAGACGGACTCCGCAACGGTGCGGTTGTGGTTGCCCGACACGATGATCGGATTGCCGTTCGGATCGACGCCGCTGACGACGCCGACATGACCGCCGCCCTTGCGGCCCATCACAGCGATTGCGCCGACCTGCGGCCCCGACACGCGCCGGCCGTAGCTGGCATAGGCTTTGGCGAGATTGCCGCCGCCCTGATGACCGGTGCGCTTGAGCACCAGGTCCATAAAGGCGCCACACCAAAGACTACCGCGGCCGGTCGGATTGGTGCCGAGATACTTGCGCGCCTCGGACACCAGCGAACTGGAGCCGAAACCGCCGAAGGCGGCGGGCTGCTGCGCCACAGCCGCTGCCTGAGCGCGACGGCCGCGCCGGCTGGTTACCGGAGCAGAAGCGAATTGCGGCTGTTGTATTTGCCTTGTCGCCGCCGAGTAGCGCATGTCGCGATCGGCACCAGACGTGGTCGCATCCTGGAACATCGGCGCCGGCACAACGGCCTGCCGATGGTGGCTGTTGCGATGTACGGCCTTCTTGTGGACTGGCTTGGCGTAAGCCGCACTTGTCGCCACCAACATCGCGGCGGAGCACAGCAAGATCGTCGCCCGTCTCTTCTTAAGCTTCATGGTATCTCATCCTCTCGTCATCTAAGCAAAGACTCTCCACTGACCAGAATCAGCCGAGACGCTGCGTCTTTACCGCAGTGCAACGGTGGCTATTTCGTGGTGCTGGGAAGGTAATTCGGCGTAAAGCCGAAGCATGATCGAGCCACTAATATTTGTGATCGTGCCAATGCAAGCTTTATTGGCAGAATACTACTCTGATGCATGACAACTATACAGGAAAGGCAGGACTTAGGGGTATTACAGGATGTTTTTTCACGTATAGGTATGTGTCGCTGGTTAAAACGCAACTTAAGATGGCAGAAAGGCAATAATTTCCAAGTTCAATCGGCAATTGGCCGACGATGTAAGTTTTTCAGAAGGGTTTCGTTCCAGAACAAGCCTGGACGCCGATTGAAACGCCACCACTATACGTTGGCGGACGGCCGCAACCGGCAGCGGCTCTCAAGCAATACTTAGCCCTTGCGGCTGAGCAGAAACACCGCCTGTTGCCCGAACAGATTCCAGAACCACCACGGCGCGTTCAGGCGCAATGGCGAACCCCAGGCGTTGAGCGCGACGGCTTTTTCCATCTTCACGCCGATCTCGGTGCAGAGCTGGCGAAAATCCTTGATGGTGCAGTGGTGGATGTTCGGCGTGTCGTACCAGCTGTACGGCAGGATCTCGGTCCGCGGCATGTGGCCGGCGAACAGAAGCTGCAGGCGCACGCTCCAGTGCCCGAAATTGGGGAACGATACGATGGCGTGGCGGCCGATGCGCAGCATGTGCTCGAGCACGATGCGCGGGTGGCGCGTGGCCTGCAGCGTCTGCGACAGGATGACGTAGTCGAAAGCATCGTCCGGATAGTCGGCGAGATCGGTGTCGGCGTCGCCCTGGATCACCGCCAGGCCCTTGGCAACGCCCTGATTGACACCCTCGCGCGACAACTCGATGCCACGGCCGTCGACATCTCGGCTTTCGCTCAACAGGCGCAGCAATTCGCCATCGCCGCAGCCGACGTCGAGCACCTTGGCGCCGCGCTCGACCATCTGCGCCACCAACACCAGATCGACGCGCGCGCCGCCCGGCGTCCGCGCGACATTGGCCGTGAGTTTGGGATCGGTGCGCGACAGCATGCTCACCCCGCTTTCGCAGGTCTCAACCCGCGTGCCTTGCCAGCGCCGTCGAGGAAGCCGCGCACGATGTCAAACATCTCGGGCTCGTCCAGCAGGAAAGCGTCGTGACCCTTGTCGGTGACGATCTCGGCAAAGGATACCCGCGCGCTCGAAGCATTCAGCGCATGCACGATCGCCCGCGATTCCGACGTCGGGAACAGCCAGTCGCTGGTGAAGGAGACCACACAGAAGCGTGTCGGCGCGCCTTTAAAGGCATTGGCGAGCACACCGTTATGGTCGGCGGCGAGATCGAAATAGTCCATCGCGCGCGTGAGATAGAGATACGAATTGGCGTCGAAGCGTTCGACGAAAGACGAGCCCTGATAACGCAGATAGGACTCGACCTCGAAATCCGCGTCGAACGAGAAGGTCGGATTCTCGCGGTCCTGGAATTTGCGGCCGAACTTGCGATGGAGCGCCGCGTCCGAGAGATAGGTGATGTGCGCGCCCATGCGCGCGACCGCCAGCCCGCGACGCGGATTAGTGCCTTCCAGATGATAGCGGCCGCCGCGCCATTCAGGATCGGCCATGATCGCTTGGCGGCCGACCTCATGGAACGCGATGTTCTGCGCCGAATGCCGCGTGGCGCAGGCAATCGGCAGCGCGGCGAAGACGCGGTCGGGAAAGCTCTCCGCCCATTGCAGCACCTGCATGCCGCCCATCGAACCGCCGACCACGGCGAACAAAGTGTCGATGCCGAGATGATCGAGCAGCATCGCCTGCGCGCGCACCATGTCGCGGATGGTAATGACCGGGAAATCGAGGCCCCATGGCTTGCCCGTCGCGGCATTGGTCGACGCCGGCCCGGTGGTACCCATGCAACCGCCGACGACATTCGAGCAGACGACGAAATAGCGGTCGGTATCGACCGGCCTGCCGGGACCGACGAGCGTTTCCCACCAGCCGCTTTTCTTGGTCACGGGGTGCACGCTGGCGACGTGCTGATCCCCGGTCAGCGCGTGGCAGACGAGCACGGCGTTGGAGCGCTCGGCATTGAGCGTGCCATAAGTCTTGTAGGCGATCTGGAATGGCGCCAAGGCTACGCCGGCATCGAGCTTGAGCGGCTGGTCGACGCCGAAGCGAGCCAGCAGCGAGTCGCGCGGGGCGTCCGCTTCGCTGATGCTGTCTGGCGCTTCCCTCACACTGCTCGTGGCTTCGGCCATTGCGTTCCCGGAATTCGCTGGCGTCTGGATTGAGCCCTCCAGGCTGGGCCCTTTAGGGTAGCCCAAAACAGGCTGTCAATGTTTTCTTTGATTTCAGGGCCCTGCCCTCCTATCTATGCAAGCCATGGCGAAAACACCCGAAGCACCCTCGCTCGACGAACTGCGCAAGGAGATCGATCGCATCGACGAGACGATGCACGGCCTCCTGATCGAGCGCAGCGAGATCATCGGCCGGCTGATCGCGGTCAAAAAGAGCCAAGAGACCGGGTCCGCCTTCCGGCCTGCCCGCGAGGCAGAGATGATGCGCCGATTGGTCAAGCGCCATCGGGGCATCCTCCCACTCGACACCGTCGAAAGTATCTGGCGCGTCATCATCGCGACTTTCACCTACGTGCAGGCGCCCTTCTCTGTGCATGCCGACCTGTCGGCCGGCGACGCGCTGATGCGGGATTCTGCCCGCTTCCATTTCGGCTTCACCGTGCCCTTCGTCCCGCACATGGGCGCGGCCGGCGTGGTTGCCGCGGTATCCGAATCCAAAGGCGATCTGGGCCTTGTTCCGGCGGCGGCCGTCGCCGGAGCTGGCGCCTGGTGGAGCGCGCTCGAATTCGACGCCGCGCCCAAGATCATCGCCCGCCTGCCTTTCGTCGAGCGCCCGGATCATCCGGCTGCGTTCCCGGTCTTCGTGCTGTCGCGCGTGGCCGCCGATGCCATGGCGACCGAAGCCGCCGTCTGGAGCATCCGCGTCTCCGGCTGGAGCGCCGCTGCCGCACAGGCGCTCTCGATGCAGACCGATTTCATCGCGGCGCCCGACCGCGCCTTCGACGGCGCCGCCCTCTTGGTGACGTTGCCGAAGGAAGTCGGCCTCGAGGCGGTCAGCCAGACCTTGGTTAAAGCCGGCGCCACGGTCCGCTCCTCGGCCCTCGTCGGGAGCCACGCAACCCGCTATACGGTTGCCGCCGAGAAATAATCCCTGACTTTCGGCAACGACCGGGTACCCGCTCCGCGGGCCCTACAGGCTTGAGGATTTGAAATGACTGCGACCCGTCCGCTCCCACGCCCAGGCGTGCTGGATATCGCGCCCTATGTGCCGGGCAAGAGTTCGGCCCCCGGCGTGGCAAAAGTGATCAAGCTGTCCTCCAACGAGACGCCGTTGGGACCGAGCGAACACGCGGTCGCCGCCTACAAGGCCGCTGCCGCGAAGCTGGAGGATTATCCGGACGGCGCCGTCACCGAACTGCGCGCCGCGATCGGACGCGTCTTCGGCCTCGATCCCGAGCGCATTCTGTGCGGCGCCGGATCGGACGACCTGCTCAATCTGCTCGCGCACGCTTACCTGCAGGATGGCGACGAGGTGATCTACTCGGCGCACGGCTTCCTCATGTACCCGATCTATGCGCTCGGACATGGCGGCAAACCGATCGCCGTACCGGAAAAGAATTACACGGCTGATGTCGACGCTATCCTCGCGGCGGTGACCGCACGTACGCGCCTCGTGTTCATCGCCAATCCGAACAACCCGACCGGCACCTATGTTCCGTTTGACGAGATCAAGCGGCTGCACAAGAAGCTGCCGCCCAACGTCATTCTGGTGCTGGACGCGGCCTACGCCGAATATGTCCAGCGCAATGACTATGAAGCCGGAATTGAACTCGTCGCTACCTCCGAAAACGTGGTGATGTGCCGCACATTCTCGAAGATCCACGGGCTCGCGGCCGTGCGACTCGGCTGGATGTATGGGCCCGCGCACATCATCGATGCGCTCAACCGCGTGCGCAATCCGTTCAACGTCAACACGCCGGCGATGAAAGCGGGGATCGCCGCCATCGAAGACAGCGCGCATGTGCAGAAATCGATCGCGCACAATACGCGTTGGCTCGCCTGGCTGACGGACGAGATTGGCAAGCTTGGGCTCGAAGTAACGCCGAGCGTGGCAAACTTCGTGCTGATCCACTTTCCCGAGAAGAAGGGACAAACCGCGGCTGACGCCGACGCCTTCCTCACCAAGCGTGGGCTGATCCTGCGGCGCGTGGCGGGCTACGGCCTGCCCAACTGCCTGCGCATGACCGTAGGCACGGAAGAAGCCAACCGGCTGGTGGTCGCCGCGCTCAAGGAGTTCCTGGGGAAGACGGCGTGAGCAAGACCCTCTTCAATCGTCTTGCACTGATCGGGGTCGGCCTGATCGGCTCGTCGATTGCGCGCGCGGCAAAGCTGCAGGGTGCGGTCGGCTCGATCGTCGCCACTGCGCGCTCGCCGGAAACGCGACGCCGCGTTGCCGAGCTCGGCCTTGCCGATCAGGTGGTGGAGAGCAATGCCGCCGCCGTCGAAGGGGCGGACCTCGTCATTGTCTGCATTCCGGTCGGCGCCTGCGGACCGGTGGCGCAGGAGATCGGCCCGCATCTGGCGCCCGGTGCCATCGTGTCGGACGTCGGCTCGGTAAAGGGCTCGGTGGTGCGCGACATGAGCCCGCATCTGCCTAA
>Ga0255338_1005376_pt1 | contig 11874 bp, 12 predicted proteins | sample MeOH1_35cm_T4_19_FD_203715 | JGI IMG/M metagenome (GOLD analysis project Ga0255338, IMG submission 203715) | Sandy soil microbial communities from University of British Columbia, Vancouver, Canada - MeOH1_35cm_T4_195 | ecosystem: Engineered > Artificial ecosystem > Sand microcosm > Unclassified ... | reverse complement strand
GCCGGCCTATATCATTGGTCCAGATGGAAAAATGCTGAGCTTTGACAGGTTACCGCTACCCTCAACCAGAAGGTGGGTGGCTCGGAAGAAAGCGGAAGTCGTCGCCGCAGTTGAGGGCGGCCTCCTGTCCCTCGACGAGGCTTTGAGCCGCTACAATCTCTCATTGCAGGAGTTTGCGGCGTGGCAAAGGTGGGTTGAAAGGGCAGGCGTTGCTGGCCTGCGTGCAACCAAGAGTCAGCAATATCGCGCGGAATGGGAGCGGCGCGGCCGCTGAAATGCGGCGGGCACCGCGCCCGTCCGGCGCGGCTGTCACTAAGGCAGCGTGAGGATCGTGACCGAGGCTCTGTCGAACGAGGTCACCGAACCTGCCTGCCGAACTTGGCTGCCGAACTTGGCTCCCGGAGCCGACTGTTCTTCCGATCGACTCCCCTCCACTCCTGGCCGGACCACTGCTTGGTACGCGAAGAGGTACATGAAGAGGAGATGGCAGATCGATCCATCGATCACCGTGAGAGCCTTCGTGTTGGCTGAGTGGCTCTCAAGCTATTCGGACGCACATTCGCACGGGCTCACAGGGCGCCTTTGCAGAGCCCATCAGGAATCGACGAACGCACCCGCTTGTCCTGAACCTGATCTTAACCCTGATTGGGCAGACCGCTCGCGCAGGAGCTGCGAGTGTATCAGAAACAACCTCTGACGAGTCTGTTGACCGGCGCCACTGCCGCGATCATCGCCCTAACCGGCTGTGCGCTCTATCTCTTGGACCAGGGAACACTGGGTTCCGGGCGCTTGTGGCCGATGATCGCTGCCTCAAGCAGCGCAACTCTGCTCGTGATGAGCCTGTTGCACTCGGATCTTCAGCGTCTCTACGATCTGCTCGCCAAGCGGGAGGCACAGGCGCAGCAAGAAGCCCGCGTCGACCTCTTGACGGGACTGGCGAACAGAAAATCCATTCTAGAGCAGCTGGAGGTCTTGCGCGCAGAGCGCGGTGATCGAGAGATGGCGCTGCTCCTTCTTGATCTCGACCACTTCAAGCGGGTCAACGACGCGCGCGGACATGAAGCAGGCGACGAGCTCCTTGTTTCTCTCGCAAGACGCCTGGAAGCACTCGTTCCACAAGCCTTCATCGCTCGACTGGGTGGCGACGAGTTTGCACTTCTCGTAGAAGCGAATGGCCGCGAAGAGGTTAAGGCAATTTGCGAGCGTGTCGTGACGGTGTGGGATACGCCGTTCGAACTTTCTCAAGGCGGCTGTCTTGCATCGGGAAGCGTGGGGGCGGCGTTTGTCCAGCGCGACTTGACGGCGTCGGAGATCCTGCGCCGGGCAGACGCAGCGATGTACAGGGCAAAAATTGACCCAATGTCGTTCAAGATTTTCGACGATGGCATGTTGGCAGAAGTCGAACGCCGAGCGCGACTGGCCTTCGACTTGCGTAACTCTTCACCATTATCGTCTTGCTGCTCCGCTGTGTACCAGCCGATCGTAGGCAGGGACGGCCTGATCGTCGGGCTCGAAGCGTTGCTTCGCTGGAAACATCCGAGCTTGGGGCAGGTACCACCTCAGGAGGTCGTTTCGGTGGCCGAGGAGGTTCAGCTGATTAACGAGCTTGGCATGGTCGTCGCAAAAGAGGCCTGCCGGGCGGCCCAGGCATTCCCCAGTGATATCATCGCGTTCAATGCCAGTTTCGTGCAGTTCCTGGACTCACGGTTTGAAGAACAATTGCAGCAGCTGGTTCAATACGAGCGGGTGAGGCCTGAGCAGCTCCAGATTGAAGTCAAGGAGGCGGATTTTGCGTCACGTGGACGCGACATGTCAGGTGCACTCCGCCGACTGTTGAAAGCCGGCTTTCGAATCGCAGCCGACGACTACGGTTCGAGTACTTCATCGCTCGTCCAGCTCCAGAGATACGGCGTCACCGTCCTGAAGCTCGATCCCCGGGTGCTGCGAAACGCGCGGGAGGTGGATCATATTGGCGTGATGCGGGCCAAAGTTGAGCTGGCCAAGGCACTCGGCATGTCTGTCGTTTGCGAAGGCGTTGCGGTCGAGGCGGACCGCACGGTGGCATTGCAGGCGGGCTGCGACATGATGCAGGGATACTTGCTGGGCAGTCCGCGCGAGTTGTCGGCTATCCTGAAGGCGAGTGCGCTGCGGAATGCTGCTTGAGCGGGGTGGTCGCCACTGAAGCGTTGAATCAGCACCTTGCCGGGCATTTACGTTGGCACGCCTGTCAGCGGTTGGGGGCGGCAATGCGCAGATCCATCTTCTCAAATTGTCCAGCAAATGAGCGGATAATGAGGCCTCGAGCTAGTTTCAGTCGGGTGCTGGATATCGCAACGGTCTCCGAGCGAGCCAGCGGTCGCCGGGACGAGCAAGCCTCAGGTGACAGTCTGATGAGCAAAAGGCCCATTTTACATGTAAGCTCATCCTCAACGACTCGCCGATCCAGCGCAGTCGGAGTGCTGGTCTTCGTAGTCGAGCCAGACCAGGTTTGCACAGATAATTCAGGCAGGGCGGTCACCTGAAAGAAGTCGCTAGCCGAGGGCCTTGATGGATCAGAAGCGCGAACGAAATCGGCAACGTAGTAGCTTGCTGCTGGTCGGGACTCTGCGCCTGTCTGAGGGTGCTGCGGAGGAATTCAAGATTCGGAATCTCTCGGCGACCGGCTTGATGGGGGAGATGGATGCGCCTCCCGGATGCGGCGAGACGGTTAGCGTTGAAGTGGGGCAGCTGGGCCCACTTGCCGCGACCGTTGTATGGTTACGACAAAGGCGCTTTGGACTAGAGTTCGAGAGCGAAATCGACCCTGCCAGTGCATACCGACCGGTAGGGAGATCGCCACAACCCTTTAAGCCCTCGCCCTCTGCAGACCTCAAGAAACGCTTGATCTAGCAAAAATCTGACCTGCTACCCAAGGTAGCCGTAGGCGATTGGCATGATCAGGTACCGGCACCGTATCCCGCATAGAGGCCAATACGAACGAGGTCGGCCGTTGTGCGAACCGCGAACTTGCGAAGGATTTCGGAGTGTGCGTCCTCCACCACACCTTCGGAGATCCCCATTTCGCCCGCGACGGCCTGCAGCGACTTGCCCTGAACAATTCCGGCCAGCACGCGGCGCTCATCTTCGTCAAGAGACCGTACCAGACGATGAGCCTCGATCTCTTCCCCGGTAATGCGGCAAAATGTCCTTGGAGTTCGGGCCCGGCCGGTCATACCGATCCCGTTTGCACACGCGAGCTAACAGGCCAGAACGGGTTTAGTGACCCACGAAAGGAAGTGGGGGCCTCCGCGTAAGTCCAATCACCGACCGCGCACAGGCCCTGAGCAGCTCGATTGCTGGCGTCGGATGATAGTGTGCGTTCAACGGCCATAGAGGTCGAAAGCGCGTTCTTGTTTTGCTGGAAGGTGGCCGGGTTGACGCAGTTTGGTCTCGCACCCTTCGCACATCGTCCGATCTCTCACGCCAGGCTCGATCATGCTGCTGAGCCTGGCGGTTCATGCGAGTCGCAATCGAGCAAACGGTAGCTGCCTGGGTGTCGCAGGGAGGGTGCTTGACCCCAGGCAGCACCGTCTGGATAGAGCCGAATGACTAAGCGGTCGCTAACCATCTCCTAGGTGTTGGCCACAAGATCGCCGAGCGGACCGCAGACACGGGTCTGGCAGGATACTCCGGCCTTCAGGGGACGACTCAGAGGGTTTCTGCTGCACTTGCCCAAGAGACGCCGTCGCGAGGTGTAAGGATCCCGCAATAATCAACTGAGCTATTGTTGCTTGAAACAAGCTGAATTCTGCTGTTCGCCCGCCTGATTAAGGGCGTCCACTTAGCTTCCGATCCACCAAGAGTTCAGATCTGGATCGTAATGGCCTGACGTCCGTCTCCTGACGGCGCCTCTTACCAAGCCCCCGAGGGGCGGCTCTCGGGCCGCCCCTCATTGGTTTGGGAGACGTCTCGGGCTAGCCGCAAGCTGCTGCGGCAACAACTCCTGCATAGCGCTCGACGCGAATGAGGTCGGCAGTTGTGCCAATTTTTGAGGGATTTGGGTACGTGTGGCTTCCGCCTGAGAATACAAGATTTGCAAATCCCGCGCGATTGCCTGGCGAACTGCCGCGAAGGAGACCACTCGACTCGGTTCCAAGCAGAAATCTGGAAGAACGGCATTGGCGCTCGCCGTCCGGCCATCAAGAATGGACCTCCCAACTCAGGGAGCGCTGATGGTGTTAGGCGGGCTAGCGGTTGCCACGATATTCGAAATAGTTGCAGCTTGAGTCGCCCTCATTGCGAAGGACGCGACGGATGCCGCCTTCTCTGCGATTGAGTGGTGGGCGTCCGATTCCATGGCTTCCGCCGGCTGAACCGGGCTCGCCTTGGGAATTCCCCAGGCCCGACAACGGAGCGGGCGTTGGCCTGCGCAAAGCGAATGCTAGTCGGGGAGGGCGGGAACTACCGGATTTGCCTAGGTGTTCATACGTAGCCAGAAAGTTGCCTTGGCTAACGGTTTGTGCCTACCATCTTTAGTTAACAGGGAGGGGTCCGGGCCATGGCCAGATATGCTCATGTGATCGATGGTGACAGCCGAAGGAGAGCGCGGATATTCAGTGATCTCAGAGCTCGAGACGTGCACGCGGAAATCTATGAGAGCTTGGAGGAGTTCCGCCAAACCAAGCCAAACAACGGATTCTTGTTCGCAGCCGACGACAAGGCAAACCACTCCCCTGCAGAAATTGTGCGGACGCTAAATGCGAACGGCACAGCCCTGCCCCTTGTTGTGTATGCCAATCAACCGACCACCGAGATGGTCGTCAGCGCCATGCTGTCGGGTGCTCTCGATTATCTCGAATGGCCTTTCAACCTCGATCGGCTGGATTTGGCATTCCAGCGCATGGACGCCGAGGGTGAGCAATTGCAGGGCCGCGCACACCGGCGGTTTGCCGCGACTATCAAAGTCAGAAAACTCACCCGACGAGAACGAGACGTGCTTCTCCAAATTGCTCGGGGTTTGTCCAACAGGCAAATCGCCGATGCTTTGAGGATCAGCTACAGGACCGTAGAGATTCACCGCGCTAACATGATGCACAAACTCAATGCTCAAACCGCGGCGGACGCCGCGCGTATCGCGCTCTATGCAGGCCTGGATGAGGATTATTGAGGTCAAGTTGGGCCGCTCTCGCCTCGAGCGACACGATAGATTCGGTCCATGCGCCCAAGAGTGCCGAGGCCAAGGACGTTGAGTGCGCCTTCTTTGGCTCAGCGGACTCCCTAAACCACACCTTCGCCTCAAAGTGCCCAGTGGTCAAACGAGCAAGGCCGTATCTCATCGGTTGACCGACCAATCCCATTGCGGCCGATTCCTGAGCTTGGCACTCCAGAAGCATCTCAAGTCGCGCTTCCGATAGATCGGATCGAATGATCGATCTCAGCGGACGCGGAGCAAGCTGTATGAGATGAAACGTATGCCTAAGTAACCGGTCCAACTCGTCCTCGGTCGAGCGCACACGCCAGCGTTCTAGTCTCGCGATGGCCCTAAACCACGTCGCCGGTTCGAGCGGCTCAATATCGTCCACAGATCTTCCCCCCGTCAGAAATGTGGATTTCCCCTTATCACATTAGATTGTGCTTCGGCTTGCGCGTGGTGCGGAGACCGTGAGCGATCCATAGTCGGCGACGATCCCCCGAGCCTCTGTGGTCGTCGGTTATTTGGAATTCGAGACAAGACGCAGCCTGTCTCGCGCGACGCCAGCAACTTGGGTGTTGGCGAATCGCGAGACGATGCCGGGTACGTTCCGAGCCTGAACTGCACGCGAAAACAGGTAGCCTTGGCCGAAATCGCATTCGAGGGCGATGAGCCGCGATGCCTGGGCCTCGGTCTCGATTCCCTCAGCGACAACTTTGATACCGAGCGATCGGCCAAGGTTTATCACCGCGCGGACAATGGCCTCGTCGCCGGGATCATCATTCATGTCGCGTACGAAGCTTTGGTCGATCTTGATGATGTCGACAGGAAACTGCTTCAGATGGCGCAGTGAAGCATAGCCGGTACCGAAATCATCGAGCGCGATCTGCACACCGCGCGAGCTGAGCAAAGCTAGCGCTCGGTGGACATACTCGGCCCCGCGACCCAGAAACACGGTTTCGGTCACTTCGAGTTGGAGGCAGCGCTCCGGGATTTTCGCCCGTCGCAGTTCATCAAGTAATCGTTCGGCGAAGTTGTCGCGGCGGAGCTCTGCGGCCGAGGCGTTGATCGCAACGCTGCCGAACAAAACGCCCCTGTCGAGCCAGATCCGCATGTCTTCGACAACGCGCTGGATCATTCGGTCGCTGATTGCTGATGCGACCTCCAGATCCTCGAACGCGGCTTCTAGCGAGGATGGCGTACTGATCCGCCCTTGAGTTGTGCGCCAGCGAAGCAACGCTTCGAAGCCGACCACTTGACGTTTGGCGAGATCCAGTTTTGGCTGGTAATAGGGCACGATCCGGTCGTCGCGAATGGCGTCACGTGCCAATTGGACCATCGCTGCGCGACGCAATACCCCCTGTCGCATTTCCGGCTCATACATCGCCAGTGAGGCGCGGCCCCCAGCTTTCGCTGCGTACAAAGCAATGTCGGCATTTTTGAGCAGCTCTTCAGGAGTGCTCGCCTGGGCCGGGTAGATGCTTGCGCCCATGCTGACACGGCAGTCCAGGAGACGCCCATCGTGGATGAAGGGTTCGCGCAGCCGCTCCTGGAGCGACCGTGACAGCCGAGAAACGTCGAGCTCGCAGTCAATCTCGGGCAGCACTAAGGCAAACTCGTCTCCCCCAAGACGCGCCACGGTGTCACAGCCCCGCACGACTCCGCGCAAACGCTCGGCGAACAACTGCAGCAACCTGTCACCGACATCATGTCCAAGCGTGTCGTTGATCTGTTTGAAATGGTCCATGTCGATCAACAGCAAACCGACGGCACTGTTGCCGGCTTCCGCGGCCTGGATGGCCTGGTCAAGCTTTTCCTGGAAAAGGCTGCGATTGGCGAGCCGCGTTAAAGAGTCATGACTGGCGCTCCAGCGCACGCGTTCCTCCGCGGTCTTTTCGGCCGTTACGTCGCGGACGGTCATGATAATTCGGCGCAAGTTGCTATCGGTCTTGTAGGTTCGCCAGCCGTTCATCGTTACCCAGCACTCGGCCCCGTCGTTCTTGCGACGGATTCGGAAAGAGGCTTCAAAACGGCCGACATCCGTGTCGCGGGCGTTCATGAGCGTGCGCATGAACCTTGTTCGGTCAGACGGATGAATGCAGCCTTCGATCAAGGCCAAACTCGGTTCTGCATCGCCGGCGAGGCCGAATATCTCGCGCAAGCGGTCGGACCACTCGCGCCGATCGAGCGTCAGGTCATAGTCCCATACCCCAAGACCCGCTGCTTCGGCCCCCAAACGAAAACGCTCTTCGCTTTCGCGCAATGCTTCCTCGGCGCGTTTGCGTTCCGTTATGTCGAAATGTGCGCCAATGCACCGGGTAGGATTTCCTTGGGCATCTCGCTGGATGGAACAATGGCTCGATAACCAGCGGACTTCGCCGCTTTCACCATGAATCACCCTGAATTCACTGACGATCCCGTCTTCATGTCGCAAGCCATGAAGTACCTCGGCATTCAACCGTTGGCGATCATCCGGGTGAACTATCTTGAGCCACTCGCTGAATGTAATCTCACCCCGACGAACCGGAAGACCGACCTGTTCGAAGAAACGGCTGGAATAGGAACTGATACCCGTGGGACTGGTTTCGAATTCGGCAAGACCTGTGGCCGACTGGACGAGCTGCAGTCGTTCGGCGCTGAGTCTAACAGCATCTTCAGTCTTCTTGCGCTCACTCACGTCGCGAGAAATGCACATGTGCGCTCTAGTGCCATCAGGCATGCGGAATGGCACCGCATGCGCCTCGACGTGACGGCGGCGCCCCTCGAGGCCGACAACCTCGTACGTCCAGATTACAGATTCACCCGCTATCACGCGGGCGTGCACGTCGAGACACCCCTCGAGGTATTCCGGCGGCACTGCAACGTATCCCGGAGCCAATAACGCCTCAATGCAAGGTGCCTGTAGCAATTCCAGCCCCTTGGGATTGATGTAGGCTAACCGGCCACTTTCCTCGAAGATCTTCACGCAGTCGGGCATAGCGTCCAGTATTGCCTGAAGTCTGCGCTCGCTTTCACGCGACGCACGTTCGGCTTCTATTCGCGCCGTGACGTCTTCACACGTCGTAACGACTAGACCGGATGGGGTAGTTTGGTGCCTAACGCTATAACTGCGATCGCCGCGCACAATCGTTCCCAAGGAATCCGAGCCCGCGCGAAGATGTGACCGAATTTCGCCGCGAATCTGATCAAGAGTCCGACCGGGCGGATAATGGCCGGCATCAAGAGTGAGTTGAATGACGTCGGTCCCGGTCATCCCGGGCCGAACCGAGCTTGGTGGTAATCGCTGGACCGCTGCATAGCGCTGGTTGCACAATGTGATCCGGCCATGCGCGTCAAACACGCACAGGCCTTGATGCATGTGCTCCAATACATCACAGTACAGCTCGAGTTGTTCGCGCAATGCGATATTCTGCTGCTTTAGCTCGGCAATGCGCTGAGCGCTGTCAGGCATAATGCGTCCTCATTACATCCTGCCAGTGCTCCCGGGCTGGTAAAAGCGGCGTGAGCAAGTACTTAGGGAAAACACCCGGATTTCAGAGAGCTGATCACGCCGAGTTGAAAGCCATCTCCGTGACTGCTTCTGTCGGCCGACGGCCCGACGAGGACTGGTAGCTTGCTCGATTGTTGATGTTGGGGCGGGTTAACTCATCAAAACTCATGGCGAGTGGTTGGCGGAGATCGGATCCGACACCTAGGCGCTTGCGAGATTGAATCCTGCTTGCCCGCTGGCGATCGCTGAGTGCCTTCGACCGCACCAAGATCCTTTGTCGTTCACATCAGAACGCAAGTACGCACGGGAAAGCGCGTAATCCGGCTGAAGAGCGGAATTTACATTTCCGACAATACATCGCGTAGCTTCTTGGGTCGGCGGCGCTGGTCGCTGCCGCATGGAACCGACGGATGAGCTACGAACAGAATTCAACCTCCTGCCAAACTGCCGACCGACGAATAGAAGAGCGTGCGGCGACTATCTTCCGGCCTGTCCTGATTGAGACTGATGAGTTCGCCGGCTTTTGTCTGGTTCGGAACATATCGTCGAACGGAATGATGGGCGACGTTTACACCGACTTCGCCAGCGATTCGCCCATTACGGTGCAATTTGGCTGCGGGAGGATGGTGGAAGGTACATTGCTTTGGTGCCGGTCGGGCCGAATTGGTGTCCAGTTTGCAGGACCAATCGATGTGGCTGAGGTGCTAGCACGCGTAAGCAAAAAGGAACTTGAGGGAAAGGTAATCCGCGCTCCACGCTTGGCAATGCAATGCAGTGCACAGCTTCTGATCGGGGAACGGCACCTGAGTATCGAGCTGCAGGACATCTCGCAGCGAGGCATCAAGGCAGCAGCTTCCTTCGTTAAGCCTGGGGACGACGTCTGGGTCCGCCTCGAAGGGTTGGATCCAAGGAAAGCCAGTGTTCGCTGGACACAAGCCGGAACCGCAGGGCTCAATTTCATCCGCCCGCTATCATTTGACGAACTCGCCCAGTGGGTCGTGCAGCAACAGAGAAAGAAGGTCTGGAGGTCACCCAAGGATGGGTTGGAGAATATCGATCAAGCAGGCTCTCGCAGGTCAGCCCAGACACATTCTCGCAGGCCTGATACTTAGCCTATCTTTGGCGGATGGAGCGCACGCAGCGTCTCAAGGGTCTGTTGGTGCAACATCGACAGGAACGGTCATTATCTCAGTTTCGGTCCCGCCCAGGGCAAGGATATCCGGGCTGACCGACATTGCGTTGGTCGATCAAGATCCCACGAGGGCAGCCTCCGGGTCGCGGGACGTGTGCATCTGGAGTAACACGTCTTCGCAAACCTACACCGTCACTGCCAACGGAAGTGGCCCCGGTGGAGACTTCCTGCTGTCCAATGGTGCTCGGAAGGTCCCGTATGCCATCCGCTGGAACGCCCGTGGGGCAGAGACTCGCCTCACGAATGGTGTGACGTCGATGATGCTGGTTTCGGCGGCTACTGAACAGGCTTGCGCTTCGGAACCTGGGACAGCCAGATTGACCGTCGAGGTCGAGCCCGCCGATCTCCAGACAATGGAGCCTGGCGTAGCCTACGTTGGAACCCTGACCTTGATCGTGGCTCCTCAGTGAAAAAGATGGGTGTGTCCATGGCCGCGCGCGTCAACGACACAACCCTGCACCGCTAGCCACGGCCGCAACCCACGCTACCTGCAGTCCGGCAAGACTGGCGGGATCAACGGGCGATCCTCCTCAACCCGATATTGCCGTAACCGCATTCCGCTATCGGTCGGCTTTCGCTGTACCCTCGCGCTTAAACCCTGAGGCGTGCGGAGCACTTGGCCGACGGTGCGGTTAGATGGAGCAAGCGGCCATTTAGAAATTTGGGTCATTTGATCTTGAGCAACGCAGGCGCGTAAAAAGGCCCGCACCACTCGCCCACGCCGCGGAAGGGGGGCTCGCTGCCTGGTTGAAAACACTTAAGCATTCGCGCAGAGCAGATGCTGCCGCGATCATCGCACTCGAGGCGGGGGATTCGGATGACAAATGATATTGAGCCGCTTGCGGCGGGACTCTGGTTTCGCCGGATCGATATGATCGGGCGCGGCGAACTCGACAGTGTTGAAAATTCACTGCGTCATGCGGCACATCTACTGCAGCTGACACCTCACCCTTTTCGCCACCTCGTGCGGTTATCGGTGGATGAAGCGGTCTTTGAATCGCTCCTCGAAGCTGAAGAATTCGACGCGGCGGCGCGTTACCTCGTGGCGCAGCCCACTGCCCTGTCCGTTGACGAAGTTCCAGGCGATCCCGTCCGAGCAACCATCGGCTGCGCAATCCTGGGGCGTGCCATTCATGGAACGGGCGACTCTGTGGCTACCGCCATCCTGAACGCATGGTCCACCTGCCTCTTGGAACTCCGTGCGGAATACGGGGCAGACTTGCTCAGTTTGGCACGTCAAGCGCCGCATAAAGACCAATCCGAACCGCATCGGCAGTCCTCTTAGCTTTCAGCTTCTTCATCATTGAAGCTTTCGACCGCACCACGTCTTCCAGCTGGATGCCCGTTAACACGGCGGTGCCCTTCACAGACATTCCGCGGACGAGGCAATGCAGGATCTGGAGTTCGGTGGCGTCGAGGATGCCTACGAGGCGTCTTGCCACTACTTGGTCATCGTCCACTTGGTCGCCCGAGGTTGCCCCGTTTAGCGGTGCTTCAGCCCGCTCTTCGGCGACCTAGCATGGCAGTGAGCGCCGCCAAGTGTGATCGAATGACATACGAGATAGACCTGTGTCTCGCTCAGCTGAGGGTGATGGCGAGGTATAGTATTGCCCGGCAATCTGGAAGCGAGCTGCAGTACCGCAACACATTCGCGAGCGATCCCTAGCGGGGACTGGATGGCGCTCTTGTAGCCGCCCTGGATCGCCGCGGTCCGGGCCGCCTTCTGTTCGTCGTCGGCCTTGGGCAGTTTGAAAGCCGCCATCACCTCGTTGAAGGCTTTGGCATCAACGTCGATGTGGCGAAGCAGGTTTTGAGAAAGCGCTTCCGACTGCTGCAGAACCTCGGACACTTCACCTGAAGCTTCATAGCCCTGCTGGCCAATAGTCAGGCGGCAAACCATCGATACCAGATTGGAACCAAGCATTATGGAGAGGGCGGTCACACTTCCTCCGCCAGGCGTAGGCGAGTTGGATGCGAAGACCTCACCGAATTGGGTAATTGTCATGTCTTTTTAACGGCAGC
>Ga0255338_1005375_pt1 | contig 11874 bp, 7 predicted proteins | sample MeOH1_35cm_T4_19_FD_203715 | JGI IMG/M metagenome (GOLD analysis project Ga0255338, IMG submission 203715) | Sandy soil microbial communities from University of British Columbia, Vancouver, Canada - MeOH1_35cm_T4_195 | ecosystem: Engineered > Artificial ecosystem > Sand microcosm > Unclassified ... | reverse complement strand
GCTTATCCACGAAGGCCTTGATGAAGCCAGCCACAGCATAGTTGCCCCGTGCCTCATCCACTTCAAGTATGCCGATCTGCACCAGCTCGAACGGTGTCGAGAGCCGATCATTCTGCGGGAATTGCTGCAGCAGTTCGGCGACCTCACCATGGGTGTGACTGCTGTATCGACAAAGCCCTTCCATCAGGTCGAAGTTCCCGGCCATGAAGCGGAGAAGGTATCTCGGGCTTGGCGTTGCCATATGTTTTGTTACCAGTTCATCGAGTTTGATCCATTTGGCCTGGAGTATCGTGTGTAATCATCCTCGGCCTGAGGGGAGTGCCCCAAAGAGGGGATTCCCCTCAAAGAAGGATCAGGCAGTTGGCTGGACATTCCTCGTCCAATCCGAGGTCCGTTCCCTTCAACAAGGATTACGCTACAGACTGATTATTTAAGACTCTCTTCGGCGAAGTGTGGAAGGGTGCCGGTAGCCCTCCTTCAACAACTCGATTAAAGTAACTTAGCTAAATCCCGTTCGATGAGGTCACCGTGTGGTTCCTCCCGGTAATGTTTGTAGTCGTAGGGTTCGGGATCGCCTATTTAGTTTCCCCCGCCTCGAAGGCCCGCAAGAAGGCTGAAACCGCCGTCCGCCGGCTTGAAGCCCTTCTTCGAAGCGTGGATGACGCCCAGCGGCAGGCTACCGACCTAGAGGCCAAAACCGCCCAGGCCTATGCCGGGGAAGTCCGCCACCTGCGCCTGAAGGCCATCAATGTAGAGGAACTGAAACGCCACGCCTCCGGTCTGCGGCTATCCGCGCTGAGGAACGCCGGCATCAATGATCTCTCGCAACTACGGGGGTGGGGGGCACAGCGGTTAATGCAAGTGAGGGGCATCGGCCCCGACTCCGCCCATCGAATTGCCTCTATCGTGGATTCCATCACCCGCCAATCTGACCAACAGCCCATCCCCCACCCAGTCGAAGGTCCCATGAATTCGGCCGGCTACAAAGTGCTGGAGGCGATTCATGTGGATATCCAAACTCAGGTGACCTTCCGGGAGCCCAAGATCCAGTTGCAGGCCGCCATCAAGGACTTCCAGATTCGCAAAGCCCAGGTGCGTTTCAAAACTGGATTCTTTGCATGGTTTCCTGGGTTCGGCAACAAGCCAGGGCTCGAAGAAGCCGTTGCAGAGGCTACGGCCATGGAAGCAGATCTGCAGCACACACATCCAGTATCGGGCTTGAATCGAGACCTGTCCCACCATCTGGACAGGTTGGCGGGGCTCCGAAGGAACGGCGTTGCTCCTTCTGAGCTCGACATGGATTTAAAGGTCCACCCAGATTGGTACGGAACTGCACTCGACGCCCTTCTGGGGAAACGCCCTTCCACGAAGCAGCTGGCCCAAGGCTTGGGACGGTACCCCCCTTCGACGCCTGGGGAGCCGGGCAGGGATGGTTCGGCAGTCACCCACACCGTCACCGTCGATGGGACCTCCATCCAGGTCAGCATCCGAATGAGTATGTCGCCCGGACCAGGCGGTTCTTCCACCTACGAACCACATGAACAGCCCACGACTCAGGATGTGGCCGCCTTCTGGATCGCGCCTGGGAAGGACATCACCGTCGCCGGCCACCTCATTCCCGGAGGCATGATTTATGTGGGTAGTGGGCTGGCATCCATCCAGGGCTATTCGGTCGAACCGTCCCTCATCGATGCCAAGAAGAAAATCCAAACCCAAGGGGCTGACTACCGCATTCGGCAAACCAACTACTGGCCTAGCTTTGAAACCATTCCACCCGAAGCCCGGGGGTCGTATCTGATGTGGCTTTCTGGCGGTAAAGCGGATCCCCAAGCCGATATCGGATTCGTGTTCCTGTACTTCTACGGCCTCGAACGGCGGGTGCTGCACGACCTGGCCAGCCGCACCGAGGCCGACTCGGAAGTCGCCGCAATCCTGGTGGAACTACGGCGACTCTTGGGGATCTATGGTGGAAACGGTTCCTTCCACATGTACGCGACCAGCCTGCTGGATTACTTGGCCGCCAAGCGTATGGCTGACGTGCCCCAAATCCCTGAGACCGTGCCCACAGTCACCAACCCCTACGGCAGCAATCTCGACCTAAAGGTTGGGCTGGCTGCGCATGCGGTTCAGAAATTGCCGTTGTCCGCTGCGTGGGCCATGGCATGGCTCCATGCGAATCCGACCACGCGACTGAAAACCGTGGCCAAGCGGTGCCCGAAAGAATTCGGAGCGCTGTTTGCGCTGGAATACCGGAAGCGGTTCGGCGACGGCCTCAAGATCCCGGAGAACAAGACCCGCCTGAAGGTCCAGCACCGGACGGCCAGTCCCTCATTCGGCCACCGCATGTTGGAAGCCTCTCTGGACTTCCCGGATGTGACGGTCCTATCCGGCCCCACGAACAAGCTTCAGGAGATTGCCGAAGCCTGCTACCCGCAACTGGATCCCTACAGCCGATTCATGGGCCGCAACTCGGACAAAGTTGGCACCTTGGAGGCCTTGCTGTTGCTGCCACCCGCGCTGTGGCCCGACATGGTCCGTGCGGAAATAGTGACCCTCCAGGAACTGGTAGAAGCGTCGAATGGACCATTGGTGGTTCCATTCCTGGACCTTCAGCTTCGACTCCCCGAAAGTGGGGAGCTGAATAAGAACAAGTTCGGAGCCCTTAGCCGGGCACTGGGCAACCTGAGTTTGGGTATCGAACCCGATCCCAGGTTCGGCGGCTCCCTCCCGGACCTGAACGATGCCATCGCCCTGTTTAAGGCAGAGGGCTTGGATCAAGAGCAGCCCGTGTCCCAAGGGTTTGTTTTTGCGTCGCTGGCGGTACACCTGGCGGCGGTGGTCGCCCACGCGGATGGGGACTTCGGCCCCCAAGAAGAAGCGATTCTTACGGGCCACCTGGCGACGTGGCTGCACCTTCCGGACCAGGAACGACGGCGGCTTGCGGCTCGCCTGTCCCTAATGCGGCAGAGCAAGCCAAGCTTGACCGGTCTTCAAAAACGGATCGATACATTGACCACCGACCAGAGGACAGCCTTGGCGGATCTGCTGGTCCTTGTGGTCCACGCCGACGGGGTTGTGGCCCCCTCAGAGGTCAAGGCTCTGGAAAAGATTTTCGGGATGCTGGGGCAGAAGGATGGCGCAGTCTATTCGAAGCTGCACGGCGCGGCGTCGGAACCTATCACGGTTCGCCAAGCCAGCCCCGAAGAGACGAGCTTCAAGCTGCCCCCCAAGCCGGTCGAACCCAAACCGGTGGCAGCCGGCATGACCTTGGATATGGCCAAGGTGGAAGCCCTTCGGGCAGAATCTGCGAAGGTGTCCGATCTGCTGGGGGCGATTTTCAAGGAAGAAGACCGGCCTGCGGTGGCACCACCCCATGAACCCGTCTATCAGGACCAGCCTGAGGAACCAGCCCTGCTGGGCCTGGATCCGGACCATGCCGGCCTCCTGTGCACCCTGCTGACGAGGCCTCAGTGGAGCCGGGCCGAACTGGAGGACATCTGCTCGGAACGGGGCATGATGGTGGATGGGGCTCTCGAACGCATCAACGAAGCCGCCCTGGACACCTTCGACGAACCCCTGATCGAAGGCGACGACCCTCTTGAAGTATTTCGCGACCGTCTATTGGATAGAACTGCATGACTCCCATTCGCCCCCGCGACCGTGACGCCCTCCTTCAGGCCCTCAGGGCAGGAGTCGTCCCCCGAGCCGGACAGCATTTGATCCAGGTAGGCCGCAAGAAGGAAATCGATGCCCTACTGAAGGATCTTGACCGGATTGCGGACGGAGGCACAGGCTTCCGCTTGGTCATTGGGGAATATGGGTCTGGGAAGACCTTCTTCCTGAACCTAATCCGAGCCGTGGCCATGGAAAAGAAACTGGTCGCCACAACCGCAGACCTGAACCCGGACCGCCGCCTACATGCTTCAGCCGGCCAGGCGCGTTCACTATACGCAGAGTTGGCGCGAAACCTTGCCACCCGCACCAAACCGGATGGCGGTGCACTTCCTGGGATCGTCGAGAAATTCATCTTCACCGCCAAGACCGAGGCAACGACAGAAGGCGTCGCGCCTGAAGCAGTCATCCAGCGAAAGCTGGAACGCCTCTCCGAAATGGTCAATGGCTACGACTTCGCCCAAGTCATCGCGGCATACTGGGAGGGATTTCAGGACGGTAACGAGGCGGCCAAGGCTGATGCAATTCGGTGGCTGCGTGGTGAGTTCACCACCAAGACCGATGCCCGGAATGCCCTGGGGGTCCGGACCATCGTGGATGATGCCTCCATCTACGACCAGTTGAAACTGCTGGGGCTCTTCGTGCGCTTGGCAGGGTTCTCTGGCCTGTTGATCTGTCTCGATGAGCTGGTGAACCTCTATAAGCTGTCCAACACTCAGGCTCGGAATTCGAATTACGAGCAGATCCTTCGCATCCTGAACGATGTCCTGCAGGGCACGGCGGAGGGCCTCGGGTTCGTACTGGGCGGCACGCCAGAATTTCTGATGGATACTCGCCGAGGCCTATACAGCTACACAGCTCTCCAGTCCCGGCTCGCCGAAAACACCTTCGCCAAGAGCGGCCTCGTGGACTATAGCCATCCGGTGATGCGGCTTTCTGCCCTGTCCCAGGAAGACTTCCTGGTGTTGCTAGACAAGCTGCGACTGGTCTATGCATCCGGGGACTCAACGAAGGTCGCATTGCCCGATGAAGGCCTGACTGCCTTCATGGTCCATTGTCATCAGCGCGTCGGGGAAGCCTACTTCCGCACGCCCCGCACGACGATCACAGCCTTCGTGAACCTGCTGGCGGTTCTGGACCAGAATCCGGAAGTAAGGTGGCAGGACTTGCTGGGGCAGATCCAGGTGGACCGCGATACAGGCGGAGCTGCCGACCTACAGGTGGAGGACGAAGCACCCGCCCAAGCGGGACCGATGGCTGTCCAAGCCGGGAATGGCACGGATGACGGATTCTCAAGCTTCAAGCTCTGAGGGGCCGCTGACCCAAAGCTTCGACCAGCTGGATGGTCGGATTCAGCATTGGCTTTGGAATTCAGGGTGGACCGAGCTTCGTGACGCCCAGGAACAGGCCATCCCGGTGCTGTTGAAGGGCACCCAGGATGTGATCATTGCGGCGTCCACAGCGTCCGGGAAAACAGAGGCCGCATTCCTGCCTATCCTTACCCGGCTGAGCCAAAAAGGTAACGAGGGCAGTTTGGCTATCTATATCAGCCCTCTGAAGGCGCTGATCAACGATCAGTGGCGGCGTCTGCAAGAGTTGACCGAGGTCGTGGATCTTCAGGTGGTGCCCTGGCACGGAGACATCCCGAAGACCACCAAAAGCAAATTCATGAAGCATCCCAGGGGCGTGCTGCTCATCACCCCAGAATCCTTGGAAGCGATGCTGATGCACCATGGTCCCGGGCTGAAGGGCCTGTTCAAGGGCCTCCAATACCTAGTGGTGGATGAACTACACGCCTTCATGGGGACAGAACGCGGCAAGCAGTTACAGTCCCTCCTTCATCGCATCGAGATTGCAGTGGGGCGGGTGGTTCCGAGGGTAGGTTTGTCCGCAACCTTGGGGGACATGGATGGGGCCATCCAGTTCCTGCGCCGAGGTGGCTCTGCCCGACTGATTGTCAGCAAGAGCCAAGGCCAGGAACTCAAGGTTCAGGTGCGGGGTATCCGGGAGCCCGCCCAGCCAGAGAAGGGGCCTGAAGGCGAGATCATCGCGGTAGGGGATGAAGTCATAGCCCAGCACCTCTTCCAGATCCTTCGAGGTGCGAACCATTTGGTGTTCCCGAATTCCCGAAGCCAGGTGGAGTTCTTTGCCGACAGGCTTCGCAGGATGTCCGAAGATTCTGGCTACCCCAACGAGTTCTGGCCCCACCATGGGAATTTGGCCAAGGACATCCGTGAGGAAACGGAAGCCGCACTGAAGCAGAAGGAACGGCCCGCCACTGCCATCTGCACATCGACCTTGGAACTTGGCATAGACATTGGTTCCGTCAAAAGCGTGGTCCAGATCGGGCCCCCACCGTCGGTGGCCAGCCTGCGACAGCGGCTGGGGCGGTCGGGCCGCCGGAAGGGCGAGCCTGCAATTCTTCGGGCCTATTGTCAGGAATGCCAGCTGGATGAAAATGCCCATTTGTCTGATCTCTTGCGGGAAGGGCTGGTCCAGACCGTGGCCATGATTGAGCTCTTGGTCGAGGGCTGGTACGAACCCATCCGGGCGGAGGGCATCCACGGATCCACTTTCGTCCAGCAGGTGCTGTCCAGCCTTTATCAGAACGGTGGAATGCTGATAGGACCTCTCTGGAACCTCCATTGCGCGACCGGTGCCTTCAACGCGGTTACCAAGGACCACTTCACGGCCTTGCTTCGCAACCTCGGGTCAGAAGAAATCATCTTCCAGGATCCGACCGGCCTGTTGATGCTGGCCCCGAAGGGCGAACGCATTACCGAGCACTACACCTTCTACGCGGCCTTCAGCAGCGAAGAGGAGTTCCGAATCGTCACCGCTGGCAAGAGCCTAGGATCAATGCCGATCAGCCAGCCGCTCCAGGAAGGCAGCTACCTGATTTTCGCGGGTCGGCGGTGGATGGTGAAGTCGGTGTCCATGGAAGATTTAGTCATCGAAGTGGTTCCCGCGGTGGCGGGTTCAGTCCCACACCTTCTTGGGCCTTCCGGTGCATGGATCCATCGGCGTGTCCGCCTGAAGATGCGAGAGATCTTGGCTTCATCGGAGCCCGTACCGTTCTTGGATGAAGAAGGACAACGACTGCTTCAAGAAGCGCGGGATAACTTCAGGCGGCTGGAACTAGGTGGCCTGAGATTCATAAAACTAGGCCGAAGCACCCATATCCTGCACTGGTCTGGTGATGCCGAAGCGAACACCCTGGCTCTGTGGTTGGTTGCCAAGGGGCTCAAAGCCGCTCACGAAGGTTTATCTATCGCTGTGATGGAAGTCGAGCCCAGTGAAGTCGAAGAACGGGTGGCATCATTCGAATCCGATCCAGGCATGTCGGGGGAAGCCCTTGCTGCGACGGTGGCGAACAAGGCCTCAGAGAAATGGGATTACTTACTTCCAGAAGGCCTGCTGAACGCGAATTACGCATCCATGTTTCTAAGGCTGCCCGACGGACTGTGGTAAACCATTGGGCTATTGCTCCTGATCCTGAAGGGCCAGGAGTGATTCTCGCGGTTGGTGGTGAGTGAACGAGGCCACCGCTCTCGTTGATGACCGATGGTGGGCCTAGGACACGGAATTGGAAGAAAGTTCATAGAGATGAGTCGTTGCCTGCAGAGCCTCAATCACCTTGGCTTTGAATTCCAATGGAGCGATTACTTTCGCGCAGGCGCCAAACTGAAGAACCCAGCGCAGCGGCGCCACGTCGCTTACTGCCTTGAACCGGACGGTCATGGTGCCGTCGTCGTGGTGGTCGAAGCTGAGATCGGGTAGGCCTGGCTCCGTCTCGCGCAACGCGTTCACCCAAGTAGTGGAGAGTATCTGGACTTCGTAGGTAATGGGGTCTTGTGGGCCTGTCCATCCGCCCAAGAAGTACCGAAACTGCTGTTCGATTTTTTCTGAAACGGGGATTACGCCAGGTTTTTCGCTGGCTCTGGCCGATAGCATTCGCTCGACTTTGAAATTACGAATCGTACCGTCAGCGGGAACCCAAGCCAGTAGATAGGTCCCACCGACCCAGGTGTCCTGGATCAGCTTGTACGGAACCACACGATAAGGCTTCGCTTCTGCGTGTTCATCCTTCTTGTAGGTGAAATCCAGCTCATAGGTCGTGACCTCGCCCCCGAGCGCGGCGAGAAGGTTCTCCAGAACGCCTTGCGGCAGCTCTCGGGTGTCAGACACGGTACCTCTGACCCCAAACCGATGGGTCAAGGCCTCGACCATTCCTCGCTCTTTCTTGGACATCCGGCTTTCCGCAAGGTCCTGGATGTTCGCGAGATTACCGGCCCACAGATCAGTGCCAGCCTGGCAAAGAACCAAGCCGGCGATGTTAAGGGCTAGCCCTGTCTTATAGGGAACGGCCTCCTCTCCTGCGGGTCCCTTCACTAACCGAATAGATCCTCGTTTACCCGAAGGACAGGCCCTCTCGAATTTCGCTCCTTGAAGCCTAAGCTCCTCCAAAGCCCGATAGAGGGTGGAACGGTGGACGCCTATGCGTCGGGCTAGGTCGCGGAGGTCTACATGATCGCCACTCTCACGCATCGCTGAAAGGAGCCGGGTGCACGTCCTCACACTTCCCCTCCGAAAAGAATCGCTAATCAGAAATGTCGATTTAAACCAATCAATTGTCCCATTATATCAGCGTCTAGGTTGTCGCATGTATTGCGACACCTTATCGGCCAATGTTGTATACGGAGAAGACTCTTATGTCTCAGATTAGCTATCGCCACCACTTCGCTTCCTCTTCCTTGGCAGGACAGATGCCCAATGCTGCAGTTGACACCACGGGGATGACCCACAGATCCAACGTGCTAGTGCCAGGGGAGGGGGCCAATCCCTTATTGGAACGTCTCTTTGCAACCCTAGCCATCGGCGGGTTGGCCTACCTAATCCTGGATGCTGTAATCAAGCGCCCAGGTCGACCCCATATCGAAGTCTGGAAACGCGACTACGTTTTCTGGCGCGATGGCGGCAAGTGCACCTACTGCGGAATCCGAGTCACGGATTCCAACCACCACATCGACCACAAAACTGCCCTCGCCCGCGGTGGAAGCAACGACCTCCGGAATCTCACGCTGTCTTGCCAACCCTGCAACCTATCCAAGGGGACGTTAAGTGCTCGAGAGTTCCGTCGCCTCATCTCATGAGCAAGCACCTGATGGATTTCCAGATCTCAGCAAGAGGATCTTGCATGCCCACCAAGGAGCCCCAATGAAGAAGGTCGTCGCAATCCTCTTCGTCTATCTGGCGATCATTCTCGTCCTCACCCTTCAGCTCGCCCGCGGTGGCATGCCGCTCTGGGTGGTGAGGTATGAACTGACCTTCAAGGTGTCGCTCGCAGGAGCCTTGGGGGGTTGCCTCTACTGTCTCCGTGCCGTCTACCTTAATGCCTGCGTTAAGAAGGCCTGGGACCCAGATTGGGAGGTGTGGTACCTAATCCGCCCCATTGTCAGCACCATTACTGCCTACTTGAGTTCGTTGGTCCTGAAGGCGGGACTCGTTGTCCTCGAGGCGAATCGGGCGCCGGAGGCAGGCTCCTACGGCTTTATCGCTCTCGCGTTTATTGCCGGAATGAACGTAGACAAGTTCATCGAGAAGACCGAAGACATCGCCCAGTCCATCTGGGGGATTGGCAAGTCGCGCACCTCTACCCGCGCCACCGAGCCTGAATCCACATCCACGAAATGACTTCTTCCCCACTCTTACTTCCTGCGCGTTGCACACCCATCGCTATTGGAGATCACCATGACAGCCAAACTGACCTTTTTCCCTGTTGGTAACGGGGCCATGACCCTGGTAGAGCTTGAAAGTGGCAAGACAGTTCTGATTGACATCAACGTTCGCGCGAAGGCGGATGATCCTAGCGACAGTACCCCAGATGTCGTGAAACAGCTCAAAGAGCGGATCAAACGTGATGATGAAGGGCGCTTCTACGTAGACGCCTTCCTCCTCAGCCACCCTGATCAGGACCACTGCCGGGGTTTACAGAACCACTTCCATCTCGGCCCCCCGGCGGACTTATCCAAGTCGTCAGACAAGATCATGATCCGAGAGATTTGGTCGTCACCTATGGTGTTCCGCCGCGCCTCGAATCTTCATACATTGTGTGAGGACGCTAAGGCCTTTAACGCCGAGGCCAAGCGCCGTGTGAAGGTCTTCCGCGACGGGGGAACGGCTGGAGATGGCAACCGCATCCTGATACTCGGAGAAGACCAGGATGGAAAGACCGATGATCTTGGCGCCATCCTCGTGAAGGCGGACACGGTCTTCTCCAAGGTAAACGGACAAGCCGATCAAACCTTCTCTGCTCGACTGCTCGCACCGCACCCCAAACACCAGGAGGAAACGGAGGAGGACATCAGTACCAAGAACCACTCCAGCACGATTTTGAACATATCGCTGACGTCAGGTGGGAAAACCGACGCGGGACGGTTCCTGTCGTGTGGGGACGCGGAGGTCGCCATCTGGGAGATCCTGTGGGAGCGTCATAAGGATCGGGCAGACTGGCTCACCTACGACATCCTTGAGACCCCTCATCACTGCTCGTGGCACGCCCTCTCCTATGACAGCTGGAGCGAGAAGAAGGGAAAGGCCGTTGTTTCCGAGGCAGCCCGAAAAGCACTTGCACAGACCCGCCCCAGTGCCGTAATTGTGGCCAGCAGCAAGGCGATCAAGGACGACGACAACGACCCGCCCTGCATCCGCGCCAAGAGGGAATACGAGGCAATCGCAAAGGCGGTGGATGGAATCTTCATCTGTGTTGGTGAGCATACATCCGAAAAGAGTCCAGAGCCGTTGGACTTGGAAGTGCTTAGCGGTGGAATCCGGAAGGTGACAAAAGCCGTGACTACCTCAGCGGCCCTGGGTCTTGGCATCGCCGGTAAACAACCCATGCCGCATGGGTGAGTGATGCATGTTGAATGGTGAGGCATACCGTGCTGCCGTCGCCCGGGCGTTGAGGTTCATCGATGCCCAGGAGGCTTTCCGCGTCCATGGCCACCCTGCTCCTTCCGAGGGGGGTGGTGTCTGCGTGGAGATCAGCGTCAAGCCTGACCTCTATTTCTCTTGGCAGTCGAAAGGCAGAAGTCCCAACGGCGTCCTCATTGAGGAACCAGTCCTTTTGGACTTTCCTCCGGCGTACCCCTTAAAGGCGCCGCGAATCCACCTTCGAGAGGGATTCGATTGCTCTTTGGCCCACGTCACCCCAGGAGCACCTGGACAGCGGGGTGAGCCCTGCCTTGTCGACGGCAATCTTGACGAATTCCACCAACGTGAGGGAATGTCTGGCATTCTCAGGCAGCTCAAGCTTTGGCTGGAGAATGCGGCTTTCGGGACCCTCATGAATCCTGCCCATGGGTGGGAGCCGACCTGGCGAAATTCTTGTGCTGATCTGCTCATTGCAGATGCGACTTTCTTGCGGGAATTAGTTACGAAGGAACCGCAGGGCGGGACGGCTTGGTTTCGGCTCGATTACTTTGAGATTGAAGAGCGGCGGGAGAGCAGACCTCCACGCCACATCGAGGCCCAATTACGTCGAGACAGGCTCTCGCTAAATACCCGGACCCTTCCGGGCCTGCTCGAGAAATCTCTGCTTCGCCGAACGCCCTCGATCCAGATCCATGCTGGACACTCCCTCGGCTTGTTTGTTTGGCCGAGCGAGCGGAACCATGGTCAGCCAGTGATCGCGGTCCGATATGCGCCGGAAACCGTTGTGAATCATGCCGGGCTTATGGAAAAGGCGAAAGAATTCGAGTGCGTGGATCGGCTGCGTGATGCATTTAATTGGTTCGAACGCCTACTCTCCCATGCTTCTTATGGCGGCCCATGGCCACTGGTGGTGGTACTTTGTGCCCGCCGCCCTTTCAACCTCATTCGGTCTGACAATGCTTTGGAGTTGTGTCCGTATGTATTCGATATTCGTGCCCCCAAGGTGTTCCCGAAGAAGAACGACACCCGTGTTCGCCCCACGGGACACCGCCATATGATTTCGGGCGAACTTCTCCAACGGATGTCGGGCCTGCAGCGCCAAGATGTAGAGCGGAAGTGGGTCCAGCTTGGATGCGGGAGCCTCGGGTCGAAGGTCGCCGTGCATCTGAGCCGGGCCGGATGGGCTCCCATTGCCGTTGTGGATTCCGGGTCACTCAGTCCTCACAACGCGGCTCGACATGCTCTCCTGCCCAATGCCTGGAACGGCGA
>Ga0255338_1005374_pt1 | contig 11875 bp, 11 predicted proteins | sample MeOH1_35cm_T4_19_FD_203715 | JGI IMG/M metagenome (GOLD analysis project Ga0255338, IMG submission 203715) | Sandy soil microbial communities from University of British Columbia, Vancouver, Canada - MeOH1_35cm_T4_195 | ecosystem: Engineered > Artificial ecosystem > Sand microcosm > Unclassified ... | reverse complement strand
CGTGAGAGCAATCGTGGCGAGTTTTCGCACAGCCTCGGCCGAAAGCGGACCTTCCCCGGGGTGCGACTGCGGCACCTCTCGCTGCCGATCTTGCGGCCGGGACGAAGGACCGCTTTGCAGCGGTGGCGGTCGGTCGGCGGAGGACGCCGAGTTCACGGTCTCGGAGCCAGTGCGGTCATTGCGCCCGCCTCACCTGCAGACGGGCGAACGACGGGCCAGCGTCATGTCGCCCTCAGCGGGTGAAACTGCCCGAGGCGGGCACTTCCCAGCGCTACGAAAGCCCCCAGCCTTCAGGCGTGCCACTCGCGTATATCTGACCGCGCGCCGGCGGCTGCCTCACGCCTAGCGTCCTAGGCACGCAGCATGGCTCGCGTGTTAACGAACTGCTCGTCGCCAAGCACTTCCATCCGGATTTGCTCTGGTGTCGGAGCCGCCAGCACGATCCCGAATGACCAGAGCACACGCTCAACGTGGCTGCCCAGGAATACCAAGTAGTTGTCGCTCACCATTCGTTGACGAGAGACGAAGAAGCGCTCGAGGTCTCGCGCGAAGAGCTCAAACCATTCGCCTAGGCTAGCCTCCTGCAAAACCTTGATGCTCTGGCTAGTCCGCCAGCGCTCAACATTCCCCGCGGCACACGCGCATGCGTTCGCCGTGGCACAGAGCATCTGCTCAAGGTGTGCCACCGCGAAGCCCATCGCGACGTCCACATTGCGGTGCTCAATGAAATGAAGTCGGGCATCCTCGATTCCCTTCATGCTACGGGCCAGGGCTTCGCTGTAGAGCGCATCAGCCGCGGCGAATTCGTCGTTAGATACAGCTTCCAATTCAGACAGACGTGCCCCGAAGTAGTGGGAACAAAAGAAGTGCGCGAGTCGAAGGCCAAGGACTTCAAGTGGCGGCCTTGGCCGCAGCAACGCCTCCTTGAGCCTGGAAGACACGGTTGCGTAGTACGTCGCCCGCCCTGCCTGATACCGAATCAGAGCGGCTGCCGGGCGGGCAAGCGGGCCTCCTTTGGCCACTTGGTTGACGGAGCCGGTAGTGATAAAGAGTTCGCTAGATACGCCGGCCGGTGACTCTGTCGTGTGGCACGTACCGAGTTGCACGAGCTGCACCTGGTAGTCATTTAGAGCCAGTCCCCGCTGACGCAGAGAACGCGCTATGTCGTCCGCGATAACGATGGACGTCACTGTACGCAGCCCCGTTTGCAGCTCTGGCGCGCTCATCAAGTTTCGAACGGCGGCTTGCGCTTTGCCACTCTTGCGACTGGCCGGCTCAAACTTGATGGGCACGTTGACTACTTGTGGCGTCGCCCCCTCGGCATCATCCGCATCGTCCTTGCTCGGACGGGGTGCCGCAAAGGCTTCCCCCTCCACCAGCTTGTCCACGTATTGGGCGACGGTATCCCCGATGCTCTGGGCAGCGTCGGTCGTCTGCGCATCCACTCGCGAGCTGATGAAAAACTCGAGTGAACACCGCGCAAGAGCATAGTTGAGCCTTGGCAGCATTATCTGCGCGGCACCAGTGCAGCCCACCAGCGCCTTAGCCGACGAAATCGGCATTACCACGCCTGCCAGTTCATCATCGTTCACCAGCCAGTACGGCTCAGCGCTCTTGAAGTCCGGCGTCGGTGAACCGATGGCCAAGCAGTCCGGCAACACAAAGTGCGAAGGAGCGTCGACCGCGATGATTTGCCAGTTCATCTCCTTCAGCCGGTTGACGCGGCCCTGAGGAACCAAATCTCTATCGAGTGCCTTGCTATGGCTGCTGTCGATGAGTTCGGGCATTTTTTCCAGCAGCATCTCAAACTGCTGGAGCACCGCGGCCGTCAACGATGGGAACATCTGTGGGAATTTCTCACGTGCACGAAAGTGAGCCAGCTTCGCGAAGGCATTTCGAAAGCCCTCTGGCATCTGGCCGAAGTTTGGGACGATATCTTCTTCGATTGATTTGACCAGCATCGACTCAGACTTCAGCGAATCGATTTCCAGCAAGGCGCGTGCCGTGTCGTCGCTCTCCATCGAGTTTGCGAAATGTTCGAGCAGTTCGGTTGCCGCCGCGGAGAAGGTCCCCCTCACGAAGGCTGACCGAATCGACAGGTGAACTACTACTGCTGCAGCGACATGCGCATCGATAGGGCCTGCAGGAGATTCCCGCAGTGCAGCTACCGCCGGCGACAACACGAGTTCCTCGTACTTCGTGATCCGGTCATCCAGAGTCTCCTCCTCTGATGGTTCCGAGTAGAAGTCTCGTTGGGCGGCAACTCCTTCCGTGGAGGACAGATAGGGCTTCTGTCCTTTCTTGAAGACGTAGACCTGAGTCTTTTTCCCCGTTGCCTCCCCAAACCCTCGCTGCAGTGCCTGAGGGATGAAATGCTGCTTGCGACCTGCCACCCTGCTCTCCTAACCAGGCTCCGCGCCGACTCGGGGGAGGCGGCCCCGAGCCACGAGCATGAAGACCTTGAAATCGTCCGCCACAAACTCGGCGACAAACCCTGACTGTCCGCCCCCAGTCTTGACGCGCCGTTCGGTCAATGAAAATCGGCGGTGCAGCGGTTGCAGCCGGTTGATGGCCGGCGCCAGCATCACGGTGTAGGCTCCCATGCGGTCGTTGGGGTACTCAGCCAGGCATTGACACCAACGGCAGCCACGGGTCCGAAAGCGGACATCGATCCTGTCCAAGCCCAATTGCGCGGCACTCGCCGGTCGAGCTGTGTGAGGCGGGTAAACCCCCGAGGCGAGCGAGTGGCGCTCTCTCGGAATCTCAGGACCAGGACGCCGCCCAGCCGAGCTCCCGCAAGACGAGGGCGATGGCGCGCACCGCGAACTCCGCGTCGTCCTCGGACGGCGGGTCAACGCCCTTCGCCACTTGCTCGTTGCTCTTGCCGCGCGAGTGCAGGATGGCGATGGTTCGGGCAGCGTTGGCGGCGACGAACTTCTTGCGCTCGGTCGCCAGGGCCTCGGAGAGCGGCGCGAGCTCCTTGCGCAAGAAGCCTTCGTTCCCAGTCTCCTGCCAGAGCCAGCGCGACGCGATCACCGTGGTTGCGTCGCGGCAGCAGTCCACGACGGCGACCGGCGATTCGCGAAACGCCGAGTCCACCACCTTCCGAGTTGCTCGCGCGACCTCGTCGCGAAAGCGAGGGTCGATCCTGGCCGCGTCCAGGGGCGGCATGAGCCCGAACGCGGAAAGGGAGCGCAGCACCAGCATCACATCGTCCGAGACCGTGATCTCCACGTCCACGATGCGCCAGGCGGAGGCCGAGCGGTTGTTGCCGAGCGCTAAGGTCGCCCCAAGGCCGCGCCCGGGCTCCTCCAAGAGCTGCGTGCCTGCGGCGTAGACGTTCAGGGGCCGCGCCAGCTTGCCGTCCTGGCCCGTGTTTCGGCCTCCGGGGTCTTCGAACGGGTGCGGCATCACCCGGATTGAGTGGTCCGGGTAGCCTTTTCCGCTCATGGCTTGGTATAGCCTCCCGCGGCGGGTGCGTGTGACTGCGTCGAATGCATCCTCGCGGAAGAGCCACGTGAGCGGCGCGCCGCGGTAGCTGGCCGGCAGCCCGTCCCAGTCGCCGCGCTCCCGAACCAGGCGCGCCTGCGACACCATGGGGATGGGAAGCACCGGCCGGTCGGGCGTGGAGCCAACGTTCTCGTAAACCAATCCCGTGTTGTCGTCGATGCCCAAAAACATTTAGGATCCCTCCGAATGCGCGCTGATACGATCCTCGAATGGTAGAGGGAGCCCCGAATTCCGATGAAATGAAGGCCGCCGCGTCCAAGCGGACCGCGTTCATGGCGGCTATCCCGCAAGCGGTGCTTGATGCCGAAGACGCGCTGCCGCGGATTCTTCGGGAGCTCAACGCCTCTTCGCGCAGCAAGCTGCAACGCGTTTACTTGGTGGCGAATGAGCTCTCCGCCATCCGCGCCCCGTTTGTCGCGTGCGGGAAGGGCTGCGCGTCCTGCTGCCACATGAACGTGAGCATCACCCGAACCGAGGCCGAGCGCATTGCGAAGGCAAGCGGGCGTCGCATGTCCGACGTAGCGGCCAGCCGACGGCACGCGACGGACCGCCACGTCGGGAGCCCCTGCCCGTTTCTCGGCGAAGGCGGCGCGTGCTCGATCTACGAGGACCGGCCACTCTCCTGCCGCAAGCACGCGTCGTTCTTCGAAGACGCGTCCGCCTGCGCGCCTTCCGTGATGAACGCCGTTGAGGTTCCGCAGGTGGCTTTCAGCGGACTGGATCAAGCGCTGTTCGCAGTCTCCGGCGGCGAGCGCGCCGTGCTGGCCGACATTCGCGACTTCTTCCCGCGAGGCTGACGTGGCGGAGCGGTGCAGGCTCTGCGGGGAAGAGCGGCCGTTGCTTCTGAGCCATATCCTGCCCGCCTTCGTCTTCCGTTGGAAGCGGGAGAGCGCGGGCGGCTCCCATTTGCGCAGCACCACGGAGCCCAACCTGCGCGTCCAGGACGGCATTAAGAAGCACTGGCTATGCGCCGAATGCGAAGAGCGTTTCAGCAAGGACGAGCGCGCGTTCGCGAATCAGATCTTCTATCCGATCCTCGAAGACCCTTCGGCGAGGCGCAGCTACGGCCCGTGGCTGCTTCGCTTTTGCGCTTCCGTGTCGTGGAGGATCCTGCGCCTCGCGCTCGAACAGGATCGGTTCGAGAACGAGTGGACGCCCGAGCAAGTGGAGCGGTGTCGGGAAGCGGAGCGGGTCTGGCGGGAGTTTCTGATTGGTGTGCGCGCCCATCCTGGCGAGTTTCGGCAACACCTGCTTCCGTTTGACATCATCGAGACCGGGAATCTGGACGCGGAGCCGAACATCAACCGCTATCTCACTCGCGCCATCCAGATGGACCTGTGCCACGGTAGGGAGAGCATCTTCACTTTCGCGAAGCTCGGGCGCTTCGCGATCTTTGGCATCGTCCGCCCTGACGACCAGGCATGGAAGGGCAGCGCGGTGCAGGCGAACGAGGGGTGGGTCGGCCCGCGCCAATACATCTTGCCTCATGCTTTGTGGGGCTACATGAACGACAAGGCCAGCCAGTCGGCCAAGGCGATGCGGAGCGTCTCCGAGAAGCAGCAGGCGAAGATCGACGAGGGGTTTCGCAAGAACATCGACAGCTTCGCGGGCAGCGACGCCTTCCGGGCGATGCAGGCGGACGTGGACATGTTTGGAGACGCGGCGTTCACCAGAGGAGCGGATGGCGATGAATAGCGAAGCGGAACCGCCGGGACAGCCGAAATCTGACCCCAAGAGGCCGCTGCCTGATTTCCTCGCTGGGCGTGTGAGCGCCGAGCAGTATGCGAAGTGGCTCAAAAGCAAGGCGGAGGCGCATGTCCGCCGCGATCGCAATCGGAATTTTCTCGGGGCCGACTAGGCTGCCTACAAGGACGCGATACATGCGGCGGTCGTGGAAAGCCAGGGCAGGGACGCCTACACCGGAGAAGAGCTGCGATGGGAACTCCTGTGTACCTACGACAACGACGCGTCGAAGGCCGGCCGCTCGACCTACAAGGCGCAGTTCGCGCTGCTTCCGACGGTGGACCACGTCGACACGAGCTCGAACGCCGCGTCGTTCAAGATCTGCGCCTGGCGCACCAATGATGCCAAGAACGACCTCGCGCATGGCTCGTTCCTCGAGCTTTGCGAGCGAGCTCTCCGGCACGCGGGCTACGAGGTGAAGGCGCCAACGCCGTCGCCGAAGCAGCCAGGCTGACTGCTTACTGGCACTCCTTCGGCAGCTCGCCAAGAAGCAGCTCGCGAAGCTCAAGGTATTCCGCGCTTGGCTTCTCGCCGGCCATCACCTTCATCTGGTCCCACGCGAGCCCCAGCATGGTCTGCGAGAGGAATTGGCCATGCGCCCTCGTTGCGCATTGCAGGTGGTTCCAGAACATCCGATCGAGCCTCGCGACGCTGTCGCAGTCGATCGCCGGCTCCTGCTTGGGGACGTAGACGAACTCCGGATACATCATGCACTTGATGCGCGCGGCCATCACGGGGCCGAAGGACGTCGTTTTCGCCCCGCTTGAACAGCTGAAAAGAGGCGCGACGCAGTAGATCGGCTTGAACGCGTTCTGCCCTTTGTTGCGCTGCTCGCCCTCCGGGAGCTGCATCGGCGTGACGCCTTGGGAACTGGCCAGGATCACGCACGGCCGCTGCTTGCCCTTGCCGACCAGGATTTCCTCGGTCTCGCCAAGTTGCAGGGCGGCCAGCGGCAGCCTCTGCGGCTTCTGCCGAAAGTCCGCCTTGTCGTCCACGGGACGGAAGCGCAGCTCCGCGGCGTCATGCGAAGTGGCGTTCGCCCGCAGCACGTCCGCCACCTTCAGACGGGGGACCGTGTCGGGCACCGGAGCGTAAACGATCTGGCCCACCTCGAAATCCGCGCCGAACTTGCGCTTGGCGTCCCAGCATTCGACGAGGGATTCGACGGCCTCCACCGTGGCCATCGCGAGTTGATTGAGCTGACTGGAATTCAGCCCGGACATCGGCTCACTCGAAGTCGAGCCGCACGCGGTGCGGGCCTTCGGAGAGCTCGAAGTCGGCGTCCGCGCTCGCCTGCGCGTAGTGCTCGTCATAAACGGGCCGACTCGGAAGCTGGAAGGCGGCTGCGCGGCGATTCTCCCCAAGTTTCGCCGCCAGCTCTCGGATCCGCTTGGCCTTCGCTTTGTCGGCGACGCCGAACCGGTGTGGCTTCACGTCGCGGGACCAATTGAGCTTCTGCGCTTTCGAGAAGTCGAGCGCGTCGCCGGGGCGCGCACCCTGCATCGGAGCGGTCTCGAAGTAGACGTGGTTCAGGAGCCCCGGCAGGTCGAAGTTGAAGCGCTTCATGGCATCTGCCAAGCGAGCTCCGACGTCTGCGGGCAGCCCGAGCGCCTGGGGAGTCTGCGCCGTCGACCACTCGCCAAGGTAGAAGAGCGTGTATTCCTTGTCGGTCTTCTCGCGCGCCTCGGACTGGATCGCGCCTTGCGCCGCAAGCTCGTCGAGCTTCGCGTCGAGCGCGTCCGCATACGGGCCGAAATGCCAGAAGCGCCACTCGGCGCCGCTGAAGGTGTTGCCTCCGCGCCCCTCTGCCGCGTAGAGATCGAGGAGATAGACGAACTTCGTCAACGGCGTGCGCGCGAGCTTGCCCACGCCCGATTCTCGGGCGATGCGCAGCACGGCGAGGATCGCCTCGGCAAAGGTCTTTTGGTGGTCTTCCATCGAGCGGGGTGCGCGCCGGGGGCCGGCGCGGTGTTCACCCTAGAGGATACCGGATGCGGCATCAACGGGGCTGACCCGAAGGCGCCAAGTAGACTGCTTTCGCGGAAACGATCACAAACGAGGTGGACGACGCGCTCGAGATCTCGGAGCAGACGGAGATTTAGGCTGCTTTCGGCCGATTGTGTTGAAAACTCGCTCCGCTCGCGCGGCCGCGATGCATTCGTGCAAATGGACCGACTAGAGGGCGTAGGAGACGCGAACGCCAGGCAGCCACGGGGTCGACTGCTCCCGAAAATCCGCTCAAAACTGCCGGAGGCGAGTCTTTCAACAGAATCGGCCATAAGCAGCCCTTAAGCGAGTCGGGAGAGATGGCGGAGGGGCACACGTGCCCTGAGCATGCGGCGTGAGAAGGTCGGGCGCGAGGCTTGGCCTGGGTGTCCATCGCGCTAACGCCGCCGGGCCTGCAATAGCTGATGCAGCAGACGGCTGCCCGCCTGTGTTGTCGGTGGCCTTGAAGAAAAACCCGCGGCCTGTAGTTGGTGCTCATACCAAGTGAAGCACCAGCCGGGAATCGGCTCGCCCCGGCTGGTGCGCGCAAGGCCGACGAAGTGGTTCGTGCCAGGCGCGATGCCGGCCAGCAAGTAAACCAAGTCGCCGTCGAGATTGAACCTATTCAGGCCGATCAGCCCGATGAACTCGAGCACGGACGGATCCGAGAAGGTCAGCAACTCGCAGCTCCCTTCGATCACCTCAGGCTCAGGGGACGCAACCACCTGCCCCCGCACCACCGTGAAATCGATGCCCTCCAGATGCGCCGCAACGTCCTTGAACGTCACGGTGAGTTCGCGAGGAAGGTCGGTGCTCTCCTTTTCACGCCGCTCGTCCGCCAAGCGGCTGAAGAAAGCCGCGGCGGGAGCGCGTTCCGCCTGATCTCCAAACAGGACGGCGGGCATCGGCGCCATTAACATTGACTCAATCCGCCGCAGGACCGTCTCGTCTTCATGACTCACGGTCAGTTGAAGCTCGCGAAAGCGCCACCACGGGCGCGACAGAGAAAAGCGCAGCAACCTGTGCGGGCCGGGGGCCGCCTCGACTTCCGGAGTGACGGTGATCGGAACCAGTAAATCGATTCCCTCACGACGCGCAAGATCTTCCGCGGGCTTGGTGAAGCCGGACTGCGACACCGCAATCCAGTGGCGGATGCCGAAGCGCCGCAGATCGTCGCGCTTGCCGATGATTTGCTGAATCCAATCCTTGCCCTGCGGCGATGCGCGGTCGCGGCACTCCACCGCGACCATCATGTTGGCGCTGCCGAAGGGGCCCTCTACGACGACATCGACCTCGGCGACATCGCCCTTCGCAATTTGAAAGATCCTGCGTCGTTCGACTTTGATGCCTTGAGAGGCCATCATCCTCTGAAACAGCTCGACCAGCATCTCAAGCAGAATTCCGTCTTTCATCCGAGCAACCTCGAGAATTGATGCGCGGGACAGTCTTGCTGCCGTCGTACGCAAGTTCGAAACTCCGAGCAACCGCGGAACAGCTTAACGTACTCTTTTCCTCCACCAGGATCTTAGGAACTACATCCAAGTAGGGCTGCCGCTCGATGAGCAAAGTTTTCACTCGCTGGACTCGTCGCTCTATCGTGCCGCAGACGACCGCTGCTTCGGGTCGAGAGCGGCAGTGGCTACCGCCTGCAGCGTCACGCCGGACTGCTACTAGACGGATGAACCTCTGGGAGTCGAGGAAAATGCCCATTCGTTGTTCCGCAGTCTGAGCTATGTCCAAGGAAAACACACAAAGCGTTCGCCCTTCTTGGCCGCCGCGGCCAGTCGTTGCGACTAATGGAGCGGTTCTTTACGGAGATGAGTTGCTAAACTCCGCAGACGAGGTCATCGAGTTTTGCGCTCAATTCCGCACAACATCCAAGTTCAGCGCGAACCTACTTGGCAGCAGCTACTACATCTTTCGGGGCCAGTCGGACGCTGCTTGGCGGCTGATACCTTCGGCATTCCGTACCGATGCGTTCGAAAATTTTACGCCGCAACCTCCATACGAGTACGAGGATGGAAAGAGAGGCCAATGTCTCGCCAGCCACCTCCACGCGGAGGCAAGGTCGGTCTTTATTTTCCTCGAAGAGGCTGATCGGCTCGGCTTGCAGACGCCATTGGACTACACGACGACGCGGGACGACGACGAGTACATGAAGGCTGCGTGGGAGAGCCGGGAAGACTTCGACTTCGCTAAAGCATTTCCAAGCCGTTCCTATGAGCGTGCCACCGCGCTGGCGCAACACAACGGTGTCCCTACGAGGTTCTTGGACTGGAGCGAATCTCCGCTCGTGGCCTGCTACTTCGCCGCCTTTGCAGTCTCAAGCGTTGCCCTCGGACCAGGCGCGGCACGGTGGGAAGGAAGAGAGATAGCTCTCTATTATATGAACCATCACCAACTCAATGGGCCTGAGTCGCGAGTTCGACTTGTCGTCGTGCCTCGGCACGAGAATCCCTTCTTGCGCGCGCAACAGGGCGTTTTCACCAACCAGGTGAATATCAATCAGGTGTTCCTCGAGACAGGGTCATGGCCCTCGTTGGACGACGGGTCGAGTGGGCTTCAAATCTATCGTGTTCGAATGCCGGCCTCGTGTGCCGATGATCTGCTGCGCCGCCTTTATGACCTCGGCATCAGCCGACAATCTTTGATGCCGTCGTTCGAACACGCAGCCAGCGCATACGCGTACACCAAAGCATTATTCGATCGCTCCGAGACTGCGTAAGATGGCGCGCTGCGGAGTCGTGCTTTGCGTTCTATTCATATCGCTGCACGGCGGTGCCGCAGTGAGCGGCTGGTAGCGCGAGAACAATCGGAGCACAGCTGGGGTACATCCCGGTCTCCGCCACGTCCCAGCCGCAACGGCGTAATGCCAGCTTTGTAGGTGATTAACGGCACCTGTGGTTCGACATGGCCAAACACTTCGGCAGCTATGGGTCGATAGTGTTGAAAGACTTTAGACCGGTCTGCAAGGCGCGATCGCACGGCAGCCAAGGGGCGGAGCACCTCTGAAAAGAGGTCTGGGAGGCGCGGAGGCGAGTTTTTCAGCAGAATCGGTCGAAAGCAGACATGCGCGAGAGCTCGAGAGAGTCAAGCCTGAGTTGACTAGACTAGGGCCTGAAAAATGCATGCCTGATGCTCAAGGGGCGCAGCTCTTGCTAGGACGCGTACGACAGTACGTCTAACGGATGACTTCTTCTGAACTCACCGGCGGCGCCGGATTCACTTTCGAAGATGCGGTTGCAGCGTATTACCTGGCCGCGATCGTCGGCGGGACGGCGGCCGCTGGCACGGACGCACGCGTCGTTCATCGGGTTGCGCAGCAGCAGGCGGACTTCGGGGAACCGCTCGATGACGTCATCGTCGATGCTGTATCCGGTGCGGACGCCACCACCATGCGCTTGTCTTTACAGGTCAAGCGATCTCTGACGATCTCAGACGCGGACACGAACCACGATTTCCGCGATGCGATTCAGCGCTGTTGGCAGACCCTGCAGAAACCGGGCTTCCGCGAGCACGTCGACCGTGTCGGTGCCGCATTGGGTTCCGTAGCGGAAGGCACGTCTCGAGCGCTGACCACTGTTTGCGAATGGGCGCGGGCTTCTGACACCCCCGTGGCCTTCATGCAGCGCTTCGTTGCGGGCAGCAATGCATCGGCCACGCATCGCGAGGTCGCGGACGCAGTACGGCGTGTCGCGCGGGACGCGCCGCTGACTGACGCCGAATTGCACAGGCTCCTTGCGCACCTGGTTCTGATCCGCTTCGACTTCCTTCATATCGGATCAGTGAACGAGGCGGACACGATCTCCGGATTGCAACGCGCACTGTCTGGATCTCATGCCGGCCGGGCGAGCGATCTGTGGAACTTGATTCGACAGGCCGCGCGCGACGGCAATGGCCGCAGCGCAGTCCATACCCGCGTGTCCTTGATCCGGGCCCTGCCAGGCTGGAGATTCGCCGGCGCGCCGGCCTTGGTCGCTGACATCGAAGTTGTGCGGGAGTCCACGCGCCACTGGTTGGGCCAGCAGACGGATGACATCGCTGGCACCCACCTTCCTCGGCAGGCATTGCGCGATGAGCTCGCCGCGCAAACGACCCGTCACAGGCTGACGCTGATCAAGGGGTTGCCCGGCACCGGCAAGACGGTGCTGGTGCGCGACCTCGCGCAAAGCCTTGCCGCAGAGGGTACGACCATCTTGCTCACCGCCAACCGCCTCTCAGGGCGCAGCTGGCCCGAACATGCCCGAGCGATGGGTCTGAGTGGAACGTCAGTCGAGCCGCTGTTGACAGAGGTGGCCGCGACAGGTCACTCGACACTGCTCGTCGATGGACTTGACCGCGTCGCGCCCGAGCAGCGCGCTATCTTGACTGACATCTTCGGCCAGCTTCTGAGCAACCCGGCCCTCGCCGACTGGCGCGTGGTTGCGACGGCGCGCGACGCGGGCATTGAGCCGTTGCGAAACTGGGTGCCTGCGGCGCTGCTCACGGGCAGTGGGGTGGGCTATGTCACCGTGGAGAACCTCAACGACGAGGAGGCTGCCTCACTTGGGGGCGCGCTCCCGGCACTGAGACCGCTCCTGACCGGCGCGAACGAGAGGGTGCGAGCGCTGGCGCGGCGGCCGTTCTTTGCGGGCGT
>Ga0255338_1005373_pt1 | contig 11879 bp, 17 predicted proteins | sample MeOH1_35cm_T4_19_FD_203715 | JGI IMG/M metagenome (GOLD analysis project Ga0255338, IMG submission 203715) | Sandy soil microbial communities from University of British Columbia, Vancouver, Canada - MeOH1_35cm_T4_195 | ecosystem: Engineered > Artificial ecosystem > Sand microcosm > Unclassified ... | reverse complement strand
CCACCAGCGGGGCGAGCTGGTGCTGGGCGGGGCCGTGGCGGACCCGGTGGACATGTCGATCCTCCTCTTCCAGGGCGACTCCCCGGCTGCGGCCCAGCGCTTCGCCGCGGCGGACCCCTATGTCCTCCACGGCCTGGTGCACCGCTGGGGCGTGCGCCCCTGGATCACCGTCGTGGGCACCGACGCGGCCACGCCTGTGCATGGGTAGGTCGGGTTAGGTGCTCAGGTAGGCTGTCCACCTACAGGAGGATGAGGTCATGGCCATGAACCCTGGAGTGCGTCGGCGGCTTGAAGCACAAGGATTCTGCAATCTTGACGACGCTACGCTCAATGAAGTCGGGCCGTGGCTTAGATGGTCCCCGGCATTCTGTACCCTTTTCATGGCCGTCGGAGTCGCGTTGAACTCCCCCGCCGTGCTGTGGGCGCTCGCGGGTATCGCGTTTCTCGGGTCGTTGCTACCGTTTCATCCATTCGACCTCCTGTACAACCATGGTGCGCGGTACCTCACGGGTACCCGGCCCTTGCCCAGGCAGGGGCCCCAGCGCCGCTTCGCATGCGGCGTTGCCACAGTTTGGCTCCTTGCAACTGGGTGGGCCTTCTATCGCGGTGCAGCGCCAATAGGTTATTTGCTAGGGATTCCTCTGATTCTCGTCGCCGCACTGGTCAGCATTTCCCACTTCTGCATCCCTTCCTTGATCTACAACACCCTCTTCAAACCCCGGGGTTCGACTGGTGCGTAAGTCAGCGCCTGATCCTTCTCTCAACTCGGACCCCGCCTGCATGGCCTTCCAATCTCTCTCTCATCATTTCGCTTCCTCGGCTTCGCTCAGCGCTTCGGTGCAGGCGGGGCCGGTTGACTTCTTTCGTGGATCTGCGTCCACGGATTCCCGGGCTCCCAATCGAAGTTGATGGCGATACCGACTTGTCATGGATCATTTTCTGCCTAGTTTAAGGGAATAATTCCTTTTTTCGAGGTGCCCATGCCCCTTCCCAATGGTTATGGCGTCGTCATCGGCACCTTGGATCATTACCAACGTGATCCCATCAACAACTACGGCCAGTATTATCATGACAATGTCTACGTCTCGACGCCGGCGGGTCCCTACCACTGCGCCATCGATGTGGACACCAAGATGACGAACGATGGCATCCAGTGGCGCGTCGTCCCCCTGGCGGAAGCGGATATGAAGGGCGTGTTCTCGATGGCCGACGGCTGGCACGGCCTCGTCTCCAACGACACGACCGGAGCCCTGGACAACATCCGGACTGCAGCATTCCACCGCAATGGTTGCAATATTATCTTCATTATTTTCAATCCAATTCTTGAAGCGTTGAAGCGTTGGTTCAACTGGTGGATCAATCCCCCGTGGAAGGCGGGGACGAGCATCGATGCCCTCAGTGTGCTTGAACCGCTTCTCGATGATTCCGAAAGACTTTTCATCTTCGGCGAACCCTTCACCTATGGCGGGCTGGGTGTCCACAACATCCACCAGAACCAGGGCGACCCAACCGGATCGCAGTGGTGGTCAGAAAATGGGATCTGGCAGGATGGGGGAGTGATCATCGAAAAAAAGGACCATTCCATCGTCGCCTTCCTGACGAAATTCAAGACCCAGGCCGAGCAGACGGACACCAACGGACACCCGATCCCTTGAGTTCCGTTCATTCTTCCATGCTGGGAGATAACTGGCTGGATCTGCACGCAACCTGGACCAAGAGATCCCTGTCTGGATCCAGCATCAGGGTCCAGAATGTCATCACACTTATTTTGAGGAGGAGCCCCATGAAGTGGCTTGAGAATTACACCGACCACGCGTATGCCCTGCTGCGAATCGTGGCGGGCCTGCTGTTCCTGTTCCACGGCCTCCAGAAGATCTTCGGAGTGCTGGCCGTGCATCATCCCCCGGTGGGTTCGCAGATCTGGATCGGCGGACTCCTCGAGCTGGTGGGCGGGCTGGCCATCCTGGTGGGCTTCCAGACACGCCTGGCGGCCTTCCTTCTCAGCGGCATGATGGCGGTGGCCTACGTGCAGTTCCACTGGAAGTTCCAGTTCGGCGCCGCCTTCTGGCCCGCCGTGAACCAGGGTGAGCTGGCGGTGATCTTCTGCTTCCTCTTCCTCTACATGGCCACCCGGGGCGGCGTGAAGTGGTGCCTGGAGAAGACGGCATGAAACCGGCGTCCGTCAGATTCTTCGCGGGCCTGGCCCTCATCCTCCTGGGTCTGGCGGCCCTGGCCTGGCCGGTGTTCAGCTACACCAAGGACAGCCACGACGCCAAGCTGGGCCCCCTGGAGTTCACCGTGAAGGAGAAGGATTCCGTGCGCATCCCCGCCTGGGCGGCAATCGCGGCCATGGCGGCGGGGGTGGTGCTGGTGTGGCCGCGGAAGGGCTGATGCGCGCACTCGCCCGGTCCGGCGCGGCGGTGAGGCCGTGAGCGGAGCCGCAGCCCCCGCCACCCGCATCTTCGTGGACGCGGATGCCTGCCCGGTGAAGGAGGAGATCTTCCGCGTGGCGACGCGCTGCGGACTGAAGGTCCTGCTCGTGTCGAACGCGCCCCTGCGGGTGCCCAGGGGCCCGCTGTTCGAGTCGGTGGTGGTGGCCAAGGGCCAGTTCGACGGGGCCGACGACTGGATCGTGGAGCAGATCACAGCTTCGGACATCGCCGTGACGGCGGACATCCCCCTGGCGGCCCGCTGCCTCGAAAAAGGGGCCCGGGCCCTGGATGCCAAGGGCCGCGTGTATTCGCCCGACTCCATCGGCGATGCCCTGGCCAGCCGTGAACTGATGACCCACCTGCGCGCCATGGGCGAGATGGGCACCGGCCCGGCGCCCTTCACGGCGCGGGACCGCTCCACCTTCCTGCAGCGGCTGGACGACCTCATCCAGGCACTTCGGCGGACGAGGCGGTAGACTGAGCCAAAGGCTGGATCAGCTTCAACCTCTTTCGTGATCGGACTCGCCATGGCCAGAAAGCCCAACTACAACTTCGAGAAGCGCCAGAAGGACTTGGCCCGCCAGAAGAAGAAGGAAGAGAAGCTGCAGAAGAAGGCGCTGAAGAAGGACGCCCTGGGCAACGACATTCCGGAATCCGAAGACCCGGAGGGTGCCGAGGGCCAGGAAGGAACGACCGGCGACGAGGGCTCTGGCGACGCCTGAAGCGATGCGCCACGTTCTGCCCCGCGCCTCAGCGACCCTGGTCAGCGTGCTGCTGGCGCTGCCGCTGCAGGCGGTGCCACCCGCCGCTGCTCAACCCACCGCCCGCACCACTCCGGCCGCGGCCCGTCTCAGGGCCCTGGAGGCGCGGGCCGGGGGGCGCCTCGGCGTGGCGGTGCTGGACACGGGCTCGGGGCACCGTCTGGAGTACCGCAGCGGCGAGCGCTTCCCCCTCTGCAGCACGTTCAAAGTGCTGCTGGCGGGGGCCGTGTTGGCCCGGGTGGACGCGGGACGGGAGACCCTGGCTCGACGCATCCCCTACGGCCAAGCAGATCTGTTGGAACACGCACCCATCACCATGGCCCGGGTGGCCGAAGGCAGCCTGCCCGTGGCAGATCTCTGCGCCGCCGCCGTGGAGGTCAGCGACAACACCGCCGCCAACCTGCTGCTGGGCAGCCTCGGCGGCCCCGGGGCCGTCACCGCCTTCGCCCGCCGCCTGGGCGACCCCGTAACGCACCTGGATCGCACCGAACCCTCCCTGAACACAGCCATCCCGGGCGATGTGCGGGACACCACCACCCCGGCGGCCATGGTGGCAACCCTCAAGGCCCTGCTGCTGGGCGGCACACTCAGCCCTGCCTCCCGCCAGCGGCTGGAGGGCTGGATGGCGGCCTGCACCACGGGCCGGAACCGGCTCCGCGCGGGGCTCCCGGCAGCCTGGGCCGTGGGCGACAAGACCGGCTCGGGGAACCACGGCACCGTGAACGATGTGGCCATCCTGCGACCACCGGGCCGCGCGCCCCTCCTGGTGGCGACCTACTACACCGGTTCCACGGCTCCGTGGGACGATCGCAACGCCGTGCTGGCCGAGGTGGGACGCCTCGTCACCGCCACGTTCAAGGACTGAGACCTCCCTTCCATTTGGGAGGATGATAGGAGGCCCCATCCTGGAAGGAGCCCCCTTGGATCCGAACACGGAAGCCACGCTCCACGCCCTGCTGACCGGACTCCCGGTGGCCTCTCTGGGCACGCTGCATGACGGCGCCCCCTTCGTCTCCATGGCTCCAGTGGCCCCGGCGCAAGACGGCTCGGGCTACCTCATCCACGTGAGCAGTCTGGCCCAGCACACCCGCGACATGCTGGTGGATGCCCGGGTCAGCCTGATGCTCCTGGTGCCGCCGGAGGCCGGGCAGAATCCGCTGGCCCTGCCCCGGGTGACCCTGCAAGGCGAGGCCGAGGAGATCCCCCGGGATTCCGAGCGCCATGGCGAGGCAGCTGAGGCCTACCTGGCCCGGTTCCCGCAAGCGGAGATGACCGTCGGTCTGGGGGACTTCTCCTTCTTCCTCATCCGGCCCACCGCCGGGCGCCTGGTGCTGGGCTTCGGCCGGGCCCTCAGCCTGGATGCCTCCCAGATCTGGACCAGCCTTTCCGCTGCCCCCTGAATCAGCAGCCTCTCGGCATATCGCGAATCCGACTCTCGGCCGGCCGGGATTCCCGTGGGGTCGAGCCTCTTGGAAATTCTCGAATCTATTCAATGATTTGACTTATTGCTTTGGCATGGGGATGGCTCTACCTTGATGCCGCCGAGTACGGCCCAACAGGAGATCCCATGTCCTTCACCGATTCCAAGACCCATCAGAACCTCAAGGCCGCCTTCGCCGGCGAGAGCCAGGCGAACCGCCGCTATACCTGGATGGCCCAGGTGGCCGAGAAGGAAGGCCTCAAGGAAGTGGCCGACCTCTTCAAGCACAGCGCCGACGGTGAGACGGGCCACGCCCTGCGGCACCTGATGTTCCTGGCGGAGAAGGCCGCCGATCCCGCCACGGGCCTGCCCCTGGGCGATTCCCTCACCAACCTGAAATCCGCGGTGGCCGGCGAGACCTACGAGTACACGGACATGTATCCCGAGTTCACCCGCGTGGCCAAGGAAGAGGGCTACAGCGAGATCGCCGCCTGGTTCGAGACCCTGGCCAAGGTGGAGCGCTTCCACGCCGGCCGCTTCCAGGAGGCCCTCACCAAGCTGCAGGCCGGCGCCAAGCCCGCCTTTGCCGAGCCCGCGGCCGAGATCGCGAAGCACGTCTGAGCACCCGGTGACGCTCGCCTTCGACCCCACCACCGAGCGGGCCCGCTTCCAGGCCCGCCAGGCCTTCCTGGACCGCCAGGCGGCCCTGCGGCTGGAGCTGGCGGAGGGCATCACCTTCCAGCCGGAAACGGCGGAGAGCGTCGAAGACCAGATCATCGAAACGCTCTGGGCCGAGGGCAAGACGCCCGACACCGTGGCTGCGGATGAACTGGCCGAGGCCCGCGCCTCCTTCGCCGTGCTGGCGCCCCGCCGCGAAGGTACCGCCCGCAGCCTCGCCGCCACGCTGATGCTGGGTTTCCCGGACGCGGTGCGGGATCGCCGCCTGGCGATCCTCCACACCTTCCCGGACCAGCTGCTGCTGGAGCTGTCGGATGGCTCCCTCGTAGCACCCGCCGTGGACCGCGGCACCGCCGGACCGGAGGACCGCCTGCCCTCCGTGCTGGCCCTGCGCTACCTGATTCCGGACGGCTGCACCATCGCCGCCCTCGTCTCCAATCACGCCGAGACCCCCGGCCGGTGGGTCGCGCCCGCCGCCTGGGCATCCTGGCCTTCCTGAGGAGAGACCCATGAGCCGCACCATCATCGACCACCTGAACGCCGAGCTGGCCACCGCCTTCGTGCTGGCGCTCAACGCCAAGCGCTACCACTGGACCGTCACCGGCCCCCATTTTCGCGACTACCACCTGCGCTTCGAGGACCTCTACACCGCAGCGGACAGCACCGTGGACGAGCTGGCGGAGCGCATCCGCATGGTGGGCGGCGTGCCGATCCACGCCCCGGCCCAGATCGAGGCCCAGACCAAGGCTGACATCTCCAACCCCTCGGCCCGCCTGGATCCCGAGGCTATGCTGAAGGAGGCCCTGGCCAACGAGGAGACCACGATCTCCCTCATGCACGAGGGCATCGAGCTGGCCAACGGCACCGGCGATCCCGGCACCGCCGACCTGTTGACCCGGTTCGTGCAGGTCCACCAGAAAGAGGCGTGGTTCCTGCGGGAGATGCTGGGGTAACTCGGTCTGGAGTCTGTTTTTTATAATTTCCTACTTTTTCGGTAAACTACTCATCCGCGCTCAGCGCAGCCAAGGAGATGCCATGGCCTACACCGCGAAGAACTATGACCACCTGAAGGGCGGCGCCCTGAAAGGGCTCAGCGATTCCCAGCTGGATCAGCACCTCGGCCTCTACAAGGGCTACGTCACCAAGCTGAACGAGATCGAGGAGCGGCTGGCGACGGTCGACAACACCAAGCCCAACTACTCCTACAACGAGTACAGCGAACTGAAGCGCCGCGAGGCCGTGGCCTTCAATGGCTCCTTCCTCCATGAGCTCTACTTCGAAAACCTGGGCGCCGACGACACCATCAGCGCCGGCCTCAAGGCTGCCCTGGAGGCCGCCGGCGGCAAGGACAAGGTCCTCGCCGACCTCAAGGCCTGCGCCCTGGGCGGTCCCGGCTGGGCCCTGCTCACCCGCAACCACCGTGACGGCAAGCTGCACACCTACTTCGTGGCCGAGCATCACCTGGGCATGCCCATCGAGCAGGATCTGCTCGTGGTGCTGGACAGCTGGGAGCACGCGTACATGGTGGACTACGGCACCGCCCGCCCGAAGTACCTCGATGTGTTCATGGACAACATCAAGTGGAGCGAGGTCTCCAAGCGCTTCGGCAAGTAAGGACGGCGCGCGGGCGCCTCGGCGCCTCTCTACGCGTGCTCATGGTTGGGCCCCCGGATCGGGGGCCCGCCTTTTTTCTCCCGGTCGCACGCCTCCGTCTATCGCACAGCGCCCCACGCTGTGCTCCCAATCGCTTGTCCCTGTGGGCCTGCGCTCTTGGAGACGGAGCCTCCATGGTGGATTACGGTACCGCCCGCCCGAAGTACCTCGATGTGTTCATGGACAACATCAAGTGGAGCGAGGTCTCCAAGCGCTTCGGCAAGTAAGGACGGTGCTCGGGCGCCTCGGCGCCTCTCTACGCGTGCTCATGGTTGGGCCCCCGGATCGGGGGCCCGCCTTTTTTCTCCCGGTCGCACGCCTCCGTCTATCGCACAGCGCCCCACGCTGTGCTCCCAATCGCTTGTCCCTGTGGGCCTGCGCTCTTGGAGACGGAGCCTCCATGGTGGATTACGGCACCGCCCGCCCGAAGTACCTCGACATCTTCATGGACAACATCAAGTGGAGCGAGGTTTCCAAGCGGTTCGGCAAATAAGGCGCGCAGGCGATGAATCGCCTGCGTACTGGCCCCCGTTCGGGGGCCCGTCTTATTTTGGGCGTAACCTGATGGCACCCTCCCGGAGGCGACGTGGCTTCGAAGACGACTCCTTCCGGACCGGAGAACCCGCTGGGACCCGACCTCTTCCGGTTCCTGAAGGATCTGAAGGCGCACAACGAGCGTGCCTGGTTTCTGGAGAACAAGGCGCGGTACGAGGCCGAGGCCCGGGAGCCCATGCTACGGCTCATCGCCGCCTTCAGCGGCCCGCTGGCGTCCATCAGCCGCCACGTCATCGCCGATCCGCGACCCTCCGGCGGCTCCATGTTCCGGATCTACCGCGATACGCGATTCGCCAAGGACAAGACGCCCTACAAGACCCACCTCGCGGCCCACTTCCCCCACCGCGCCATGCAGGCAGGCGGCGTCCACGGCCCCGGCTTCTACCTTCATCTGGAGCCCGGCGGCAGCTTCGCGGGCGGCGGCCTCTGGCACCCGGATCCCGATTCGCTGCTCAAGGTCCGCCAGGCCATCGCCACCAAACCTGCGGCGTGGAAGGCCCTCCTGAAGTCGGGACTGGAGATCGAAGGCGACGCACTCAAGCGCGTCCCCCAGGGCTTCGACCCCGCCCATCCCTGCGCGGAGGATCTCAAGCTCAAGGACTTCTACACCTCCGTTGGCTTCACGAACGCCCAGGTGATGGCGGCCGATTTCGTCGACCAGGTGGCCGCCGCCTGTCGGCAGGCCTCCCCGCTCGTCGCCTTCCTGTGCAAGGCGCTGGATCTGCCCTGGTAGGCGGCAGGACCGCTCCGCGGATCACGCACGCCGAGCACCGGCCCATGGGACCTTCGATGGCAGTTGCAGACCGCCCCAGGAGGTCAGCCCTTGCCCCCCTGAGCGGAGCGTGAGGCCCGCAGGACGGCTCGGAAGACCTCCTCGACGCCCTGGGGATCCAGGCTGGCCTCGTCGGCCCAGGTGCGCCGGGCCTGGAGCTGCGATGCCTCGCGCTCGGGGTCATGCACAGGGAGCCCCAGCTCGGCCTTGGCGCGGCCGGCGCGGAGCACCAGCTCGGTGCGGCGGGCCAGGAGGGCCACCAGCTCCTGGTCCAGGGTGTCGATGTGGTCGCGGGCCTCCTGCAGGACCGGCGAGCGCTCGCCGAGGCCGGGGATGGACAGCTGCTGCTCGTCCGTGCCCTCCGCCACGGCTTCCGCGAGGCTCTGGTGGATGGCGGAGAGGGCCTCCAGCAGGCCCTCCCGGGCCCCGGCGGCGAAGGGGTTCTGGTTCTGGAGGGCGGCGAAGAGGTGGCCGGCATCTTCGCGCACGGATTCCAGCGTGCGGGCGATGGCGTGGAAGGAGGGCGGTGTGAAGGGCAGCTCGGCCCCGGCACCCACGGCCAGCAGGCCCTTGGCGAGGAAGAAGGTGAGGGCGTGCGTGGTGGCCATCACCCGGTCATGATCCTCGGGGCTCTGGCGCAGGACCTCACAGCCCAGGCTTTCGAACAGGATCTGCACCCGGTCGGCGGCGGCGGGATGATGGGCCGAGGGGCAGACCACCACGCGCAGGGGCCGCTCCGCCCGGGCCAGGCTCACGGGGCCGAACAGCGGATGCGTGCCCGCGTGGGGGATGACCGTCCCCAGCTGCGCATCCATCAAGGCGCAGGGCCCCGACTTCACGCTGCCCACGTCGAAGACCAACTGGTCGGGGTGGAGGTGGGGCCGCAGGCTCGCCAGGGCGGACCCCAGCACGGCCACCGGTACCGCGAGCACCAGGGCCTCGGCCCCGGCCCCGGCCAGCTCCTGGAGGCTGGTCGCGCGGCATTCGGCGGGGATCCCGGCGGCGGTATCCCAGGCCCGATAGGCGTGGCCGGCCTCGTGGAGGAGCGCGCCCAGCGCTCGCCCGAAGCGGCCATAACCCAGGATGCCGATGCGCATGGGATTCCCTCGTGATGTGGGGAAATCCTACCGCAGCAGGTCGCGGATGGCCGCCACCGTGGGCACATGGCCCTGGCTTTTCACCACGCCGTCCACCACCAGACCCGGTGTGGACATCACGCCGCGGGCCACGATGTCCGGGTACTCCGAGACTTTGACCACCGTGAAATCCACGCCCAGCCCCTTGGCGGCCTCCTCGGCCCGTTCCGCCAGCAGCTTGCACTTGGCGCAGCCGCTGCCCAGGATCTCGATCTTCATGGCACCTCCGATTTGAGCATTAGGACGCACGACTGAAACGGAACTCCACGAAGGACACGAAGGGCGCCCTTCGTACCCTTCGTGGAGGCCTTGAAATCCCTACATCAATGCATTGAACAGGAACCCTACCAACACGATGCCGGCGGCGACGGTGCCGAGGAAGACCGCCAGCAGCCGGGGCTTGAGCACCTTCCGCAGGATGACGGTTTCCGGCAGCGACAGGCCCGTGACAGCCATCATGAAGGCCAGGGCGGTGCCCAGGGCGGCGCCCTTGGCCAGCAGCACCTGCACGATGGGGATGATCCCGGCGGCATTGGAGTACAGGGGCACGCCGATGAGCACCGCCAGGGGCACGCTCCACCAGGCGGACTTGCCCATGAAGCGGGCCAGCAGTTCGGCGGGCACGTAGCCGTGCAGGAATGCGCCCACGGCGATGCCCGCCAGGATGTAGGGCCACACCTTCCCGACAATGTCCTTCGTCGCCTGGAGCGCCAGCTCCAGGCGCTGCGGGAAGCCCCGGGGAACATCGGCACTCCGGGAGGCCTCGAAGGGCACCGTCAGCACCCAGGGTTCCAGGTGTCGTTCCATGCGGAGCTTGCCGAGGATCCAGCCCGAGACGAAGGCCACAGCCACGCCCGTCACCGTGTAGAGCAGGGCGATGCGCCAGCCGAAGAGGCCGAACAGCAGGAACAGCGCCACCTCGTTCACCATGGGGGCCGACACCAGGAAGCTGAAGGTGGCGCCCAGGGGCACGCCCACCCGCACGAAGCCGATGAAGAGCGGCACCGCCGAGCAGGAGCAGAAGGGGGTGGCGATGCCCAGCAGCGAGGCCAGCAGGTTGCTCCAGGCCCCGGTGCGCCTGGCCAGCAGGTCGCGGGTCCGCTCGGGACTGAGGAAGGTCTGCACGAAGCTCACGCCTAGCACCACGGCCCCGAGGAGCATGAGCACCTTGGGGGCTTCGTAGGCGAAGAAGGCCACGGCCTCGCCCAAGCGGCTGCCGGGAGCCAGCCCCAGCGCCCGGAAGGCCAGCCAGCCGGCCAGGGGCTGGAGGATCAGGTAGAGCGCGATCCCGGCCGGGAGGGCGGCCAGCAGCCACCCCCCCGATTTCCAGAAGCTGCCGCCCGAAGCAGGCGCATGAGTGGGCGTCGATTCGGCGCAGGAACAGCTTTTCGATTCCACCGTCATCTCCCCCTCATCCACAGCAGGTGGGCGCGCAGCAGGCGCGGCCCGCCGCCACGGCGACCTTGGTGGCTTCCACCTGGACGCTCAGCACCGAGCTGGCCAGAAGCTCCAGCTCCTCCCGGCTCATGTTCGGGTAGCGGCGCTTCGCCAGTTCCATCAACTCCGGCGACAGCTCCGCCAGGCCGAAGCAACGCTCGGAGGCGACGTTCACCCCTTCGAAGCCCGCGGCGCGGATGGCGGCGAGGTAGGCGTCCTTGAGCATGGCGCCGGAGATGCAGGCGGCGTAGGCGTCCATGTCCTCGAGCAGGGCCTCGGGCAAGGGGCGGGCCAGCACCAGATCGGACACCTGGAGACGGCCGCCGGGCTTGAGCACGCGGAAGGCCTCGCGGAAGACCTTGGCCTTGTCCGGAGCGAGGTTCACCACGCAGTTGGAGAGGATCACGTCGATGCTGGCGTCGTCCACGGGCAGGGCCTCGATGTCGCCCTGGCGGAATTCCACGTTCGCATAGCCGTGGGTCTTCGCCAGGGTGGCGGCCCGGGCGATCATCTCCGGCGTCATGTCCACGCCGATGACATGGCCTTCGAGGCCCACGCGCCGGGCGGCGAGGAAGGCGTCGAAGCCGGCGCCGGAACCGAGGTCCAGCACGGTCTCGCCGGGCTTCAGGGCGGCCAGGGCCACGGGGTTGCCGCAGCCCAGGCCCAGGTTGGCGCCCTCGGGCACGGTGGCCAGATCCTTCGAGTCGTAGCCCAGGTCCAGGCTCGCCTCGCCGGGCGCGCAGCAGGAGGCGGAGGCTGAGCAGCAGCTTCGCTTCGGCTCGGCCTGGGGGTCCGGGGGTGTTCGCGCAGCGAGGACCCCCGGGAGAGAGTTGGTCACGAAGCCGGCATAGCGGTCGCGCACGGCGGATTTCAGAGTTTCGGGATCCATGGTCGGGCCTTTCAGATGGAGGTTCCCCGGGACGCCAGTGGCATCCACGTCCCAGGACGATGGAAGGTCAGTCCCTGCGGCAGCAGGGCGAAGGTTGGGGGTCGTCCACTGCGCCACCGGCGCAGCAGTCCTGCCAGAGGTATTCG
>Ga0255338_1005372_pt1 | contig 11884 bp, 7 predicted proteins | sample MeOH1_35cm_T4_19_FD_203715 | JGI IMG/M metagenome (GOLD analysis project Ga0255338, IMG submission 203715) | Sandy soil microbial communities from University of British Columbia, Vancouver, Canada - MeOH1_35cm_T4_195 | ecosystem: Engineered > Artificial ecosystem > Sand microcosm > Unclassified ... | reverse complement strand
GAGAGCGTGTTCAACTGGACGCCGGGCGCCGGCGCTCCGTCCACCGCCACGCTGGTGTTCACGGCTACGGACAGCGCGGGCTGCGCCGTAACCCGCACCATCACCATCAACGTCAGTCGCGTACCCACGGTGACCGTAACCGGAGTGACTGGCGCCGGCCACGGCACGGGCACTGCCGCTGACCCCTACGTGCTGTGTCCTCCGGGAACGAGCGCGGCCAGCACGCTCACCTACACGGTGACGGGCGCTGATGCCGACGCAGCGGACACGGTGACACTGAGCGAAACGGGTAGCCCCGCAGGTGGCAGCTACAACCCCACGCTCCCCCACACGGGTGCGGCGGGTGCGGCCTCGGCCACGGCGTTCTCGTTCACTCCGGTGGCGGCGGACGCGGGCCAGACCTACACCGTGACCTATACGGCCACGGACAATAGCGGCGCGGCGTGCTCCAGCAGCACCACGGTGGTGATCCACGTCACCAACCTACCGGTGATCACGGCCAGCCGCAGCACGGTCAACCTCTGCGTAGGACAGTCCGCACCCTTCCGGGTCCGGGCGACCGACGCCGACGGCGGCATCGTGACGCTCACGCAGAGCGGCGCTCCCGCGAGCCTGGACTTCGCGCCGGGCCTGCCGCTGGGTGGAAACCCGGTGGAGACGGTTGCCACCTTCACCCCGACGGCGGCGGACGCCGGCACGCACGTTGTAACGTTTACGGCCACGGACACGGATGGATGCTCGTCCACCACTACCGTGACGCTGAACGTCAGCCGCGTGCCGACGGTTTCCGTTAGCGGTGCGACCGGAGCCATTAGCGGCAACGGCACGGCGGCCAGCCCGTACATGGTGTGCCCGCCGGGAACCAGCCCGGCCAGCACCCTCGGCTTCACCGTGACCGCGGCGGATCCGGACAGCTCCCAGACGGTGACGCTCTCCCAGAGCGGCGCCCCGGGCAGCGCCACGCACACGCCGACCCTGCCGTCGACGGGTGCTGCGGGTCAGCCGGTTAGCACGGCATTCTCGTTCACTCCGGTGGCGGGAGATGCCGGTCAGACCTACACGGTGACCTACACCGCGGCGGATAGCTTCAACCCGGCCTGCACCGCCACCACCACGGTGGTGATCCGGGTGGCGAACCTGCCGGTGTTCGGCGGCAGCACGCCGGCGGACAACGCGGTGTTCAACACCTGTGTGGGGCAGAACGTCACCTTCCGCGTGAAGGCGACGGACGCCGACGCAGGCGATCAGGTGACGCTGAGCCACACGGGTGGCCTGGACGCGTTCTTCACGCCCAGCTTGCCGGCTGCCGGCAACCCGGTGGAGACCACGTTCAACTGGACTCCAGGAGCGGGCGCACCCAGCACCACCACGCTGGTGTTCACCGCCACGGACCTCGCCGGCTGCTCGGTGAGCCGGACCATCACGATCAACGTGAGCCAGGTCCCGACGGTAGCCGTTCTCGGCGTCACCGGAGCCAGCCATGGCGCCGGCACCGCCGCCGATCCGTACGTGATCTGCCCACCGGGAACCGGAGCGGCCGGCACCCTGGGCTTCACGGTCATGGGCTCCGATCCGGACGCCTCGGATGCCGTGACGCTCACGCAGAGCGGCAGCCCGGCCGGCGCCACCTACAGCCCGACGCTTCCTCGCACGGGTGCAGCGGGCGGCTCGGTCAGCACGGCGTTCTCGTTCACTCCGGTGGCGGCGAACGCGGGTCAGACCTACACCGTAACCTACACGGTGACGGATGACAGCGCGGCTGCCTGCACCAGCAGCGTCACGGTCGTGATCCGGGTAGACAACCTGCCGCAGTTCACGGCTCCTACGCAGACCACCTACAACGTCTGCGCCGGAACCGCGCTGCAGTTCACGGTGCGCGCCACGGATGCGGATAGCGGTGAGACGGTCTCGCTGACCGCCAGTGGCGTGCCCGCGGGCGCCACGCTCACCCCGACGCTCGCCACGGCCGGCAACCCGGCGGAAGCGCAGTTCAACTGGACGCCGTCCGCGGCGGGGACCTTTACGGTTACCTTCACGGCGACGGACAGCGCCGGCTGCGCCCAGACCCGGGTCGTCACGATCCACGTGAGCTCGGTTCCCACCCTCTCGGTGGGTAACATCACCGGATCGCAGCACGGCACGGGTAGCCAGGCGGATCCGCTGGTCGTGTGCGCCACTCCGGCCGCGCCGCTTACGTTCACCGTAACGGCGGCGGATGCGGATGGAGCGGACACGCTCACGCTCACGCAGAACGGCGCGCCCGGTGGTGCCACGTTCAACGTCACCGGGTCGAACCCGGCTATCGGGACGTTCTCGTTCAGCCCCACCACGCAGCAGGGCGGCCAGACGTATGCGGTCACCTTCACTACGGGTGACAGCAGCGCCGCTGGATGCGGCTCCACGCAAACGGTCTACATCCGCGTCTCCAGGCTCCCGGTGGTCACCGCCACGGCGAGTAACATCGTCCTGTGCGAGGGCCAGCCGATCGCCTTCCGCGTGAAGGCATCGGACACGGATCCGGGCAACGTCACCATCGGTACGCCCACCCTGGTAGCCAGCAGCGGCGCTCCGGCGCTGAACCTGGTCTACACCCAGTCGCTGCCCGCGGCCGGGAACCCGGTGGAGACGGCCGTGAGCGGCACGGCGCCGCACGTAACGGCAGACGCCACCTACACCCTCACCTACCCGGTGACGGATGCGGACGGCTGCCAGGTGACCCAGGTGGTCACCCTCACCGTGCGCACCACCCCGCCCACCACCGTGCAGCTCTCGCGCCACGGGGACGGGGATCCGTTCGGCGAGGAGATCTGCTACACCGCCCTCGTGCTGGACAATTGTCCGGAGAGCGAAGGCGGACCGCGCCCCGTGCCGGGCGTGCAGGTGGTCTTCACCGTGACCGGCGAGACCGGCAACGCCGGCACCTTCCTGGTGACGACGAACGCGAATGGTGAAGCGACCTACTGCCTCACCCCGCGCTTCCCGGGTACGCTGACTGTGTCCGCGGGCATCGACGCCAACGGGGACGGCATCGCGGACGCCGGTCTTACCACCGCGACGGACACGGTGACCGTACCGGTGCCGGTGCAGGTGGGCTCCGCCTGCTTCGTGGGTGGTCACGGTCGGGTCAACGCGAACGACCCGGCCTTCGGCAACCTGCCGGTGATCGGCCAGTTCAACCTGGACATCTCCCCCCGCCAGGGTGGGAAGTTCAAGGGAACGATGACCTTCACCGTTACCGGAGCGGGCACGACCCGCGGCAAACGGACCAACATCCAGATCCGCAGCACGCGCATCGACTCCCTGTCATGCACGGAAGGGGATACGGGACGCACCGCCGTCTTGTTCGGCATGGCTTCCGTGAAGGGGATGGGTGACCAGGGTCTCAGCGGCTCCGTGCCGTTCCGGGTAGACGCGCTGGACGCGGGCAGCCCGGGAGCCCCTGGCGACCGGTTCGTGCTGACGTTCCTGAACACCAGTACGAACCTGCCGGTAGGCCCGGTCGGCGGCAACCTGGTGATCGAGGGGCGCCGCGCGCCGAAGGATGACATTCGCATCCGGGTGGGAGCGCCGGTGCGGTAGCGCACCGGTCCCTCCGGGATCATCGAGCGAATGAAGGGGGAGGCCGATCGGCCTCCCCCTTTCTTCGTCTCAGTGCTTCGCCGGGGTGAATTCCGGCCGAGCCCGCGCAACTTAGAAGCCCTCCCGAGCCGTGCCATTGCGAACGAAGCGGCCCAACATCCGGATCCTGCGGGTAAATGGCCTCGCACCAGCCCGGCGCACGAAGGGATCCGCCTCCAGGGGCGCCGAACTTAGCTTCCATTCCAGGCTCAACCGGAGGGTCCGATGAATTATGTGGTGACGGGAATCATGCTTTCTCTGGTAGCGGCCATCGTCGCCACCGTTCCGGCCGGCTCCGCCGGGTCGAATGAGCTCCTTGTTTTCGTCTCCTCGTTCGCCCCGGCGGGCGAGGGAGGTATCCAGGCGTTCCACCTGGACCCGAGCACGGGCCGGTTCACGCCCACCCATCGGACCTCGGACGCCGAGAACCCGTTCTTCCTGGCCCTCTCCCCGAATGGGCGTTTCCTGTACTCCATCCACGCCCGGCAGTTCGGCGGGAAAGACGCCGAGTCCGTAGCCGCCTACGCCGTTACCGGTCGCGATGGTGAGTTGAAGCTGCTCAACCGGCAGTCGTCCCGCGGCACCTCTTCCTGTTACCTCCAGGTCGACGCCACCGGCCAGAGCGTGCTCGTCGCCAACTACTCCAGCGGCAGCGTGGCCGCGCTGCCCGTACGGAAGGACGGCTCACTCGGCGAAGCCGCAACCTTCGTCCAGCACACGGGTGCCAGCGTCAATCCGGCACGCCAGGAGGGACCACACGCTCACTCCTTCATCGTGAGCCCGGATAACCGCTACGCCTTTGCCGCGGACCTCGGCCTGGACCAGATTCGCTGCTACCGGTTAGACCCTGCCACGGCGGCGCTTACCCCCAACCGGCAGCCGTTCCTCCGCACGCCGCCGGGCGCTGGGCCGAGGCACCTCAGGTTTCATCCCAACGGCAAGCACCTTTACGCCATCAACGAGTTGGCGAACTCTGTGACCCTCTTCGACTACGACGCGAAGACCGGGATGCTGATCGAGCGGCAGTCGATCTCCACCCTGCCCGGCGAGTTCAAAGGCGAGAGTTACTGCGCGGACCTCAAGATCACTCCGGACGGACGCTACCTTTACGGCACCAACCGCGGCCACGACAGCATCGCCGCCTACCGCATCGGAGACGACGGTCGACTGTCGCTCATCGGCATCCAGCCCAGTCTCGGGAAAGGCCCGCAGAACCTGGCGATCACCCCGAACGGCGAGCTGCTGCTCTGCGCGAACATGCCGGGCAACACTATCGCCCTGTTCCGCATCGATGCGCGCACCGGCAGCCTCACGGCCCTCGGCACCCCCACGCCGCTGAAGAGCCCTTCGTGCATCCGGATCTTGAAATAATGGCGCAGTGACTTCGAACAATAGTAATGACGCGGGGAGATTCTCCAGCAGGCTCCACTCCTCGCCATGACCGATGCCCGCGAAGCCATTGAGACAGCACCTGACGAATCGGGCCCCCTTCACCGGCCGGTACGCAGAGGTCTCCGCACACGAGGAGGCCGGCGCCTCCGTGCGCGACGTGCACGGCCGGACGCTGGAAGAAGCACGCGAGGAAGACCAGCGGGACTACCGCGTGCGCAAGTCGCGGGTCGACAGCCTTGGACGCTGGCAGGCGCAGGCGCTCTGGCTCTGCTGCTGGCTACTGGCGGCGACGATACCCGTGTCGTTTCTCGCGTCGACGTGGATAACCGTGTGGTGGCCGCTTGCCATCATGGGTGCCTGCGTCGGGATCTTTGGAATGGTCGCGGTCATGCGATGGCTGCTGGCAGCGATCGCGCGATGGCTCTGTGTCGAGCCTCCGAAGTCGCCGGAGCAGACGACGGTCCAGGAGCTCCGAGCTCGTCCGCAGCCCGGGCCGGCGTCAACGCCGCGGGTGTAGACCGCCGGCCCTCTGGCCCGTCTCCCAAATGAACCGCCCACACTCGAATCGAATACACTCGCTCCTGACCTGGCGAGCGCTCGCTGGGTACCCGCAACGGTAGGGGTGCCGGGTTACCCGCTCGTCTTACCCGTGTCCGATGCTCGTTGTGAAGGGAGCTCCTGTGCCGGTACCTTCCAAGAGCTACTCATCGCGCGGCGGTGTAATCCAGGTCGTCCAGGTACAGCTTCACGATCTGGCCTCCGGGGCCGATGGAGAACATCCCGAAGCGGTCCAGCCTGGCTCCGCGCGCTGCCGCCTTCTGTCCCGGCCGCAGGTTGTGGATCACGGTCTCGGTGCCCAGGGTGGCGGTGAGGGCGCCGTCTCCGCCATTAGCCTGCGGATCGTAAACCAGCGACCATGGGTACGCCTTACCGGGAGCGAGTACCGGGCCCTTGTCCGGCTGCCCATGGACCCCTGGCGTCGCGGTGAATGCGGGTAGGAAGTAGTGGCCCACGCGCGTGGGCCCACCCACCTTGACCCCGAGGAAGGAACCCGCATCGTTGGGCGCCGCGCTTCCGCCGTCCGTGTGGAACCACCCGAAGCACATGTCCGAGTCCGGGCCGCCCACCGCCAGCACCACCTTGCCGCGGGCCTCCAGGCGGTCTTCAAACGAGAGCGGTCCCACCGGGTCCGCGTAGTAGCCCCAGTCGTCGGTGCGCCAGAAAACGCCGCCCACCTCTCCGGGCTTTCCCCCCGCCAGGCTGGTGGCGCTGTAGCCGAAGTTGTGAGCGCCGCCCACGTCCTTCGCCTGGTAAGTGCTCCGGTTTCCGGACGCGTCCCATTGGGGGTCCCGGGAGAAGTCCTGCGAGCGCCCGTCATACGTCAGGTCGTCGAAGTGGATCGCCAGGCTGCCGCCGGCTTTCATCATGTTCATCAGGCCGAAGTGGTCGAAAGTGGTGCCTTGCCGTTTGAAGCCTTCCGGCAGCTCTACTGCGAACGTGGTTGTGCTGGGAAAGTGGCTCAGTGCCTCTTTCCGGTGGGCCTCCGGCAGTTCCGCCAGACCCGTCTGCATCTCGCTTTCCGGCCTGGCGGGGTCGCCGTGCAGCGTGAAGCTGAACCGGCCCCGGCCGGCCGCCGCGTCCGGGTCGTAGTCCAGCTTCCAGGTGTAGCGCGTGCCGTCGTTGCGGAGCGGTGTGGGACGGTACTTGCCCGGAATGAACGGCGTGATGAACGTGCCGCAGCTCTGGTTCTGCCCCGTGATCAGCCGCACCGCCAGCCGCGCTCCGCTCTGCTCGCAATCCATGTCCAGGCCCAGCGAGCTGATCGGTCGTCCGCCCCCGCCGGGCTGCTGGGCGCGCATGAAGCCGAAGAACATCCCGCTGCCCGCATCGCTCTTCGTGAGGGCGAAGCTGCCCGAGGCGCTCAGCCGGTCCTCCAGCGTTCGGGGGCCGATCCGGTCGGCGTAGTAGGCCGGCTCGGAGGCACGGGTAACCAGTCCGCCCAACTCCCCGGGGGCTTTGCCGGCGAACCCGGAAGGAGCATACCCGAACGCCTGCACCACCGTGGGGACCTGCTTCGGCACGATGCGGTTCTTGCGCCCCTCCCAGTTCGGGTCGCGGTTGAATGCCTCGTGCTTTATCCCTGCCTTCACCGGCCCCTCCGCCGTGGCCAGCCGCGCGCCGGCGAGGAGGCCGCTCGTCAGCAAGCCTAACACGGCAACCCGGCTCCAGCGGGGAGCTGAACCAGCGTGAATGGTGAGCATCAAGGAGTCCTCAAAGCAGTCGCGAATTCGGCCGGCGGTGGCCGGTTTAGAGTGCGACACCGGGCGCGAAAGGTTGTTGCCAACATCCCCATGGCAGGGGGCACCGTGACTCGGAGCAAGGGCACGGGGAGGAGGTGATCGCACGGTAGGTAGGCCAATTCTCAAGTAGGCAGGATAACGAGGGGTTACCTGGACGTGCCGCCCCGGAGGGACGCGCGATGAACCGTTGGAGCAAAATCAAACCGCTGGGGTCGCTGGCGCTGGCCGCGGCGGCATTCCTTCGCGCCCCGCTGGCGCCGGCCACGGCTGCTTCGCCGCCCGGAGCGGTGTTTCCGCACCTTCCGATGGGCGCTGAAGCGATCGTCACCTGTGAGCCCAAAGCTGAGTTCAATGGGAGGCTGATCGGGTTGAATGCAGAGTGGGTCGTGCTCAGCGGTGCGCACAGGACCCCCTACGAAGAAATCTGGATTCCACGTAAGTCGGTGGCGGTGATGGGGTTGCGGCGGTAAACGAAGGCGACGCGAAATCCATCCTTGACCCTCACGCGGCGTTAGGCTCTAACCTCTAACTGCAGCTACAGATCCGGGAGACGCAGGCGTGGAATGAGTTCCGCAGAGGAAACCCTTCAGGTAGGGGAGTTGGCGCGGCGCACGGGCCTCACCGTGCGTACCCTGCACCATTACGACGCCATCGGGCTGCTGAAGCCATCGCTGCACACCGAGGCGGGGTATCGACGCTATACCCCGGCGGACGTGGCGCGACTCCAGCAGGTCCTCTCGCTGCGGCAGTTGGGGCTCTCCCTCGACGAAATCCGTGACTGCCTCCAGGCGGGCCGCTACCTGCCGCTGGAGGTAATCCACCTCCACATCTCTCGTCTTCGGGAGCAGATCGAGCTGCAGTCCGGGCTCTGCGAGCGCCTCGAAGCGCTGGCGGCCCACTTCCACGCGCGGGAGTCCGTGCCCACGGAAGACCTCCTCCGCACCATCAAGGGGATGACGATGATCGAGAGCTACTACACCCCGGAGCAGTTGGAGTACCTGGCGCAGCGGCGGGAAACGGTTGGGGAAGAGCGTATTCAGCAAAGCACGCAGGACTGGGCGGAATTGATCTCCCAGGTGCAGGCCGCGCTGGAACAGGGCATTGACCCCACCGCTCCGGAAGTGCTGGCGCTGGCACGGCGCTGGAACGGCCTGATCGAGGAGTTCACCGGGGGCGACCCCGGCATCCGCGATTCGCTCAAGCGCCTGTGGACGGAGCAGCGCGAGGCGCTGAACGCGACGTACCAGACCGGCTTCCATCCGGAGTTGGCCGAGTACATCGGGAAGGCCCTCGCCGCGCTGTAAAGCCTCCGGCTTCCCGTATCCATGGGATGGATACGGGAAGCCGGTGCGCGGTCCTGACACGATTCTCCCACGACCTGTCAACGCGAAGAGGGTTGGTTGGATGGAGTGTCGAGGCGACGCCGTCACGCCCGCCCCCCGTTCTGACGTGCCGCGCACCGTTCAAGAGCGCCTGGACAGACCACCAGAGTGAAGACATGGGCACATTGCCTGACCGCAATTGGAGCGCGACGCTCGCCCGCGTGGGTGTCACGGAGAGCACGCTCACCGGAGACGAGAAGCGGGCGCTGGACGAGCGCGGCTACCTGCTGCTCCCGCGGGTGATCCCCCTGGCGCGGCTGGAGCAACTGCGCTCGACCTTCGAGGCGGAATTCGCCGCGCAGCATGGAGACGGGGCGCACGCCCGCGGCACCCGGCACGTGGGGGGTGCGGCCCTGCAGGGAGAACTGTTCGGCGGGCTCTACACCCATCCCACGCTGCTTGCGGCGGCGTTCCACGTCCTTCGCCGTCCCTTCCGGTTGGTGGGTATCGCCGGACGCGATCCGCTCCCCGGGCATGGCGCGCAAGCGCTGCACGCCGATTGGGGACCGCGAGAGCCGGGGGACCCCTACTACCACCTCAACTCGATCTGGCTGCTGGACGACTTCACTCAGGAAAACGGTCCCACTCGCCTGGTGCCCGGCACCCACCTCCGGTATGGCAAGGTGCCGCGCGCGCTGAGCGATCCCGCGAGCCGTCATCCGGACGAGGTGGAAATCGTCGCGCCGGCCGGCTCCGCACTGATCTTTAACGCGCACCTCCTCCACAGCGGCACCCGTAACCGGAGCCAGGGCTCCCGCCGCACCCTCACGTGCGGCCTTATCGCCCGGGACGCTCCGCATTACGGGGAACTGGAAGGCGCCGAACATCTAATGGCCAATGCGGTCTGGCTGGCGCCCGAAATGCGACAGGTCCTGGGGCTCGACCGGGAGGTAAGCAGTGATGGATGAGCGTGACGTTCGGCGCCTGATCTGGTGGAACCGGCTCTGGTTGGCCCTGCTCCTGGTGGGAGCGATCTGCTGGGGCGCCCAACGGCTGCTGGATCAGGTCAAGACGAACACCCGAGCCCTGAATATCCGTTGGCTGGACGGCGGCTTGAAACTTTCCAGCGTCTCAGATGGCCCCTTCCTGGTAACCCACCTGGTAGGTCTCCCCGGGCACGATGCGGGCAAGCTAATTGCGCAGCTCCCCACGCCACTGGCGATTATCGACTCCGGTGGCGCAAAAATCACCCGGGACGACTATCGCAAGCTCGTCTGGAAGAACTACACGGGCACCCGTGTCGCAGCCCCGGCCGAAGGTGCGCCCCTCCGCGCGCTCTACGTCCGCCCGGTCTATAGCGAACCCGCTCGATCCGAGCTCTAAGGGACATTCCCGCGGGACGGGAGGGCGCCGAGCACACATTGGCGAAGGCAGACTGCACACTGAGCTGTGCCGTGACGGCTAACGCTCACTGAGTAATGGAGTAATGCAGACGCGAGCCGCAGGCTTGCAGCTTCCCACAACTCCAGCACTCCATTTCACCTAGACCGATAGCCGTCACGGCACGGATCAATAAAGCGTTAGCCGGATACAGCGCCCATCCCGAAGGCGGCGAAATCGCTGATCAGGTTGGGCGTCGCGGTGTCGAAGCCGACCACGTCCAGCATGCCGGCGTCGTCCGGGTCGGCGATGGTGAAGCCGTTCGAAACCATGCCACACACCACCAGCCGGGCCGGGATGCCCATCCGGTCCCGGTACTGTCGGAGCGCCTGGGCCGGATGGATCTCGCCGTGCCAGGTCTCGTTGTCCGTGTAGATCATGAAGCAATCCACCTCCAGACGGTTCTGTAAGGCATACACCATCGGGAGGGCGCAGTCCGTGCCGCCTGCGGGTAGCTCGGCGGTGCTGGAGACCACGTCGTCCAGGCGCTGACGCGGGGAAATGGCCAGGGGCGTGAGGCCCGGCGTGCCCCCGCCCCACTTGCCGCCGAAGCCTTCCGCCCCGCAGGTGAACGCCACGAACTCGTGCTCCGGCTCCACCGCCGCCGTAATCAGCGCCATCGCCGCGGAGGCTCGCCGCGGAGTTAGGGAAGGGATGCCGCTGATCTGGCCAAGGTCCATCGAACCGGAGATGTCCAGTGCCAGCAGCCACCGTTTGCCGGTGGACCGCACGCTGCCGAAGCTGGCGTAGAACGCCGCGTCCAGCGCGTCGACGATCCGGGCGACCGGTGTCCACGTGGTGCTGCCGCGCTCGCCGTGACCCTGGGCGTAGGTGCCGAGCGCCGCGAGGACCTGCAGCGGGTGAACCCTCGCCCGCCGCAAACGCTCCGGGTCCGTCAACTGCTCTGCGACCCGGCGGGACACGTCCGACTTGCTCGTCAGCAGCCCGATGCGGGTGAGCGTGGCCAGGTTGCGGAGCAGCGCCGTGATGGGCATCGACTTCAGCAGCGCCTCCCACACCATCGGCTCCGTCAGCCACCGGGTGGGTACCGCCTCGCGCGGCAGCCCGTAGGTGCGGATCAACGCCGCGATCTCTTCTTTCTTCCAGGCCAGCTTTGCCTGTTCGAAGGCCCAGAGCAACCGCGCACTCGGCTCCGCCGGCGGCTCCGGCTCGACTTCTTCCCAGCCGCGCACAATCCAGCGATAGATCGCGTTGTGCTCGGACTCCGGCTCGGCCTGCGGATGCGAGAGGCGCAGCAAGTCCCGGTGTCCCCAGCCGTCTCGCTGCTGATACTTCACCGCCTGGTAAGCCAGCTCTTTCGGCTCGCGCCCGCCATACCACGCCGCGACGGCTGCGCGGAGTCCCCGTCCCCAGCCGCGCATCCCGTCCACGTGTGCCGCGAAGTGGAAAAGGTGGGTGCCGGTGCGGCAGACTCGCGGCAGCGCCGCCAGCGCCGCAGCGCGGGTCCGGTCTGAGGGACTGGCGGCGGCGAGCGCGAGGGCGAAGATCGCAGGATCGTTCTTCGGCGCACGTCCCGTGGTGCTGAGTTCGGTGATCCGGCGGACTGCGCGCTCGCCATCCGCCTCCACGCACCGCCGCACCCCGTGTGCGTTCTCCAGCGTGAGGCCGCGCTCCGTGGCGTAGTACGACCCGCCCTCGCTGCCGAGGACGAGGAAGCGGTCGAGGCGCGTCCAGTCGTCTACCGCCCAGGCAAAACCACCCGCGCTGTTCGGAACTTGCGCGGTGCCGGGAATCGGCTCGGACTGCGGCGTTTGCTGGGTGGACAGCACATGTTTTAGGTAAGACACGGCA
>Ga0255338_1005371_pt1 | contig 11884 bp, 10 predicted proteins | sample MeOH1_35cm_T4_19_FD_203715 | JGI IMG/M metagenome (GOLD analysis project Ga0255338, IMG submission 203715) | Sandy soil microbial communities from University of British Columbia, Vancouver, Canada - MeOH1_35cm_T4_195 | ecosystem: Engineered > Artificial ecosystem > Sand microcosm > Unclassified ... | reverse complement strand
AACGTCATGGGCTCGCGCGGCTCCGTGATCCCGTTCTTCATGTCAATCCGCGACAAAGGAACCCTGCCGATCACCGACGCCCGTATGACGCGGTTCATGATCTCCCTGGAACAGGGTGTGGAGTTGGTGTGGCATGCCTTCGAGGACATGATCGGCGGCGAGATCTACGTCAAAAAGATCCCGTCGATGAAGGTGACAGACCTTGCTCGCGTAATCGCTCCTGAAGCACGACACGAGATCGTCGGGATCCGCCCCGGGGAGAAGCTGCACGAACAGATGATCGGCGCCGAGGACGCGTACTACACCTACGAATACGTGCAGCACTACAAGATTCTCCCTGCCATCCACCAGTGGGATAGGGATGCACACCGCATCAAGGACGGCCGGAAGGTTCCGGAAAGCTTCGCGTACACGAGCGACAACAACACAGAATGGATGACCGCTGCGCAGTTGCAGGGGTGGCTAACGGCCAACTGTGAAAAAATCGGGAGTATCTGAGCAATGATCCCGTACGGGCGCCAGGAGATCACACAGGCGGATATAGACGCGGTCGTCAGCGTGCTGAGATCAGATTTCCTTACCCAGGGGCCGATGGTGCCGCGCTTCGAGCGCTGCGTGGCGGAGTACGTCGGAGCCGCCCATGCCCTGGCGGTCAACAGCGCCACCTCGGCCCTGCACATCGCATGCCTTGCCCTCGGTCTGGCGCCAGGAGACTGGCTGTGGACCTCGCCGATCACGTTCCTGGCGTCGGCGAATTGCGGCCTCTACTGCGGCGCGCAAGTCGATTTTGTCGACATCGATCCGGAGACCTACAACATGTCACCGGTCGCCCTCGAAGAAAAGCTGCAGCGCGCTGAGAGCGAGGGGAGGTTGCCAAAAGTGGTGATCCCCGTGCACCTCTCCGGTCAATCCTGCGATATGGCCGCAATCCACGCACTGTCGCGGCGCTACGGGTTCAGGGTGATCGAGGACGCATCACATGCCATCGGAGGCAGGTACCGCGGGGAGTACGTCGGGAACTGCCGTTACAGCGACATCACCGTTTTCAGCTTCCACCCGGTGAAGGTCGTGACCACTGCCGAAGGCGGGATGGCGCTGACAAATGATGCTGGCATCGCCGCGAAGATGGACCTGCTGCGGAGTCATGGGATGACGCGGGATCCCGCGTTCATGACGCACGCTCCGGATGGTCCCTGGTATTACCAGCAGGTCGCCTTAGGCTTCAACTACCGAATGACGGAGCTCCAGGCGGCGCTCGGCCTAAGCCAGATGCAGCGGCTCGAGGCGTATGTGCGGCGCCGTCACGAGATTGCCAAGCGGTATGACGAGTTGCTGGTCGACTTACCTGTGCTGACGCCGTGGCAGCACACGGACACATATTCCGGGCTGCATCTGTACGTGATCCGATTGAAGTTGGACGCGACCCGCAGGACACACAGACAGGTCTTCGACTTCCTTCGCTCGCATGGCATCGGTGTGAACCTGCATTACATTCCCGTGTACTCGCAGCCTTACTACAAAACCATGGGATTCCGGCCCGCGGATTTCCCGGAGGCGGAGCGCTACTACCAGCAAGCAATCAGCCTGCCCATGTTTCCCGGCCTGCAATGGGAGCAACAGGATCGCGTGCGCGATGCGCTAATGGAGGCCCTGTGCTGACACTTCATTCCGACCGCCTGCTGCTGCGGCAACTGACGCTCGAAGATGCCACACCGACATACGCGGCTTGGCTCAACGACCCAGAGGTGAACCGGTTCCTAGAGGTCCGCCACCAGCCACACACCATTGAGACGTGCCGCCAGTTCATCGCCGACACGAACGCGAGCACGAACCACCACCTGTTCGGAATCTTCCTCGCTGAATCGGGACAGCATATAGGCAATATTAAGTTGGGGTTCATTGATCGTCGAACGTCCACCGGGCAGGTCAGCCTCTTCCTGGGCGAGAAGCGCGCGTGGAATCACGGTTATGCGACCGAGGCAATTCGGCTCGTCACCAGCTTTGGGTTCAACCAAATTGGTTTGATCCGCATCGAAGCCGGGATGTACGACGAAAACCTCGGCTCGCTGCGCGCCTTTCTGAAGCTTGGTTACTCGGTAGAGGGCTATTTTCGCCAGAAGTACATCCTGGCAGATCGGCGCGTCGGCAGCTTCTGGCTTGCTGTCCTCAAGGAGGAATGGCGGCATGGATAGGGTGGTGCTCGGTACCGTTCAGTTTGGTCTAATCTATGGTGTGGCCAATACGCGCGGCCAGGTCACAATGGAGGAAGGCAGCGCGATCCTATCTACCGCGTGGCATGCTGACGTGCGTATGCTCGATACGGCGGTTCGCTACGGGCAGAGCGAAACCGTTCTGGGTAGCCTCGGCGTCTCTGACTGGCAGGTGATCACGAAGCTGCCGGAGATGCCCGCCGGTACTGCAAGCGCGGGCGAATGGGTGAAGACGGAGGTATCCGCGTCGTTGGCGCGCCTGCGTGTTAATAGGCTGCACGGCCTCTTGCTGCACCGTCCGGCGCAATTGGGCGGCCCCGGAGGAGAGGCGCTGTACCGCGCGCTGCTTTCCGAACGCGAACTAGGCCGCGTCCGCAACATAGGCGTTTCCGTCTATGGGCCCGAGGAACTCGATGGTCTGCCGGCGCACATGACGTTCGACATCGTCCAAGCCCCGTGGAACGTCCTCGATCAGCGGATGACACGTTCCGGCTGGGCTGCTCGCCTGCAGGACAAGGGCTGCGAGTTCCACGCGCGTTCGGTGTTCCTGCAGGGCCTCCTGCTCATGGCGAGCCAGGAGCGTCCCGCGCGATTTGCCAGTTGGCACACCTTGTTCGAGGCTTGGCACCACTGGCTCGCGGACAGCGAGGTCTTGCCGCTGGAAGCCTGTCTCAGCCAAGCCCTGATGACACCCGGAATCGACCGCATCGTCGTCGGCGTCGACAGCGCCGACCACCTGAATCAGATCCTTGCTGCCGTCGCGCAGCCGCGCCTCCTCGCGCCGCTGCCGCCCAGCCTCTTCACCGAAGACCCCGCGCTGCTGAACCCGGCGCTCTGGAGCAATGCATGAAGACCGTAGCCATCGTTCAGGCTCGCATGGGCTCAACCCGACTACCGAAGAAGGTAATGAAGGCGATCGGAGGCAAGCCGATGGTCGAATTGCTCCTGGCACGACTGGCGCGTGCCAGGGAGATCGACGGCATCGTTGTAGCCACCTCCACCGATCCGAGGGATTCCAGCCTCGCCGATTTCGTCGAAACGCTGGGCTACGCATGCGAGCGCGGCAGCGAGACTGACGTACTTGCACGTTACCTGCAGGCCGCGCGCGGGGCCGGGGCGGACGTCATCGTGCGCATTACGGCGGATTGTCCGCTGGTGGATGCGGCGCTGGTGGACGAGGCCGTTCGCAGCTTCAAGGCAGCGGATGTCGACTACTTCAGCAACATCAACCCGCGTTCTTATCCCGACGGCCTGGATATCGAAGTCTTCAGTCTCGCGGCCCTGCAGCGCGCCGCAGGTGAGACGCAGGAGAAGTACGACCGAGAGCACGTAACCTCCTATCTCCGCGAATCGGGCAGGTTTCGCCAAGCTTGCCTGCGCCAGGAGGAAGACGTGTCGCGCCTGCGTTGGACGGTGGACGAGGCGTCGGACCTCGAAGTGATCCGCTCAGTGTACGAGCACTTCGCGCCCGAGATCCATTTCAGTTGGCGGCAGGTGCTGGATCTGCAGCGCACCCACCCTTCGCTGTTCGCCAGAAACCAAGGCCTGCCGCGCCGCGAGCAGACGCCCGCCGGGACCGGCCAAAAGTTGTGGCGGCGCGCCAAACAGGTGATCCCCGGCGGCAACATGCTGTTGTCCAAGCGCGCCGAGATGTTCCTTCCCGAACAATGGCCTGCCTACTTCAGCAAGGCCAAGGGTTGTAAGGTGTGGGACCTGGACGGCAACGCGTACACGGACATGTCTATCATGGGCATCGGCACCAATACTCTGGGCTATGGTCATCCAGAGGTGGACGCGGCCGTACACCAGACGGTCGAAGCAGGCAACATGTCCACGTTCAACTGCCCGGAGGAAGTCTGCCTCGCGGAGAAGCTGGTTGAACTGCATCCGTGGGCCGACATGGCAAGGCTGGCACGCAGCGGCGGTGAGGCGAACGCGATCGCGATCCGGATCGCGCGCGCGGCGAGCGGCCGAGACAAGGTAGCCGTGTGCGGCTATCACGGGTGGCACGACTGGTATCTTTCCGCGAACTTGGGCGACGACGAAAACCTGGCAGGCCATCTGTTGCCGGGCCTTGAGCCGAAAGGTGTGCCCCGCAGCTTGCGCGGCACGGTGTTTCCCTTCAACTACAACAATTACGCACAGCTCGAGGATCTCGTGAGCAAGCACGATATCGGCGTGATCAAGATGGAGGTTGTGCGCAACAAGGGACCGGAAGACAACTTCCTGGAGAAGGTCCGCTCCCTCGCCACCCGGCGCAACATCGTCCTGATCTTTGACGAGTGCACCTCCGGCTTTCGCCAGACCTTCGGGGGGCTCCACAAGATGTACGGCGTGGAGCCCGACATGGCCATGTTCGGCAAGGCCCTGGGAAACGGCTACGCGATCACCGCGACCATCGGCCGGCGCGAAATCATGGAGGCGGCGCAGTCGACCTTCATCAGCAGCACCTTCTGGACCGAGCGGATCGGGCCCAGCGCCGCGCTCAAGACGCTGGAAGTGATGGAGCGGATCCGGTCGTGGGAAACCATCACCGCTATCGGACTCGGAGTCCGGGAACGGTGGCAGCAGCTCGCCAACAAGCATGGCCTGAAGATCGAGCATTGGGGTCTCCCGGCGCTGACCGGCTTTACTTTCCAGGGTCCTAACAACCTCGCCTATAAGACCCTGCTCACCCAGGAGATGCTGGCCAAGGGCTATCTCGCGGGGAACAGCGTGTACGTGTGCACCGAGCACACCCCGGATGTGCTGGACGCCTACTTCGAGGCGCTTGATCCCGTATTCGGGGCGATCCGTGAATGCGAGGAAGGCCGCGATGTCGCGGAGCTCCTAAAGGGACCCGTTTGCCACGGTGGCTTCAAGCGTCTGAACTAGTGAGATCCGCGTGCCCGGTAAGGAATTCTCCATGAAACAGATCACCATTGCGGGCCGTGTCATCGGCGCAGACGCGCCGCCCTACGTCATCGCGGAACTCTCCGCGAACCATAACGGCAGGCTCGAAACCGCGCTACGCATCCTCGGGGAGGCCAAGCACGCGGGTGCAGATGCCGTGAAGCTGCAGACGTACAAACCCGACACGATCACCCTGGACGCCGATGGCGAGGAATTCCAGATTCGGGGCGGCCTTTGGAACGGCCGGACCCTATTCGACCTCTATCGAGAGGCGCACATGCCATGGGAATGGCACCAGCCCCTGTTTGCTCATGCTCGCGAGCTGGGTATCACGATCTTCAGTTCCCCGTTCGACACCACCGCAGTCGACTTGCTGGAGGACCTGAACGCCCCGGCCTACAAGATCGCCTCGTTCGAGGCGGTGGACCTACCGCTAATCAGGTACGTCGCCAGGACTGGCAAGCCGATGATCATCTCGACGGGAATGGCGTCTCCCGAAGAGATCCAGGAAGCCATTGATGCGGCGCACTCCGGCGGCTGTGCGCACCTGGCAGTCTTGCATTGCGTCAGCGGCTATCCCGCCCCGGCTGGAGACTACAACTTGCGAACAATCGCGGACATGGCGAACCGGTTCGGCCTCCTCACGGGCCTGTCGGATCACACGATCGGCAACACCACTGCCATCGCAGCCGTGGCGCTCGGTGCATGCATCGTGGAGAAGCATTTCACGCTCGACCGATCCGCGGGCGGTCCCGATGACAGCTTCTCCTCTGAGCCCGCCGAGTTCGCGGAACTCTGCCGCGAGTGCCGCACGGCCTGGACGGCGTTGGGGCGCGTGAAGTACGGAACACGCGGTAGTGATGCTGGCAATAAGCAGTTCCGCCGTTCGTTGTACTTCGTGAAGAACCTTCGGGCCGGGGAAATCATCGATGCGTCTTGCATTCGGAGCGTACGCCCCGGGTTCGGGCTCGCTCCCAAGCATGCTGACGCCGTGGTCGGCAGCCGGGTGGTGCAGGACGTCCGCGCGAACTCCCCAGTGACGGCCGAAGCACTCGGCTGGAATGCGTAGCTCCGCGGACAGGCCCGACCTGCTGTTATGAGCACGCATCTTCCAGTCGCCATCCTCAATGACACGCGCATCGACCGCCATCACGGCTGCGAGCGCGTGATGCGGGCGATCCACGCCCTGCTGGAGCGCCACGGAATGCACGCGGAGGGCACATGCCCGTCGCACCGCGATTGGCGGCAGGACGCCACCTTTCTGCAGGCGCTGGACCGTGCCCGACTCGTGATCGTCAACGGCGAAGGCAGCATCCACCACGACCGGCCGGCGGGCCGAAATTTGCTGGAGATCGGCGCCTATGCGCGGGCACGCGGCATCCCCGCGGTGCTCGTGAATGCCGGCTGGGAGGCCAACGGCCCGGAGTTGCTGCGCATGCTAGACCACTTCAGCTTGGTGTCGGTGCGCGATTCCGCGAGCGCGCAGGCAGTGCGGGCGGGCGGCACGTCCTGCCGCGTGGTGCCCGATCTGAGCTTGTATGCCCCCACTCCCCCCGGCGCCGCGTTGGAAGCACGCCAGCGCATCGGCTTCACTGACAGCGTGGACCGCTTCAAGGCCATCGCACTTGAGGAGTGCCGCAGGCAGGTGCGCGGCGAGACCGTGTCGATCATATTCCCGCCGCCCGGCACGGCCGGCTACTTGCGCTTCGTGCGCCAGGGCTTCGCGGCGCGCGACGCCATGTCACCTCGGGTGCTGCTGCGCATCGTGCGGCTGCGGCACCGGCTCTGCCGCAACAGCTTCGCGCGTACCGACTCCTTCCTGTCCGCGCTAGCGCGCTATCGACTGCTGGTCTCGGGCCGCTTCCATGCCTGTACACTGGCGCTCCTCACCAGCACTCCGTTTCTCAGCGTCCCGTCCAACACGAGCAAGATCGCCACCTTGGTGGTTGATGCCGACCTGGCGTCCTGGCGCGCCACGACGCGGATTGATTCGCGCAGCATCGCCGAGGCGAGTGCCGCCGGCTGGTCCGCGCAGGAGCGCGAGGCAATCGAATCTCATCTGGCGGCCGCGCGTGCTGGCGCCGAGCGCCTGTTCCGAGATATCCGGACACTCGCATGATGACGTCGCTGGTCGCGCGCCGTACGGAAGACGGTTGGGAGGCGAGCCTGAGTGGGCTCGCATCTTCCGAGGCACCTCCGCTGCCGCAGGCGAGCCTCGCCGGCCGCGCGAAGGCGTGGGAACTCGCGGCGGAGCTCGGGCGCACGCGCTCGCTTTGGGACATGGAATACCAAAAGGCAGCGCTGGGATCTCCTGAAATTGCGCTCGGCTATGCGGATCTCCTCGCCGAAGGGTGCGAAGCCTCCTCGGACAGGCAGCACAGCATCGCCGTGCCCGCGGCGTACGCCAGTGCCCGCGCAGCCAATCGTGAACTGGCGAGCCGCGGGCTGGCCGGGAGCCGCCTTCCGGTCGCGCAGGTTGCGCTCGACCGCCTGCGGTATCTGGCCGCAGCATTGGGCGGAGCAGCCAGCCTCGCGATCTACGTGCTGACGGTAGGCCGACGTATGGGAGAAACGGCGCGGCCGGAGTCCGGCGACACCGCGTTCGCGCTGCATGGCGAGCGCTCGACGCGCACCCAGCACCTCCTACGAACGGGGATCGCCGAGGCGCGGCCGTCGTGCATCTTCGTCGTCGGGCGGCTGCGTGCCCCGTTGGCCGCGGTGCGCTCGGACTGGAGCAGCATCAGCAATGCGTCGGTGCCCCCGCTCGTCCACCCCTTTTCGGCCCTGGCAGCGCTCCGCGCAGTCCCCGCGATGCTGCGCCTGCTGACCGAAGGGTGGCGTAGAGCGCCAGCCCAGCACTACCTTCCGGTGCTCCGCGAGCACGTCGCCGTCGTCTTTCGCGTCCTCCTGGGGGCCACGATGCGTGAATGGTGGAAGACACAGGGTGTTCCGTTCAAGACGGTAATCTTCGGGCACACTGGCACTGCCGACGCTTCCGCCCTGGAAGCCGCGATGCAGGCGACCGGCTCTCGCACTATCCACGCGGTGCATGGGCTCGCCACGGGCCCGAACTTCACGGCGTTTTCCACGGCTGCCTGGTTCCGGTGCGGCTTCGATGCGGAGCAATACGCCAAGCTGGGTCTCTATGGTGCATGCCATGTGCAGGAGGCGCCTGCGCCCAGCCCGGTGCGCGGCTCGGATGGGATCTACCTGCTCACGAACCTCGCTCACCCAATGAATCCCGGGTTCGTGGCGCGAGGTCCCCAGGACGAGATCGCCCTGCTGCGGCTGGTCGCCGCAGCATCGCGGGAACTTTGCGCCGAGCGGCAGCGCCTGGTTTGGCGACCCCATCCCGTGATCCGCCGGCTGCCCGCCGAAGTCTCACAGCAGATTCGGGACGAGGCGCGGCGCCTGGGCTTCGAGGAGCAGGACCACCGCGAGCCCATGGCCCCCGCGGCGGCGCGCGCGCGATGGGTCATCACCAGCCCGTCGACCACGACGATCGACCTCCTCAGCCAAGGCACTCTTTGCGTTGTGGTCGATGTACAGAAATCCGCCCTCGACGCGGCGCCCGCGCAGTTCCCGATTCCCGCCGGCGAGCGGGCCTTGGCTGCCCTCCTGCGCGAGCTCGACGCGGATGCCTGTTATTCGGCGCGGTTCACACGGGTCTGGAAGTCCGTACGTCCGGCACTACCGCTCAACCTGAGCGAGTTGCATCGGAGATCCTGACCCATGCAGAACAATTCCCGGACGACGGCGGACAACCGCCGCATCGCTTCCGTTGGCACGCTACTGGGTTGGGCGACCTTCTTGGTGATCGGGCGTCGCGCAGCCTGGCGGGTCCGTCCGCTTCTAAGCGAGCAAATTCCGGCAATGTTGCCGCGCAAAGCCCGAAAGTTGGACTTCACCGGGAAGGTGCGGCCAAGAGTTGCCACAGCACTGAAAGCACATACAAATTTCGTGCCGGCGCACCCCGAGTGCAGGCTCATCTTCGAAGCGTCAGGTGCTCTGAAGTCGCAGCACGCGACGGGAACGATCTACTGAGATGTTTCCATACGTATTCATCACCAGTCTAGTTGGTCTTCTGGCGCTCCTGGCACCCGGCCAACGCGTGAACAAGATGGCTTGGTCTGCCATTTTCGCCCTATGCGTTACGTTCGTCGGGTTGCGCCACCACGTCGGCATGGATTGGAACAACTATCTGCTCATGATCCAGAGGGTCACATATGCCTCTGTGGGGGATCTGCTTGCAGGTGGAGGTCTCGAACCGCTTTATGCGCTACTGCTGCGGCAGTCTGGTCAACTTGGGATGGGGGTCTACGGCGCAAATGCGGTCGTCGCAATCATCATGATGGCCGGCTTGTTCCGATACGCGCGTACCACGCCCAATCCATGGACAGCGGTTCTTGTCGCCCTCCCCTACCTCGTAATCGTTGTGGGCATGAGCGCGAATCGGCAAGCCGCGGCTATCGGTGTCCTGCTTTGGGCCGTTGCCGGATGGGACCGCTACTCACTCTGGCAGCGCGCTTTGCTCATCGCACTGGCGGCGACCTTTCACTTCAGTGCGTTGATCTTCGTGATCTTTATCGCGGCAGACGTCAAGATGCACTGGATGCTCAAGAGCATCGCAATACTCGCCTCGGCGGCAGTCGGTCTGTATATCCTGCGAAATTCCGGCAAGCTAGACTACTACGATTCGGTCTACGTCTCAGGCCAGACTGAGTTGACGGAATCATCCGGAGCGATATTCCACACGATGCTCAACGGCCTGCCAGCGGCAGCCTTCTTCGTGCTGCGCTCTCACCGCGACGTCCTTTTGCCAAACACTTTGCACCGGAACATGGCGATGCTGGCCTTGGTCATGATTCCGTTGTCATTCGTCACGTCAGCTGCGGCGGGACGCATCAGTCTTTATCTCTTTCCTGTTTCCATCTACTTCTTCTCGGCGCTGCCTAGGATCATGCGCAGCAAAAGAACCCGCGTCGTCTATCGTGGATCGTGCGCGGTCTTGTTCACAGGTATCGTCATCCTCTGGCTGACAACCGCGAATTCCAGCGGCGCGCACGTGCCCTACGAGAACTACCTGACGATCCCTAATTCACAGAGACAGCTTTGCTGCTAGTGCTGTTGCCATGAACAAGCAAAAGGTAATCGCCTTTCTCCTCCTGCCGCTGCCTTCGCTCCTGAAGGTCTTCTTCTATAGGCACCTGCTGGGATACCGGATTTCGCGCGGAGCAAAGATCGGCCTGAGCGTCCTGATTGCACCGCATTGCACCATCGGTGCACGTGCGCGCATAGGGCACTTCAATTTCATCGCCTATATGCATGAACTCGACATCGGGGCCGACGCTGCGATCGGGCACTTCAACATCCTGCTGGGTGGCAAACGCGTTCAGCTCGGCGAAGGCGCGAGTATCGGGCGCTTCAACGAGATCAACTCGATCCTGACCCCCCTTGCGCGAGGCATCGCGGACCCGGTGCTCACGTTGGGCCGGCACGCGATCGTCACCGCATGGCACAAGATCGACTTCACTGACCGCGTCACGCTGGAAGACTCGGTCGTTCTGGCCGGTCGGCTGTCGAATCTGTGGACGCACAACCGGCAGGACGTCGGTCCGGTCAGAATTGGTGCGAACTGCTACGTCGGCTCCGGCATCCAGATGGTCCCGAACAGCGCGATTGGCCGCAATTGCGTGGTCGGCCTTGGGTCCGTGATCACAAAGAAGTTTGACGCGGAACACGTACTGCTGGCTGGAGTCCCCGCAAGGGTTGTGAAGCAGCTCGACGCCGAAGGCATGCAGTTGGTGACCTTCCCCACCCGGCCGGATCTCGAACCCGAGAAGGCGGCTGGCCGGCCAATGGGGAGCATGCATTGAAGATACTGCTGGCAATCAAATCCCTCAACGTCCCCGGGGGCGGCGCAGAGCGCGTACTGGTGGACGTGGCTAACGGGCTGGTCGCCCGAGGGCACGAAATCCACGTGCTGACTTTCGACCCTCCGGGCGAGGCGTTCTACCACCTCGACGAGCGGATCCACCGGACCGACACTGGCATCGGGCAGCCGGGGCAGGCCACACCGAGGCTTGGTTTCGTCAAGAGCATGCCGCGCATCCGTCGCATCGTGGTCGAGATGCAGGCCGACTTGGTGGTGGCATTTATGCACTCGACGTACGTACCGCTGGCGGCCGCGCTGGTCGGGACGGGGACGCGGCTGGTGTTCAGCGAACACATCGATGCCGCGCATTACGCGCAACGGCCTCTGCAACGGCTGCTGGTGCGCTTCGGCGACCGGCTGGCAATTGCAAAGACCGTCCCCTCCGGTCCGTTGCGCGAGCAACACCCGCCGGCGGCCCAGCAGAAGGTGCGCGTGGTGCCCAACGCCGTGGATCTGGCGACCTTGGCCCGACGCGGCGCCGAAACGCCGCGTCACCCACCCGTGCTGCTCACGATCGGCCGCTTCATGGCGCAGAAGAACCACCTCGAACTGATGCAGGCTTTCGCCAGGTTGGCGAGCCGCTTCCCCCACTGGACCCTGAGGGTGGTCGGCGAAGGGGAACTCCGGCCACAACTCGAAGCCGAAGTGGCCCGCCTCGGACTGCAGCACCGTATCCTTCTCCCGGGCGTCACCCGGGATGTCGCCTCGGAATACGCGGCGGCGAGCCTTGTGGTCCTGCCATCGCTGTACGAGTCCTTCGGCTTGGTCGCGGCGGAAGCGCTCGCCAGCAGTCGGCCAGTGCTCGCGTTCGACAGCTGCGTGGGGATCACCGAGATGGTCCGCAACG
>Ga0255338_1005370_pt1 | contig 11887 bp, 10 predicted proteins | sample MeOH1_35cm_T4_19_FD_203715 | JGI IMG/M metagenome (GOLD analysis project Ga0255338, IMG submission 203715) | Sandy soil microbial communities from University of British Columbia, Vancouver, Canada - MeOH1_35cm_T4_195 | ecosystem: Engineered > Artificial ecosystem > Sand microcosm > Unclassified ... | reverse complement strand
GCGTTGCTACGTGCCAAAGGCTTGATGTGCGTGGCAGGCGATGCGCACCCCCGGGTCGTACAGTGCGTGCAGGACGTGGCCTATCCGCCGGTGCGCTTGCGGGCCTGGCCGCACGAAAGGCCGTTTGAGGATGGTCGCGGGCGGCTAGTCTTCATCGTCCGGAATCTCGCTTCGGCGCAGATTGAGGCGATCCGTGCCATGCTCGCCGACCTGCCCAGTGACATCGCCGCGCTACGCGCAAGTGTCGCCGACTGGGAGCTGCCGACACGCTGCTGGCTCTCGCAGCGAGTGCCGATGATTGCATCTTCGACGGTGCAGCACGACGCATGGCTGATCCAGCCACGGCACTTCCGTACCCTGACCAACGACCGCTGAAGGGAACAGTATGGGTGTATCTATCAAGGACAGTGGACCGTGGCCGGTCCGCAGTCTGGGCGAGGACGAGAAGGAGTCGCTGATCATCCAGGTCAAGTGGCAGGCTAAGGGCTGGCGTGCATTTGCCGCCGAGGCCGATGCGGTCTGCGTCAGGCAGAGCAGCGGGGGTCCTCGCCCCCGGACAGAATCTGCTCGTCGCTGATATTGCAGATCGCCCCTTGAGCTGAATTGGCGCTCGGCGGCCCGTTAGGAAGTCCCTATGCAGCTGGCCCCGAGGTTGCGTTCATCCTAGGCAACGCTTCAAGTGTGTGGGAAAGCGGCGCCATCGCCTGCCGCTCCTCGCTAGGGACAACAACGCGCACCGGCACGTGAAACTGGACTGCGCATGGCAACTGAAATTGTGGAGATGAGAGATGACTCGTGAAGTGGTGGTGGTGAGCGGCGTGCGGACCGCAATTGGTACCTTTGGCGGCAGCCTGAAGGATCTTTCCCCGACCCAGATGGGCGCCATGGTCGTGCGCGAGGCGCTGGCCCGTGCGCAGGTCAGCGGGCACGACGTTGGCCACGTGGTGTTCGGCAACGTCATCCAGACCGAGCCCAGGGACATGTACCTGGGCCGCGTGGCGGCAGTGGAGGGCGGCGTCACGATCGACGCGCCGGCACTGACCGTCAACCGCCTGTGCGGCTCGGGCCTGCAGGCCATTGTCAGCGCGGCGCAGACCATTTTGCTGGGCGATGCCGATGTGGCCATCGGCGGCGGGGCGGAGAGCATGAGCCGTGCTCCTCACCTGGCGCAATCGGCCCGTTGGGGCGCGCGCATGGGCGACGCCAAGATGCTCGACATGATGCTGGGCGCGCTCCATGATCCCTTCCACGGGATTCACATGGGCGTCACCGCCGAGAACGTGGCCAAGGAATACGACATCAGCCGCAGCCAGCAGGACGAGGCCGCGCTGGAGTCGCACCGCCGCGCCTCCGCAGCCATCCGTGCCGGCCACTTCAAGGACCAGATCCTGCCGGTCACGCTGAAGGGCCGCAAGGGCGACGTCACTTTCGATACCGACGAGCACGTGCGCCACGACGCGGTCCTCGAAGACATGACCAAGCTCAAGGCGGTCTTCGTGAAGGAAAATGGCACGGTCACCGCGGGCAACGCCTCGGGCCTGAACGACGCCGCTGCCGCCGTGGTGCTGATGGAGCGTGCCGAGGCCGAGAAGCGCGGCCTCAAGCCGCTGGCCCGCTTGGTTTCCTACGCTCACGCCGGTGTCGATCCCAAGACCATGGGCATCGGCCCCGTGCCGGCCACGAAGAAGGCGCTGGAGCGTGCCGGCCTGACCGTGGCGGACCTCGACGTGATCGAAGCCAACGAAGCCTTTGCCGCACAAGCCTGCGCCGTCACCATGGCGCTTGGGCTGGATCCGGCCAAGGTCAACCCGAACGGTTCGGGCATCTCCCTGGGCCACCCGATCGGCGCCACCGGCGCGCTGATCACCGTCAAGGCGCTGTACGAGCTGCAACGGGTGCAAGGCCGCTATGCGCTAGTGACCATGTGCATCGGGGGCGGGCAGGGTATTGCTGCTATTTTTGAGCGGGTCTGAACTAAGGCCAAACCATTGCGCTTGGCACTGGGCGAGGGAGGAGCAGTTGAGGCGTCGCAAAAAGAAGGGGAAATCCGGCAGGAAGTGTTGAGGATTATTACTCATAAGTCAGAAATATAGCGGACAGATGGGTACCCGAAGAACGAGCGGACGAGCTTCGGGTTGCGTTGATTTTTGCAAGCTGCTCGTAAATTCACGGTCCCAGCTTTTCGCCTTTTTGCAAGGGGGATCGCGCGACACCATTGCGCTTGACGCTACTCCACACCAACTCATCGGGATTTAAGGGTGGGTACTATGTTATGTGGAGTAGCGGAGACCACGCCGCGGCAGCGGGGTCACGCCTGCGGTCGAACTTCACATAACGTAGTTGTCTTACGCAACCGACAAGGTCATGGCGTTCCTCGAAACCCTGTGATTATGCGCACCGCAACGGCTAGGGTTTCGTGCTCCAGAGGGCTCCCTGGCCGTCGCTTCGCCTAATCTGCCGGTGTGGGTAATCGTAACTGTGAAGCTTCAGATATTTGCGAATCCCGGCCGACCCTCAGGCTCGGTTGGATGCGAAAATACCGGCGCACGGCCTGCCTGATCGCTGCCGCTGGGAAGTGGTGGCCGTGATAGAGCAATTTGCCTTTCTACATCGCGCTATCCTAATCGGCCGCCTCGCCAACGTGACAACGCCGCCGTCCGGCATTGTCTTGCCACGGCCGGCGCCTTATTGCTGGTTGGGTGCGACAATTCCGTAGCGCACCATTTGACGGTAGACCGTGGCGCGTGCGATGCCGAGATCCATGGCGACCTGGGTGATGCGCCACTTGTTCCGCCGCAGAGCGGCCAGCAGGGCCTCATGATCGTTGCCGGGAAGGAACTGCGCGGCCTGCGGCGCGGCATCTGCCTGACCCTCCTGCGTGGCTTCGAGAATCTCCGGCGGCAGCGCCTCGGTGTCGATAAATCCCTTGTCGCTCATGGCCAGAGCAAAGCGCAGTACATTGCGCAATTGCCGCACATTACCCTGCCAGGAATAGGCCCGCAGCAAGGCCAGCGCGGCGGGCGCCAGCACGGCCCGCATATCCAGCTGCCGGCCTTCTTCTTCGGCGATGCGCGCGATCAGGTAATCCTTGTCGAGCCGCTCGCGCAGCGCCGGCAGGTGCAAGGTGGCTCCACACAGGCGGTAGTAGAGATCTTCGCGGAAGCACTGCTCGGCGATCAACTGGCGCAGGTCGCGGTGCGAGGCGGCGATTACGCGCAGGTCCACCGGTACGGGCTTCTCCGCGCCCAGCGGCATTACCTCGCGCTCGGACAGCACGCGCAGCAGCCGGCTTTGCAGGTGCAGCGGCATGTCGCCGATCTCGTCGAGGAAGAGGGTGCCGCCGTCCGACTGCGCGATCAGGCCACGCATGCCTTTGTTGCGCGCACCGGTGAAGGTGCCCGGCGAGTAGCCAAACAGTTCGCTCTCGATCAGCGATTCGGGAATGGCCGCGCAGTTGACCGCGATGAAGGCTTTGCCGCGGCGCTCGCTGGCGGCATGCAGCGCCTTGGCCAGGACTTCCTTGCCGGTGCCGGTCTCGCCATGCACCAGGATATTGAGCGGCTTGTTGGCAAGGCGCTTGGCCTGAAGGATCAGGCGCTGCATCTGCGGGTCGCCCGCGCCGAGCGCGTCCAGCGCGGCGCTGGCTTCCGCGCTCGGCAGCGCGGGCTGGGCGCCGGACGAGGAGGGCCGGCCCGGTGCGCCGCGCGGGGCGATCGCGGTGGCGTAGTACAGGCCGTGGTCATGGGTGCGCACGGCGGTGCGCTCGGACGACATGCCGGCGCGCGCGATGCGCCAGAGCTCGCTCATGTCCTCGCGGAATACTTCGGTCAGCAGGTGGCCGCGCACATCCTGGGGCTTGCCGCCGTGGTGCCCTTCGGCGGAGTCGGCCAGCCGCAGCCTGCGCCGGCCGCCGCTGTTGATGCCCCGGATGACGCCGTCGGCGTCGAAGGCGACCATGATCTCGCTATCCACGTCCACCAGCGACCAGGTCGAGCCCAGCCGCAGGATCCATTGGTCGCGGAAGTAGCGCAGGAAATTGGCATCCTCGATCATCTGCGCGTATATGGTGGTCATCTGCAACGCCAGGTGCTGTCCCTCGCGCGGTGCCGGTGCGCTTAGCGCGGAGACGTCGAGCACGCCCAGGAAGCCGCCGGTGGGATCGAACAGCGGTGCGCTGTTGCACGTGAGCGAGATGTGGGACACGTCGAAGTGGTCGGTCTGGTGGCAGGTCACCGGCGCCTGCTCGACGATGCAGGTGCCGACCGCGCAGGTGCCGGCGCGCGGCTCGCTCCAGTCCGCGCCGAGATAGAGCCCGGCGTGCTTGAGCTCCTCCTCCCAGTGGTCGTTACCGATGAAGTCTACGGTCACGCCATGGGCGTCGGTGAGCAGCAACACGCACTCGAGGGCGGACACGCGCTTGTAGAGCTGCTCCATGCCGGTACGCGCCACGCCGAGAAAGTCCTCGATCTGGTCCTTGTGTTCGCGCAGGCGCTGTGCTTCCACGATATAGGCGGGCACCGGCCGGCTCGGATCGAGGCCATAGTCGTTGAAGCAGCGCAGCCAGGAGCGCTCGATGGTGCCGTCGGCCGCGCCGGGCTGCCGCGAAAAGGCGAGCAGGCGCTCGATATGTGCCCGGTGTGCTTGTTGCAGCACGGTTGTCTCCTTGGCCGGTTCATGTGGTGGGCTGGCCGGGGCGATCGGATGCCCGGCGCAGCACTGGCTCTACGCTAATCGATTTAGCCGCCCCCCGCAATGCGGCGGGCAGCCATCCGGCCGGTTCAGAGTTCGCGCCGTTGCAGCGCGTCGGCAATGTACCCCGCCTGGCGGATCGCCAGCGCCACGATGGTCAGGGTGGGGTTGGACGCCGAACTGGAGGCGAACTGGCTGCCGTCGGAGACGAACAGGTTGGGGATATCGTGGCTCTGGCCCCACCGGTTGACCACGCCGTCGCTGGCCTTGGCGCTCATACGGTTGGTGCCCATGTTGTGGCTGGCGGGATAGGGCGGCATGTCGATCACGCGCGTGGCGCCGACCGCTTCCGACATCTTGCGGAACTGGGCCAGCCCGTGGGCGCGGATGGCGGCATCGTTGGCGTGGTCGGTCTTGCTCACGATCGGCACCGGCAGGCCGTACCGGTCCTTCTCCGTGGCATGCAGGGTAATGCTGTTGCGTTCCTGCGCCAGATCTTCGCCGCAGACCCAGACGCAGCTCATGTGATCGTACATTTCCAGCGCCGAGGCGACGTCGCGGCCCCAGCCGCCCGGCTTCATGAACGCGGCGGTGAAGGGCAGGCCAAGCGCCAGTCCCTCCAGGTGATAACCGCCGAAGAAGCCGCGTTGGGTGTTCAGCCTGGCTTCGTCCGAGACCACCGCCGCCAGCGCGGTGCCGCGGTACATATAGACCGGCTTGCGGTGGATCGCCACGGCCGCCGCGGTGGTGTGGTTGAGGTAGTTGCGGCCAACCTGACCGGAGGAATTGGCGAGACCCTGCGGGAACTTGCTGCTGGCCGAATTCAGCAGCAGGCGCGGCGATTCGATCGAGTTGCCGGCCACGCAGACGATGCGCGCGCGCTGGAACTGGCGCCGGCCGCGTTCGTCCACATAGAGCACGCCGGTGACCTTGCCGGCGGCGTCGTGCTCGATCTGCAACACCATGGATTGCGGCCGCAATTCTGCTTTGCCGGTGGCCACGGCACGTGGCACCTCGGTGTAGAGCGTGGACCATTTGGCGCCGATCTTGCATCCCTGCATGCAGAAGCCGATTTGCATGCAGCCCGGGCGCCCGTCGTAAGGCTGCGAGTTGACCGCCATGGGCCGCACGATTTCCTTGTAGCCGATCTTGCGCGCGCCCGCCGCCAGCACCTTGTAGTGATTGTTCTCGGGCAGGGCCGGCAGGCCGGAGGCGGCAGTGGTGGTCACGCCCATCTTCTTTTCGGCGAGATCATAGAATGGCGCGAGCTCGTCGTAGGTGATGGGCCAGTCGATCAGGTTGGCGTCCTTCACGGCGCCATAGGTGCTACGGTTGTGGAAGTCGTGCGGCATGAAACGCAGCGCCACGCCGGACCAGTGCACCGTGGAGCCACCCACGCCCTTGACGATCCAGGCCGGCAGGTTGGGGTAGGTCTTGGTGTGATGCCAGCCGCCGGCCGAGATGCGTTTGTCTAGCCACGAGATCTTGTTGAACATTTCCCACTCGTCATTCTCGAAATCGGCTTGCGTAAAGTGCTTGCCGGCTTCGAGGATCACGCTGCGTACGCCGCGCTGGGCCAGTTCGTTGGCGAGCGTGCCGCCGCCCGCACCGGAACCGATAATGACGACCACGCTGTCGTCTTTGAGGTCGAACTTCGTTGCCATGCTTGTCTCCATGCGCCGCTCCGGGGGGATTGCCGTAGCCCGGGCGGCCTCTTGTCGGGGGAATGCCGGTGCCGGCGGCTCAGAGCCAGTCGATATCGTCGAAGCCGCGGTGCAGGTAGCCACCTTTCTCCCAGGACGAACCCTCGTAGCCCAGGAGGGGCCAGACCGCCTTGTTGTTGTAGAGGCCCGTGACCAGCTCACCGCGCACTTTCTCGAAGAAGGGCGTGACCTCGATGGCCTGCAGCAGTGCCACGCGATCGCTCTCCTTGGCGATTTCGCCATAAATGCGGCCGAAGCGTTCGCGCGCCGCGGCATCCAGCGCGGCAGCGCCTTGCTGCAGCAGGGTGCGCGTGGCCTTGTTGCCGGCGGCGGACTTCTCCAGCGGGACGATGGCGTCGACGTAGTAGCGGTCGGACAGCTTGTCGTGGGGGAAGATATCGCGCGACATGGCCACCAGCGTGCGCGCGGTGGCCGGGCCGAGCGCGCGCATGGATGCCGTCATGGCTTCGCGCGGCGGCTGGGCCAACACCGCCGGTACCACCGCCACACCGATGGCGGCAAGGCCGCCGCCGCACAGGAAGCCCCGGCGTGAAACGGTGGACTGCTTGCGCAGGATACGCATGGTGGTGCCGGCGCCAGGGCCGGCAGGCTGTGGGGATTTCATCGGTTTTGTCTCCAGTTGTTGTGGGAGCACGGTGCGGGCGTTGTCCGCCCCCCGGGCTCGGTGCATGGCATTGCTTGTCGCCAGTCGCCGCCGCCTCCCGCCGCTTTCTCGCGGCTTGCCGGGGCGGCGCCGTTCAGCACGGGCCGGCCACGGCGCGCAGCGCGCCGCAGGCCGGTGCCGGGCGCGTCCTGGGGCGGGGTTGGCCGGGTTCGGCGCGCTCGCCAAGCACGTCGATCAGCATGTGGTGCAGCCGCTCGGCCAGCACCGTGGCCATGAGCGGCGCGCCCAGTTGTTCTGCACAGGACGTGGTGCAGGCGCGCAGGCGGTCGGCATCGGCGGGATCGCCGCCGAGCGCGCCGCACAGCAGCGGCCATTCGGGCGGGGCGATCAGCGTGCCCGAGGTCAGCAGCACGCCGGTACGCCGTCGCACCTGTGCCAGGCCGACGATCTTGCGCTGGCCCACCACGACTTCCCAGGGCGAGAGCCCGCCGAAGCAGGCCCACTTCAGCGCATCCGCCGGCAGGGCCAGCCGCGCTTCCTCCGGCGGCACCGCATAGGCCCCGATGCCGAGGTCCCGCAGCAGCCCGGCGTGCAGCACGCCCAGCCAGCGGTAGCTCGACACCGTACCGGTGCCGACCAGGGCGTGGCCGGCGGGCAGCACGATCGAGGCCGACAGCATCCACGGGCCGGTCAGCACGGCGCCGCCACCCGAATCCCGCTGCGCAAACGGGGTGGTGCAGCCTGCCAGGCGCTCGCGCAGGGATGCCTGCGCGCAGCCCAGCACGATGCCCGGCGCGGCGTAGGTCCACAGGCGCACGGCCGGGCGCAGCACCGGCTCCGCCAGGCGGGCCCGGTTCCAGGCTTGCTCTTCGGCACAGTTCGCGCCCCTGGCGAGGAAGGCGGGGGTGAGCATCACAGGCCTTCCACGGTTTCCAGCCGCGTCTTGAGGTCGGTCAGGAAGCGCGCTGCCGGATAACCGTCCACCGCGCGGTGGTCGAAGACCAGGTGCAGGCCCATCATTGGCGCCACCGCGATCCAGTCGTCCTTGACCACGGCCCGCTTGGCCACCCGCGTCACGCCGAGGATGGCGGCCTGCGGCACATTGAGGATGGGCGTGAAGCTGTCGATGCCGGTCGATCCCAGGTTGGTCACGGTGAAGGTGCCGCGCTGGTAGGCGCCGGCCGGCAGCGTGCCGGCGCGCGCGCCGGCGGCCAGGGCGCGGCTCTCGGCAGCGATCTGCGCCACCGACCTGGTGTCCACGTCGCGCAGCACCGGCACCATCAGGCCCTCGTCAAGGCTGACCGCGAGGCCGAGGTTGATGTTCGGCATCAGCTCGATCTCCTTTTCCAGCACGCGCGCGTTCAGGCGCGGGTGCTGGCGCAGGGTCAGCGCCACGGCGCGCAGCACGAAGGCGGTGAGCGTGATCTTGCATTCGGGCCCCAGGTTCTGCTGCATGGTGTGGCGCGCCAGTTCCAGCAGGGTCACGTCCACCTCGACCGAGTGCGCCACGCGCGGCACGGCCCAGCCCGCGCTCATATTGCGCGCGATGGCGCCACGCATGCCCGTCAGCGGCACGGTGACGCGCGCGTCGGCGCCGGCCGCCGCCGTAGCCGGCGGGCTGCTCAGGACGGAAGCAAGGCTGTGGCTCATGATCTCGGCTCCAGCCGGGCCAGCACGGCGCCGCGCCCGAAAGTGTCCTGCGCCGCCACTACCAGCGCGGCGACGATGCCGTCGGCGGGCGCGACGATCTCATGCGTGGTCTTGACCAGCTCGGCCACGCCCAGCGGCTGGCCCGCGCTGACCGCGTCACCGGGCTTGACCAGCCACTCCTGCAACAGGGCTTCGGTGCCGTCTTCCACGTCCTGCCAGACGGTGTCGGCCATCGTTACGTCGGTCATGCTGCTTCTCGCTTCAGTTGATAGGAAAGAGGACGGTCCTGCACCAGTGCGCGCACCTGCGCGGCAATGGTGTCGACCTGCGGAATCACGTATTGCTCGAGCGGGCGCGAGAAGGGGATGGGCACGTCGGGCACGGCCAGGCGGCGCACCGGCGCGCGCAGCGCCACGCTATCTAGGTTCTCCGCCACGATCGCAGCGATCTCGCCGGACAAGCCGAAGCTCAGGTAATCCTCGTCCGCCACCAGCAGGCGGCCGGTCTTGGCTACCGAGCGCAGCACCGTCTCGCGGTCGAGCGGGACGATGGTGCGCAGGTCGATCACCTCCACGTCGATGCCTTCGGCCGCCAGCTGATCGGCCGCCAGCAGCGATTTCTGCACCATCTGCGAGAGCGAGACGATGGTCGCGTCGCGGCCGCTGCGCGCCACTCGCGCCTGGCCGAAGGGAATGGCGTAAGCCTCCTCGGGGACGGCGTTGGTGCTGCCCTCGAAGTAGGACATCCACGACAAGCCCATGATGCCCTTGTGGTAGCAGAACACCACCGGGTTGTCGTCGCGGATGGCCTGGATCATCAGGCCCTTGGCGTCGTAGGCGTTGGACGGCACCACTACCTTCATGCCCGGCATGTGGGCAAAGCTGGCGTACAGGCATTGCGAATGCTGGGCGGCATCGTTGTAGCCGCCGCCGATGCCGGTCATCACCACCGCAGGCAGGCCCACGCGCCCGCCGGACATATAGGTGTTCTTGGCGAGGTGGTTGTAGATCTGGTCGAAGCACACCCCGAAGAAATCCACGAACATCAGTTCCGCGATCGGGCGCAGCCCTTGCGCGGCGGCGCCGATGGCCGCGCCCATGAAGGCGGTTTCCGAGATCGGCGTATCCATGATGCGATCGGGCCCGAAGCGGTCCAGCAAGCCGGTGGTGGCGCTGAAGATGCCGCCGTACTTGCCGATATCCTCGCCCATCACGAAGACGCGCGAGTCGCGCTCCATTTCCTGGCCGATGGCTTCGGCGATGGCCTGCGCCATGGTGAGCGTGCGCGCGCCCTGGGGCGCGCTTTGTGCGGTTTGCATGCTGGTCTCCTGTTTATGCCGGTGCTAGGTCTTGCTGGACGAAGACGTGTTGCAGCGCTTCCGCGGGCGCGGGGTAGGGGCTGCTGCGGCCAAATTCGTAAGCGGCCTCGATGCGGGCCGAGATGGTCTGGCGCAAGGCGGCTTCGGCGTCGTCGTCGAGCAGGCCGCCAGCGCGCAGCGTGGCGCCCAGGGCGTGGATCGGATCGGCGCTGCGCAAGGTCTTGGCTTCGTCGCGCGGGCGGTAGGTTTCCGGGTCGCCCTGGAAGTGGCCGAGATAGCGGTCGGTCTTGACTTCGATCAGCGTGGGGCCTTCGCCGCGCCGCGCCCGTGCCACGGCCTCGCCGGCGGCGCGGTACACCGCGACGGCGTCGTTGTGATCCACCAGCACGCCTGGCATGCCATAGCCGGCGGCGCGTACGTCATTGGAAGGCACCGAGGTGGAGGCGGATTTCTCCACCGAGATGCCGTACTTGTTGTCCTCGCAGACGAACACCACCGGCAGCTTCCACAGCGCCGCCAGATTGAGCGATTCATGGAACGAGCCCTGGTTGGCCGCGCCTTCGCCGAAGAAGGACACGGCCACCCAGTCCTTGCCCAGCTTGCGCGCCGCCAGTGCGGCGCCGCAGGCCTGCGGCGAACTCGCGCCGACGATGCCGCTGCAGGAGAACTTGGTTTCGGCATGGAACAGGTGCATATGGCCGCCCTTGCCGCGCCCGAGCCCGGTGGCCTTGCCGAACATCTCGGCGGTCATGGCATCGAGCGGCACGCCCTTGGCGATGGCGAAGTGGTGCGAGCGGTGCGCGCCGACCACGGTATCCTCCGGCCGCAAGTGCGCGCATACGCCCACTGCCACCGGCTCCTGCCCGGCCGCGAGATGCATCTCGCCCGGCACCGGGCCGGCGCCGATGTCGAAGGCCAGGCCTTTCTGGATCTTCGGCGGCAGCTTGCCTTCGAGGTAGACCTTGGCCATGGTCTCTTCGTATTGCCGGATCTCGATCATCTTCTCGTACATCCACAGAAGATGGCTTGGGGTGGGTTCCATTCGGGGTCTCCTCTTGCTTTCGTTTCAGCGGCCGGCTGCGGTGCCGGACCAGCGTGAATTGCAAGAGTGGTGCCAGCGCGGGCGGGAAGCCCCGCGCCTGGCCCGGGGTTTCACGCCAGGCTTTGCCGGAGGCCGCATACGCGTGGGGAGGGCCGGCCTGGCGCCGGCCCGCAACAGGCAGCTGTCGCGCCTGGCGGCGAGACAGATGTCGCATCGGGCGGGACATCTGTCGCCGTCGGAGGCGCCTCTTCCGGAGGCAAGGCAAGGCGCGCGGCGAGCCGGGGTGCCGCCAAGCCTTGCGGAAGGGATATCAGCCGTTCTTCCTCGAAAGACCGTAGAATTCGAAATAGACGGCGTAGATCAGCATGACGTAGTTGAGCAAGTCGACCCAGGTAAGCGGATCGCCGCCAAAGCCGGGGACGATCTCCGCTTCATGCAGCACGGCGCCGGCAAACCATCGCGTATAGACAAAAAAGGAGATCAGTCCAAGGCCCCAGCACGATGCCGCGCGTATGGCCCGGTTGGTGCCGGTGCCGAACCGTGTCGGCCAGTTGCCGGCAACGTTGGCCCAGAAGATCAGCCAGAAGGCAATCCATACGCCTAGCTGCGCAGGCCAGCTTGGAAGCATCGCGCCGATCTTCTCGACGGCGCCGGGCGGGATGAGGACCCATCTGAGCAACGCCAGATGCACGGCATAGAGCGCAGTGCCCAGCAGGAAGTTGCCGGCCAGCGCGGCGAGCGCCATATGGCCCTTCCGGGCCAGCCTGTTCCACGGCCAGTTGTCGAAGATCAGGAATGTCGTCAGCCACGCCACGATGACGACATTCCTGATCTTCGACAACTGGCCGTGGAACAGGCTG
>Ga0255338_1005369_pt1 | contig 11888 bp, 10 predicted proteins | sample MeOH1_35cm_T4_19_FD_203715 | JGI IMG/M metagenome (GOLD analysis project Ga0255338, IMG submission 203715) | Sandy soil microbial communities from University of British Columbia, Vancouver, Canada - MeOH1_35cm_T4_195 | ecosystem: Engineered > Artificial ecosystem > Sand microcosm > Unclassified ... | reverse complement strand
GCATCTCGCTGTCGGTGAAGTCCCTGGAAATGGCCGAGGAAAAGGAAGCCATCGAGCAGTTCGGCTCGTCGGACTCCGGCGCCTCGCTGGGCGACATCCTGGGCGCGGCTCTCCGCGAGAAGGCCCAGAAGGAATAGTGATTGCTGGATTGCTCCCCCTCAGGGGGAGCTGTCTGCGAAGCTGACTGAGGGGGCTTCCACTCAAAAGGTGGGAGCCCCCTTTGTATTTTGCGGTCGTGGAGGAAGCCCCCTCAACCGCTTCGCGGTCCCCCTCCCCCAGACAGGGCGGAATGCTCTATCGTGGAGATCAGTTTCCCGAAGGGTCGCCCCACAAGTGCGTTTCGCCCGTTTCGCCGCCGGCCTCGTCGCCGCCCTGCTGATTTCCGCCCCCGCGCTAGCCGCGCCCAAACCGAATTTCGGTCCGCCGCCCAAGTGGGTGGAGGTGGTCGCCATCCCGGAGGCTCCCCCGGCCGAGGGCGCGCCGGCCGTCCAGACCCTGCTGGACGACAACCAGAGCCGGCTGACCCCGCAGGGCGACACCTATTACAACCGCCGCGTCCGCAAGGTGCTGAAGGCCGAGGGGCTGTCGTCGCTGACCACCTTCGGCGTCACCTGGGACCCCGAGGACGAGGTCGTCACCGTCCACACCCTACGCATCCTCCGTGGCGGCCAGACCATCGACCTGTTGGCCAAGGGCAAGAAGATGCTGGTCCTGCGCCGCGAGCAGGATCTGGAGCGGGCCATGCTGGACGGCCGCATGAGCGCCACCCAGCAGATCGAGGGCCTGCAGCTGGGTGACATCCTGGACGCGTCCTGGACCCACAGCGGCCGCGATCCGGTGGCCGGGAACCGTTCCTACGACCTGGAGGGCCTGGGTTTCCCGGGCGTCGCCGGCCGCTACCGCGTGCGCCTGTCGTGGCCGACGGGGACGCCGATCAAGTACAAGACCACCGAGGGCTTCGGGGACCCCGAGCGGACTCAGGACGGCGACTGGACCTACCTGACCCTCGACGTCGCCGGCGCCCAGGCGCCCAAGGCTCCGGTGGGCGCGCCGGCCCGGTTCCGCCGCCTGGGCTCGCTGGAGACCTCCAGCTTCGAGAGCTGGAACGAGATTTCCCGGATCATGGCGCCGCTCTACGACCAGGCCGCAGTGATCGCCCGGGACTCCGATCTGCGGACCGAGATCGCCGCCATCGCCGCCAAGACCCAGGATCCCAAGGCGCGCGCCTTCGAGGCCCTGCGGCTGGTCGAGGACAAGACCCGCTACTTCTTCATCGGCATCGGCGACGGCGGCTACGTGCCCGCGGCGGCCGACCAGACGTGGGCCCGCAAGTTCGGAGACTGCAAGGGCAAGACCGCCCTGTTGCTGGCCATCCTCAGGGAACTGAAGGTCGATGCCGAGCCGGCCCTGGTCAGCCTGGGCGGGGGCGACGGGATGAACGAGCGGCTGCCCTCGCTGGCCGCCTTCAACCATGTGATCGTCCGCGCCGCGATAGACGGCAAGACCTACTGGCTGGACGGCACCCGCACCGGCGACCGGAGCGGCCTGGATGCGCTCCGGCCGCCGCCGCACCGCTGGGCCCTGCCGATCCGCACCGCCGGGTCGGACCTGGAGCCGATCGTCGTCCCGCCGCTCACCGAACCGTTCCTGGAGGCCACCACCCGCTTCGACGCCTCCAAGGGCCTGGATGCGCCGGCGGCCATGCAGATGGTGAGCCGCTTCCGCGGCGACGCCGCCAATGGCCTGCGCCAGATGGTGGCCACGGTCCCGCGCGCCGACCTGGAGCGCAATTTCCGCCAGCAACTCTCGGGCAGCATGAGCTGGGTCGAGATCGAGAAGGTCGAGTGGAACGACGACGCGGCCAAGGACGCCTTCGAGATTCGCGCGTCCGGCACCGCCGACCTGGACTGGCGCAAGAATCCCGACCTTGGCGTGCGCGAGTACCGGGTGACGGTCTCCAGCAACAGCGCGCCTGGCTATCCCCGCCGCGAGCCGGGCCCGAATCGCGACGCGCCCTACGCCGTGCCGTTCCCGCTCTTCGTGCGCTCGGTCACCGAGGTGGTGCTGCCGGGCGGCGGCAAGGGCTTCACCGTGCGCGGGCCGACCAGCAAGGAGACCGTCGGCGGCATGGAGCTCGGCCGCGCGGCGGGAATCAACGACGGTGTCGCCCGTTTCACCACCGACATGCGCTCGCTGGCCCCCGAAATCCCCGCCGCAGAGGCCGAAGCCGCCACTCGAACCTTCCGCCGCATCGCCTCCGAGGACAGCCTCATCCGCGCCCCGCTCTGATTTCGCGCGCGCGGGGGTTGTGCCGCCGCGCCGAGAGCAGGCTTCGGCCTAGGAGATGGTTAAGCTGCTTTTGCGCCTTGATTGCGCTGTCGGCATTCGCCATGGTCGCGCCGTTCGAGGGGCGTGCATGATCAAGTCCGAGCTGATCGCGAAACTTGCGGAGGAGAATCCGCACCTCACGCAACGCGACATCGAGCGCGTCGTGGGCGTCATCCTCGAGCGCATGATCGAGGCCCTGGAAGACGGCGGCCGGGTCGAGTTGCGGGGCTTCGGCGCCCTGTCGGTCCGCTCGCGCGACGCCCGGGCCGGCCGCAATCCGCGCACCGGCGAGCCGGTTGACGTGCGCGCCAAACACGTCCCCTTCTTCAAGAGCGGCAAGGAGCTGCGCGAGCGGCTGAACGCCGAGGACGAGGGCTGATCTTCCCGATGGCCCTCGCGCGCCCTCAGGCGAAGTGGGAACCGGTTCGTCGCCCGGAGGGCGCGCTAACTTAAGAGTGGAGCGCAGTCGGACGCAAAACCGGCCTCCACTTTTGCTGACTGCGCTCGAACGGAGGGTTTCATGGGCGTCTTCTCGGAATTCCGCGAGTTCATCGCCCGCGGCAACGTGGTCGACCTGGCCGTCGGCGTGATCATCGGCGCGGCCTTCAACGACATCGTCAAGGTGCTGGTCGACCAGGTGGTGATGCCGCCGATCGGAATGCTGACCTCGGGCGTCGACTTCGCCAAGCTGGCGGTCGTGCTGAAGCCCGACGACCCCGCGACAGAGGCCAGCGAACTGGTGGCGATCCATTACGGGGCCCTGATCAACGCTGGCATCAAGTTCCTGATTGTCGCCTGGGTGGTGTTCCTGCTGGTGAAGGCGGTCAATTCGCTCCGCCGCAAGGAAGCCGCTGCGCCTGAGGCCCCTGCCGCGCCGCCGCCACAGGAAGCCCTGCTCATGGAAATCCGCGACCTGCTGAAGACGCGGTGACCTCCTCCCTCCCTTAGTCGAGAGAGGCAGACGGTGAAGCCGACAGGGTGGGGCGGTCTCGCGCCTCCCTATTGTCGTTGTCGCGGCCCAAACTTCCCCACCCTGCGCGCTATCGCGCGCCGTCCCTCCCCGTTAAGGGAGGGAGGATGACGGCCAAGGCGAAGATCTGCGGGCTCTCGACCCCCGAGGCGGTGCGCGCGGCGGTGGATGGCGGGGCGGCCTACCTGGGCTTCGTCTTCTTCGCCAGGAGCCCGCGCAACATCGCCATCGACGCGGCTGGCCGCCTGGCGCCGCCGGCCCGGGCCAAGAACGTGAAGATCGTGGCCCTGACCGTCGATCCCTCCGACAATGAGGTGGACGCCATCGTCGGCGGTCTCGCCCCCGACCTGATCCAGCTGCACGGCAAGGAGACGCCGGCGCGGGTGCGGGAGATCGCCCAGCGGTCGGGACGCGGGGTCATCAAGGCGCTGCCGGTCTCCGAAGCCTCGGATCTCGACGCGGCGCGCGCCTACGAGACGGTGGTCGAGCACCTGATGTTCGACGCAAAGCCGCCCAAGGACGCCGAGCGGCCCGGTGGCCTTGGCGTCGCCATCGACTGGACGCTGCTCGCCGGTCGGCGCTTCGAGAGGCCGTGGTTCCTGGCCGGAGGTCTCGACGCCTGGAACGTGGGCGACGCCATCGCCGCCTCGGGCGCGCCCATCGTGGACGTTTCCTCTGGCGTGGAGCGCGGTCCCGGACTAAAGGACCCGGCCTTGATCACGGCGTTCCTCGACGCTGTTCGCCGCGCGTAGAGCACCGCTTTGAACGCCCCGACCCTCCCGAACGACTACACCGCCTATCCCGACGCCAAGGGGCGCTTCGGCGACTATGGCGGCCAGTACGTCCCCGAGACGCTGATGCCGCTGGTCCACGAACTGGACGCGGCCTATTCGGCGGCCAAGGCGGACCCGGCGTTCCATGCCGAGCTGGACGGCTACCTGACGCACTATGTGGGCCGTCCCTCGCCGCTCTATTTCGCCAGCCGCCTGACCGAACACTTCGGCGGCGCGAAGATCTATCTGAAGCGCGAGGAGCTGAACCACACCGGCTCGCACAAGATCAACAACTGCATGGGCCAGATCCTGCTGGCGATGCGGATGGGCAAGACCCGGATCATCGCCGAGACCGGCGCCGGTCAGCATGGCGTGGCCGCCGCCACCGTCTGCGCCCGCTTCGGCCTGCCCTGCGTGGTCTACATGGGTGCGGTCGACGTGGAGCGGCAGAAGCCCAACGTCTTCCGCATGAACCTGCTGGGCGCTGACGTGCGGCCGGTCACCTCCGGTTCCGCGACGCTCAAGGACGCCATGAACGAGGCCCTGCGCGACTGGGTCACCAACGTCCACGACACCTACTACCTGATCGGCACCGCCGCCGGCATGCACCCGTATCCGGAGATGGTGCGCGACTTCCAGGCCGTGATCGGCCGCGAGGTCCGCGAGCAGATCCTCGAGGCCGAGGGCCGCCTTCCGGACGCGATCGTGGCCTGCATCGGCGGCGGCTCCAACGCCATCGGCATCTTCCACCCCTTCCTCAACGACGAGGGCGTGAAGCTGATCGGGGTCGAGGCGGCCGGCGACGGCATGGACACCGACCGTCACGCGGCCGCGATCAACGGCGGGCGCCCCGGCGTCCTGCACGGCAACATGACCTACCTGCTGCAGGACCAGGAAGGCCAGATCACCGAGGCCCACTCGATCTCGGCCGGCCTGGACTATCCCGGCATCGGCCCCGAGCACTCATGGCTGCACGACGTCGGCCGGGCGACGTACCTCACCGCCACCGACGCCGAGTCCCTCGACGCCTTCATGCTGCTCTCCAGGCTGGAGGGCATCCTGCCGGCCATCGAGTCGGCGCACGCCCTGGCCCGGGTCGGCGAGATCGCCCGCGACGTCGGCAAGGACGGCGTCGTGGTGCTGAACCTGTCCGGCCGCGGCGACAAGGACGTGAACACGGTGGCCGCGCACCTGGGACGCCAGATTTGACCAAGGCCCGTATCGACGCCCGTTTCGCGGCCCTGAAGGCCGAGGGCCGCGCCGCCTTCGTGCCCTATGTCATGGCCGGTGACCCCGACGCCGCCACGGCGCTGGCCATCCTCAAGGGCCTGCCGGACGCCGGCGCAGACCTGATCGAGGTGGGCTTCCCGTTCTCCGACCCCATGGCCGAGGGGCCGCCGATCCAGCGCGCCGCCCAGCGCGCCCTGGCCAAGGGCATGACGCTGCGCGGCACGCTGGCGGCCATCGCGGCCTTCCGCGAGGGCGACCAGGCCACGCCCGTGATCCTGATGGGCTACATGAACCCGCTGGTGACCTGGGGCTTCGAGGCTTTCGCCCGCGACGCCGCCGAGGCCGGGGTGGACGGCATGATCGTGGTCGACTGCCCGCCCGAAGAAGCCGATCCGCTGGCCGACGCCCTGGAGGCAAACGGCCTGGCCCTGATCTTCCTGACCACGCCCACCACGGACGACAAGCGCCTGCCGACGGTGATCCGCCGCGCCTCCGGTTTCGTCTATTACGTGTCGGTCGCGGGCGTCACCGGGGTCAAGGAGGCCGACGCCGACGCGGTCGCGCCGAACGTCGAGCGGGTACGCAAGGCCTCGGGCCTTCCGGTCGCGGTCGGTTTTGGGATCAAGACACCGGAGCGCGCCTCGGCTATAGCGCAGGTTGCTGACGCGGTGGTCGTGGGATCCGCCCTTGTGGACGAAGTGGCTGAAGCGGTGGATTTGAACGAAGACGTGACCCGGCGAGTTCTTTCCAAAGTGGATTCTCTAGCTAAGGCTGTGCGCTTCGCGCGTCGGGGCCTCACGGCGGTCTGAAAACCATGGCGATGGCTGAACAGCGTAACGACAAACCCGGTCGCCCGACCGCAGAACGGCGCCGAGGCTGGCTCTCGCGGATCGCGCCCGGCGTCCGTGGCCTCACCAAGAAGGACACGCCCGAGAACCTCTGGGTCAAGGACCCGGACTCCGGCGAGATGCTGTACCGGCCCGATCTCGAGGCCGCCATGTGGGTCACGCCCTCGGGCAACCACATGCGCATCGGCTCGAAGCTGCGCCTGGACTACACCTTCGACGACGCCAAGTACGAGCGGATCTCCACGCCGATCGTGGCCGACGACCCGCTGGGCTTCCCGGATGACAAGCCGTACCCTGAGCGCCTCAAGGCGGCGCGCAAGGCCACCGGCGAGCAGGATTCCATGGCGGTCGCCTACGGCCACATCCTGGGCCAGCCGGCGGTGGTGATCGTCCAGGACTTCACCTTCATGGGCGGTTCGCTGGGCATGGCCGCGGGCGAGACCTTCGTGAAGGCGGCCAAGGAGGCCGTGAAGCGCGAGGCGCCGCTGGTGATCTTCACCGCCTCGGGCGGCGCGCGCATGCAGGAGGGCACGCTCTCCCTGATGCAGATGGCGCGGACCACCCTGGCCCTGAACGAGGTGAAGGCCGCGGGCCTGCCCTACATCGTGGTGCTGACCGATCCGACCACGGGTGGCGTCACCGCCTCCTACGCCATGCTGGGCGACGTCCACCTGGCCGAGCCCAACGCCACCATCGGCTTCTCGGGCCGCCGCGTGATCGAGCAGACCCTGCGCGAGACCCTGCCGCCCGGTTTCCAGCGCTCGGAGTTCCTGATGGAGCGCGGGATGGTCGATCAGGTCGTGAAACGCGCCGATCTTCCGGAAAAGCTGAGTTCCATCCTGAAGACCCTTATGATGGGGCGTGAGCGCCTTTCCTCCGCCGCCTGACTTGGCCAAACCAGACCCTGGACACGACCCGATCCGCGCCTCCGACGCGGTGGTCCAGCGCCTGCGCGCCAACCATCCGACCCTGATCGACCTGACTACGGGCCGGGTGGAGCGGCTGTTGGCGGCGGTGGGCGATCCCCACCGGAAGCTGCCGCCCGTGATCCACGTGGCGGGCACCAACGGCAAGGGCTCCACGGTCGCCTACCTGCGGGCCATCGCCGAGGCCGCCGGCCTGCGGGTCCACACGCTCACCTCGCCGCACCTCGTCCGCTTCGCCGAGCGGATCCGGCTGGCCGGCAAGCTGATCACCGACGAACAGCTCACCGACCTCACCGAGCGGCTGGAGACGGCCAACGCCGGCCAGGACATCAGCTTCTTCGAGATCACCACGGTGCTGGCCCTGCTGGCCTTCGCCGAGACCCCGGCCGATCTGTGCGTGGTCGAGGTGGGCCTGGGGGGCCGGTTCGACGCCACCAACGTCTTCGACGCCCCGGCGGTCAGCGTGATCACCCCCGTCGACTACGACCACCTGGAGCTGCTGGGGCCCGGCCTGTCCAAGATCGCCTGGGAGAAGGCCGGGATCATCAAGCACGGCCGCCCCGTCGTCGTCGCCCGCCAGCCCGACGAGGCGCTGGAGATGATCGAGCGCGAGGCCGACGACCGCATGGCGCCCATGCTGCTGATGGGCCGCGATTTCGACGCCTGGGAGGAGCGCGGCCGCCTGCTGGTGCAGATGCCCGAACGGCTCCTGGACCTGCCGGCGCCCAGCCTGTTCGGCGGCTACCAGTTCGCCAACGCCGGCCTGGCGGTGGCCGCGGCGCTCACCTTCAACCGCGAGCTCGCGGACGAGGATGTGGCGCGGGGCGTGACCTCGACGGTCTGGCCGGCGCGCATGCAGCGGCTGACCGCCGGGCCGCTGGCCGAGCTGGCGGCGGCGCGGGGCGCCGACCTCTGGCTGGACGGCGGCCACAATCCGCACGCCGGCCGCGCCCTGGCCGAGGCCGCCAGCCGCCTGATCGACCGCGATCCGCGCCCCTTGGTCCTCATCACCGGGATGTTCGCGAGGAAGGACGCCGAGGGCTTCTTCCGCCCCTTCGCCGAGATGCGCCCGCGGGTGATCACCACCAACTTCGACAGCCCCATCGCCGCTGGCGCCGACGAACTGGTCGACGCCGCGATCCGCGCCGGCCTCTCGCCCGAGACCTCGTCGAACGTGTCTGACGCCGTGGCCCGGGCGCTGGAGGCCGATGGCCCCGCGCCGCACGTGCTGATCTGCGGCGGCCTGCACTTCGCCGGCGAAGTGCTGGCGATGAGCCCCGAGACCTGGCCCACCTGATGTTTGGAAAGCGCACCTGGCGCCTGGCGCTGCCGATCCCGTGGCTGGTCACCCTGGTGGTGGCCCTGGGCGTGCTGGCGGTCCTGATCCATTTCTACGGACGCGGACCCACGGTGATGTTCGGCTGGCTCATCGGCTGGCTGATCGCCAGCCGGATCGTGAACTGGGTGGTCGGGCGGAGACGACCGAAGCGGGACCCGGAAGACATCCCTCCTCTTTAGGGGAGGGTGGCTGGCGTGCAGCGCCAGACGGGTGGGGATTGGTGATCAAGCTCGGCGCTTGAACCCGTGACCCCCACCCTGCTCGGCTTCGCCGAGTCTTCCCTCCTCTGAAGCGGAGGGATGGCGCTCAGCTCACGCCGCGACGCCGGCTTCGGCGAGCCACTCCAGGATCTTCTGCTTGGGCATGGCGCCGACCTTCATCGAGGCCATCTGGCCGCCCTTGAACAGCATCATGGTGGGGATGCCGCGCACGCCGTAGCGCGAGGGGGTGGTCGGGCTCTGCTCGATGTCCAGCTTGGCGATCGTCACCTTGCCGGCCAGCTCTTCCGAGAGCTGCTCAAGGGCAGGGGCGATCTGCTTGCACGGGCCGCACCACTCGGCCCAGAAGTCGACCAGGACGGGGGTTTCGGACCCCAGGACGTCAGCCTGGAAGCTGTCGTCGGTGACCTTGACGGTGCTCATTCGAAAACTCCTATGGCGCGTCGGGAATGTCCGACACGGCCTCTTAGCTCCGCGATGTAGGCGGCCCCTGACCCTGTATCAACCGTCACGGCGGAGCTCGGCAAGGGTTTGGATGACCAGGTTTTCTGGAACCGGCATCAGCTTCGGGCCATCCGTCCAGACGATGGCGGCCTCCACCCGGCGGCCGGGGAAGATGTCGGCCAGCACCGCGCAGTACAGCGCCATCTGGCGCAGGTAGGCAGGATCGGCGGCCTCGATGATGTCGGGCGAGGGGCGGTTGGTCTTGAAATCCACCACCAGCACCCTGTCCGGCAGCACCACCAGCCGGTCGATCCGGCCGGAGATCTTGAGCCCCGGCGGCAGGGCGGCGGCGGTCCCGGCCACGGCGATCTCGCCGCGCGACCCCGGCCCGAACACCTCGGCGAAACGGGCGTCGTTCAGCACCGAGAGCGCGGCTTCGGCCATCTCGGCGCGCTGGGCCTCGGTGAGGTCGGTCTCACGCGCCAGCAGGGCCGCGGCGCCCGCCGCGCGCTCAGCCATCGGCAGGTCGGGCAACAGTTGCAGCAGCCGGTGGATCAGGTCGCCTCGCCGGAAGCGGCCCAGCCCCTGTGCGGTCGCCAGGGGCGACGGGGCGGGCACGGCGGCGCCTTCGCCCAGGTCCGAGGGCGAGGCGTACCGGGCATAGGCCTCCGGGGCCGCCACGGCCTGGGCCCAGGCCGGCAGGACGGCGGTCACGACCCGCTCGGCGGTTTCGGCCCCAAGGGCCCTAGGGTCCGGCCCGAACCGGTCGAACTGCAGCTCGCCGCTGGCGACCGTGCGGACGTCTCCGGCGATATCCGCGTGGGCCAGGGCGTCGCGGATGGCCCCCCACCAGCCGCGCAGCTTGGCCTGGTCGGTCCGTTCCGCCACGCGGCCGCACAGCACCAGCCGGTCCCGGGCGCGGGTCAGGGCCACATAGAGCAGGCGATAGGCCTCGGCCTCCTCGCGGCCCGCGCGGTCTTCACGCGCATTCGCCGTCGCCTCGCAGTCCTTCGCCGAGGACGAGCACCAGAGGAACCCGTCCCCGCCGTCGTGCCGCACCCGCATCAGCGGCGAGCCCCGCGCGGTCTGGGTGAGCGTGGTCTCCGGCAGGAAGACGATCGGCGCCTCCAGGCCCTTGGCGCCGTGGGCGGTCATCACCCGCACCTCGCGCCGCTCGGCCTCCATCTCCCGCTTCACGGTGATGTCCAGGCCGGCCAGCTCTGCGGCCAGGCCCTCCAGGTCGTGGACGCCGCGGGCCTCGGCGGCCAGCACCTGGTTCAGGAACTCGTCCAGGGCGTCCTCGGCTTCCGACCCCAGCCGCCGCAGCAGGCGCTGGCGCATGGAGCGGCCCTCGGCGTCGATGAAGCCCAGCAGGCGCGCATAGAGCTCGAACGGCGGCCGGACCTGCGCCTCGGCCAGGGCGTGGACCAGGAAGGCGCAGGCCTGGCCCCAGTCCGTCCGCTCGTCGGCCCGCCGCTGTAGCCGCGTCCACAGGGGCTCCTTCGCGCGCCCGTGGGCCAGGTCGTAGAGGCTGTCGTCGCTCAGCCCGCAGAACGGGCTCTTCAGCAGGGCGGCCAGGGTCAGCTCGTCGCCGGGGAACAGCAGGAACCTGGCCAGGGCCACGAGGTCGTCGAAGACGATGTGCTCGCTGAGCGCCAGCCGGTCGGCGCCGGCCACCGGAATGCCGGCGTGCTTCAGCGCCCGCAGGATCTCCTCGAACAGCGCCCGGCGACGGCGCACCAGGATCAGGACGTCGCCCGCGTGGGCCGGGCGGAAGCGTCGCGCGTCCTTGTCGTAGACCTCATCGCCCCGGGCGATCAGGAGGCGGATCTCCTCGGCGATGCGCCGGGCCAGGCGGCGGTTGGCGCTGTCCTCCGCCTCGGCGTCCAGCGGCGCGTCCCAGGCCTCGCGCTCCTCGCCCTTCTTCTCGACCTCCAGCGGCCAGACGTCGACGCAGCCCAGATGTTCCAGGCGGAAGTCGGCGGGCCTGTGGGTGACCTTCTCAGGCTCGGCGCGGGGCTGGATCGCCTGCGCCAGGCCGGGCGGGGCGAAGACGGCGTCCACGAACCGCAGCACCTGCGGCGTCGAACGCCACGAGGTCAGCAGATCCACCCGCTCCAGCCGGAAGCCCGCGCCCGTCGCGCGGTCGCGATGGAACTCGAACTGTTGCAGGAGCTGTTCGGGCTGGGCGCCCTGGAACGAATAGATCGACTGCTTCTCGTCGCCCACGACGAAGAGCTGGCGCACCCGTCTTTCCCCGCCCACGCCGGCCCCCGCGAAGAACTCCTCGCTCAGCGCGTTGACGATGGTCCACTGGTCCGGCGCCGTGTCCTGCGCCTCGTCCAGCAGGATGTGGTCGATACCGCCGTCCAGCTTGTAGAGCACCCAGGCCGCCGCCGGCCGGTCGCGCAGCAGGTGGCAGGCCTTCTCGATCAGGTCGGCGAAGTCCAGCGCGCCCGCCGCCCGCTTCTCGACGGCGTAGGCCTGGAGGTAGGCGTTGGCCAGCGTCAGGGCATAGACCGTGTCCTGGGCGATCTGGGCGGCGCGCACCCGCAGGCGGGCGTCGTGTAGCCGGGCCTGCTCGGCCAGCAGTTGGATCCGCAGGCCCTCGTGCGCCTTCAGGCCGCTGGTCTTGCCGACCCACTTGACCCCGTCGCCCTCACCCCTCTCGGTGAAGAGCACGGCCAGGGCCTGTTCGAACGTCGCGCCCGGATCGTCGGCGACGACGGCCATCTGGGCGGCGCACTTCTGGTCGGTGACCCCGCCCAGCCGCAGGACGTCGGAAGCTCCGCGCCACAGCTCCCGGTCCATC
>Ga0255338_1005368_pt1 | contig 11896 bp, 10 predicted proteins | sample MeOH1_35cm_T4_19_FD_203715 | JGI IMG/M metagenome (GOLD analysis project Ga0255338, IMG submission 203715) | Sandy soil microbial communities from University of British Columbia, Vancouver, Canada - MeOH1_35cm_T4_195 | ecosystem: Engineered > Artificial ecosystem > Sand microcosm > Unclassified ... | reverse complement strand
GATCCCGGTCTCGCTGGTCGGCACCTTCCTGGTGATGAGCGCGGTCGGCATCTCGTTCAACACGATCTCGCTGCTGGCGCTGGTTCTGGCGATCGGCATCGTCGTCGACGACGCGATCGTGGTGGTCGAGAACGTGGAGCGCTATCTGGCGGAGGGCATGACGCCCAGCGAGGCGGCGCACAAGACGATGGACGAGGTCGGCGGCGCGCTGCTGGCGATCGCGCTCGTGCTCTGCGCGGTGTTCATCCCGACCGCCTTCATCAGCGGCCTGCAGGGCACCTTCTACCAGCAGTTCGCCGTCACCATCGCAGCCTCGACCGCGATCTCGTGCTTCGTCTCGCTGACGCTGTCGCCGGCCATGTCGGCGGTCCTGCTCAAGGCGCACAAGAAGCACGGCGAGCATGAGCAGCACGGCTTCCTCTACAAGCTGGGGGCGCCGGTCCGCGGCTTCTTCTACTATTTCAACGCTGGCTTCGACTGGCTGTCGCGGACCTATGGGCGCGTCACCTCGCGGCTTATCCGCATCGCGGTGATCCTGCTGATCGTCTATTCGGGCCTGATCGCCGCAACGGTTTGGGACATCCGCAGAACCCCCACCGGTCTCGTGCCGCAGCTCGACCGCGGCTATTTCATCGCCGTGCTCCAGCTGCCGCCCGGTTCCTCGCTGCAGCGCACCGACGCGGTGCTCCACAAGGCCAACCAGATTCTGCTGTCCCGTCCCGGCGTCGCGCATACCGTCGCCTTCGCCGGCCTCGACGGCGCGACCTTCACCATCGCGCCGAATGTCGGCGTGGCCTTCGTCACGCTCGCACCGTTCAAGGAGCGCGAGAAGCAGGGCCTGACCACGCAGGGCATCCTGAACGATCTGCGCCAGCAGATGTTCGGAATTTCCGAAGCCTTCACTCTGATGATCGAGCCGCCGGCCATCCCGGGCATCGGCACCGGCGGCGGCCTGAAGGGCTATGTGCAGGATCGCGGCGGGCGCGGCCTCGCGGCGCTCGAAGGCGCGGCCTGGATCGTCGCCGGCTCGGCCGGGCAGGTGCAGGGCATCCAGCAGCCATTCACCCTGTTCTCGACCAAGACGCCGCAGATCTATGCCGATATCGACCGCACCAAGGCGGAGATGCTCGGCGTGCCGATCACGCGCATCTTCGAGACGCTCTCGGTCTATATGGGCTCGGCCTATATCAACGACTTCAACCTGCTCGGCCGCACCTTCCGCGTCACGGCGCAGGCGGACAACCCGTTCCGCCTGAGCACGCGCGACGTCGCCAATCTCAAGACCCGCAACGCGGATGGCGAGATGGTGCCGATCGGCTCGGTCGCGTCCTTCCACGACACGACCGGCGCCTATCGCGTGCCGCGCTACAACCTCTACCCCGCGGCCGAGGTGCAGCTCTCGATGGCGCATGGCTTCTCGACCGGCCAGGGCATCGCGGCGGTGGAGAAGATCGCGGCCGAACGCCTGCCGGCCGGCTTCGGCTTCGAATGGACCGAGATCGCGCTGCAAGAGAAGCTCGCCGGCAACACCGCGGCCATCGCCTTCGGGCTCGCGGTGGTGTTCGTGTTCCTGCTGCTGGCGGCGCTCTACGAGAGCTGGCTCCTGCCGCTCTCGGTCATCCTGATCGTGCCGATGTGTATCCTGGCCGCGATGTTCGGCGTGAACTACGCCGGGCTCGACCGCAACATCCTGGTCGATATCGGCCTGGTGGTGCTCGTCGGCCTGGCGGCGAAGAACGCGATCCTGATCGTCGAGTTCGCCAAGCAGGCGGAGGAGGAAGGCATGCACCGCCGCGACGCGGCGATCGCCGCCGCCCGCACCCGTCTGCGGCCGATCCTGATGACCTCGATGGCCTTCATCCTCGGCGTGCTGCCGCTGACCGTCTCGGTCGGCGCCGGCGCCGAGATGCGCCAGGCCATGGGCATCGCGGTGTTTTCCGGCATGCTGGGCGTGACCTTCTTCGGCCTGATCTTCACGCCGGTGTTCTACGTGATGGTGCGCTGGCTGGCGGATCTCCGCGGCAACCGGCGCAAAGCGCTGGCGGCACAGGAAGCGTCAGGCGCGCATGGCTAATCCCACGCCCCTTCTCCCCCTCGCGGGAGAAGGGGCTTCCAAGCCATTCCTCTTCCCTTGCGACATCTCCGTAATGACGCACTGGATTTCCTAGGCTGCTCGGCAATAAAAAGGATAATACGTCCGTCGCGAGCGAGTTGTTCTCGCGACGGACCAACGGAGCCTTCGAGCCCGCGCGATGACGATGCCTCTTGTTCCCCTCGCAGTCATCGGTGGGATCTTGGCTGCCGCGGGATACCTCTACCTCACAGTCGAGCGCAAACAGCAGGCTGGAACAGAGGCCATTCGCAGCTACGCTTGGCCGCCCGGTCTGCTCGAGCGGCTGGCCAGACGGCACCCAAGCCTGAGTTCGACGGAAATCGAGTTGGTTTCGGACGGCTTGCGCCAGTTCTTTCGTGCCTATCTCGCGTCAGGCGGCCGCTACGTCGCCATGCCATCGCTCGTCGTCGACGATCTCTGGCACGAATTCATTCTCTACACGCGCGACTACCAGCTCTTCTGCCAGCAGGCCTTCGGCCGTTTCCTGCATCATGCTCCCACGGTCGTTCGCCGCGGGCCGCACAAGGCACATGAGCGTGGCCTGTACCGCGTCTGGCGCCATTGCTGCGAGGAGGAAGGGATCAATGTGGAACAGGCGACCCGCCTGCCATTGCTCTTCGCGCTCGACAGCCACTTGAAGATCGTCGGGGGCTTCCAGTATCGGCCAGACTGGGCCAAGCACCTCAGCCGCGACTCCGCAGGCGGTGGTTGCGGCGGAGGTGGCGACTGCGGCGGCGATGGCGGCGGTTGCGGAGGCGGGGACTAGGAGCCTTATCCCCACCAGCGCTCGGAAACCAGGAAACGGCCGGCGGCCTGCTCGATCACCTCGCCGAGCGAGAACAGCGTCTCCTCGTCGAAGGGGCGGCCGATGAGCTGGAGGCCGAGCGGCAGGCCCTGCCCGTCGAGACCCGCCGGCACGGCGATGCCCGGCAGGCCCGCCATGTTCACCGTCACCGTGAAGATGTCGTTCAGGTACATCTCGACCGGATCGGCCGAGCCCTTCTCGCCGATGCCGAAGGCGGCCGACGGCGTGGCCGGCGTCAGCACGGCGTCGATGCCCTGCGCATAGACCGTCTCGAAGTCGCGCTTGATCAGGGTGCGGACCTTCTGGGCGCGCAGGTAATAGGCGTCGTAATAGCCGGCCGAGAGCACATAGGTGCCGATCATGATGCGGCGCTTGACCTCGGCGCCGAAGCCGGCGGCGCGGGTCTTCTCATACATCTCGACGATGTCCTTGCCCTGCTCGCGCAGGCCGTAGCGGACGCCGTCATAGCGGGCGAGGTTGGAGGAGGCCTCGGCCGGCGCGACGATGTAATAGGCCGGCAGGGCGTATTTGGTGTGGGGCAGCGAGATCTCGACGATCTCGGCGCCGGCCGCCTTCAGCCAGTCGATGCCCTTCTGCCAGAGCGCGTCGATCTCGGGGTTCAGCCCGTCGAGCCGATACTCCTTCGGGATGCCGATCTTCATGCCCTTCACCGAGCGGCCGACGGCCTGCTCGTAATCCGGCGCGGGGCTGTTCACCGAGGTCGTGTCCTTCGGGTCGTGGCCGGCCATGGAGCGCAGCATCACGGCGCAGTCGCGCACCGTCTTGCCGATCGGCCCGGCCTGGTCGAGCGAGGAGGCGAAGGCGACGATGCCCCAGCGCGAGCAGCGGCCATAGGTCGGCTTGATGCCGACCGTGCCGGTGAAGGCCGCCGGCTGGCGGATCGAGCCGCCGGTGTCGGTCGCGGTGGCGGCGAGGCAGAGATCGGCGGCGACGGCGGCGGCCGAACCGCCCGAGGAGCCGCCCGGCACCAGATGATTGCCCTCGACGGCGCCGCCCTGCCCGGCTCCGACATTGGAACCCTTCCGGCGCCACGGGTTGACGACGTTGCCGAAGGCCGAGGTCTCGTTCGACGAGCCCATGGCGAACTCGTCGTTGTTGAGCTTGCCAAGCATGACCGCACCGTCGCGCCAGAGCTGGCTGGAGACGGTCGATTCATAGGGCGGCACGAAATTGCCGAGGATCTTAGAGCAGGCGGTGGTGCGCACGCCCTCGGTGGCGAAGAGGTCCTTGATGCCGAGCGGCAGGCCTTCGAGCGGGCGGGCCTCGCCCTTCGCCAGCTTCTCGTCGGAGGCGGCAGCCTGCTTCAGGGCGTGGTCGGGGGTTTCGAGCACATAGGCGTTCAGCGCCCGGCCCTTCTCGACGGCGGCGATATGGGCCTTCGCCAGCTCGGTGGCGGAGAAAGTCTTGGCCTTCAGGCCGTCGCGGGCCTCGGTCAGCGTCAGGCGGGTGAGATCGGTCACGTTGGTTATCCGAATGAACTTGTCGGCAGAACCGTCATTGCGAGGAGCGCAGCGACGAAGCAATCTAGGAGCGGCAGCGCTCGACGTCCCCCTGGATTGCTTCGCTTCGCTCGCAATGACGGAGGACGGGGGTCCGCGCTACTCGATGACTTTGGGCACCATGAAATAATCGTCCTCGGAAGCCGGTGCGTTGGCGACGATCTTGTCGGCGATCTCGCCGTCGTTGACCACGTCCTCGCGCTGCTTCATCGCCATCGGCGTCACAGAGGTCATCGGCTCGACGCCCTCGACATTCACCTCGTTGAGCTGCTCGACGAAGCCGAGGATGGCGTTGAGCTCGCCTTGCAGCTTGGGCAGATCGGCCTCCGGCACGGCGATGCGCGCGAGATGCGCGACGCGTTTGACGGTGGCGAGATCGACCGACATGGCGGACTCCTGAAAGATTGGCGGTGCAGCGCACCCATTGCTGTCAGGGCTATAAGGGGAGCGGCAGGCGCCCGCAACAGAAGCTCGTGATTTACCGAAATGAGCGCGGGGAATCCCTCTCCTGAAAGGAGAGGGGTAGGGGTGAGGTGTAGGCCCCTGGACCAGTTGCGCACGCCCTGACCGCTGCTGCGGTTGGGGCACGGCTAAAGCGTCCAGCGGCCTACACCTCACCCTGCCCTCTCCTTACAGGAGAGGGTTCCCGCGCCTTTTCCTCAGGCCCGGTGAGGTTCGGCTCAGACCGTGAAGGCCTCGCCCTTCTTCGGCACCACCGCCTCGACGCTGCTGCCCTTGAGCCCGGCGACGAAGGCGTCGGCGTTCTGGTCCAGCAGCGAGAAGGTGGCGTAATGGCCCGGGATCGCGACCTTCGGCTTGACGAAGCGGGTCATGGCGAGCGCGGCGACCTTGCCGCCCATGGTGAAGCGGTCGCCGATCGGGCAGATGCAGGCCTCGACGCCATGGATCTCGGAGAGGAGCGCCATGTCGGAGAAGATGTCGGTATCGCCCATGTGCCAGAGCGTCTTCTCGCCCTTGGCCTTGATGATGACGCCGTTGGCGCTGCCGACCGGGACGTTGACGCCGCCCTCGCCCATGCCGGCCGAGTGATCGGCGCGGACCAGCGTCACGCTGAACGGGCCGAGATCGACCGTGCCGCCCGTATTCATCGGCTGGAAGCTCTTCAGGCCCTGCGAGGCCAGATGCATGGCGAGGTCGTAGTTGGTGACCACCGTCGCGCCGCTCGATTCGGCGATGGCCAGCGTGTCGCCGACATGGTCGCCATGGCCGTGGGTGACCACGATATGGCTGACGCCCTTCGAGATCGCCGCGACATCGCCCTCAAAGGCCGGGTTCCCGGTGAAGAAGGGATCGATCAGGACGGTGGCGCCCTCAATCTCGAGGCGGAACGCGGAATGGCCGTACCAGGTCAGTTTCATGCGAGGACTCCAGGCGTTCGAAGTGCCGGCTCCTTCTAGGCCTATCCGCGCCGCCGACCAAGTCGACAATCCAGCAGCAGCCGTGCAGGCTGCGCGCCACGCCAACGCACGGAAATCGCCCCATGACCGACGCCGCCACCCTCGCCCGCCGGATCGCCCAGGGGCATGGCGACGAGCCGGCCGATCTCGTCATCCGGGGCGCGAAGCTCCTCGACCTCGTCACCGGCGCCCTTGTCGAGAGCGACATCGCCATCTGCGGCGACACCATCGTCGGCACCTACGGGAAATATGAGGGCCGACGCGTCATCGATGCGAGCGGGCTCATCGCCGTGCCGGGCTTCATCGACACGCATCTTCATATCGAATCCTCGCTGGTGACGCCGCTCGAATTCGAGCGCTGCGTGCTGCCCCATGGCGTCACCACCGCGATCTGCGATCCGCACGAGATCGCCAATGTGCTGGGCGCCGAGGGCATCCGCTATTTCCTCGCCTCAGCCGAGGCGATGCGGATGGATTTGCGGGTCAACCTGTCGAGCTGCGTGCCGGCAACGCATCTGGAGACTGCGGGCGCGCAGCTGGAGGCTCAGGACCTGACGCCGCTGATGGACCATCCCAAGGTCATCGGGCTCGCCGAGTTCATGAACTTCCCGGGCGTGATCCATCGCGACCCCGGCTGTCTCGCCAAGCTCGAGGCCTTCTCACACCGCCATATCGACGGCCACGCGCCGCTGGTGCGCGGCCTCGATCTCAACGCCTATCTCGCCGCCGGCATCCGCACCGACCACGAGACGACGACAGCGGACGAAGCCCGCGAGAAGCTCGCCAAAGGCATGGCGATCCTGATCCGCGAGGGCTCGGTCTCGAAGGACCTGCATGCGCTGATCCCGCTGATCTCGCGCGACGCCTCGCCCTTCCTTGCCTTCTGCACCGACGACCGCAATCCGCTCGACATCGGCGAGGAAGGCCATCTCGACTACATGATCCGCACCGCCATCGCCCATGGTGCCGATGTGCTGGCGACCTATCGCATCGCCTCGCATTCGGCGGCACGCAATTTCGGCCTGTTCGACCGCGGTTTCATCGGACCGGGCAAGCGCGCCGACATCGTGCTGGTCGAGGATCTCGCCGCCTGCTCGGTGAAGCAGGTCCTGACCGGTGGCCGGCTCGTCGAGGAAGCGCTGTTCGCGGATCGCACCGCCGTGGCGGCGGTCGGGCATGGCAGCGTGAAATGCCGGCCCGTCACGCCGGATGCATTCCGCGTGAAGGCCCGCGAGGGCAAGACGCCGGTGATCGGCATCGTGCCGGGGCGGATCATCACCGAGCGGCTGTCGATGCCCCTGCCCTCGCGAGACGGTCTCGCCCTGCCCGATCTCGCGCAGGATGCCGTCAAGGTCACGGTGATCGAGCGGCATGGGAAGAATGGCGGCATCGCGACCGGCTTCGTCCATGGCTTCGGCATGAAGCGCGGCGCCATCGCCTCCTCGGTCGGGCATGACAGTCATAATCTCTGCGTCGTCGGTGTCGACGACGCGGCGATGGCGGCTGCGACGAACCGGCTGATCGAGATCGGCGGCGGCTTCACCGTCGCCGAGGGCGAGACGGTGACGGCGGAGCTGGCCCTGCCCGTCGCCGGGCTGATGAGCGAGGAGCCCTTCGAGAGGGTGCGGCACGATCTGGAGCACTTGCGCGCCGCGGCGAAGGCTCTGGGCGTCACGCTGGCCGAGCCCTTCCTGCAGGTCGCCTTCCTGACCCTGCCGGTGATCCCGCACCTCAAGATCACCGACAAGGGGCTGGTCGATGTGGATCGGTTCGATTTCGTGCGAGGCTAAAGCGGCGGGCTAGGTCGTCACCCGCTGGCTCAGGCGCCAAAGGTTGGCCGACCGCTCGCTTTGCCGCTTTCCCAGACCCGTATCTCGCTCCCTTGGGCCACGATCGCGCGCACTCGCCGATGGCGGCCGAGCAGGTCCGGCCAAGTGCGGCCACGTCGCACATCCTCTGGTCGAGGCTGGCTTCAGGGCGCCAGGGAGCGCGTGAAACCTCAAGGGAAGCATGTCCTTCCAGTTGTATTATACGATTGCATTCTACCATAAGATGCGTATCGTAAGACAAAACTGGAGGGGCGCCGCGATGATGAACCGCAGGCATTTTCTGGCAGGCTGCTGCGCATTGCACACCCTGCCGCTTCTTGCTCAGACTCAACCGGCAGACGGATCGCAATTTATCTGCTCCGCGATCGTACCGCCCGATCACATGAGCGTAATAACGCACTCAAGCGAAACCGAGAAAATGGAGATCGAAGAAAGCGCCAAGACATTTGACCTGTCGCCACATGGCACCATCGCCGTAGGAGATCGATGGCGGCGGAATGAAGGTTCAACACCAGGAACAGGTAAAATAACCTTGGGTGTTTTCTTCATGGGTGGAACGGCAGATGCACAGAAGCGCGTCATTGATAACGCCAGAGTCTGGCAGGACAAAACAGGCGGCGGCATAACTTTCGATTTCAACGTCGAACAAGATAGATCACACCTTCGCGTGTCGTTTGATGGCAACGACGGCAATTGGTCGATCATCGGTCGGGCAAGCGCCAATCAAAAGATCAGCCGCCCAACCATGAACCTTAGCGACGTCATACCTAATATCATCCAGCATGAGTTCGGTCACGCCATTGGCCTGCAGCATGAGCACTCACATCCCGGTGGAGAATTTCGCTGGAACGAGGACGTCGTTATCAACGCCATGAAAGCTTACGGATGGTCCGCCGCCACGACGCGGCGAAACATCTTTGAGCGATACGGCAATAATTACGCATGCCTCAATAAACCGAAACCTGATTATGACTCGGTGATGTTCTACCCAATTCCTCTGGGTTGGGCCGTGATACGAAAGACCACGACAGACCCTTGGGTCCCGTTCACGCATCCGGGCGGCAAATTGATTTCCGCTGAGGACGTTGCCTGCATCAAGGGTGTTTACGGTCTGAGGGCCTAGCGATGAAACGCCGGAGATTGGCCTTCGCAGCACTGTCGACTCTCGCCTCTCAAGCGGCGTTGGCCCAAACGCCGCAAGAGCCTTGGCGCGATCTTCTCGTCTATGTTCGTCCGAAGACGCCAGGAGGGGCGGACCTAGGCCAAGGCGGCACTGGGGTTATCCTCAACAGCAAAGGCTTTATCATTACGGCGAAGCACGTGATCGGTGACGCCTTCGATCCGGTCCGCGGCGAAATCACAGTCTCCCACCGAAGCAAATCAAGCTACCAGATCACAGCTCGACTTATGGATTGCACAGACAGCAGATGGGATATTTGTATCTTACATGTCAGTAGCGACGCACTACCTGCACTTAGCACAGCCAAATACTTTAATCTGAATTGCGCCATGCCGGTGGCAGGCACGCCGTTAAAAGCAGCAGGATTTCCCCTGGATCCGTGGAGCCCTGCAATCGAAGTAGAAGGCAAACTGCAAACGCAAGCACCTGCGGCGCATTTCAAATATTATATGGATCTTCGTACCACGGCCGGCATGAGCGGCGGGCCGGTCTACAGCGCCGATTACTCTCTGGTCGGCATAGTTCTTGGAAAATGAGATAAAACAGAGATATTTTTGTTAAATCATCTCGCGCCAGCCAAGCAATTAATTGAAAGCGCTGAGATTCCATGTCCTTTTCAAGAGATTTCCATCAAGAACAATACTGTTATAAAAACGATTGCCATGCCAGCAGACATAGCAAAGCAAATGTCTGTCAGCGTGGACGAGGCTTCCAAGCTCATCAAGGACAAGACGCCACCTCAACCGAAAGAGCCTATCGTCTATCTTCAGGTCGCCAGCGAATACGAGAAGAAATTTGCTATAGAAGCACAGACTATTTTTTCACGAGACAGAGTTCAATTTTCGGTGGCTAAAAGCATCGAGGAAGTTGGCAGGCGAGCGCCGGCAACAGGTGAGATTCGGTATTTCCAAGAAGCCTATCAAGGCACAGCAGAGAAGATCCAGCGAGACCTAGCTCAGGCTTCCTTGGGCAATTTCAGCGTCAAGAAGGTCAGTATACCGGCGCGTGAGGGGCTGGTGGAAGTGTGGTGGCCGAAGAGCGGAGCTGTAAAATGAGACAGCTTGCCGTCGTTGTCGCAATGGCTCTTGCGCTCTCGGGATGTATCCGGAATATCGCGGAACTCGGTGGTCTCATAGGCGAGGCTGCAAAGGCTGCGTGCCTTTTCGAACCCTTGCTGGGTGACCCCAACTTCACGAAGCTCATAGAGCAACAAGACGGCAAGCTGAGCGACGCAGCTGTTGTCAGCCTGGTGACAAAGCTCATTTGCGCCGCCGTAAACGCGGAGAAAGCCAAAGCGCGGGCGCCAGGACGTCCGATCGGGCCTCCCGTTGTCGATGGTCTGCCGATAGCTGGGCGCTACGTTGCCAATTGAAACGCGGTGTCGAGCGGCCGCCCAATTTGGCGGTCGCCCACTTCGTTTCCCACGTTCACAATCTAGATCCGCCCTTCAAGCGCCGCCATGACTCGCTCGGCAACGAGGCCGGAGACGCGGCCGTTCGACTCGACCGTGTTGCCGGCGATATGCGGGGTCAGGATCAGGTTGGGCGCGCCCGCGAAGATCTTCGCCGCGTCCTTGCCCAACGGCTCCTGCTCGTAGACGTCGATCGCGGCGCCGCCGAGCCGGCCAGCTTTCAGAGCTTCGACTAGCGCCGCCTCGTCCATCACGCCGCCGCGGGCGGTGTTGATCAGGATCGCGTCTGGCTTCATCCGGGCGAAGGCGCGCGCGTCGATCAGCCCGCGGGTCTCGGCGGTCAGCGGCACATGCAGGCTGATCACATCGGCTTCGGCGAGCAGCTCGTCGAGGCCGAGCCGCCGCACGGCCTTCCAGGCCGGATCGTCCGCAGGCAGCCGGGGATGGAAGGCCGCGACCTCCATGCCGAGCGCGCGGGCATGATCCGCGACGCCGCGCGCGATGCCGCCGAAACCGACGAGCCCCATCAGCTTGCCGGCGATCTCGCGGCCGATCAGCTTCGTCTTCGGAAATTCGCCGGCCAGCATCGCCGCATTGGCGAAATAGGCGCCGCGCATCAGCGTCATCGTCGTGCCGATGACGTATTCCACGACGGAGAGGCTGTTCGCGCCGGTCGCGGGGAAGACCTGGATGCCGCGGGCCGTGCAGGCTTCCATGTCGAGATTGTCGAGGCCGACGCCGAGCCGGCCGATCACCTTCAGCGCCTTCGCAGCCTCCAGCACCTTGCCGCGGACCTGCGTCTGGTTGCGCACGATCAGGGCGGGGACATCGGCGACGAGCCGCGCGAGCTCATCCGGCTTGGCGAAGAGCTCGGGATCGTGGTGGACGCTGTATCGCGCCTTCAGGCTCGCGACGGCGGCCGCGTCCATGAACTCGGTGATGACGATGTCGGTCATGATGTCTGGCCCGTTCAGCCGATGAGCACGAGGCCGCCGGTGACGATGACGAGGATCGTCAGGCTCGTGCCCGTGACCAGCGCGAGATGCCGCCAGCCAAGCCGCGCCATCGAGCCGATCGAGGTGCCGAGCCCCAACGCGGCGATGGCGATGAGCAGGCCCCAGCGCGAGGCTTCGAGCAGTCCGTCGCGCAGCGGCCCGTAGAGCGGCTGAATGGCCGGCGCGAGCGCGAGCAGGCTGTTCAGCAGGCACAATCCCAGAAACACGATGGCGAAGACCGGCACCGGCACCTTGGCCTTGGCGAGACCGGCTCCGTCACGGACCAGCCACCAGCCGACGATCAGCACCGCCGGAAGCAGCAGGAAGACGCGAAACAGTTTCACGATGACGGCCGCGTTGGCGACGTCGTCGGAGACCGACTGGCCGGCGCCGACGACCTGCGCGACATCATGGATCGTGCCGCCGAGCATGATGCCGGTCTGCTGCGGCGAGAAGCCGAGCCAGACGCAGATCAGCGGATAGGCAAGCATGGCGGCGGTGGCGAAGACATTCATCGCGATCACGGTGAAGGCGACGTCGGCCGCCTTGTTGCGATAATCCGGCACTACGGTCGCGGTGGCGAGCGCGGCGGAAGCGCCGCAGACCGCCGTGGCGACGCCAGCGA
>Ga0255338_1005367_pt1 | contig 11896 bp, 8 predicted proteins | sample MeOH1_35cm_T4_19_FD_203715 | JGI IMG/M metagenome (GOLD analysis project Ga0255338, IMG submission 203715) | Sandy soil microbial communities from University of British Columbia, Vancouver, Canada - MeOH1_35cm_T4_195 | ecosystem: Engineered > Artificial ecosystem > Sand microcosm > Unclassified ... | reverse complement strand
CGTCTACAAGAGTCACAACAGCGATAGGCACATCAAATAACTTACAAGCCATGCGCGTTAATCTATCGAAACGTTCCTCATGAAAAGTATCCAGGATATTCAGCAATGCGAGCGTTTTTAATCTAGATTTTTCGTCTTCTGGAATGCCTGGTTTTTTCATTGAGTTTGGTATCTGACTTTAAAGCGAGGTAAAAAAATGAGAGGTATATTTCATCTTTAAGTTGCGAGATTATCACAAATAATTTATCCACAAGCGGATTTTATGCACGGCTTCCAGAAAACACTGACAAAATCTGCAGGCGTAAAAAAAGCCTAGATTTTTTGATTTATCTAGGCTTTTTTTACTTTTACTACTTTAAAAATGGTGGGCAGGCGTCAATCAAACAATCTTATGTAAGCCTTAATTCAAGGCATTTATGATGTTTAATATTTAAACGATACCGTCAAATATACCGTCAAAATTACAACACTAGTGAAATATTATTATCAATTTTTCTTTATTTACATAGTTGTTAAGGAGAAAATTTTATGGCTAGAAAATTAGAACTTATAATTTATTCTGTTATAGCCGTCTCTACAGGTTTAATCTTATATTCTGCTTTCCTGGGGTCGTGATATATAGCTTTATTTTTCCCGCCCTCGGCTATCAATTATTAAAAAAGCTTTACAAATTTAGATAAATTTAAAAACCCTGAAGGCTACGTAAATAAAAAAACAACGGCGAGTATATTTAAGAGAGTTTAGCATTGCACTTTTGTTAATCCTCTACTCACCCTTGTTATATATGGGATTATTTTAAATAAGAAAAATATAGGAATGGTTTAAACAAACCTAAACACGAGGTGAAACTCGTGCAGCAGTGCGTATATCAGATGTCTTAATTCCAGAGGCCTGCAAAGACTGTCTCATTTCTTGAAAAACAGGGCTTTCTTTTGTTGGATCTGAAATAGTTAACATAACCGAAAACGGTATTCCTTCATCTGGCAACGTTTCACCCGCACGAGTTAAATAATTCACTACCAATCTCCAGTTTGAGCTTACCCCTCTCCCCTTCGGCATATGTGCATCAAAAGCTTTGATTGGTGACCATTTAAATTTATGTTCAATTAAATTAGATTCCGAAGCCTTTTCATCGTCATTAAAAAACACATAAGTTGGGTCAAGCTCACTTTTATACTTTCCACTTGCCTGTTCTTGCTGAAGTGCTGCCTCGATATTCGCCCTTACAATCTCTTCTCCAAACTGATAATTTAAATGAGGAGTTGAAACTAAAGTCAAACGAACATCTCCCCGACATTTCCCACCTTCTCCAACAAGTGACGAAGGCCACACAAACTTGAACTCTAAAGTTTTCTTATCAAAAATTCGACTTGAAAATAACAATGTAATTTCATGATTTTCACTCACCAATACATCTTGAGCGGTTGATGGCTGCCCAAAGCCAACAAGCTGTTTAGCAATACCCTTAATTGGTTTTTTGCTTACAGGCAAAGGTAACCTAGCGTGATGAATTGCCAAGGCAATTAAGGTTTCACGAGATGGCTCACCTTCAATTTGTGCATCAATCGTTGCTAATGTCTTTGCTACTAAAGGGGCTGCGTAACTTGTACCACATCCCGAAATAACATTTCCTGAAGTATCAAAGGAATATAAACCAGACCCATTTTTACTGCATTGAGTACCTGATCCGCCTACATGACACAAATCTGGCTTAACACCAGCTCGCAAACCTGGACCACGACGGCTGTATCTAGCCAAAGCTCCATCTATACTGTTACTTAGACCTGGTGGGTTAATAGCTGAAACAGATAAATTCCTTACACTTTCAGCTGGAATATATAGCTGATCGTTATGATGGCTAGCAAGAATAGCTGCAGCTATAGTTTCATCACTTGGCCACTCTGAACGCTGATCTGATGGTCCTAAATTACCAGCAGACACTACTATTATGACATCGTTTTCTTCGGCGATTTTATCTAGTCGCCTAGCCTCAATACTATACTTTGTAAGTACTACTGGGCTTATTATATTTAAACTGAGATTAAAAACTCTTATACCATATTGACTACGACACACCTGAACGGCAGCCTCAAGCTCATCAAAAAAATCGCCTAAACCGCCTGAATAATATTTTTCAAATAGGCTAGACTGGCTTTCATCAGGAAATAGGTCAATATCTGCAATCATGCATCCATCGTTGTCTAGATCAATATGTGGATTTAATGATTTAGCACTTGTTAATAAACCACTGATAAAAGTGCCATGTGAATGATTAGAATGCGTAGGTGCAAGGTAGCCATGACGATATATAACCCAACTATCGAATTGATTTGAAACACCTCCATCTATTACTCCAACCTTAGGATAAGATCCCTCTCCAGGCTCTGTTAGTTTGAATGATTTAACTGATTCTATATTTGCCTGATTTACTGAATTTGCCTGATTTACTGAATGAACAAGAATATTAGGAAGACGTATTTCTCTCACCAAAGGGTGATTCTCTAGAAATCCAATAAGTTTTTTATGTCTCTCTATATCGCTATCGAATAAAACATCATTATTAGAACTTTTCCTACTTTCACTTCTTGATTGAACAAATATTGCTGGTGGAACTTGTTGCTTAGTCAAACTAATTTCAACAAATACACTGTCCGATGACATGTTACGAGACAATCGAGCCACAATGCCTAATCCCATTTCTCTCAAGCCAGCTTCAAAAGTTTCGAATAGTCGCCTTTTACTAAAAGAAATTGCATCTCGTTGGGATACATTTAATGGGCGCTCAAATAATTCAACGACATATACATGTCCTGTTTTAGGATTTTCAAGCCATCTTACAGCTTCACTAACATCGAAGCGTCTACGATCAGAATTTGACCAAAGCTCAATTTTTTCAATTGCACTTACCTCACAACGATATCGAGTTGGTACAAGCTGCAGCTCACCCGTCTTACTATTTACTTTCGATCGAACTTCGACTTCAGCTTTAGTGATAGCCTCAGAAACGTAAGTTATTGATTCAAAATCAACCTCACTAATCATCTCACCAACGCGCCCACCACCGACTAAAGGAGTTTTCCGATCTGGAAATATAGCCTGCAAAGGTCTGTGTGACTTAGCGACCGATTGCGACCTCATAATAACCTTCACATACCCAACATCGCTACTATTGTCGCTATCAAACTTACTTAATAGTTGCTGAGAAATATCCTGGACTTGTGATTGCAAACGCCCTTTATGGATAGCGAAGGCATCATTGTGCCCCTCAAAAAAGTCTGTTCCCGCTGAAACTGGACGATTAGTTTCACGGTCACGCCTATAACTATCTGCATTTAAAATAACCTGCACTGGTGCATTTGCCATATCAAAATACCTCTCGTAAACTATTTAGAGTCGCGAACCCAACGATTTACAGTTGCTTTATCTTTATTAAATAAAAGTGCCAAATGTGCTTGGTTAAAACCTAATGATGACTGAGTTAACAGATAGTTTGCTAGCGCCTGAGTTTCCATAGACAATATTGCCTCACGATTGGCTTCAATCTTATCACCACTAAGCATTACTAAATGCTTTAATGCAGCTAGTAAATTAAGAGCTCCACCACCTTGATTCAAAGCAATGTACTTTTTTAATCCTAATACAAATGTTTCAATTTCAGAGCCAGAAAACCCTTCTGTTAACCAAGCAATAAATTTTTCAGCTGGCTCATTCAATTCAACTGGTGGTAAATAACGTTTTACTAGACCAAGTCTGCCCTGGATATCTGGCTTTGGTATATTTAATTTAATTTCAAATCTTCTCCAAATTGCAGGGTCTAGCAATGACTCATGGTTAGTAACTGCAATTGTTAAGCCAATTCCGCGCCTCATATCGACATTTTGAAGTAATGCATTTACAACGCGCTTGATCTCTCCAACTTCGTGGGGGTCATCTCGAATTTTTGCCACTGCATCAAACTCATCAAGAATAAGCATGCAGCGATATCTATTCGCAAAAGAAAATAAATTCCCCACATTACGTGCTGTTGTTCCTAAAAATGATGAAATTAAACCATCAAGTCTAGCTAGTACAACTGGAACTCCTAGCTCTCTAGCCAACCAAAGTGCTAGTGTTGTTTTACCAGTTCCAGGTGGACCATAAACTAAACATGTACGAGAAGGAGTTACTCCCAACAAACTTAATGCTTCAGTATTTCTCCATTCATTCAATATTGTCAAAGCTGCATTTTTTAGAGCATCATTAAAAAGAGGCATTACAGTTGGCAAATCTTCAGGATAAATAATATCTGCAAGGGGTGCTGAAGTTTCTTTATCTACTGGCAAAGGTGTATTTCGCGTCAAATCCTCCCCTTTAATTAATCCCGAAAAGGACTGAGTAATTTTACTGGGTGCCATTTCACTTGCCTTTGAGGCGCGAGTTAGAAGTTGCGTCAAACTTCTAGCAACAGACTCATCCCCACTTTTCTGCGCTGCATCTTTGAGTCGTTCTACTTGTTGCCTAACTGCAGGCTCACCAGTTGCCAGAGCCACTCGACACAAAGATTGAATAATTGGGTAGTATTCCATGTAACATCCTATGATTGCATATTATTATAAATAGTTGATTAAATTTACAATAAAATTGATTTAATTGCAATGAATATTGATTTTATATTTAATATTATTGGTTTTTAAAATAATCACATGAGGGGGGGGTAATGTAGATTGGACTTTTATTTAAATATGTTGAGTCCTAGTGGCTGATGTTAAAACTTAGAAAACATTTCACAAAATATGACTATGAAAAACTAAGGCTAATATCAATATTCCAAATAAACCATTAACCTATTAATTAAAAAATGCACACTCACTCAATCTAATCACGACCAGTAAATGTGCATATACTTAAATTTCTAATTAATTATTAAAGTGATTCAACCTTCAACTCTGCGCTAATAGATGCATGCACTTTGTCCAAGTTATCAAGAATACCGTTAAATATAGGGCTTAAAGCATTGTGCCCTAGCGATCTATCGTCAAATATGACAGGCAGTGAAAGTCCTTTATTCTTCAATCGGTCAAGCAATACCTCACCTACATTACTTTTAGAATTACTCATTTTGTCACACACAATCATTTCTTTAACCAAGGGCAATAATTCGTAAAGTTTTTCGCGGTATTGAATTTGAGCTACTAAACAACGATTAACCCACATATCACTAGTTAACGATTCAATATCCACCTCAAAACTAGCAAGATCAACTTGCAAACTCTCACGCTTATTTGCAATTGAATTTAACAGAGCTTGAGTTGGTAACTGTTTAAGGCAGTGTTCATATTTACGTTTAGCTTCAGCAACGCGACTACGCAAACCAGTGGGGTTAGGCAAACTAGAGTTTAAGGCCCTATCGGCCTCAGCCTGTTCTAATTCTTGCTTGGATGCCAGGTATTCCGATTTATAACGATCATGGCCGGATTGCCGCTCATCCTGTTCACTAGCAACTTTCTCTACCTCAGCAAGTGCTTTACGAACCTTATCAGCATCAGAATTTAACGCTGCTATTTTTTTAGATAATTGTTTATTCAGCTTATTAAGGCCGACAATCGTTAAACTCTCATACTGCTTTTTAGCTTCGCGGGTGCATAGCTCCCGGTATCGCTCACCTCTTTGTCTTTGAAGTGATGCATGCCCTCGTTCTAACGGCTGCAATTCTCTAGTGAGTTCTGAAATGGTTTTACCTTCAGCATGATAACCTCGCTTTGCTTCATCATATACAGACTGTGGCTGATAGCCGGTGTGATTAGCCATTACTACATTGTGATCATTTCGCTTATTTTCATGATCAGCAATCTGTAACCTTACATTATCAATTTGATTTAGTTGCTGACTTAATTCGTTATCAAGCCTAATAATTTCAGGTGATAGCATTACTACTTTATGTACTTCATCGTTCATTATACAAACCCTTTTAATATCAATAAGTTAATAATTAATTTCTTACTCACTGGTTATCTTATTCACGGCTTCACGGTTTAAATTGTTATTGTTTTTATTCACATATATATGCATTACGTATATTTGCGTTCGCAGTAATTCACTGACGTTCGCTTATCAAGCTATTTAGTGGTTACGGGTCCCTTATAGCCTAATTCGAAAGGCCGGGGAGGCGCAGAGCCCCAGCCAGACGAACTAAGTAAAAACAATCAGGACACCACTGACTTAGTTTCCATACATAGAAGTTGATACTCCTTGAAACAATTTCTATAACTTCTATGTATTCTATGTGTATATATTTAGCTTCTATGGACTATATGGTGAACTCTCATAAAGTTGATAGAAGTTATAGAAGTCAAAGAAGCTACATTTTTTGTGTGATGATATTTTCAACTTTTATGAAAACTTGCTATAAATCATTATCTGAAAAACCGTCATTATCTATATGGTCATCAGGAATAATCTGTCCAGGTATTAACCACCAGGATTTACCGTCTTTTCCAAAACCTCGTTTTTCTGATATGGCTCCAATTTTATTTTTAGCTGTTTTTAACTTGCTCTCAGTTAATCCCGCTAAATTCCCATGGTCAATTACATCAATAGCGAGTCTTGGCCCATCGGCTAAAAAATGACTTAGCCAAACAGCGCTAGTATTTCCATCATTCCGACTTACCTGATCTCCTTCAGCTTTACCAATCAAATCACGTGCATTACCCTCTAGAGCATCACCCCATACAACGTGTGATGCTTCAATACCTTTGTGGCTAGCAATCTCAGCTTGCTCTAAGCTATATCGAAAACCACCACCATCTGGACCAATATTTGATTTCGAGCGAGTTAATATGTAACCACCTCCTTCAGAATCTCTAGCTGTTGCTAAAACAACACGTGCTAATGCTGCAAATGCTAATGAACCTGTCACTCGCTCAGTTGTATCTTTACCACTTGTACCTTTAGTGAAATGTGTAATCCCAATTAGCACCGCTCCAATATCCATTGCTAGATTAACTAATGGCTGCAAACCACGCCTAACTTCAGCGTTTTTGTGAGAGTCACCTGCTACCGCTGAAACAATTGGATCGATAATTATTAACTTAACATTACCAACTCTTTTAATCGCTTCTAATAACTTTAGGCTATCAGTTGCCGGATCAAACGGGCGGGCGTTACCTTCAAAATCAATAACATTACTAACAAATTTTATGTTTTTTAAATTGCCGCCGTGAGCTAGGATGCGAGGAATTAATGTTTCACTTACTCCATCCTCACCGCTCCATACAATCACGCTACCGTTAACACTACAAAGAGAACCATCAGGCCAATTACCACCTTTGCTAACAATTGAAGCAAAAGACATAGCTAATGTAGTTTTTCCTGTACCTGGTGAACCAGCCAATAAAATTAGTTTGCCTTCAGCTAACCAATGTTTCCATTGCCATTTTAATATTTCAACTGGTATTTGATCGGCACTTACTAATTGAACAATTGAATTATAATTTTCACTTTTTTTCACTACTTCATTTGAAAGTTTAAGTATCAGGCGTGCGGTAATCGGCGCGCGTCTTTTACCTTCAATACCGAATGAGGCATAACGCTTATTCAGGGCCTCACTATCGTAGTTATCTGCATTTTCAGACCACTCATGCCATAAAGCTAAACCGTCATCGTTGCCGTCAAACTGGTGATACAGAGCCATACCAATTTGAAACCATCTATCGTGATTCTCATTACCAGAAATAATCTTTAGGCGTTTGCGGATTTCGTCAATTGACAAGTCAACCTTAGTCTCTACTTCAGAAAATGGATCATCATTTAAAACTGATAATGTCCTACTAGGACTCTTATAAAAAAATTCAGGCGGGTGCGGAAAATTAAAGTTCTTCATCATCTAACACCTCTTCAAATTCAAAAGGATTAGTGCGCCATGAATAAGCATTTCCACTTGAATGGGTTGATGGAGGTACGATTACATATTTATTGCCGCGTATTAGATCAAGACCGTCCCCTAAAGAACTAGGTAAGGATTGATTGCTATTTTCTTTAGCTGTGTAGTAATAGTGCTTACCTCCCCCGCCTGTCAGAACCTCAACCGGGGATAAAAACTCTTCACCATGGATATCTACAAGATTTTCCAGTGATTCATTACCACCATTTCGAGGGTCAACATCGAGAATGACTAAACCGGATTTTCCAGTATTGATAGCTATATTTGCATTAGGCCATCTACCCCACCATTTACTAATTTGCGCGGGATCATTACTAGCATCACTTGCACCATTAGTAGTTAACGGCTCTTTAGCCCCTTTTTTACAAGGGAGTACATACCACCCATTCACGGCATAATTTAGCGCGTGATTTTTCATTGATTCAGACATAACGCTACTACCTTACAAGCTGATAGCGTTAATTGATTTTAGATAATTCTCGATTGATTCGCTGGGAATAGCTGAGGCACGTTCACCTATTTTTACTAGCTGCAATTTCTCTTCTTTAATTAATTTATAAAGCGTCGAATGGGATATAGAAAGTATTATGCAAGCTTGTTTTGGTCTAACTAATTGTGGGAGGTTAGCCAGATTTTTAATCTGTAAATTTTGAGTAGTTTGCATAGTAATAAAGTCCTTTTTAATTGTTAATAAACACCATCACAAATACTGACACGGCAAAATATTTGTTACAGCGTTAATGGACTTTAAAACTTGCTAAGTTTTATGTCAGGTGATTGAAACTAAATTTAATTTCCATTTAATTCCTTGACATTATTTTTTGTTATTTAACTTTAGCTACTTGGAAGAAAGGAGTAACTTGCCCTTTTAAATCAGAACGCTGTTTAATAATGTTTTTAACTCTTTTTCTATCTGCATTTTGCTCATCCTTTGAATCAGGTTTCACGATAATCCCTGACGCATAAAATAACTCCGTAGCCAGCTTAACGGCCTCACAGTTAGCCAACTTAACGGCATTAGATTCATTTTCATCAATAGTTATATAGGCATCCCACAAACTCTTAAATGACAATGCTATCTTATGGTTAATTATTTCAGTTTGACCGCCTTTATTTTTCCGTTTTGGCTGCTCTATCTTTAAAGAACATTGCGCATTCTCTATGAAGTCGTTTAGAGCATAAATTAACGTGGAGTTACCTTTGTCGATACTAGATACAATCGGCTTTAATTTTTTTGCAAACTTAATCCCATCTTTGAGTTTCATACCTAGATTATCTGCCTTATCAAAATCATCTTTATCACTAATATCGTAGCGATCATTTAATAATTTTTTATGCGTTAACTCGCTCTTATAAAGATCAATGATTGAATGCAAACCTTGAATAAAAATAATTTTTGATTCTTCAGGAATGCAAGTACAACTTTTCACAGCCTCATGTAGCGTTAACCACTTATCCATCACTTACCCTTATACGATCAAATTAAAACGGTCACCGGTCATAGGAGTTATCTTCATTCTTAGTTAAGAATTGCGAGTAAATCTTGTTGTTTCTGAAACTAGCACCTCGATTAACTCTATATCATCAAAGTTAATTTCTGAGTGTGTTGATTGTTCGCGTAACCCGTCTTTTGAGTAACCCAGTCAAAAGAGCCATCTGTGATTATTCAGAAGAGCCACTATTAATTATCTTACTATGCCAATTATTCAGAGATCCGCAAAATACTGTCAAAGCCGCCTAAGCCGGACAAAGCAGCCATTTCACTGTAATAAAAAAAATGTACTTTTATCGGTATTAATTTATATACTTTCTACCGCACCTTAAGTTTGTTTAGTTTATTTTGAAAAGTCCTGCTTATCAGAGTCGAGTAAAGAATGCTGGTGTGTTGGCTGCGTATTTTGAATACTCCTCAGCAAACTCAGCGTAAGCTTCTTTCTCTTCGATTCTGGCAAGCCTGACGTACATGTAGGTCAAAATCGGGAACATTAGCAAAGTTACTATGGTTGGCCATTGCAATAAGAATCCAAACATGATCATAACGAACGCTTCATATTGCGGATGCCGAATGCGTGCGTAGCTTTTACGTTAGCCACACCATACAAATCAAGTCTTGGTTTATTAAATTGTTCAATTTGAGTTAATCACATCATTCTTAGGCTGTCTTGTATGAAAATTGCGTATTGCAAACGTCGTACAAGCTGTAAGCATTAAAATTGCTGGTACAAAACCTATGGCAAATAACACCCAGTAATACCATTCATTAAAAGCCTGACCTGTATGTAATGGATAAATCCAATTAAACAGTTTACGCGCAAAATCTGCGTCTGAAATGGGTATTAATTGTAATGGCTTGCCTGTGTTTGCATCAATATGAATAAAATTTAAACCATTCGGGTGTGGGTCTTGAGACATTTGTTTTCTGACAACAATAGGTTTGTTATCTGCCGGAATTATCATTATGCGTATCCTGCCACCAGGCATGGCTTTGTCTGCTGACTCTATGATTGAATCCAAATCGGCGCGCTTCAGGTTCGCGTCTGGTGTAATATTGACTGCATCAATAACCTTCGAGTGAGCAATCCAGTTTACAAGGTGACTAAACTCTTTCTTGAACACCAAGGTGATGCCTGTAACAAAGATAACAATAAGCATTGGCGCCATTAACATTCCAATGTGCCGATGTAAATCATAATGAAGTACGTATCGGCTTTTCTTGAGCCTCAATTTCAGATTCTTCTTTAACTTCTGCCCTGACTTTGGTAGCCATAAGATGATGCCGATGATTGAAATGAATAGTGCGCCAAAACCAAATATCCCTAGTATTGTTTCACCTGTTTTGCCTGCTAAAAATTTAGTGTGCAGATCTAATATCCATCCATATGGCCAATAATCTGTGGCACGTCTAGCCAGTATTTCACCGCTATATTGATCCATAAATATCCGTTCGCGCCCACTCCCCATAGAAGAAAACTGATATGGCAACTCCGGCTTTTTGGGAAATCTAATCAGCACGCCATCAGTCTTGTTTAAAACTGTCAAAGCGTTTTTATATAGCGCTTCCAGTGGCAAACTCTGGGACTTCACTTCTAAAACGAATTCCGGCTGACGCCATTCTCGATGGTAAATTAACCAGGATCCAGACAGCGAAACTACGACTAGAACCAGGCCGACCGCAAGTCCCAGCCATCTGTGTATTACTTTGAGCATATTGTGCTACCGAATTATAAATATTACTTAGAAAACGGGGCTTCCTCACTATTCCAGATACCGTTATGGCTTAATTAAACGGAGGTCGTTAAAGAAGTTCGCTTATGAAAGTTTAGATAATGGGTCCAGCTATCTGGCCCCATTATAATTTTCTGATTTAGTACTTCAACTTAAGGGATAACATCGCACTTCTTGGTGCCCCGTATGTATTGTAGAGGTCAGCACCGCCATGTGCAGATATGAAATACTCCTTGTCAAAAATATTGTTTAACGTCAGTTTTAGATCATAGTTCTTTGTTTCATAGTACGCGCTTGCATCAAAACGGGTATAGCCAGGTAACTTAACGGCATTACTGACTGATGTGTATTGATCGCCAACAAAAACTGCTCCAGCACCTAAGCCAAATCCGTTGCTGAAACGATGGCTTAACCAAACATTTGCACTATGTCTTGGCGTCAGGCTTGGTCGATTACCTTCAATCGGAACTGTGTAAACCGGCGTAATCGGCACACTAACTCTAGATGGAGAGTCAGTGATTTCGGCATCCATATAAGCATAGCCTGCTGTGATGTCCCAGCCTTTTGCTAACCTACCAGCCAAAGACAGCTCTAAACCATCAGTACGCTGTTCGCCAACCGGGATCAATACTGTAGGGGCTGCAGGATCTGCACTTTTAATATTGGTGCGTTCAAGTCGGTACAATGAAACCATGGTTGATAGGTTCCCATCCAGGAAATCCATTTTAGCGCCAACTTCATAGTTAGTCGTTT
>Ga0255338_1005366_pt1 | contig 11901 bp, 7 predicted proteins | sample MeOH1_35cm_T4_19_FD_203715 | JGI IMG/M metagenome (GOLD analysis project Ga0255338, IMG submission 203715) | Sandy soil microbial communities from University of British Columbia, Vancouver, Canada - MeOH1_35cm_T4_195 | ecosystem: Engineered > Artificial ecosystem > Sand microcosm > Unclassified ... | reverse complement strand
TAGCCCGTCGGGATTGTTGAAGTGCGCGACGCCGATCTGATAGAGGTCGACAGTCTTGCCGTTCGAATATGTGCCTGCAATGCGGCCATTATCCGTAACGGCGATGCTGACGAGGTTGCCGGCCGCATAGCCGTCCTGGTCGATCTTGTTGACCGTTACGGCGCCGCTCGTGTCGGCATATTGCGTGACGCCGCCATTGCCGTGATAGAGGGTGACATTGCCGATAACGTCGCCGTTTACGGTCAGATTGTTGATCGTGGTGGAGGCGACGGCCGGGCTCAAATTGCCGGCAGAGTCGAATGTGTAGTTCTGGCCGACATTCGTCCACTTGGCGTTCGTGCCGGTGGCGCTGTCATTGGATTTGTAGAAGAGCTGCCAGGTTTCCGTACCAGGCGTCGAGCCGCTGCCATCGCCCTTCGCATTGTCGACCTTGACCCAGCGAAGCTGGACGGAGACCGCAGTGCCTTGCGAGTCGTAAGCGGTGACCGAGCCGCCCGTGACCGAACGGTCGAGAAAGGCTGGCTCGTCGTTTGCCTGCACCACGCCATCGGTTGCGGGGGTGCCGGAAAAGTTGGTCGGATCGTTGGCAAAAACCGTCCCTGAGGTCTTTTCCGCCGCCGTCTGCAGGAGTTCGCTGCCCGCGACCGTGGTGTCGTAATTGGAGGTCGTCGGCGTGCTCGGCAGGTTGACCTGATAGTTGATATTCGCGGTCGCATGGGCCGCGAGGAATCCCTGATTGATCTGGACAACACCTGTGGCATCGCCCACCAGATTGCCCGATGTCGGGTCGATCGGCGTGCCCTGCAGGTAGTAGCCGCTGCTGTTCTTCAGATAGCCATTCTTGTCCATCGAGAAGTCGCCGGCGCGGGTGTAGTAGTTCACATCCTGGAATACCGGGCTGTTGTCGGCATTGCCCACGGCCTTGGAGACGACAAAGAAGCCATTGCCGTTGATCGCCATGTTGGTCGCGACCGAGGTCGAGGAAATCGTCCCCTGCACGCTGTTGGTATATTTCGGCTGGGCCATGACGGCGCCCGGCTGCTGGTTCGTCGACGACGCGACTGTCACGATGTCGAGGAAGCTCGCCTCGGTCTTCTTGAAGCCCGTCGTCTGGCTGTTGGCAATGTTGTCCGAGATGTAGCCCAGCGCGCTGGACTGCGCCTTGATACCCGTGACCGCGGTGCTCATCGCTCCGAAGAAACTCATCGCCTGTCTCCTGCCGAAATCGCCAATGGATCGTTCGGCGCTCAAGGGAGCAAGGAGCGGGCCAGACTATATGTTCAATTAAATCAATGGCTTATATATATTAAAACGGGCGTTCGACGGGTAGTTTTGGCCTCTCCCGGCAATTCCTGCCGGGCAGATGCTCACGCCTGATGAGGCGCGGCGCGGCCTTTTTCTTGAATGGCCCGAAGCGAGGCCCTAGTTTCGTGCCCGTTCTGCCATTGCAATATATATGGAGCGCGGCAACGCGCCCCGGGGAGAGGAAGCCGGTTCCCATGAAGTTCGAAGGTACAGAGAATTACGTCGCGACCGAAGATCTGCGCGTCGCGGTCAATGCGTCGATCACGCTGCAGCGCCCCCTCCTGATCAAGGGCGAGCCCGGCACGGGCAAGACGGTGCTGGCCGAGGAAGTCTCCAAGGCGCTCAATGCCGAGCTCATCACCTGGAACATCAAGTCGACGACCAAGGCGCATCAGGGCCTTTATGAATATGACGCAGTGACCCGCCTGCGCGACAGCCAGCTTGGCGACGAGCGCGTGAAGGACATCAAGAACTACATCTCCAAGGGCAAGCTCTGGGAATCCTTCGAGCGCGACACCCGCCCCGTCCTGCTCATCGACGAAATCGACAAAGCCGACATCGAATTCCCGAACGACCTCCTGCAGGAGCTCGACCGCATGGAATTCTATGTCTACGAGACGAACGAGACGATCAAGGCGCGCCAGCGCCCCATCGTCATCATCACGTCGAACAACGAAAAGGAGCTGCCGGACGCCTTCCTGCGCCGCTGCTTCTTCCACTACATCAAGTTTCCCGACGAAGACACGATGCGCGCCATCATCGATGTCCACTTCCCGGGCCTGAAGGGCAAGCTCGTCCAGGACGCGCTCAACATCTTCTACGAAATCCGCGAAGTGCCGGGCCTGAAGAAGAAGCCGTCGACCTCGGAACTCATCGACTGGCTGAAGCTGCTGCTCTCGGAAGATATCTCGCTCGAAGCGCTGCGCGAGAAGGACCCGTCGAAGCTGATACCGCCGCTCCATGGCGCGCTGCTGAAGAACGAGCAGGACGTGCATCTCTTCGAGCGTCTGGCGTTCCTTGCCCGCCGCGAGCGGAACTGACGGCATTCGCCTACTCCTGTCATCCCCGGGCTTGACCCGGGGATCCAGGGCCGCAGGCACGGAGCAAGCGGTACTGGATTGCCGGGTCGAGCCCGGCAATGACGATGCAAACAGATTTGGATTGCTCCGAACGCATCTGGAGAACGCTCATGTTCGTCCACTTCTTTCACGAGCTAAAAAAAGCGAACATTCCCGTCTCGCTGCGTGAATATCTCATGCTGCTCGAGGCGATGGATTCGGACGTCATCGATCGCAAGGTCGAGGACTTCTATTACCTCTCCCGCTCAGCTCTGGTGAAGGACGAGCGCAACCTCGACAAGTTCGATCAGGTCTTCGGCCATGTCTTCAAGGGTCTCGACCTGATGAACGAAGGCCAGACGGCCGAGATACCCGAGGAATGGCTGCGCAAGCTCACCGAGAAATTCCTGACCGAAGAAGAAAAGGCGCAGATCGAGGCGCTTGGCGGCTGGGAAAAGATCATGGAGACGCTGCAGAAGCGCCTCGAAGAGCAGAAAGAGCGCCACGAAGGCGGCAACAAATGGATCGGCACCGGTGGCACCTCCCCCTTCGGCGCCTACGGCTACAATCCTGAAGGCGTCCGCATCGGCCAGAAGGAAGGCCGCCACGGCAAGGCCGTGAAGGTCTGGGACAAGCGCGAATACAAGAACCTCGACGACTCGGTCGAACTCGGCACGCGCAACATCAAGGTCGCACTGCGCCGCTTGCGCAAATTTGCCCGCGAAGGCGCGCCGACGGAACTCGATCTCGACGACACGATCCGCTCGACCGCTCATCACGGCTATCTCGACATCAAGATGGTTCCGGAGCGGCGCAACAAGATCAACCTGCTCGTATTCTTCGACATCGGCGGTTCGATGGACAGCCACATCAAGCTCTGCGAGGAGCTTTTTTCGGCGGCCCGCACCGAGTTCAAGAACATGGAATATTTCTACTTCCACAACTGCCTCTATGAAGGCGTGTGGAAGGACAACAAGCGCCGCCACAATGAGAAGATGGCGACCTGGGATGTGCTCCACAAGTTCCCGGCCGACTACAAGGTGGTCTTCGTCGGCGACGCCAGCATGTCGCCCTATGAAATCACCTATGCAGGCGGTTCCGTCGAACATTGGAACGAGGAGCCCGGCGGGCTCTGGATGGAGCGCGTGACGCAGATTTACGAAAGCTGCGTCTGGCTCAATCCCATTGCCGAAAAGCATTGGGAATACACGCCTTCGCTTCAGATCATCAAGCAGATCATGGGCGAGCGCATGTATCCGCTGACGCTGGAAGGCCTGGACAAGGCCATGCGGGAACTGAGCCGCTAACGCCGCTCATCCGACACGATGCGGCCGTCGACCAGATGCACATTGCGTTGGGTCGCGGCCGCAAATTCCACTTCATGCGTGACCGCGATGACGGTCCTGCCTTGTTCGCTCACGAGCTTGGTAAAAATGTCCTGCACGATCTTGCTGTTCTTCGTGTCGAGGTTACCGGTCGGCTCGTCGGCAAGAAGTATCAGCGGGTCGTTTGCCAGCGCGCGCGCTATGGCGACGCGCTGGCGCTGGCCGCCGGAGAGCTGATCGGGATTCTTCTTCGCCTGATCCGCCATTTCCAAACCAGACAATAGCGTCATGCCACGCTCCGTCATCTCCGCTTCCGACAGGACGCCGAGCCTGCGCATCGGCAGGACGATGTTTTGCAGCACATTGAACTCGGGCAGCAGAAAGTGGAATTGGAAGACGAAGCCAATCTTGCGCAGCCTGATCGCGGCAAGCGCGTTCGCATCGAGCCCGTTCGTCGACTGCCCGTCGATCAGCACCTGACCTTCCGTCGGCACGTCCAGAAGGCCAAGGAGATAGAGAAGCGACGACTTGCCGGAACCGGATGGGCCAGTGATGCTGACGAACTCCCCCTTTCTCACTGACAGATTGATGTCGCGCACAAGTGTGACGGGCACAGCCTCCTGAAGGATGCGTGTGACGCCTCTCGTCTCTACGACCAATGGCGTTTTGCTCACGCAGCCCCCCGAATGATATCGACGGGCCGAACTTCCGACGCCTTGTGCGCGGGATACCACGCAGCTGCGATCGCTGCCGTCAGCGCGAAGAGCCCACCTATGGCGTAGGGGCGGAAGCTCCAGTCGAGGACGAAGCCCTGCCGCTCCGTCATGCCCGGCACCGTGAACTTGAGCGTCGAGACGGCTTCGAGCAGGCCGCGACCGATCCCCCAGCCCAGCAACATACCGAGAATGCCAACCAGCACACCCTGAATAAGAAAGATGAGCTGAATGTCCAGGGCATGGAATCCCATCGACATCATGATGGCGATATCGCGCCTCTTCTCCATGACAACAGTGGAGATGATATTGAAGATTCCGAATGCGGCGACAATCATGATCGCACTGACGATCGAATAGGTGATCGCATTACGAATAACGAAAAGACCGAGAATATCGCGGTTCACTTCCTGCCATGACTCGGCGCGGTAGCCCCACCGCGCTTCGAGGCCGGCAGCAAAGGCCTCAGCATCGTCGGGGTTGGGAATCTTGATGCGGATCTGGTTCGCGATAAAGGCCTTGTCGAGCAGAACCTGCGCATTCTTCAGGAGGACATAGACCTGCCCCTCATCAAGCAGAAGATTGCCGACATGAAAGATGCCGACGACCTTCATGCGTTTGACGAGGCCCGATGGCGCGATGACCGTCGCAAGATCGTCCATCTTGAGGCCGAGCTTTTGCGACATTCCGGAACCGATGACGATGCCATCAGCCGTCGTCCTGAGCCGGTCGAGACTCCCTTCGCGCATGTCGCTTTCGACCTGCGTAAGAAACTTCTCCTTGGCCGGATCGATGCCGGCGACCGAGGCGCTCACATCCTTGTTCGCATAGCGCACGATGATCTGGCCGGTCAGCGCGGCTTCGGCAATGATGCCGTGGCGCTGGGACAATTCCTCGACCTTGGCGCCGTAATTCTTGATGCCGCGCAGATATTCGCGAGGCTTGGTGCGAACGAGCGAGATCGCGCCCCCGGGATAGGCGAGGAAGACAGGCTGTGTCGTCGGATTTCGGAACTCATCCTTGATGGTGATGTGCGGCGCGTTGTTGACGAGGCGCTGCGTGAAGTCCTTTTCGGACCCCGACATGATCGACGATGTCGCGATGAAGAACCCGACGCCGAGCGCGACGCCCAGAACCGAGACAAGCGTCTGTCGCCGCCGATTGGCGAGCTGGGCAAAGGCGATCGAGAGAGCGACGCGCCAGAACATCCTGTTCTCCGCCTATGACAACGACCCGACGCGCAAACGGGTGCCGGGCTTGAGGGTCGATGACGGATTGAGAATGACGAGGGCATCGTCGCTCAGGCCCGACCTGACCTCGGCCTTTTCCTTGGCGACGGCACCGAGTTCAACCTTCACCTGCACGGCGCGTCCATCGACAACCGTCCAGACCGTGCCGCCGGAAAGCGCCGAAACCGGGACGAGAAGCGCATTCTTCTGCTTGCGGACCACGATATTGATTTCCGTCGTCATGCCCGAAAGAAGCGGCGTGTCGGAAGGCAACGCGATGTGGACGCGATAGGTTCGCGCCACGGGATCGCCATAGGGTGTGATGTCGGCGACGACGCCCTTGAGTACTTCGCCATTGAATGCGTCCGCGCGGATCAGCGCCTCCTGACCCGGCTTCACCTTGGTGATGTCTTCCTCATCGACCTCTGCGTCAATCTGGAGCGCGGAAGGATCGCCAACGATGAAAAGCGTCTGTTGCGGCTGCACCATGTCGCCGATCTTGAGCTGTTGCTCCGAGCGCAGAACGACGCCCGCAATCGGCGCGCGAATGTAATGATCCTCAAGCTTCGCCTTCGCCGACTTGAGCGCGGCATCGGCAGCGCCAAGCGCGCTTTCCGCCTGGTCGAGCGCGGCGATGCTGACATTACCGGAGCGCCGGAGCTTACGCGCGCGCATGGCGTCAGCTTCCGCCAGCTTCAGCTTCGCCTGAAGCTGGTCGGCATTGGCGGCATCTTCCCCGAGATCTATGACGGCAAGAGCATCTCCCGCCGCAACGCGGTCACCCTCCTTCGCCTTCAACTCGATGACTCGACCGGAAATCTTCGATCCGGTCTCGGCATAGCTGCGCGGCTCGACGGTGCCTGTTGCATAGACTGCCTCGACGGCAAGGCCTCGCTCGGGCTTCGTCACCGCAACTGCAGACGCGCGCAATAGAAAAAATGCGCCGATAGCGAGGCTCAGGGCGACGACAGCGCCGATCCAGATCATCCTGTTCTGCAAACGAAGCCCCGTTCTTCCGCAAATCCAGCCAATTTTACCAATCGTAACCTAGCCGGACGGTGGGACGTCCGGCCAGTCCGGCGATCTACCTATGGAATATACCCCTCCGCAGCCCGAAACCGGCCTCATTTCATCAATGGAAATCCCGGCTTTTCGGCAGGAACCGTGCCGCCCTCAATTGCTGCTCCTCAGCCATTGCGAGCTTCCTCTGGCGCGCGTCGGGAGACGCATTCCGGACGTGGTCGCTGTGGGAAAGGTTCGCGTCGCCAATCTCACCCAATGCCGAAATGCTCGACAGTTCATGGGTCAAGTCTTCCAGCTCGTCAGCGATCACATGCACGACCATGCCCTCCCTCTGCACACGGCCTTTCACGGCAAGGAGCCTCGATGTCAGCACAATGCGCCGGTAACGTTCATAGGTTCGCGGCCAGATGATGATATTGGCAATGCCCGTCTCGTCCTCCAGTGTCGCGAATATAACGCCGCTCGCCGTGCCCGGCCGCTGCCGTACAAGAACGAGGCCTGCGAGTTTTACTCGGGCATCAGCATCGATTTCCGCGAGCCGCGCATGCGTAACGACGCCACGCGCACTCAGCCGGTTGCGAAGGAAAGCAAGCGGATGCGCCTTCAGGGAAAGGCGTATCGTCGCATAATCGAGCACGACATGCTCGCCGAGGGGCATGGTCGGGAGCTGCATTTCTTCTTCTCGCTGAAATCCGCCTTCCTCGAGCGCGGCGAAAAGCGGCAACGCAGCGGGTTTCACCCCGCTCTGCCCGTCGCCATATCCGCCAAGCCCACGCACGGCCCAAAGCGCCGCACGCCGGTCGAGCCCCAGCGATCGGAAAGCGTCTGCATCGGCGAGCTTTTCGATGGTGCGAGGCGCAAGCCCGGTCCTGAGCCAGAGATGGCGTACGGAATCGAAACCCTTTCCCCTCACCTCCATGACCTTCTCCCCTGTCTCGCCTCGCACGCCCTTCACCTGCCTTATGCCAAGCCGCACGGCGCGGAGCGCCTTTCCCGGCACCGCTTCGAGCGTGCAATCCCAATCGCTGAAATTCACGTCGACGGGACGCATCTCCACATCATGTTCGCGGGCATCACGGACGAGCTGAGCCGGGGCATAGAAGCCCATGGGCTGCGAATTGAGGATCGCCGCGCAGAAGACATCCGGATAATGGCATTTGATCCATGCGGAAACATAGGCGAGCAGCGCGAAGCTGGCCGCATGGCTTTCCGGAAATCCGTAATCGGCGAATCCCTCAATCTGTTTGAAGCAACGCTCGGCGAAATCAGGATCGTAATCATTGGCGATCATGCCGCCGATGAACTTCTCGCGATATTTCCCGATCGTGCCGACGCGGCGGAACGCGGCCATGGCGCGGCGCAATTGATCCGCCTCGCCTGGCGTGAAGCCCGCCGCGACGATGGCCATTTTCATCGCCTGCTCCTGAAAAAGCGGCACGCCCAGCGTCTTCCTCAACACCTCTTCCAGAGCAGGCGACGGATAATCCACAACATCGGGATTTTCGCGCCGCTTCAAATAGGGATGAACCATGCCACCCTGAATGGGCCCCGGCCGCACGATCGCGACTTCGACGACGAGGTCGTAGAAATTGCGGGGCTTGAGGCGCGGCAGCATCGACATCTGCGCCCTGCTCTCCACCTGAAAGACGCCGATGCTGTCTGCCTTGCAGAGCATGTCATAGACTGCGGCATCGCCCTGCGGCACCGTCGCAAGGTCAAGCTTGAGGCCGTAATGCTCATCAATAAGCTCGAAGGCTCGGCGGATGCAGGAGAGCATACCGAGCGCTAGCACATCGATTTTCAGAATGCCGAGTGTGTCGAGGTCGTCCTTGTCCCATTCGACGAAAGTCCGCTCCTCCATCGCCGCATTGCCGATAGGTACCACTTCTTCGAGCGGGCCCTTCGTGATGACGAAGCCGCCCACATGCTGCGAAAGATGGCGTGGGAAGCCGATGAGTTCCGAGGCGAGCGCGAGCGCCATTTCAAGGCGTGGATCGGCAGGATCGAGTCCGGTCTCCTGCACATCCTCGTCCGACACGCCGCGATTGGACCAGCCCCATGTCGAACGTGCCAACGCATTGATGACGTCTTCCGAAAGACCGAAGACCTTGCCGACATCGCGGATGGCGCTGCGCGAACGATAGCGGATGACAGTGGCCGCGATGCCAGCGCGCTCCCTGGTATATTTACCGTAGATATACTGGATTATCTCTTCGCGGCGTTCATGTTCGAAGTCGACGTCGATATCCGGCGGCTCGCTCCTGTCCTTCGAAACGAACCGTTCAAAGAGAAGATCGATTTCGGTCGGATCGACCGAGGTGACGCCGAGGCAATAGCAGACAGCGGAATTCGCCGCCGATCCGCGCCCCTGGCAGAGAATGCCAAGGCTTCGGGCATGGCAGACAATGTCATGCACGGTCAGAAAATATGGTGCGTAGCGCATTTCCTCGATCAGCGCGAGTTCATGCTCGATCGTCACCGCGATCTTCTCCGGCACGCCGTCGGGAAAACGCCAGGCCGCCCCTTCTCTCGTCAAGCGAACAAGCAGTTCTTGTGGCGTTTCATTCTCCGAGAACGTGTCGGCGGGATATTCATATTTGAGTTCGTCGAGCGAGAAGCGGCAACGCTCCATGATCTTCAGGCTCTCGTCGAGCGCTTCCGGCGCATGCGGGAAAAGCCGCGTCATTTCCTCATCGGATTTCAGATGGCGTTCCGCATTGGCTTCGAGGCGGAAGCCCGCCGTCTCCAGCGTGCAGTGTTCGCGGATGCAAGTCAGCACGTCCTGCAGTGGCCGCCGCTCGGGCCCGTGATAAAGCACGTCATTCGTCACAAGGAGCTTCGCGCCGGCATCGCGCGCAAGACGTTCGAGCAGCGTGAAGCGTCGCGGATCATTGCCGTCATATCGTGGCGCCAGCCCAAGCCAGACCGAGCCCGAAAACGCCCTTGCCAACGCACGAAGCCCGTCACCGAAATCCATCGTCAGATCGGCAGGCGGCATTGCGATGAAGCAATGGCCTTCACCCGCCGTCAGAATGTCGTGCAACGTCAGGTGGCATTCGCCCTTTTTCGTCCGCCGGTTACCTAGCGTGAGAAGTTGCGCGAGGCGACCATAAGCGGCGCGATCCTCGGGATAGGCGATGACCTCGAATCCGCTCTGCGTCACAAGCCGTGCCCCGACAAGAAGCCGAAGCCCGTTCGCCTTCGCTGCCGCATGCATGCGCACCACACCCGCGAGCGTGTTGCGATCGGCGATGCCGATGGCTGTGAGGCCCAACGCCTTCGCAGCCAGCACCAGTTCGTCCGCATGGGAACCGCCATGCAGGAAACTAAAATTCGTCGTCACGGCAAGCTCGGCGAAGCCGCCCTTGCGGGAAAAGCGGATCACGTTTTTCTCCTCATCACCTTCACCCGAAAATCCCATGCAGATACCAGCGCGGCACTTCCTCATCGCGCTGATAGAGGCCGTCGCGATAGAGCCAGAAGCGACGACCTTCCCTGTCCTCGACGCGGTAATAGTCGCGCGTGCGGCTGCCATCGCGTTGCCACCATTCAGGCGCGATGCGTTCCGGCCCCTCTGAGCGCGCGACATGATGCAGGACACGCCGCCAGCGGAAGCTGCGCGGCGGACCTTCCGGCACTTCGGCCGTCACCTCGATCTGTTCGGCGCAGGCGAGCATGCGCAAGGGCCGTCCCACCACACCGTCGAGCCGCTGCAATTCCGGAATGCGCCAGTCATTGGGCGATATGAAGGAAGACGATGACGGCGTTTCGCCCATTGCAGGCACGGTCGCAACCGCGCGTTCGGGAATGTGGCTCGCGCAAGGCTTCAGGCGGCGCACGCGCGAAGGGCCGAGGCGATTGCCAATCCTGTCAATCAGCGCGTCGATATCCCGCTCGCCGCTTCTCTCGCCGGAAAGCGCGGATTGCGACGGCGACATGGCATCGACAGCAAGCGCCGCGAGGCTCATCGCCTCGATGCCGAAGCCCGCATCGAAATCGTCACCGGCCTGTTTCAGCTTTTCGCGGAAAAGTCGCGCGAGATGTTTCGCCTCGCGCGAGGGCGCGCTGGTGCCTGCGAGCGCCCGCGTCACCTCCCCATCGACGCGGAACAGGAGAAGCTCAAGCCGCCGCGCGCCCTTCAGGTCACGCGTCAGCAGATCGCAGAGTTCGAGGGCAAGCCGCTCCACTGCCGTTTCGATGTCCTCGGTGCGGGTCAGCCCTTCGGCGAAGTGAAGCCGGGCGCGAAAAGGCACCAGCGGCATTTCGGGGGAAATGGGTTCCGACGCGCGGCCGAGCGCCTCGTCGAGGCGACGCGCAACATCGGGACCGAAACGCGCGGTGATGGGCGCCCGCGGGCGCCCGTAAAGATCGCCCACCCGCTTCAGCCCAAGCCTGTGGAGCCCGTCGCAAATGCCGGAAGAGAGCCGCAAGGCGCGGATGGGTAGCGTTTTAAGCGCATACTCTTCCTCGCCATCCGGCAGAACGAAGACCTGCCGTTCGCCGAAACGGGCAAGCGCCCAGGCCGCGCCGGGCGACCCCGCCGAAACTGCGCGCGCGGCAATGCCGAAGCCCCTGAGGCGCGCCACCAGATCGTCGAGAAGCGCCGCCTCGCCGCCGAAGAGATGGTCGCAACCGGTTATGTCCATGAGAATGCCGTCTGGTTCCGGGCCAGCTCCATGCGCATCCGGCGCCGTCCAGGGCGTGTAGCGACCACACCAGTCGGCGAGTTTTTTCAACGCGGCGGCATCGGCGGCGAGATCGGCATCGCGCACTTCGAGACCCCGAAAAAGCGCCATGGCATCGGTGACGAGTTGCCCCTCCTCTATGCCCTCCTGCGCCGCGGCGCGATTGCGCGCGGTGATGCGGAGCCCACCTTGCCCGGGCATGGCAAGGGCGAGCGGGCGTCTGCGATCGGGTTTCTCACCCTTTGTCTTCAGCGCCCTGAAGAGCCGATCCATCGGCCAATGCGGCAGGAAGACCGCAACGATCCGTCGCCGCCCCATCATCGACACGCCATCCGAAATAAGAACGAAACAGGAACATAAATCTGACTCCCTCCGGACAGAAAGGCGAGTCAAAAATTTTGACCATCCTCAACGCCCTTTCGCTTCGTTCACGCTAAGATGAGGTGTCATTCAAGGAGAGGCTGTCCGAGATGGAATCCAGACGCGCATTACGAATTGGCTTTCTGGCTTGCTTCACGCTGCTTGCGGCTGCCTGTGCGGACCCCGCAGCCGAAAAAGCGCGT
>Ga0255338_1005365_pt1 | contig 11909 bp, 11 predicted proteins | sample MeOH1_35cm_T4_19_FD_203715 | JGI IMG/M metagenome (GOLD analysis project Ga0255338, IMG submission 203715) | Sandy soil microbial communities from University of British Columbia, Vancouver, Canada - MeOH1_35cm_T4_195 | ecosystem: Engineered > Artificial ecosystem > Sand microcosm > Unclassified ... | reverse complement strand
GCACGAATTCTACAAACTTTCAAATAAAGCCGGTGCAGAACCGCAAACTGTGTACGGAATTGTAGCAGGCGCATCGATTCTGACGGTGACTTTTGCTGCCATTGGTTTCGACTCAAAGTATCTGTTCGCATTAATCTTCCCGATTGTATTCTTGATATTTTTCCTGGAGCTCTATCGCAAGCGCAAAAATCCATTTTCCAACATTGCGTGGACGATTGTGGGTCTTATTTACATAGCAGTCCCGATGTCGATGCTTACAGCTGCGTTCATTCCGGAATTTTATTTCGATTACTTTATCGGAAGCGAACATGGCGATTTTGCTGGTATGTACGATTCGGGAACAATAATACTGTTGTTCGTTCTGATTTGGGTAAGTGATTCCATGGCTTATGTGTGTGGAAGGTTATTCGGAAAACACAAACTCTGGGAAAGAATATCTCCTAAGAAAACGTGGGAAGGATTTATTGGTGGCGCAATTTTTACCGTTGCAGTTGCCGGTATGACAGTTCACTTGATGAAAGATCAAAGTACTCAATCCTGGTTTCCAGAAATCAGATGGATGGGCATTGCATTGATTACTTCAGTTACGGGTATGCTTGGTGATATGACAGAATCGCTGTTCAAGCGGAGCATCGATGTGAAGGATTCCGGAACAATTCTGCCGGGACATGGCGGCATACTCGACCGGTTTGATGCGCTATTCCTTGCTACCCCGTTTACGATCAGCTTTATTTGGCTGACAGACCTTTTCGCCTGATTTTAAACGATTGGGGGCTGATTTTCCACTCCCGTCTACTCTTGTCCTGAGCCTGTCGAAGGGCCAGTCTCCCGTCTGTCGGCTCCCGCCTAAAAGAGCTCCGGGTTCGGAAAAAACCCCTAATTTTACCCCCCAAATCAGATTTCCAACCAAACAATCTAATATGGCAACCACCACAAAAAAGGCTGAAGCTCCTGCAGCAGCACACGCAAGTATGTTTGATGCAGTTCTTGCCCGCCTTGATAAAGCCGCTGAACTTTTTGGTCTTGCACCGGAAGTGGCTGAAATTCTCCGTCACCCGAAACGTGAAGTGAAAGTGAGTCTTCCGATCAAGATGGACGACGGATCAACAAAAGTTTTTGAAGGATACAGAACAGTTCACTCAACGCACCTCGGGCCATCAAAAGGCGGAATCCGTTATGCAATGGATGTGAACGACGATGAAGTCCGTGCTCTCGCTGCGTGGATGTCGATCAAATGCGCAATTGCTAACCTGCCTTACGGTGGTGGTAAGGGCGGAATCAAATGCGATCCACGCAAAATGTCGGATGCCGAACTCGAGCGTCTGACCCGCGCATACACCCGCTCCATGGCGGATGTATTCGGAATGAATAAAGACATTCCTGCTCCCGATATGGGAACCGGTAAGAAAGAAATGGCATGGCTGCTCGATGAGTATAACCGTATGCACGGTGAAGATATTCCGGGAGTGGTAACTGGTAAACCTGTTACACTCGGCGGATCTAAAGGTCGTGAAGCTGCTACAGGTCGTGGTGTGATGATTGCATCATTGGCTGCGATGAAAAAAATCGGGCTGAACTATAAGCAGGCTACTGCAGCTGTTCAGGGATTCGGTAACGTTGGATCTCACGCAGCACGTTTGCTTGTGACCAAGAGCATTCGGGTGAACGCAATTTCAGATCACACAGCAGCTTTCCACAACGATAAAGGAATCGACATTGATGCAGCGTTGAAATATGCAGCGTCGAATGGAGGTGTACTGAAAGGCTTCAAAGGCGGAGAAGAAATCAGTGCGGGAGATATTCTGACACTGAATGTTGATCTGCTGGTTCCTGCAGCGATCCAGGGAGTAATCACTGGTGCGAATGCGGGCGACATCAAAGCAAAATTGATTGTTGAAGGTGCAAACGGACCAACTGAAGCTGATGCAGATCAGATCCTGAACGACAAAGGAATTGTGGTTGTTCCGGATGTACTTGCAAACGGCGGAGGTGTTACTGTTTCTTACTTCGAGTGGGTACAGAACCGTGAAGGTTACTACTGGTCGGAAGATGAAGTAAATGCGAAACATGATGCATCGATGAACCAGGCTTTCGAGAATGTATGGTTCAATGCACAGCAGTATAAGACCAGCATGCGTATCGGAGCGTATATCACAGCGCTGAAGCGTTTGGATAAGGCGGTGCGATATAAAGGAGCATACTAACATTATAAGTTATTATCAAAAAGGTGCGTTGCTTTATTGCTTCGCACCTTTTTTGCGTTCACGCTCATAGGAAACGCAAAACAACTTATATTTATGTAAACCCAACCTACTCAGATGAAGCACCGCTACTCTCTTTTCCTGGCCGCACTTGCACTTTCATGCGCTATGCCGGCTCAATCTTTCTGGACTGAAAATTTTAATAACGGCTGCAGCGCAGGATGCGATGCGTCAAGTTACACCGGCACCAATGGTGCGTGGACTCAAACCATCACCGGTACCGAAGGAGCTGATCCGAACTTGTGGTATGTGAGCTGTGCGGAGAACGGACACACATCCGGAATATGCGGAACCGGTTGTGTTGCTGCAAGCTCCACTGCGACCCTTGCTTCGTTGCATGTAGGCTCTAGTCCTAATTCAATGGGTGATGCGGGTGCCGCTTACGATGCCGGCGGACTTTGCGGAATATTAACTTGTCCGCAGACGAGCAGAAGAATTGAATCACCCGCTATCAATTGTTCGAGTATCAACCAGCCGATCGGTATAACCTTTAATTACATCGCGGCAGGAAGTGCGCCGAACGACCAGTGTTCACTTTGGTATTACGACGGAACTACATGGACACTTGTGCAGGTTATTCCTGCAACGAATAATTCGACCTGCAGCGGACAAGGACTCTGGTCCACAGTAACAATTGCACTACCCGCTTCTGCAATCGGTAATGCGAATGTGAAAATCGGGTTTGAATGGGTGAACAATGATGACGGTGTTGGTACCGATCCTTCTTTTGCTGTGGATGATGTAACGCTGGGTGTTACAAACAGCATCGCGCCTTATGCAGCAACCGAAGCGAAGGTGATTTACAATTCATCTGAAGATATCATTTCGGTCACCACCGGAGTTGAAAACGGAACTCCCGTTACTGCTGAGGTTTACAGCATCGATGGACGCCTGATGCTGTCACAGGAACTTCTTGAATCCCAAAGCACGCTGAATGCCGGAACGTTTGCTTCAGGAACTTATATTCTACGCATGACTGCAGACGGAAGAAATTTTCAGCCGGTAAAACTGGTGATTGAATAGTCCGGCCAGAATAAGAAAAGAAGCACAAAAGGGTTCTCAGCAACGGGAACCTTTTTAATTTAGCAGAGATGAAGAAACTAAATTTCGTAATACCGCTTTTCATTACAGCACTTGTTGCCGGCTTCACTTTGTGCAATTGCGGAGATGCGCCCGCACCACATTTCACAATGATGATCAGTAAGAGCAGTGGTATGGAAGAAACACGTTATTACGTTACCGAATCATCCTTGTTAATTGTTATCCTCAGCAGCGATTCTGCCCAAAGAGATTCTGTTGCAGTGTTTCAGTCTATACTTAACCGTACTGATACGATGGATCTGATCGCACGAATGCAACCTTCCTCACACAGTTGCGCGGAACAACATGCTTTGATCGCCGATCGTGTAGAATACCAGAACGACAGTATCACGAATAAAGTAAACATCGACCCGAATGTCAATCACCCTGTTGAATTGGATTACATGGTGCGGACAATTAATGGAATTGTCCCTGATGAATATCAACTTCAGTTCATCGACATGCAACCGGCCATTGAACCCGACGGAAAACTGCGCTTGTGAAATCGTCTGCAAAACCACTGGTGAAGAAAAAGTTGCTGATGGAAAAATACCCCGGCAAAGGAGGATGGACTTTTGTGCGCATACCGAAGCTTCCGGCAGGATCAAAAAACAATTTCGGATTTGTAAAGGTGAAAGGCACGATTGACGGATACAAAATCAGCAAGTACAACATCATGCCGATGAAGGACGGAAATCATTTTCTTCCGGTGAAGTCGGAAATCAGAAAGAAAATCAGAAAAGAAGCCGGTGATGTTATTGAAGTAATTCTCTATGCCGACAATGAACCGCTGAAGGCGCCGAAAGAACTGCTCGAATGCCTGGCTGATGAACCCGCCGCATTGAAATTCTTTAACAGGCTTTCTGACAGCAATAAAAAGTACTACATCGGGTGGATTTATTCTGCGAAACGTATTGAGACAAAAGCGGACCGGATTGCGAAGTCGATTGACCGGCTTGCACGCGGATTGAAGCTATACGACGTTGAATAGTTCACCGTTAATCAGTTCACGGTTCACCGTTAATCAGTTCACTGTTCACCGTTAAAACAGTTAAAGATCACAGTGGTCCGGCTCAATGTCGGGTGTTAATTCCTTCTAAGTTTACTGATAAAGGCCGTTCGGAAGGTGGATGTTAACCAATATTATCAGATATCGTGCAGCAAACCACTGAACAATGAACTGTGAACGTTTAAACGGTGAAGGGTGAACGCTTATATTTGTGCAAATTCCTGAAAAATGAAATTCCACCGCGAAGGCCGATTTACCATTACGATGTGTATTCTTTTTGTTCTCACCGTGAATGTGGGAATGTGGTTCATCGATCCCACATTTGGCATCTGGAATATTTTCGCGCTGATCCTTACACTCGGATTGCTGTATATCATCCTTCAGTTCTTCCGTAATCCGCCACGTATCGCGAAAGAAGATCCGAACACCATCGTTTCTCCTGCAGATGGTAAAGTAGTTGTGATTGAAGAAGTAGAAGAACCCGAATACTTCAAAGGAAAACGTATACAGGTTTCTGTGTTCATGTCGCCGTTCAATGTGCACGCGAACCGCTACCCGATTGCCGGAACAGTTGAATATGCGAAATACCACAAGGGGCTTTACCTCGTTGCATGGCATCCGAAATCTTCCACAGATAATGAGCGCACGACAATTGTGGTGAAGGACAACGAGGGTCGCGAAATATTGTTCCGCCAGATCGCAGGTGCCCTTGCAAAACGCATTGTGTACTACTCCACCGTTGGTGATATTGTAAAACAAGGCGGGGAAATGGGCTTCATCAAGTTCGGTTCGCGCGTTGATATTTACCTTCCGCTGGGAAGTAAGGTGGTGGTGAAGAAAGATGAAGTTGTGAAAGGCGCGGAAAGCGTGATTGCTACGTTCCGGTAATTCAGGCAACCTCTGCCGCAAGGCTTCGTCATTATTCCATGAGAACAACCCGGATCATCACCTGTCTTCTCTCTTTCGCATGCGCAACCTTGTGTGCACAGGAAACCCAGGGAGAAGAAACGTATAAACTGAAAGTCGGTTTGAGCGGCTCTGTGGATTTATGTAATGAGATGTTGTACTATTCCGGGCAATACCAGCAACCGGGTGACGCTTTTGCATTCCTTGAAGATCCTTCCTTGGGATTCAGTTCAGGATTAACAGCTAATTATTACCTGAACGGGAACTGGTCTCTCGTGGGTGGTGTGCGATACACAGAACACAACATTGTGACCGGCCCGATTCCAATAACTGATGTAGCGGGCAATACATCCGGTGCAGCAAAATTCGTCTACCACACTCGTTTTCTCGATATACCACTCGGAATTCAATATGGAACCAATTCCGCAAAGCGAATGATGTTTATCGCAAATGCCGTGGTAGCGCCAGGTTACGCAATGGGTGAATGGGTTGAACTGGATTACACCGGAGATGGATCGCAAGGTATTCATGACTCGCAGCACAAATTGCAGATTGAAAATTACCGTTCACTCAGTGTGAAAGCAGAGCTATATGCCGGTGTCGGAATAAATTTGAACCGATTCCAGGTTCAGGTTTTGCCGCAGGGAAGAATAAATCTTTTAAAAGCGACCTCCGATAGTCCGATCAACAGGAGATACCGGACAACCGGCGTTGAATTCCGCATTTTGTACAATCTTTAACAGGTTGCTGATGTAAATCATTATTCCCCGGCGTGAAAAATGAATATCTTTACCTGTCGAACATTTATAACACAACATAACACCATGAAAAAATTATTTGTAGCACTCGCACTGTTCGGAATGATCGGAAGTGCATCCGCTCTTACTTTATCTGCTGCGGCAGGAACTACGATCGTTTCTGTGAAAGGCGATAAAGACAAGGAAAAGAAGAAAAAGAACAAGAAGAAAAAAGACTGTTGCTCTACATCAGACAGCGCTAGTAAGGCTGGTTGCAGCAAAGAAGGCGAAAAGAAAAAGTGCTGCAGCGGACACTGATATACCGTGCGGTAAATAGAAAAGTCCTGTTGATTTCCTATTCAACAGGACTTTTTTATTAACTAAGTGACCGAAAGACTTCGCGGGAAATCAAACTTAATTTATTTCAGAAATAAGAAGCAGGAAACAAAACATCATTCGTTCTGTTTCCTGCTCTTCAACGGATACTATTACTGATCCGGAGGATCGTTTACAATTCTAAACGACTCGCTTCTTTCACCATTGTCCATCTGTACCAAATAAACTCCGGCAGGTTGCGATGAAAGGTCGATTGATACAGGATATTCTCCGCTGGTATAGGCAGTAAAAATTACCCGACCATTGATATCAAAAACCTTCGTCGTAACCGTGGTTTCCTGCATTTCCACGGGTACATTTACGGTAAACAATCCATCGGAAGAAGGGTTCGGGTAAACTCCAGCCTGTGATGTATTAGCCGGACGCCCAAAACGGCAGCTATTACAGTAAATAAATTCAAGAATATAACCATTAGAATACGCAAGTGGAGTTTCCTGAACAAATGAAGGAGGATCCGGATCGGAAACCGGAGCAGGGTTCAGATTAATTCCGCACCAACCTCCGGCGACCAGTCGTTCATTCTGCGCAGAAACAAACCACGTGCACACAGACGAGCCGGTGCCAATACACGAAGCCCAATCTCTTTCCGGCAATGCATCAAAATCATCCGGATCGTCATCGAACATTGCAATATATCCTTGTTCAGTTCCATCAGGCCCAATGTTGAGATAATTGGTTTGAGTGAGTGTGGGAAATGTTGTATAACCAGCCGACATAAATATTGCTCCGCTCACATAAACAAGTGTTCTGCTGAACATGCCAGAATAAGCAACAGTAATATCGCTCCCAAGATCATCCCCATCTCCACCATAGTACGTAGAATAAACAAGATGATAAGAGGGATTGAACTTCGCGATGATGGCATCATTTTGTCCACCAGCTAACGAGCCCTGCCAATACACATCCGAATTAGAAGGCTGGCTCGATGGCACCAGAGGAAAATCGGTTGATCTTGAACTGGTGGTTACATAAAAGGCCCCCGATTGCGGATCTACGACAATGCCTCCGTCATGGCCTTCACAATATCCTTCATCGCCTGTTCCACCGAACATCGTCGACCAAGCCAATGAGAGATTTGCATTAAAGACGGCAATAAACGCATCTCTCTGTCCGGAACCCGCTGACTGTTGCTGATAAGAAACCGAATTTTGAGGATTAGCGATCGGGAATGAACCCGGGTTTGCATTACTGGTGCAACCGGAACTGCAGTTCTGTGTTGCAGTTGGTGACATAGACCAACCGATCACATAAAGTTTATCATTTGCATCAACTGTCAGACCAGTGATAATATCCCAACTTGATCCACCAATATATGTACCCCAAACCTGTACGTCGCCGGAATTGAATTTAGCAAGGTAACCTTCAAAACTTCCACCGGAAGTCGATTGGTTATAAGCACCACTGAGATTCACAATTGGCACTGAATTATCCTGAAATGAACTGGTTCCGACATACACATTCCCATTGTCATCTGAAGTAATCGCGAAACCTCCGTTCCCGAATGCCTTGTATCCGAGATAAGTCGAAATCAGCATGTCCCCGCCGAAATTGTCATCGTCCAACTTTACGTAGAACGAAGAATAATCGCCAGGATAACCTTCAACTGCATTTGTGGTGTTAGGAAAATCCGTGCTGGTTGTCGGACCATTGAAACAAGGATGATGTGACTGACTGGTAATGCTCCATGCTTCATCATGGCCGCTTCCACCGATCCAGGTTACATATAACAGCTCACGACCAGTGCCAAATTTTGCAACAATTGCATCCCACCCTCCGCTAAAACTCAAGGCAAGACTATTGACCTCCGGAAAAATTCCAGCAGCCGTTCCTCCGGCAATATAAAGATCACCCCACTCGTCAATATGGCTTTCATGCATTTCTGATCCCCCATCGGTACCGAAGTACGTGGACCAGTAAAGCTGCTGTTCACCGGAAACCACAAAAGCAGATGATGGAGGCTCTGCAACCCGCGCCATGGTAATAAACACGTGGTGCCCTTGGGCTTCTTGATCAAGATTGAAAGTCACTACATTATTTGCAAGTGAATAACTCACCTCAACAGGATTGTGTCTCGTCCCATCCAGATAGTACGCTGTTGGTTGTTCGTAAACGATTTCTCCGAAATCTGTTGTCAGAACCAATGCTCCCGTCTCATCTATTTCAATGTGAGACGTTCCTTCTAAGCTCATGGTTATGTCACCGGGATCTCCGTCAGAAGCGATGTCATAATTATAAACCAATGACCAACTGTTGTTGCTTACCGAAAGATCAATTGACTTATACAATGCCTCATACTTGATTGCGTCGTACTGGTGTACATTACTGACCATTTCCGGAAGGTATCCAAGAAGAAAATTCAGTTGCCCACCCATGGTGTCACCGGCGCTGATGTTTACGTTCCCGTTACAACCGATGAATTGCATATCCATTCTGTAGACTGTATCAGCATCAGTAGTATCGTGTCTGTGCCAGGCATAATACACGGCATCCGGAGCGAAATAAGTTCGGTAACCCTGAACATCAGAGTAGAACTTTATTTCTTCATGCAGTTCATCATCGGTACCAATAACCTGCCCGAGGTTTTCAACGAAAGGAGAAGGCGGTACAGGATCCATCGTCTGAGAGAAACTGACTTCAGGGATCGATGCGCAGAGCGCAATCAACGTAATTAATAGTCGTCGCATAGCATGGGTTTTAAAATGTATAATTATTAATTAATTCAGCTTAATAAATATATAAATAAATACAGCGATTGTTCATCGAAGTGGGCTTCACGACCGCTTTATAATAAAATAATTTCAACAAGGAGTGCCGGGATCAGCATCTGCCCGATGACAAGATCATTGGATTACCAGATGACCTGATGAGTACTGTATAAATTGAATGTTAACTCCATCCTGTCATCGGATCGTTCTATCATTCTGTTATCAATCGAGTTCTTCGAGCGTAAACGTGATGGGCAAATGATCGCTGAAACCATTCTCATCCAGATCGTCAGTTGGTTTTCCGAAACGCCGCGGTGATTTGTAATCACCCTTCACCAATTCTGTCACATGATCGAGAATATCCGTTGGTCCGGCCCTGAATTTTGTGATTGCTGAATCAACTGCAATCGCACGATTCACCAGGAACTGATCCAGCAGGTTTTTCTCTCCGCCATAAACGAAAGTGCCGCGGTTCTCACCAAGCAGTTTCCACATGAGGTTATACAGGTAAGGAACTCGCACCGTTTCGCCAAGCGTCGCCTGTGGCTTTCTTGCATTCGCAATGCGCGCGACACTGTCGGTTGATAATGCGTATTCAGAGAGAGAACGGTTGAATGGTTCATCGTTGAAATCGCCAACGCATACCACCGGCATGGCCTCCCCTTTTGTTTCAGCAATCCGCTGCATCCAGTAACTCAATGTTTCTGCTACGAGAATGCGGAACGGCTCACTTTCGTACTGACCTGCCGAGCGCGCCGGCCAGTGATTACCGATCAGGATAAACTGTCGTTTTGTTTTTTTGATGGTGAATGTCACCTGCACGAGATCGCGTGTTGCAGTGCGCTTCATCACGGCAGCGGTGAAAACATCTTTCTTCGAAACAGAATACAGTTTCGCATCATAAATGAACGCAATGTCGATCCCGCGATCGTCCTTACTATCCACGTGAATCACATCGTACTTGCGCTTGTTTCCGCCTTTGTTCATCGCGGCAACCAGCAGTTCGATTACTTTTCTGTTTTCGATTTCACAGAAACCGATGATGTCGGGTCCGGCACCATTGTTCATTCCGTCGATGATGCGTGCCTGGTTCGCGAGTTTTTTGTCGAGCAGGGCCTGCGTCCATCCTTTTAGATAGTTCCTGAGTTGGTTCTGGAGCCAGAGCGGACGATCTTTTGAGTTCTCGACGTCGAACAGATTTTCGAGGTTCCACCAGGCGATGAAGTGGTTGGTCATGGGTTGATTGGGTTGGGTTTAAGCCTCCAAGGGTTTAACCCTTGGAGGGTACGCATGCGCGCGAGATTACGAAAAAGGGTTGACGCTAGTCGGGAGTAAACGGATAATATTTCCAGGGTCATCACGCTACCGTTAAACCTACCGACATTCATCCCAAAATCCCCAATTCCGGTTTCTTCTTAAGCCTTTTTGGCATGAATCATGAAACATTCCGCCCAAAAACCCGTTAATTTCGAATACCACTTCATGAAACAATTCCTCCTGTTCTTCATCTTCGCTGCCTCATTCTCTGGATTTGCTTTCGTCCAACAAACCGATTCATGGACCGCTGAAGAGCTTTGTGCTGCAAACACCGCGAAGAATATCACGTACATGGATTCTACCGAACGCGACATTATCATGTACTGCAATCTCGCGAGAATGTATCCGGCGAAATTCAGCAAACTCGAAGTACAGAATTACATCGGCTCCATTGAACAACCGGAACAGTACAAAAACTCATCAAACAAACGCTCGCTGATGACCGATCTCTCGCACGGAAAACCAACCACCGCTTTGCAACCCGATTCGGCATTGGAGCAAATGGCCGGTTGTTTTCAACTCGAACTTGCAGCCAGCGGCAACACCGGTCACGATCGGAAACATTGCACCGAAGACTACATGGCTGAGAATTGTTCATTCGGAAAATCAATGGCGAAAGATATTGTGCTTCAGTTGCTGATTGATGACGGTGTTGCTTCACTCGGGCATCGTAAGAATATTCTCAATCCGGTTTATACGAAACTGGGAGTCGCATTCGGTGATCATAAGAAATACCGGAAGTGTTGTGTAATGGATTTTCGTTGAAACCCAATGTGATGCTGACAGTCCCATGCTGCGCGAAAATGGTCTGACCGGGTCGTCTTGATTTGTTGTGATCTTAAACTTACCGGGTGATAATGTGCCGATGAAGAAAAGAATATGGATAAAACGTTCGATCTGGCTGAGTGTAACAGTGCTTATCCTGCTGAATATACTCGCTGCATTGCACGCCTATAGTTTCACGCACTTTTCGGACAGCAACGGCACGAGAACACCAATGGATCAGCAAGGATTCTGGTCGAAAGCCGGAACGGTACTCACCGGTGTCGATAATCCAAAGCCCATCAATAAATCTGTTCCTGACCGGCCGTATGAAACACTCATGATTTCCGGAGATTCCCTCCCGAACGTATCATCCGGGCCGGCAACTGAATGCTGGCTGATCAAAGCCGACAGTTCAATCGGAACGGTCATTGTTTGTCACGGATATGGTGGCTGCAAATCCACCATGCTCGATAAAGCGGAAGAATTTCTCCTGATGCACTATTCCGTTTTACTTCCCGACTTTATGGGTAGCGGTGGTTCCCCCGGAAATCAATGTACGATCGGGTATTACGAAGCAGATCAGGTGAGGAATTGCTGCCGGTATCTCACAGCACATGGTGAGGATAACGTGGTTCTGTTCGGAACTTCCATGGGTGCTGTAGCAATCATGAAAGCCCTCAGCGAAAATCAACTCGCAGTTTCATCCGCAATTATTGAATGTCCGTTCGGTTCC
>Ga0255338_1005364_pt1 | contig 11910 bp, 11 predicted proteins | sample MeOH1_35cm_T4_19_FD_203715 | JGI IMG/M metagenome (GOLD analysis project Ga0255338, IMG submission 203715) | Sandy soil microbial communities from University of British Columbia, Vancouver, Canada - MeOH1_35cm_T4_195 | ecosystem: Engineered > Artificial ecosystem > Sand microcosm > Unclassified ... | reverse complement strand
CGACCAGGGGGTTCTTGCCCCCGAGCTCGAGGGTGCAGCCGATGAGGTTCTGCCCGGCCAGCGACCCGATCACGCGACCAGTCGCGGTGGAGCCGGTGAACATCATGTAGTCGGCGTTCTCGACGATGGCCGGACCGATGTCGGGGCCCTCACCGCACACGATCTGGACGAGCCCGGCCGGAAGCCCGGCCTCGTAGAGCAGGCCGACGCCGTACGCGACGTTGAGCGTGGACTTGTTGTCGGGCTTCAGCACGACGCCGTTGCCGGCGATCAGGGCCGGCATCGCGTCGGACAGGCTGGTGGCGAACGGGAAGTTCCACGGCGAGATCAGCCCGACGATGCCCTTGGGCACCCGCACCTCGGTGGAGGTCGAGACCACCGGCACCACGCCGCCGTGCTTCTTCTCCTTGAGGATCCGCGGCGCCGCCTTGATGTAGTGGCTCGTGGTCATGACCACGTCGCAGGTCTCCTCGAAGGCCATCCGCCGGGCCTTGCCGGTCTCGGCCTGCATCAGGTCGGTGACCACGAGGTTCTTCTCGAGCAGCAGCGCGTGGAACCGCTTCATCACCTCGATGCGGCGCTTGAGCGGCCAGGCGGCCCACACGGCCTGGGCCTTGCGCGCCTCGGCGTACGCCGTCACGACGTCCTCGGGGCTGGACTGCGGCAGGTCGACGAAGGACTCACCGGTGTAGACCTCGAGGACCGGGACGGTGCGGCCGCTGGTGGACACCACCATGCCGGTCAGCTTCTGCAGGAGCTCAGGGGTGATCGATGCGGGCAGGCTCATGGACGAAACTGTAACTCGTTCTAGTTCGACTGTCACCGGGGGCGCGCACGTTGGCGCACCGGCTTCGCCGGGACGTAGCGGCTGACCGTCGGGTCGTCGGTGAGCCAGAACCGCCAGGGGTGGTCCGGGGCCTGGCGGAGCCCGACCCGGGGCCCGGTCGAGACGCGGGCGGGGTCCACGGCGGGCCCCAGTGTCAGGCCGCCGGCGGTGAGGTCGAGGCCGTTGTGGGTCAGGTCGAGGGCCAGCGCCCTGCACAGCCGGGCCGGGCCCCGCGCCAGGTCACGGTCGGGGCTCCGGCCACGTCGCGCCCGCGCGATGTCGACGCCCTCGACCACCTCCCCCGCCCGGAGCAGGACCGCCGACGCGACGCCGGCCGGGCCGCACACGACGTTGGCGCAGTGGTGCATCCCGTAGGTGAAGTAGGTGTACAGGTGGCCCGCCGGCCCGAACATCACCTCGTTGCGGCGGGTCGGCCCGCGGAACGCGTGCGAGCCGGGGTCGTTCTGGCCGTCGTACGCCTCGACCTCGGTGATGCGGACCGCGACCCCGTCGTGCCGGAGCACCGCGCCGAGCAGCCGGGGCGCCGCCTCCAGCACCGGCCCCGACAAGACGTCGGTGAGAGTGTCGGTGCCGCGGGGCATGATCGCCAGTATGCCGGTCACCGCCGAGGACGTCCGTGACGTCGCCCTGGTGCTGCCGCGCGCCTACGAGGCCTGGGTGCGCGACTACCGGAAGTTCCGGGTCGGGCGCATCGTGTTCGCGTCGGTCTCCCCCGACGAGTCGCTGCTCGGCTTCGGCTTCCCTCGCGAGGAGCGCGCGGCACTGGTGGCGAGCGAGCCGGACAAGTTCCAGCTGCCGCGCGCCTCGGACCTGCGCTACCAGTGGGTGGTCGCCCGGATGGCCGCGCTCGACGTCGACGAGCTGCGCGAGCTGATCACGGACGCGTGGGCGATGTGCGTCCCGAAGGTGGTGCGTGAGTCGTACCTCGGCAGTCACGGACGGCCGCCCGGAGCTCGGTGAGCTGCTCGGCGACGCGTTCCGGGGCGGTGCCGCCGCGGCCGCGCCGCGAGGACACGGAGCCCTCCACGGTGAGGACGGTTCGGACCGCCGGCGTCAGGTGCGGGTCGATCGCGGCGAACTGTTCGTCGGTGAGCTCGTGCAGCTCGACGCCGAGCTCCTCGCAGCGGCGTACGCAGGCCCCGGCCAGCTCATGGGCGACCCGGAACGGAACACCCTCGCGGACCAGCCACTCGGCGATGTCGGTGGCGAGCGAGAACCCCTGGGGCGCGAGCTCGGCCATCCGGGCGGTGTCGAAGACGAGGGTGGCGACCTGCCCGGTGAACGCGGGCAGCAGCACCTCGAGGGTGTCGACGGAGTCGAACACCGGCTCCTTGTCCTCCTGGAGGTCGCGGTTGTACGCCAGCGGCAGCGCCTTGAGCGTGGCCAGCAGCCCGGTCAGGTTGCCGATCAGCCGGCCCGCCTTGCCGCGGGCGAGCTCGGAGATGTCGGGGTTCTTCTTCTGCGGCATGATGCTCGACCCGGTCGAGTAGGCGTCGTCGAGCCGGACGAAGCCGAACTCCCTGGTCGCCCAGAGGATGACCTCCTCGGCGATCCGGCTGACGTCGACGCCGATCATCGCGGTCACGAAGGCGAACTCCGCCACGAAGTCGCGGGCGGCGGTGCCGTCGATGGAGTTCGCCGTCGAGCCGGTGAAGCCGAGGTCTCGGGCGACCTGCTCGGGGTCGAGGTCGAGGCTGGAGCCCGCCAGCGCGCCGGAGCCGTACGGCGAGTCGGCCGCGACCCGGGCGTCCCAGTCGCGCAGTCGCTGCACGTCCCGCAGCAGCGGCCACGCGTGCGCGAGCAGGTGGTGCGAGAGCAGCACCGGCTGGGCGTGCTGGAGGTGGGTGCGCCCGGGCATGACAGTGCCGGTCCCTGGACCGAGGTGGGCCTCGGCCTGGCCGGCGAGGGCGTCGACGAGGTCGAGCACCTGACCGCTGATGACCTGCGCGTGGTCACGCAGGAAGACCTTGAACAAGGTGGCGATCTGGTCGTTGCGGCTGCGGCCGGCCCGCAGCTTGCCACCGACGTCGGTGCCGACGACGTCGAGCAGCATCCGCTCCAGCGCACCGTGCACGTCCTCGTCGGTGGCATCCGGGAACAGGTCGCCGGCGGCGTAGCGCTCACCGAGCACGTCCAGGCCCTCGAGGAGCGCGGCGAGGTCGCCGTCGGAGAGCAGGCCGGCGGTGTGCAGCGCGCGAGCGTGCGCACGGGAGCCGGCCAGGTCGTAGGGCACCAGCCGCCAGTCGAAGTGGGTGCTGCGGGAGAGCGCCTCGAGCTCGGGGCTCGGCCCGCCCGCGAACCGGCCGCCCCAGAGCTTGCCGGTGCCGGTGGTGCCTGCTGCGGTGCTGTCGGTCACGAGTGTCCTTCGTCGTTCGGGCCTGGGTCGGGAAGGTGCCGCGGTGCTGTGGTCGCTGAGAGGCCTGCCGAGGGCGTGTTCAGCGACGATAACCCCGCGTTACAGCGGGTCGGGGGCGGAGCCGTTGGCGAGGGCGAGGAGTCGCTGGGCCAGGGCGTCGCCGCCCTTCGGGTCCCGGGAGATCACCAGCACGGTGTCGTCGCCGGCGATGGTGCCGAGGACCTGGCCGAGCTCGGCCTTGTCGAGGGCGGAGGCGAGGAAGTTCGCCGCACCCGGCGGGGTCCGGAGCACGACCAGGTTGGCCGAGGCGTCGGCAGAGACGAGCAGCTCGGCGCACAGCCGTGCGAGCCGGGCCTCGGACGCGGCCGACTCGTGGGCGAGCACGGGGCGGCGGTCGCCGCCCTCCCCCGGCACGGCGTACACGAGCTGGCCGGAGGGCGCGCGCACCTTGACCGCGTCCAGCTCGACCAGGTCGCGGGAGAGCGTTGCCTGGGTGACGTTCACCCCCGCCTGGTGGAGCAGGTCGGCGAGCTCGGTCTGGGAACGCACCTCGGTGCTCGCCAGCAGCTCCACGATCTGCTGCTGCCGCGCGCTCTTGGTCAGCGGGATCATCGGCTGGCCCCCGGCGCTGTTCATCCCAGCCCCGGATCCGGCAGTGCCGCCAGCAGCCAGGTCATGATCGCCTTCTGGGCGTGCCGGCGGTTCTCCGCCTCGTCCCAGATCACGCTCTGCGGACCGTCGAGGACCTCGGCCGTGACCTCCTTGCCCCGGTACGCCGGCAGGCAGTGCATCACGATCGCGTCCGGAGCGCCGAGGCCGAGCAGCCGGTCGTCGAGCCGCCAGGGGGCGAACACCTCGGCCCGGTCGGCGGACTCCTGCTCCTTGCCCATCGACACCCAGGTGTCGGTGATGAGCACGTCGGCACCGGTCGAGGCGTCGCCGGGGTCGGCGACGAACGAGGCCGACCCGCCGGTGGTCGTCGCGATCGCCTGCGCCCGGGCCAGCACCTCGGCGTCGGGGCCGTAGCCGTCGGGGCCGCTCACCCTGACGTGCATGCCGGCGGCGGCTCCGGAGAGCAGGTAGGAGTGGCTCATGTTGCTCGCCGCGTCGCCCAGGAACGTCATCGTCAGCCCGGCCGTCGCGCCCTTGTGCTCGCGGACGGTCAGCAGGTCGGCCAGCGTCTGGCAGGGGTGGAACTGGTCGGTGAGCGCGTTGACGACCGGGACGCCGGCGTGCTCGGCCATCGCCTCGAGCCGGCTCTGGTCGTGGGTGCGCCAGACGACCAGGCTCGCCTGCCGGCCGAGCACCCGCGCGACGTCGGGGATGGACTCGCGGGTGCCGATCTGGGCGAGGTTGCCGTCGACGACCATGGGGTTGCCGCCGAGCTCCGCGACACCTGCGACGAACGACGCCTGCGTGCGCAGCGTCGGCTTGTCGAAGATGATCGCGACCGTCCTGGGGCCGGCCAGGGGCTTCTCGGCGTACGGCGCAGCCTTGAGCCGGGCCGCGAGGTCGAGCACCTCGGCCTGCTCGGCCGGGGTCAGGTCGTCGTCGCGCAGGAAGTGCCTCACGGCCGGCCCACCTCCTCGTGGTGCTCCTCGTAGGCGGCGTCGAGGATCGCCGGCCACGCTGCCAGGAAGGCGTCGGCGTCCGCGTCGGTGAGCACGAACGGCGGCGCCAGCCGGATCCGCTCGGGCGTCGCGTTGTTCACGATGTAGCCGGCGGCCAGCGCGGCTGCTGCGACCTCGGCGCTCCGGGGGGCGCTCAGGTCCAGGCCGATCAGCAGCCCTTCGCCGCGCACCTCGACGACGCGGGGGTCGGCGGCGAGCCCGGCGCGGAGCCGCTGACCGAGGACGGTCGCCCGCTCCAGCAGGTGGTCGTGCTCGATCGTGGCGATCACCGCGAGAGCGGCCGCGCAGGCGACCGGGTTGCCCCCGAACGTGGTGCCGTGGTTGCCCGGCTGCAGCAGGGTCGCCGCGTCGCCGAGCGCGATGCAGGCGCCGATCGGGAAGCCGCCGGCGAGGCCCTTGGCGACGGTCACGATGTCCGGCGTGCCCTCGAGCTCACCCTGGTGGGCGAACCAGCGGCCGGTGCGGCCCATGCCGGTCTGGATCTCGTCGAGCCACAGCAGCGCGCCGTTGGCGGCCGTGACCTGCCGGGCCGCGGTGAGGTAGCCGGCCGGCGGGACCAGCACGCCGGCCTCGCCCTGCATCGGCTCGAGGATCACCGCTGCGGTCCGGTCGGTGACGGCGGCCGCGAGCGCGTCGGCGTCGCCGTAGGGCACGAAGGTGACCTCGCCGGGCAGCGGCTCGAACGGCTCCCGGTACGCCGCCTTGGCGGTCAGCGCGAGGGCACCCATCGAGCGACCGTGGAACGCCCCCTCGGTCGCGACCAGGTGGGTGCGCCCGGTGCGCCGGGTGAGCTTGAGAGCGGCTTCGTTGGCCTCCGTGCCGGAGTTGGTGAAGAAGACCCGGCCGGGGGCCGCGGACGCGTCCAGCAGGTCGAGGAGCTTCTCCGCGAGCTCGACCTGGGGCTTGCTGGTGAAGAAGTTCGAGATGTGCCCGAGGGTGTTCAGCTGGTCGGTGACCGCGGCGACCAGCGCCGGGTGGGCGTGGCCGAGGGCGTTGACGGCGATGCCGCCGAGCAGGTCGACGTACTCCTTGCCGTCCTCGTCCCACACGTGCGCGCCCTCGCCGCGGACCAGGGCCAGCCTGGGCTCGCCGAAGGTGTTCATCAGCGATGCGGAGTAACGGCTCTTGATCGTCGGATCGGTCACCGGGTCGCCCTCGCCTTCCGGGTCTTGGTCTCGACGCCCGGCAGCACCTGCGTGCCGACGCCCTCGTCGGTGAAGATCTCCAGCAGGACGGCGTGCGGCTGGCGGCCGTCGACCACCGTGGTCCGCGGGACCCCGCCCTCGATCGCGGCCAGGCACGCGGTCATCTTGGGGACCATCCCGCTGGCGAGGGAGGGCAGCATCGCCCGCAGCGATTCCGGGCTGATCTCGCCGATCACGTCGTCGCTGTCCGGCCAGTTCTGGTAGAGACCCTCGACGTCGGTCAGCACGAGCAGCTTCTCCGCGCCGAGGGCGACCGCGAGTGCGGCGGCTGCGGTGTCGGCGTTGACGTTGTGGACGGCGCCCTCCGGGTCGGGCGCGACCGAGGAGATCACCGGGATGCGTCCGGCCTCGATGACGTCGAGCACCGCCTCCGGGCGCACCGAGTCGACCTCGCCGACCAGGCCGAGGTCGACCTCCTCGCCGTCGATCATCAGCCCGGTGCGCTTGGCGGTGAACAGGCCGCCGTCCTCACCGGACAGGCCGACCGCCAACGGGTCGTGCTGGTTGATCAGCCCGACCAGCTCGCGCTGCACCTGGCCGACGAGCACCATCCGGACGACGTCCATCGCCTCGTCGGTGGTCACCCGGAGACCGCCCTTGAACTCGCTCTTGATGCCCAGCCGGTCGAGCATCTGGGAGATCTGCGGGCCACCGCCGTGCACGACGACCGGCTTGAAGCCGGCCATCCTCAGGAACACGATGTCCTCGGCGAAGGCCTTCTTGAGCTCGTCGTCGACCATGGCGTTGCCGCCGTACTTCACCACGATGATCTTGCCGTGGTACTTCATCAGCCACGGCAGCGCGGCGGCGAGGGTGGCGGCCTTGGCGGGGTTGGGCCCGCCGATGTCAGGAGTGCTCATGAGGAGTACGCGCTGTTCTCGTGGACGTAGGCGTGGGTCAGGTCGTTGGTCCAGACGGTCGCCCGCTCCGGACCGGACTTGAGGTCGATCGTGACCGTGACCTGGCGGGCGCCGAGGTCGACACCGGACGGGTCCTCGGCCGGGGTGGAGGACCGGCACACCCAGACGCCGTTCATCGCGACGTCGAGGTCGGCGGGGTCGAACGCGGCCGCCGTCGTGCCGATGCTCGCCAGCACCCGGCCCCAGTTCGGGTCCTTGCCGAACACCGCCGCCTTGAACAGGTTGCTCCGGGCGACGCTGCGGCCGACGTCCACCGCGTCCTGCTCGGTCGCGGCGTTGAGCACGGTGATCGCGATCTCGTGGTCGGCGCCCTCGGCGTCGGCCAGCAGCCGCATCGCGAGGTCGGTGCACGCCTGGGTGAGCGCGTGCGTGAAGTCGTCCAGGCTCGGGGTGATGCCGCTGGCCCCGCTGGCCATCAGCGTCACCGTGTCGTTGGTCGACATGCAGCCGTCGGAGTCGAGCCGGTCGAAGCTGACCCGGGTGGCGGCGCGCAGGGCCGCGTCCAGGTCGGCCGCCGGCACGACCGCGTCGGTGGTGAGCACCACCAGCATCGTCGCCAGCTGGGGTGCCAGCATCCCGGCGCCCTTGGCCATCCCACCGATGCTCCAGCCGGCACCTTCGACGACCACCTGCTTGGGGACGGTGTCGGTGGTCATGATCGCGCGGGCGGCGTCCTCACCGTGGGGACCGAGGGCGGCGACGGCGGCGTCGACCCCGTCGAGGAGGTTCTGCCGCGGGTTGGCCAGGCCAATCAGCCCGGTCGAGCAGACCACCACGTCGATCGGCCCGATGCCCAGGCCGGTGGCGACCTGCTCGGCGACGGCGTGGGTCGTCTGGAACCCCTCGGGGCCGGTGTAGCAGTTCGCACCGCCGGAGTTGAGCACGACGGCGCGGACGGTGCCGTCCTTGACGGCCTCCTGGCTCCACAGCACCGGGTTGGCCTTGCAGCGGTTGGCCGTGAACACACTGGCGGAGTCGTAGGTCGGGCCCTGGTTGACGACGAGGGCGAGGTCGGGGGCGCCGGTCGACTTCAGGCCGGCGGTGACGCCGGCGGCAACGAAGCCGGCGGGATGGGTGACGGACATGGATCAGCTCTTTCCGGGACGGGCGACAGGGGCGGGGATCACGACGTGCCCTCGTCGTCGCCACTCCTCCGCGGCGGCCTCTGCCCTGCCGATCGGGACCAGGATCCAGTCGGTCGAGAACGTCGAGATCGTGAACACGCTGATCTCCGCCTCGGCGAGCGGACCGAGCAGGGCGTGCAGCACGCCGGTCAGCGCGAAGTCGAGCGGGCCCTCCACCGCGAACGCGGTGAACGGACCCTCCTGCTTCACCTTCTTCGGCACCGAGCGGCCGGCACACACGATGGTGGTCTCGGCCGCGGTGGCACTGATGGAGAACAGCGAGGCGGACTCGGCCCACGCCGGCACCTCCGCGCCGGCCGGCAGACCGGCGACCACCATCTTCTCGGGGTACTGGTGCAGCGTGTACGTCGCGCTCACGGAGCCATTCACGGGGTTGTTCACGGAGCTACTCACGGGGCCACCCCGACCGTGGTCAGGCCGGTGGTCTCCGGCAGGCCGAGCGCGAGGTTCATGCACTGGACCGCAGCGCCGGCGGTGCCCTTGGCGAGGTTGTCCACCGCGCCCACGGCCACCATCCGCCCCGCGGCCTCGTCGACGGTCACCTGCAGGTGCACGCTGTTCGACCCGAGGACCGCCTTGGTCGTCGGCCACTGCCCCTCGGGCAGCAGGTGCACGAACGGCTCGTCCGCGTAGGCCTTCTCGTAGGCCGCCCGGACGTCGCCGGGTCCCGCCCCTGGCGCGACCGACGCCGTGCACGTCGCCAGGATGCCCCGCGGCATCGGCACCAGCACCGGCGTGAAGCTGACCTTCACCTCGCCCTCGGTCAGCGCGGAGAGGTTCTGCACGATCTCGGGGGTGTGCCGGTGGGTGCCGCCGACGCCGTACGCCGAGACGCTGCCCATCACCTCGCTGCCGAGCAGGTGCGCCTTGGCGGCCTTGCCGGCGCCGCTGGTGCCCGAGGCCGCCACCACGACCAGGTCGTCGGGCTGAGCCACGCCCGCGGCGACCGCCGGGGCGAGGGCGAGCGTCGCCACCGTCGGGTAGCAGCCGGGCACCGCGATCCGCCGGGCCCCGCGGAGGACCTCCCGCTGGCCGGGCAGCTCGGGCAGACCGTAGGGCCACGAGCCGGCGTGCGCCGAGCCGTAGAACCGCTCCCACATCGCGGGGTCGGTCAGCCGGAAGTCCGCACCGCAGTCGATGACGACCGCGTCGTCGCCGAGCGCGGCGGCGTACTGTGCCGACTCGCCGTGCGGCAGTGCCAGGAACACGACGTCGTGCCCGGAGAGCACCTCGACGGTCGTCTCCTCCAGCACCCGGTCGGCCAGCGGGACCAGGTGCGGCTGCAGGGCGCCGAGCGGCTGACCGGCGTTGGAGGACCCGGTGACGGCGCCGACGACGACGTGGGGATGCCCCAACAGCAGGCGCAGCACCTCACCACCGGCGTACCCACTGGCTCCGGCGACGGCGACGCTGATCGGACTCATGTGCATGACTATACAGATCACTGCATGACTTCGCGAGGAGGTTCCGGTGCCCGGACGGTGCGGCGGTGCCCGCGAATCGGCCCCGCGGCCCCAGGACACCGGAATAGACTCCGGCCACCACGAGTCTCGGATCACAGGTTGGGGAACTTGGCAGGCAGCCACCGCGGTCAGCGCACCCGGCGAGGACGATCCTCGGCGGTGCCCGCGTGGGCGATCGCGGTCGCGGTCGTCGCCGCCCTGGTCCCGGCGACGTGGCTGGCCTCCCAGCGCGTGTTCGACTCCTCCGGGTCGCCGACCCACTCCTCGACCGACCTGCCGATCCCGGCGGTGTCGCCGAGCACCACCGGCGCCAGCCCCTCGGCCACACCCACCACGGTGGCGCCGCCGTCACCGCAGACCCCGACCGCGCCGGCCAGGTTGCCGACGGTCGGCGCCGACGCGCCGCGCCGGATCACCGCGGGCAGCCTGATCGACTCGGGGTTCGACAGCGCCGTCAGCACGCTCGACGCGGCGTCCACCAGCGAGGTCGCCCGCCTGGAGACCCGTGGTTCACCGGGGAGTCCCGGCACCGACACCGTCTACGTGATCGGCAAGGTGGTCGCCGGCGGTGACAGTGCCTTCGCCCGCCTGCCGGAGCTGCCGGTCGGGGCCACCGTCACCATCCGCACCGACCGCGGCACCCTGACCTACACGGTCGGCGCGTCGACCCTGAAGGCCGAGTCCGCGTTGGCCCAGGACCCGCTGATCACCGAGCACGCAGCCGGCCGGCTGGTCCTGGTCGGCATCCGGTACGCCGCTTCGGGTGACCGGCTCCGCCAGGCGCTCGTCGTGACCGCCCAGCTCACCGGCGCCGAGCCGAGCTGAGAGCCGGCGGCCCCGCGGAGGTCGGCGGCGGTCAGCTGCGCTGCTCGGCGTCGTGGCGCTCCGCGGCCAGGGCGACCGCGGCGTCGCGGGACACGGCTGTCTCCGCCTCGGTGAGCGTGCGGTCGGGTGCCCGGAAGCGGAGCGCGAACGCCAGCGACTTGCGCCCGGAGCCGATCTGCTCGCCGGTGTAGACGTCGAAGAGGCGTACCGACTCGCAGAGCTCACCGGCGCCCTCGCGCAGCGTGCGCGCCACCGCCTCGGCCGGGACGTCGTCGGCGACGATGAGCGCGACGTCCTCCTTCGCGACCGGGTAGGTCGAGAGGGTCGGCGCCGGCACCACCGCGACCGCGCCGTCCAGGAGCGCGGAGAGGTCGATCTCCGCGACCGCCGTGCGCGGCGGGACGCCGAAGGCCTTGCAGACCCGCGGGTGCAGCTCCCCGGCGTGACCGATCGTCCGCGCGCCGCCGACCCCGTCGGGCACGGTGATCTCGGCGCACCGGCCCGGGTGCCAGGGTGCCTGGCGGGCGGACTGCACGTCGACGGTGACCCCGAGCGCCTCGGCGACCTCGCGGATCCCGGCCACGGCATCGCTCCACGAGGCCGGCCGGCCGGGGCCCCACCAGCCACCGGGCTCACGGTCGCCGGTGAGGGCCAGGCCGAGGTGCAGGGGCTGGTCGGGCAGCGCCTTCTGCAGGTCGTCCCACTCCCCCGCGGTCGGGCGGCGGTCGACCGGCAGGATCGGCGCCGCCAGACCGGAGTTCGGCAACGTGACGGTGGCGATCTCGAAGACCGACTGGTCGGTGCTGCCGCGACCGAGGTTGCGCGCCACCGTCTCCAGCAGGCCCGGCAGCAGCGTGGTGGTCATCAGCGGCGCCTCGCTGGACAGCGGGTTGGCCAGCCGCAGGGTCGAGCGCCGGGTGTCGTCGGCGTCGAGCCCGAGCGCGTCGAACGCGTCCACCCCGACGAACGGGAAGGTCAGCACCTCGACGAAGCCGGCACCGGCGAGCGTCCGGCCCACCCGGCGCCGGAGCAGCTGGCCCGGGGTCAGGCCGCGCCCGGCCGGCGCGGTCGGCACCACCGACGGCACCTGGTCGTAGCCGACGATCCGGGCGACCTCCTCGACCAGGTCGAACGGGTCGGTGAGGTCCGGCCGCCACGGCGGCGGCACGACCACCAGCTGCTCGTCGCCGTCGACGTGGCAGCCCACGGCCTCGAGGCAGGTCACCGTGCGAGCGTCCTCGATCTCCATGCCCGTGATCTGCGCAGGCAGCGTCGCCGGGATCCGGATCGCGGGGCTCACCGGGGCGACGCCGACCTTGGTGATTCCGGGGTCCGCGGTGGCGCCGCCGTGGGCGACCAGCAGCTCGACGACGCGGTCGGCGGCTGCCTCGGGGATCGTCGGATCGACCCCGCGCTCGTTGCGCTTGCCCGCCTCGGAGGTGAGCTTGTGGCGCTTGCCGGTGCGGAACATCGAGACCGGGTCCCACGAGGCGACCTCGACGAGGATCCGGGTCGTCG
>Ga0255338_1005363_pt1 | contig 11911 bp, 13 predicted proteins | sample MeOH1_35cm_T4_19_FD_203715 | JGI IMG/M metagenome (GOLD analysis project Ga0255338, IMG submission 203715) | Sandy soil microbial communities from University of British Columbia, Vancouver, Canada - MeOH1_35cm_T4_195 | ecosystem: Engineered > Artificial ecosystem > Sand microcosm > Unclassified ... | reverse complement strand
AGGAATCGCCGCTGATCACCGAAGGCCGCGTAGTGACGGCCCAGGCACTCGGCGGCACTGGCGCGCTCAAGATCGGCGCCGACTTCCTCAAGCGCCTGTATCCGGACGCCAAGGTCGCCATCAGCGACCCGAGCTGGGAAAACCACCGCGCCCTGTTCGAGGCAGCCGGCTTCCCCGTGATCAACTACACCTATTACGACGCCCCCAGCCACGGCCTGAATTTCACCGGCATGGTGGAATCGCTGAAGTCGTACGCGGCCAACACCATCGTCGTGCTGCACGCCTGCTGCCACAACCCGACCGGTGTCGACCTCTCGCCCGAGCAATGGAAGCAAGTGGTGGAACTGATCAAGGAACGCAACCTGATCCCGTTCCTCGACATGGCCTACCAGGGCTTCGCCGATGGCATCGACCCGGACGGTGCGGCAGTGCGCCTGTTCGCCGAATCCGGCCTGCCGTTCTTCGTCTCGAGCTCGTTCTCGAAGAGCTTCTCGCTGTACGGCGAGCGCGTGGGCGCGCTGTCGATCGTCACCACTGGCAAGGAAGAAGCCCAGCGCGTGATGTCGCAGGTCAAGCGCGTCATTCGCACCAACTACTCCAACCCGCCGACCCATGGCGGCACCGTGGTCGCCACCGTGCTGAACAGCCCCGAGCTGCGCGCCATGTGGGAACAGGAGCTGGGCGAAATGCGTGACCGCATCAAGCTGATGCGCCATGCGCTGGTGGACAAGCTGGCCGCCAAGGGCGTGCCGGGCGACTTCTCGTTCGTCAAGGCCCAGCGCGGCATGTTCTCGTACTCGGGCCTGAACTCGGCGCAAGTGGACCTCCTGCGCAACGAGCATGGCATCTACGCCGTGGGCACCGGCCGCATCTGCGTAGCAGCGCTCAACAGCCGCAACATCGACGCGGTGGTCGACGCCATCGCCGCCGTGCTGTAACGGTAAAGGCGTAAAGTGGACGAAAAGGCGACTTCGGTCGCCTTTTCCACGTCTGGCCGCATCTTTTTACATTTTTTTGGATTTGTCAGCCAGAAGTACAGCGTTTGTCCTATTGTCTTTTTCCGATGCAAGCGTACCTTAGGGTATATGCTGCATCGCACGATCGTTCGATAACGAGCATAATCGGTAACACATTAGCAATTCTGTGTTTGTTGCATTCGTAATATCAAGGCGTTGAATTCCAGCTTCGCCCCCAGCCTGATAGGGACCCGTCATGCTTTACCAGCTGCACGAATTCCAGCGCTCGATGCTGCACCCGCTTACCGCGTGGGCGCAGGCTACAGCCAAGACCTTCACCAATCCCCTGAGTCCGATGTCCCTGGTGCCAGGCGCCACGCGACTGGCCGCCGGCTACGAACTGCTTTACCGGCTCGGCAAGGAATACGAGAAGCCGGGCTTCGATATCAAGTCGGTACGCTCCAACGGCAGGGACATCCCGATCGTCGAACAGACCATCATCGAAAAGCCCTTCTGCAAACTGGTGCGCTTCAAGCGCTATGCGGACGACCCCGAGACCATCAAGCTGCTCAAGGATGAGCCGGTCGTACTGGTATGCGCGCCCCTGTCGGGCCACCATTCCACGCTGCTGCGCGACACGGTGAAAACCTTGCTGCAGGATCACAAGGTCTACGTGACCGACTGGATCGATGCCCGCATGGTGCCGGTCGAGGACGGCCGCTTCCGCCTGGCCGACTACATTCACTATATCCAGGAATTCATCCGCCACATCGGCGCGGAAAACCTGCATGTGATTTCGGTGTGCCAGCCTACGGTGCCGGTGCTCGCGGCCATCTCCCTGCTGGCCTCGGCCGGCGAGAAGACGCCCAAGACCATGACCATGATGGGCGGCCCGATCGATGCGCGGCGCAGCCCGACCGCGGTGAATTCGCTGGCGACCAACAAGTCGTTCGAGTGGTTCGAGAACAATGTGATCTATACGGTACCGGCGAATTACCCCGGCCATGGCCGCAAGGTGTATCCGGGTTTCCTGCAGCATGCCGGCTTTGTCGCGATGAACCCGGACCGCCATCTGTCCTCGCACTACGACTATTACCTGAACCTGGTCGAAGGCGATGCAGACGATGCGGAAGCCCATGTGCGCTTCTATGACGAGTACAACGCCGTGCTCGACATGGACGCCGAGTACTACCTCGACACCATCCGCGAGGTGTTCCAGGAATTCCGCCTTGCCAATGGCACCTGGGAAATCGAAGGCAAGCCGGTCCGTCCGCAGGACATCAAGGGCACCGCGCTGCTGACCATCGAAGGCGAACTGGACGACATCTCGGGCGCCGGCCAGACGGCGGCGGCGCATGAACTTTGCGCCGGCATTCCCAAGGATCGCAAGCAGCACATCACGGCCGCCAAGTGCGGTCACTACGGGATATTCTCCGGCCGCCGCTGGCGCCAGGAGATCTATCCGGAGTTGCGCAACTTCGTGCTCAAGCACCATTGAGCCACGGTTGCCCATGAAAAACGCCCGCGCAAGCGGGCGTTTTTCATGGGGCTCTCGCAGCGGCAAAGTTCAGCGGCGTTCCAGGTAGGAAAGCAACATCTCGGTGTGCAGCTCGGCGAAACGCTCGTGCTCGTCCTGGGCCGCCACATCGCGCCCGATCACGGCGCTGATGGTGTAACGGTTGGAAAGCACGTAGTAACCCAGCGCCGAAATGGTCAGGTAGAGCTGCGAGACGTCGACATTGTCGCGGAACACGCCCTTCTTCTGTCCCCGCTTGACGATATCGGCAAGCACATTGACCACCGGGTTGATCAACTGGTGCAGCTGCGTGGACTTCTTCAGGTGGCGGGCCTCATGAAGATTCTCGCTGTTGACCAGGCGGATGAACTCCGGATTGCGGTAGTACCAGTCCCACACGAAGCGGGCCAGGGTACGTACGGCGGCCACCGGGTCTTCCTCGACGATATGCAGTTGCTCCTCCGCGGCACGAAACTCCGCATATTGTTTTTCCAGGACGGCCAGGAACAAGCCTTCCTTGCTGCCATAGTAGTAATACAGCATGCGCTCGTTGGTCTCGGCGCGGCGCGCGATCTGGTCGACGCGTGCGCCGGCCAGTCCACCCTTGGCAAATTCCTCGGTGGCCGCATCCAGGATGCGGCGGCGCGTTCCTTCGGGGTCCCGCTTGGTTCTGGTTTCGTTTCGCATGCGACGGCTGGTGAATCGTTGCGCGGATTATGGCACAGGGCAACTTGCGCGCAGCGGCCCCGACAAAGGGCGCATCATCTCGCGTTTCTGCACTGCGGCGAAATCGGGGATAATCCCTGCCGCGCACCCGTTCCAGCCGGCCTGCCCGCCGGGCAGGAAAAAGAGAGCAGCGCCTGGCTGCCCCCGCAAACCCCAGAATATTTGTGACTGCCAACCGCCCGACCCTCGCCGATCGCCTCGAAGCCCTGCTGCCGCAGACCCAGTGCACCAAGTGCGGCTTCGATGGTTGCCGCCCCTATGCCGAAGCCATGGCAGCGGGCGACGCGGCCTGCAACCGTTGCCCGCCGGGCGGGGCCGAGGGCATCCGCCGCTTGTCGGCTCTGCTGGGCACCCCGGTGCTGCCGCTGGACCCTGTGCGCGGCATGGAACAGGCCCGCGCGGTGGCGGTGATCGACGAAGCGCTGTGCATCGGCTGCACGCTGTGCATCCAGGCCTGCCCGGTCGATGCCATCGTCGGCGCGCCCAAGCAGATGCATACGGTGCTGGAAGACTGGTGCACCGGTTGCGATCTCTGCGTGGCACCTTGCCCCGTTGACTGCATCGCCATGGTTCCCGTCACCGCCGAACGCACCGGCTGGGCCGCGTGGTCGCAGGAACAAGCTGACGAAGCCCACGCGCGCTATTTGGGGCGCCGCTCTCGGCTGGTGCGCGAGCGTGAGGAGAATGATGCGCGCCTCGCGGCCAAGGCAGCCGCCAAGCTGGAAGCGCTGCAGGCCGAGACCGCGCAGAGCGAGGAGGAACGGGCGGCGCAGGCGCGCAAGCAGGCCATCATCCAGGCCGCCATCGAACGTGCGCGCCTGAAGCAGCAAGCCGTCAAGCCGCGCAATACTGAAAACGTCTCCCCTGCCGTGCAGGCGCAGATCGATGCAGCCGAAGCCCGCCGGGCCAAGGCGGGTCTGGGCGAGCCAGGCCCGGCCGATCCTGGCGCCACGACCGGCGCCAACCCAGCCACCAAGGACCAATGAACGCAGCCAAGTGCCGCGCCTTGTTCGAGACACTGCGCGAAGTCAACCCGACCCCCACCACCGAGCTGGAGTACAGCTCGCCGTTCGAGTTGCTGATCGCGGTGCTGCTGTCCGCGCAGGCCACCGACGTAGGCGTGAACAAGGCAACGCGCAAGCTGTACCCGGTGGCGCACAGCCCGCAGCAGATGCTGGACCTGGGCGAGGAAGGGCTGATCGAATACATCAAGACCATTGGCCTGTACAAGACCAAGGCCAAGCATGTCATCGCCACCTGCCGCATCCTGGTGGAGCAGCACGGCGGCCAGGTGCCGCGCGACCGCGCCGCGCTCGAAGCCCTGCCGGGCGTGGGCCGCAAGACCGCCAACGTAGTGCTCAACACCGCCTTCGGCGAGGCCACCATCGCGGTCGACACGCATATTTTCCGCGTTGCCAACCGCACCGGGCTGGCGCCCGGCAAGAACGTGCAGGTGGTCGAGCAGAAGCTGCTCAAAATCGTCCCGCAAGAATTCCTGCACGATGCGCACCACTGGCTGATCCTGCATGGCCGCTATGTGTGCAAGGCACGCAAGCCCGAATGCTGGCACTGCGCGATCGAGCCGCTCTGCGAATACCGCGAGAAGACCGAGGCGCCGCGCATTTAAGTGCGAGCGCGCCGGGCAGGCAAGAAAAGACCCGCACGAAGCGGGTCTTTTCTTGCACCGTGGGCGCCGCGAAGGCGCGGCCGGTCAAACGATGCGGCAGGCTTCGTCGAAGGACAGGCGCGGGCTGCGCGGGAACAGCTTGTCGGCCTCGCCATAACCCAGGTTCACCAGGAAATTGACCGACCACTTGCCATCGGGGAAGAAGGCCGCATTGAGCTTCGCGGCATCGAAGCCGGCCATCGGACCGCAATCCAGGCCGAGGGCACGCGCGGCCAGGATGAAATAGCCGCCTTGCAGCGAGCTGTTCATCAGCGCATCACGGGCAATCTTCTCCGGCTGGCCGGCATACCACGAGCGGGCATCGGCGTGCGGGAACAGCTTGGGCAACTGGTCATGGAAGTCGTTATCGAAAGCAACGATCGCGGTAACCGGCGCCGAGCGCGTCTTCTCGACGTTGCCGGCGGAAACGCATTCGACCAGGCGCGCCTTCTCGGCGGCGCTCTTGACGAAGACGATGCGTGCCGGCGAACCGTTTGCCGCGGTCGGGCCAAACTTCATCGCGTCATAGATCTGATGGAGCGCGGCATCGTCCACCTTGCGGTCTTGCCACACATTGTGGGTGCGGGCTTCGGTGAACAGCTGGGCGATAGCGGCCTGATCGATCGATTTCATGCGTTCGGTTCCTGAACAAGAAGTGAGAGCCGGATTGTATCGAAATCGCCGCACTCCTCCCCCCAGACGATTTGAGCAAAGGGTTCAATTCTGTTGCACAACCTGGCCGCCGGCACCCTTGCGCGTCAGCCACAACACACCCGCCAGGATCAGCCCGCCGCCCAGCGCCTGCGTCAGCCCGACATGCTCCCCCAGCAAAAGTGCGGCCAGCACCACTGTCACCACGGGTTCCAGCGTGGACAGCATCGAAGCCCGTGCCGCGCCGAGCCGCTGCAGGCCAGCGAAAAAGGCCAGGATGGCCAGGACGGTCGACAACAATGCGATCGCCAGCAACGCCAGCCAGCCCGCGAAGCTCTGTGGGAACTGAGGCGGCACGCCCGCCCCGGTACGCACCAGGCCCACCACGACATAAACCACGGCCGCGGCGCTGCACACCACGGTAGTGGTCGCCAGCGGGTTGACGCCCGCCGTAATGCGCGCGCCCACGATGATGTAGACCGAGTAGATCGCGGCCGAGGCCAGGCCCAGCGCAATGCCGAGCGCCGAGCCCTGGCCGCCGCCCACGGTCAGCCCCGCCCCGACCGAGCACAACACAAGCGCGATCACGGACGCCGTGCTCAGGCGCTCCTTGAGGAAAACGGCGGCGAGGATGGTGACGAAGAGCGGATACAGGTAAAGCAGCAAGGCCACCAAACTGGCCTGGGCATGGTTGAGCGCGGTAAAGAAGCAGAACGACTGCCCGACATAGCCAATGCCGCCCATGGCGGCCAGCGCGAGTACCTTGCGCCAGCCCGGCATGCCAACCCCGCGCAGGCGCATCGCCAGCGCCAGCGCGCCGGCCGCCAGCACGAAGCGCACCGCAAGCAAGCCGTAGACGTCAGTGCCGGCCTCGTAGGCGAAGCGCGCGAATATCGCCATGGCACCAAAGGCGCTGGCCGACAGGGCGATCAGCAGCACGCCGGCGAATTGCTCGCGGGCGTTGCGGACGGGCTGGTGGCCAGCGGTGGCGGAAGATCGGGAAGCAGACATGGTGGTGCGCGGTCGGGGACACGCCCGGCGACACCGGGCAACGCCGCATTCTAGTAGCTGGCGGTCCGATTCGGACAGCGCTCTGGCGGCCGAACCGCGCTGCAGCGACGGGAGAGCTCGTTTACAATACCGGCATCATGTTCAATCCCTCCCGCGAAGAAGTCCGCCGTTTTTTCTGCGAAGCATGGCAAAAGCAGCGCGCAGGCAATGTCCTGACGCCACTCGAAGTCATTGCAGTCGACTGGATCGGCGAGCACCCCGAGTATCACAGCCTGCTCACCGACACGGAAGGCGCGCTGACCCAGGATTACACGCCTGAAGGCGGCCAGACGAACCCCTTCCTGCACCTGGCCATGCACCTGTCCATCTCCGAGCAGGTTTCCATCGACCAGCCTCCTGGCATCCGCCGGGCCTACGAGTCCCTGACCCAGCGCCTGGATTCGCCCCACGAGGCGCAGCACCAGGTGATGGAGTGCCTGGGCGAAATGCTCTGGCAGGCGCAACGCACAGGCATGCCGCCCGACGGCGAGCAATACATCGCATCGATCCAGCGGCGCGCCAGCCGCTGAGGCGCATGGAGCAAGCGCACCTGGGCTGCGTACAAATGATCACAAAGTCGTGATGCGGAGCATGATAGGCTTTACCGCGTCGCAATATCACGCAGCGCATGCATCACTTCTTCCGGTGAATGCGGCGCACAGATCTCAATGCCACCCAGTACGTCCAAGCCGGAGGCGGGTGCCGGCGCCGCGCCCATCCGGCGCTTCCCCGGCGCGAGGCCCGCTCTCCTGCTGGCTATCTCCATCGCGGCCGGCTGGACTTTGTCCAGCCAAGCCGCCATCGCCTTGCTGCAACCGCCAAAGGTGGTCGATGGCACCAAGCCACTGACCCTGACCTTGCTGCTGAGCGCCAATAGCGCCAACCGCAGTTTCCTCGTGCCCGAAACCCTTGAGGTCATGGCTTCGGCGGACCTGCAGGCACCTGTGCGGCTTGGCATGCGGCGCCTCACCGCCGGCCCGTCGACCATCAAACTGCGCAAGGGAGAGTACCGCACCATCGAATATGGCGCGGAACTGCCACCCAACTTGCGTGGCCTGGTGCGGCTGGATCCGGTTGACATCGATGCCGCCCCGGTTCTCGTCACGCTCAATCGCGCGCCGCGCGCGGATGATCCGCCCGTGGCCCAGGTCGCGAATACACCGCCAGCGGGAACCGCGCCGGAGGCAAGCGCCGGTGGCGCCAGCCCCGTGGTCCCGGTCGTTCCGGTGGCTTCTGCCAGCCAGGCAGCGCCGGTCCAACCGGACCTCCGCGACCAGGGACGGCTCACCTTCAATGACCCGATGTATTTCATCCTGGGTGCGCACGACGGCGCCAATGCGAAGTTCCAGTTCAGCTTCAAGTTCCGCATCTACCAGGGCGAGAACCCGGCTTCGCGCGGCCTGCTTGAAAACCTGTACTTCGGCTACACGCAGTTTTCGCTGTGGGATCTGTCGGGCGATTCGCGCCCCTTCCGCGACACCAACTATCGGCCGAGCCTGTTCTATTACCTCTCGGACACTGGCGTGCACAACCGCGCCATCAGCCGGCTCTCGCTGGCAACGGGCGTGGAGCACGAGTCGAATGGCCGTGATGGCGACCAGTCGCGCAGCATCAATACCGTGTTCGTCAAACCCACTTTCTACCTGGGCGACCTGACCAACTGGCACTGGAGCATCTCGCCCAAGCTGTATTACTACGTCGAGAAGAACGACAACCCCGACATCGCCAGCTACCGCGGCTACATGGATCTGAAGCTGGCCTACGGCAAGCCCGACTCATGGGAATTTGCCGCCACCCTGCGCAAGGGCACGCAGAAGTACTACGGCAGCGTCGACGCGGCGGTGACTTACCCGCTGGCACGCCTGATCCCGGGCACGGCGGGATATCTGATGGCCGGCTACTTTGTCGGCTATGGCGAGAGCTTGCTGGACTACAACCGCAAGCTGCCGTGGCAATTCCGGCTAGGGTACGCACTGTCGCGCTGAGCTGGCCGCCGGCCCCAACGGCCCGGGTCGCGTTCAGCCCGCCAGCGGCTTGCCGCTGGCCTTCAGGCGGGCGTTGGCTACGGCCGCTGCAAACTGGCCTTGCCCGTGCCATCCGGTGGCCCGGCCCAGCTTCTTGCCTTTGTGGAAGAACATGAACACGGGAATGCCATGCAGGCCGAAGCGCTTGCCCAACTCGGGATGCGCATAGACGTTGGCATGCAGCCAGTGCAGTTCGAGGGCACGCACCGGCTCGGGATTCGCCAGCATGGCTTTCTTCGCCATCTCGCAGTTAAAACAGTCCACGCCCCAGAAAAACACACAAACGAGCGCGTCGCCGGCAGCGGCAATGGCCGCATCAATGTCGTCACTCGCTACTTCGCGCATGCCAAATGCATCGAAGGCGCGGTGATCCAGGTGCGCCGCCGCGCCGGCAGCGGCGCCGGGTGCGGCGGTATTGCCTGGCTTGATGGACATAAGCTTCTCCCGCAATGAAAAACGCCCGGGCCAGCGGCACCGGGCGTTGCTTGTGCCGGCCAAATGGGCGGACAGCGGAGGCGTTGCGCTTACTTGGGCGCCGCCACCGTTACCAGTGCCGGACGCAGTACGCGGTCTGCGATCATGTAGCCACGCTGCAGTACCGTGACCACGGTGTTGGGTTCCTGCGGCGCGGGCACCATGGAAATGGCCTGGTGGCGGTGCGGGTCGAATTTCTCGCCGACCGGGTTCAGTTCGACGATCTTGCCCTTCTCGAAGGCGCTAAGGAGCTGGCGCGCTGTCAACTCGACCCCTTCGCGCAGCTTGGCGATATCGCCTGAGCCATCGGCCAGCGCGGCCTGCAGGCTGTCCATCACGGGCAGCAGGTAATCGGCGAAGCTTTCGATGGCGAATTTATGCGCCTTGGTGACATCATCCTGGGCGCGGCGGCGGATGTTCTCGCCCTCGGCAGTTGCCCGCAGGAACATGTCGTAGTGCTCCTTGGCCTTGGCTTCAAGCGCGGCCAACTGGGCCGCCACGTCGCCAGCGGCGTTCTCGGCCTGGCCGGCCGGGGCGGTGTTCAGCTCCTCGCTGGCGGGCGTGAGCGGCGGCGTGGTGGGTGGCGTCTGCTTCTGTTCTTCCATGTCGATCCGTATCAATACAAGGACGCGGCCTGCCTGGTCGCAGGCCGCCGGGTGGTCAATCGGCAAATGTAGCCTGCACTTGGTGGCAAGCGTCTGTTTTTCAAGGGCGCACCGGGACGGTGCAGTGAAACACAAGGTTACAAAGAGAGGTGCGTGGAAATAGGGGCCATATTGCTTTGCAGCAGCGCACCCCCTAAGATGAAAACGTATAAAAATGACAAAAATAACGGGGTCGAAGATGCATCACACGTCGGGCCACTCTCGAAAGGTTAGCCATGCATAAGCTGCCTGTTCTGACGGTCTTCCTACTCGCCGCATTATCGGTGATGACAGCCTTTATCTGCCTTTCCGGCGCGTTCACGCCGCGAGACACCGAGTACGGCAGCGGCAAGGCGGTTTTCAAGCACTACATCATCCCCTACGTTCGCTGACCCAGCCAGGTGAGTCCGGGCGACCGCCCGCGCGGCTGCCCTCCTCACCCCCTGACTCCATCGATCTGGCGCCGGTCGCGCTTGGTCGGCCGGCCCTGCAAGCGCGACGCCGGTTCATCGTTGAGCCGCCTGTTCTCCGCGTCTTGGCGCCGGCGCGCCTCGCTGGCCTCGGTTTCCGCATAGAGTGTCTGGGCGACGGTTGCCGGACCGCGGGCTCCCGCAACGCCCTTTACCACCACTTCCCAGCGTTGCTGGTGCGCCTCCAGTACGACCGTGTCGCCCGGCTTGACCTCGCGCGAATTCTTGCAGGCCTGGCCATTGACCTGGACCTTGCCCCGCTCCACCGCCTCGGCCGCCAGCGAGCGCGTCTTGAAGAAACGCGCGCACCACAGCCATTTATCGATGCGCAGGCGGGCATCGGCCTCAAAAGATACGTTCATACCTTCACCTCCATGCCGTTGCTCCCGCGCCGCTCATGCCGCCGCACCGCGGGTCTGGGCTTGCGTGCGCCGGGCTTCCAGTTCATGCGGATGGGGCATCCGCAGCGGCCAGCCTTGCAGGTGCTGCAATCCGATCTCCGCGAGCCCGGCGATCCAGCTTTCCGCATCGTTGAGGCAAGGAATGTAGTGGAATACCTTGCCGCCAGCCACCTGGAACGCGGACCGCCCTTCCATAGCGATCTCTTCCAGCGTTTCGAGGCAGTCCGCCGGGAAGCCGGGACAAAACACGTCGACCCGGCCGGTACCGACCTTGCCTAGCTCTTGCAGGGTAGGCGCGGTATAGGGCTGCAGCCACTCCGCCTTGCCGAAGCGCGACTGGAACGTGACCTGGTACTGCCCCGGCGGCAAACCCAGCGCCTCGCCCAGCAGGCGCCCGGTTTTCAGGCATTCGCAGTGGTAGGGATCGCCCAGTTCCAGCGTCCTGCGCGGCACCCCGTGAAACGACAGGATCAGCTTGTCGCCACGCGCGAAATCCGGTGTGCCGTGTTGCGCCCAGTATGCCCCGACCTGCTGGTGCAAGGCCGCAATGTACGCCGGATGGTCGTGAAAATGCTTGACCAGCCGCAGCTCCGGCTGGTTTCGCCACGCCTTGAGCACACGAAACGCCTCGTCGAAGGCGGTCGCGGTGGTGGTGCCTGAATATTGCGGGTACAGGGGCAGCAGCAGGATGCGCTCGGTCCCCTGGCGCCGCAGCGCCTCCAGCACCGAGCCGATCGAGGGGTTGCCATAACGCATGGCGCACGCCACGGTAACTTCGTGGCCATGCTGGTTGAGCAACAACTGCAAGGCGTGGGCCTGGCGCTCGGTGTGCACCAGCAGCGGCGAGCCCGTCATATGGGCTTCGCGCAGCCAGATCGATTCGTACTTCATCGCCGACGCACGCGAGCGCAGCGGCAGGATGAGGCCATACAGGATCGGCAGCCATGCGGCGCGGGGAATCTCCACGACGCGCGGATCCGACAGGAACTGCTTGAGGTAGCTGCCGACCGCTTTAGGCGTCGGCGCATCGGGTGTGCCGAGGTTGATCAGCAGGATCGCCGTACGCGGCGCCTGGCCATGCTGATAGGCCGGCTCGGGAGTAAACGTCATGTAATTTCCGGTGTGGCGGAGCGGCACGGGCACAGGGCGCGCGGCCGCCAGGTCTCGCCGAGCTTACAGGATGAACGGAACAGGCAGTCTGTGAGACCGGGCCAGGACGACACTAGTTCTGGCTGAGCGCGCTGGACAACAGGCGCGCGGTGATGTCGACGATCGGGATCACCCGCTCGTAGGCCATGCGGGTCGGCCCGATCACCCCGAGCGTGCCGACGAT
>Ga0255338_1005362_pt1 | contig 11916 bp, 15 predicted proteins | sample MeOH1_35cm_T4_19_FD_203715 | JGI IMG/M metagenome (GOLD analysis project Ga0255338, IMG submission 203715) | Sandy soil microbial communities from University of British Columbia, Vancouver, Canada - MeOH1_35cm_T4_195 | ecosystem: Engineered > Artificial ecosystem > Sand microcosm > Unclassified ... | reverse complement strand
CACGATAATCTGATTTCGTCGCCTCAAGAACATGGACCCAAGCCCGATTCCTTATATAAGCATTAGCTGGTATTTATCGTACCATTAGCAGTTATGCTTATGCAAAGCTGAAACGCGTCGAGGGTGTCGTTGTATTTGCCCACAGTAGCTACTATAATTTGCGTCAGACAACCATGAGAATAATGACACTTGGAAGTAAACTATTGCTGGTTCTGGCTATGAGCTTCTTTCTGGCTCAGGCTTTCTTGCCCGGTGTTGCGTATGCCAACGACCAGCAAGTAGAAGTGTGTCGTGGCACCGACTGCGATGAGGCAGACAATTTTGTGAACACATACCTTAACCCAGTGGTTAAGGCGTTGACCGCGCTGGTAGGTATTGCGGCGGTGGTCTCCATCATCTTTGCCGGCATCCAGTACTCGTCTTCAGCCGACGACCCCGGAACGGTTACCAAGGCAAAACAACGAGTCTTTAATGTGGTAATAGGATTACTAGCATATATATTCTTACTCGCGCTCCTGAACTACCTAATACCAGGAGGGGTCTTCTAGATGTTGTACGCCATGCTGTCGCTGCTCGCCACATCTACCTGTGACAAGGGTGGGAGTTTCTTCGGATTTCCATACTGGTATAAGTACCTTGAGTACGGCGACGTCACAACAACAGTTGGTGGTTCAACGGTGACGACATGTGAGGTGATGAATTTCGGCATCGAGGATATCCCGCTTATAGGTTTGGCGGCGGTGGATATTGCCCTTCGGATTGCAGCACTCGTAGCGATCGGGTACATCATCTACGGTGGTGTTCTATTCGTGATCGGCCAGGGAGAATCGGACAAAACCAAGAAGGCTCGCCAAACAGTTATCAATGCGCTAATTGGTCTGGCAATTTCCATATTGTCTGTAGCTGTTGTGAACTTCGTGGGCGCGAGGATTGGAGATTAATATGGAATGGCTGCCCTCATTTTTCGCTGCGCTTGACCTGTCTGGCATACAGGAGACAACTGCTGACACCGACCGGCTACAGGCGATCGTTAATGCCCTGCTAGCGGTTATGGGCGCTATTGCCGCCCTAATCATTGTGGTTGCGGGCATGCGTTTCATCTTTTCGCAGGGCGAGCCTAGCACCACCGTCGCCGCGCGCAACGCGATCATTTACGCCTCGATCGGACTTGTTGTTATCATTGCTGCCTTTGCAATCGTGAACTTTGTCATGGGAGGGCTTCAGTGATCGCGCAAACCCTCCGGCGACTACTTATCCCCGCAACTGTCGTAGTGAGTGTCGTGGCGCTATTGGCGGTAGTCGCGCCGCGAGCTGCCTCTGCCCTCGATTTTTTCCCCGAAGGTAACCCGGCAACTGATGTATGCGCACAAAAACCCGATGCCCCGGCTTGTAGTGGTGACGGTGAGGATAATATTACCGGCACGGACGGGATCATCCTCCGGGCAGCTGGATTAGTCGCTCTTTTGGCTTCGGTCGCCGCCGTCATTGGTATGATGATTGCCGGCATGATGATGATCTCGGCGAACGGCGACAGTAGCAAGATCAGTAACGCCAGACAGATGATCATTTATATTGCCGTGGGTTTGGTCGTTGTTTTCGTGGCTAGGACGGTCGTCGTATTTATTGTTAATAATGTGTAGAATAAACGTATGCTTAAACGTTCACTTCTGATCATTTTCTCAGCAATCGGCATTACCTTTGGCGGAGCGGCAGTACTCTCCCCTGCGCCAGTTTTTGCGGAGACTCCACAAGAAGCGGTGTGTAGTGGTGTTGGTGCTGGTACGGGCACGGGCGACTGTTCCAGTGGCATTACTCTTGCGTCGGTGGTTAAGAGTGTTATCCGTATTTTTAGCATTATCATTGGTGTCTTCGCCGTGATAATGATCATAATTGCTGGCTTTAAATACGTAGTCGGAGGCGGCGACCAGAGTAGCGTCACTAGCGCAAAACAGTCGCTCCTTTACGCCGTCATCGGTCTAGTCGTCGTGGCGCTGAGCCAGGCTTTCGTCGAGTTTATACTAGACAATATCACCTAGCTCTTAACGAGTAGTAGCATTGAAAACATAAGCGGCATTGTGCTATAAAGTAAGCAAAGCTTAAGAAAGGAACTTTTAACATGTTGAAATCGTTACAAAGGACATTGGCAGTTGCGGGTGCGAGCTTGCTGTTGGCACTTGCGCCAGCAGTTGCTGTTGTGTCATCTGTTGCCTACGCCGACGAGATTGGGAACTGTCTATCGCAGGGCAGCGGCCTGGACAACCTCAACATAGACGGCGAGTGTGAAGCCGCCCCGACCGACGAAGGCACCCAAAAGATTCAAGACATCGTCACAACCATCGTCAACATTTTCTCGGTTGTTGTCGGCATTGTCGCCGTGATTATGGTGATTTGGGGTGGCTTCAAGTACATCACCTCTGGTGGCGATCAGAGCAACGTGACCAGCGCCAAGCAGACAATTATGTATGCCATTATTGGTCTGGTGATCGTGGCATTGGCCCAGTTCCTCGTGCAGTTTGTCCTAGACAAGGTTGTCAGCACCTAGCGCTCCCTTAGCCGAAACACGTAGCCCGCGGGTGTGAGATCCGCGGGCTTTTTCTATGGAAGCGCACAATACAAAGACACCGCCCATGCAGGCGGTGTCTAATGTTTAGCCCGATAACGTCTAGAGAATTTGAATCTTCTTTACAGTATCTTGCTTTACCTTGGAGAAGCTGATGGTCAGAACGCCATCCTTCAGTACTGCCTCGATCTCTTCTTCCTTAACCGGAACTGGTAGGGCGATACTGCGGGAGAATTCTCCCCAGTAGCACTCTTGGACAAAGTAGTTCTCTACCCCGTCTTCATTGCCGGCAGAAAGCGTACCGCGGATGCTCAGGGTGTTGTCAGCAATACTGACATCAAGGTCGCCCTTGTTAACCCCGGCTGTACGTGCCTTAACAACCAGTTTTTCCCTGGTCTCGTATACGTCAACAGCGAGCTGCCCAGGCAAATCATCGCTCTCGTCCCACTCGTCAGCAGCTGCGGCTGGGCCTACGGCTGCACCTTGGTCTGCTACAGGGGCTGGTGAATCGTCGTCACCCAAAAAGGCGGCGGTCAGTTCATCCTCTTCCATTAACAGGTCGTCGTCGCTATTACCGCGTCGCGCCATAATCGTTACCCTCCTTATATCTGAAAACTAGACTTTCAAACTAGACTTCGAGCGGCTCTCCGAGCGATGGCCCAATAATCTAAAATCCAGATCCCAAACTCTCTTTATGCTGTCACAAGTGTTTGTGTTAATGGTAGTATAGCTTAGGAAATAAATATCTTGCAACCGCAAACAGATTTATTTACAACATAAGAATTACAACATGAAGCTGATTGAAGGTATTCTTAATATTTTCGCGCCGCACGAGTGTGTGCGATGTAAGGTAGAGGGATCCCTGTTGTGCAGTGCGTGTGCGCAGGCGTTAACCGCAGTGCCACCTCGTTGCTATCGTTGTAGGCGCTGGGAAGCAGAGTCCCGCACGTGCCAGCGATGTCGTTCACAATCTCCACTGTTTAGTGTCTGGTCGGTCGCTTCGTACGACGACACCGTAGCCAAAGAGTTGGTGCGCGTCCTAAAGTTTGGTCGGGCGAAAGGCGCCGCTGCTGCAATGGCTCAGCCACTGGCCGCTGTTGTCACAGTTCCTAAAGAGACGTACATCACGTATGTGCCAACCGCCAACACTCGCGTCCGACAAAGGGGTTACGACCAGGCTGAACTGTTGGCGAAAGAGTTGTCGCGACAGAGCGGCGCACCCTACACCCCCCTGCTCGCCCGTGTTAACGACAAGCGTCAGACCGGTCAAAAGCGCGGGGCGCGCACGCAACAGATGCAGGATGCCTTCCGTGTCCTTAGCCCAGAGATGTTGCGGAACAAACACGTGTTACTCGTTGATGATGTTCTTACAACGGGTGCCACGTGCGAAGCCGCGGCCCGGGTGCTCCGCCGAGCGGGCGCCAAATCGGTCAGTGCCGCCGTCTTTGCGGTGGCATAACGCTCCACGATCTGCTATAACATTACTGCGTAATGCTGAAGCATGCGGTGGCGTTTGCTTCGCAAACATCCCTCGCTGCTCAATATGAACATGCAAGCATGTTCATATCTGCGCGGCTGCGTACTCGGCGAGAGTAAGCAAGCTTCCCCTCGCCTCCGTTCCTGTGCTATAATCACCCCTGTTATGGAAGGGTGTCCGAGTGGTCGATGGAAACGGTCTTGAAAACCGTCGTGGGGCAACTCACCGTGGGTTCGAATCCCACCCCTTCCGCCAAAATAGAGCGACCCCGTCCGGGGTCGTTCTATTTTGTTGTCAGGGCTGGGACCCGAACCCACGGTGCAGCGCGAAGCGATGCGTACCGTGGGTTCGGTGGAGCAAAAGCTCTCGCAGGAGCTCGCTCCGAGAAAGCTTTTGCGGAAAAGGCCGTTAGGCCGCCATCCCACCCCTATCATCATCCCCTAGGTGCTACCCCCGAGTTGACGCCCCCACTTTATTTCTTCTCTTCCGTGTCTGCCCAAAATAGATAGTATGGTGTGGAGACATATACCTCTCCCTCGATGCGATACCATCCCGATTTGAGACCCTCGGTTTTGGGTGTGTGCTCAAATCTTGCACAAGGTGGCCCACGTCGGTTGAATCACCCTCGCTGTTCTCTCCGTCCATGCGTTTCATGTGTAGACCCGTACTCCTCGTGACTGCACGGTGCCCAGCAAGTTTTACAGTACAGTTGTGGCAGGGGCAGAGCGTCGACCTATCAACATTAAGGACCTTTTTGATTCGCGGCTTAGGTGTTGGTGACGCTACGCATACATCCAAGACTTCTACATTTTCTTCCCCGTACTCCTCGATGTAGGCATCGGCATCGTCCGTTATGTGCCATTCCCCGCAGTACTTCTCATCGTCTGGATCTGCTTTGATATTCGCACCAACGCTGAACACCACCAAATCTTCCCTCTCATAGGTTTGTTCGTTCATGACGCCGAGTAATGCGATCGCCCCGCATGCCCCCACGAGTACCGGACTTCCCTCTGGCTTATCTCTATCGTAATGGACAGCATAATTGACCATCGCCTCTGCCACCTGCATCATCAGGCCAAGGATACGCTCAGAATCTTCGAGATATTCCGCGAGCGGCATAGTATACAAATCAAACACCGCGGGCCGCGGGTAGGTGTCTTTGGCTGCTTGTATGTTAGGCTGTACCATCCCCATATTTCTGCAAATAAAAAACAGTCCACACCCGGCGAACTGCTTTTATTGGCGGAGAGGGAGGGATTTGAACCCTCGCGGGGACTTGCGCCCCCCTATCGATTTAGCAAACCGACCCCTTCAGCCACTTGGGTACCTCTCCATATTGTCACGCCACCAACGAAATGCTTTGCATTCCTCGGGACCTCTGGCTTGCTCCTCGAGAGCTGTGACTGATTCAATATAGCAGATTTTATCTCTGTTGGCGAGTGATTTTGCGAGAGAACCCCAACAACGCTTTAGCTTATCTGCAAACCATTGTACAATGATCGCATATGGTAACCGAGGAAGCGGATAAAAAAGAAGACGATCAGCGGGCGGCAGGTTGGGAATACAGGTCGGTCGCCGGCGAGGCAGAGATGCCGGCTGAACACGACGATGCAGCTCCGGATTCCAACGGGCCAGACTCGGACGCTGTCGAGTGGACGGCCTCGGAGTACGTCGCCCACGACAAGGGTGTCGGCTGGTATATCGCGCTGATTATTGTCGCAGCGGCCGTTGTCGGGGTAATATATCTGGCTACAAGAGACGTATTCTCGGTGATCGTGGTAGTTATAATGGCCACCATTTTCGCAGTGTCGGGCAGCCATAAGCCGCGGACGGTCACCTATAGGGTGGACGGTTCTGGTCTGACAGTCGGCAATAAGTTCTACCCATACGCTGCCTATAAGTCGTTTTCGGTTCCGCAGGATGGACCCTTCACTACCATTTCGTTTATGCCCATGAAGCACCTTGCCTTCCCTGTTGGCGCATATCTGTCGCCAGACAGTCAGAATGAGGTTATAGGGATGATTTCCAGCCACCTGCCCCTAGAGCACGGCGAGACGACTGTAGTTGACCACCTGATGCACCACATGCGATTTTAGCAGTAGGACGTAACAACAAAACTCGCCCCTCTAGGCGAGTTTCTTCTTGGCGGAGAGGGAGGGATTTGAACCCTCGATGACCTTGCAGCCATACCGCATTTCGAGTGCGGCGCACTAGACCAACTATGCGACCTCTCCGTATCTGTTTATTCTATCATATAGGACTGGAATTTTACCTCTGTCCGTGCTAAAATTACCCCTGTTGCCTGTTATGTAGGTCGCGCACCCGTAGCTCAGCTGGATAGAGCGTTGGCTTGCGGAGCCAAAGGTCGTAGGTTCGAATCCTGTCGGGTGTACCAAACAAAGAGTCGGTCCAAGGACCGGCTTTTTGTTTGGTCTATGGCTGTCAGGCTTGAACTTACGCCGGGAATTTTCCGCTCGATCTCAAAAGCGTCACTCGCCGTACGTCCTGACTTTGAACTCACTATGGAATGCCGACACTGCGGCATGATCCATGCAATGCTTCGAATTACTGCACCAGCTGCTTTGGTGGCTTTGGCTGTGGCTTGTCGGATGGTCCTGAATCGCTAGATAAGTGTGCGCTGTGCGGAGGTGGAACATCTCCTGCTTGCTTTGATAGTGTGTCTATCTTTTCTGCCACGGCGGGGATGACGTTCGACTTTAGGAAGCGCAGGCCTACAAGCGCGGCGACACCAACCACAATCAGGGCGATGCCGTACCAAAGCCACCAACTGCTAAGATCGCCAACAAGCGCCTCGGCAACCTTGACTCCACTCTGTTGCAACGGTTCTGTGGCAGCCTCGGCCGCACGATCTATGCCAATTCCTGCGAGTCGGGCAAAGCCCGCTGTCAGCACGCCGACAACGATAACAATAATCGACAGTTTTTTGATGCCCGAACGCCAGTTAATACTGAGGAACACAACGCCAATTGCCGACAGTAGCGCGAGTATTCCCGCCCCGTAGATACCCCAGGAGACACCCTGATAGATGTTTGGCACTTCCCCAACCTTTTGTGCGAGCGTTTGGCCGTCGTCGGTCTTTATGGTGTCGGCGCTTATCGTCGTATCTTCCATGAATTCCCCGGTCAACAGCTTGTCCTTGGTCTGGGCGGCAAGTTGCGCAGGGTCAACGCCCTCCGGCCGACAGGCAGCATTAAATGGATCGTCTGTAGCATTGCCGGCTTGCCCGGGCGTACATGCTGGTAGTGATGCAACATGTTGGGTCACATACTGCTCGATTCCGGTCGCCAAGTTGGACTTAATGTCCGAAACTTCAAGATTAAATGCTAGTGTTGGTGTTTCGCCATGGATCCAGGCGTACAGCGAGTCCAGCGCGTTCTCGGTTTTTGTCTGTAACAGTTCTGGCGATGCGGCGTTCTTGATGATATTTTGTACTTCCGGCCGGTCCAGCGGTATCTTGTTGTCACCGGTCTCTGTTTGACCCTGTTGGGTTTGCTGCAGCGCGTCCTCAACTATCGACTGATAAATACCGCTGTTTGCCAACGCGCCCTTCACGGAATCGGCGTTGCCAAAAATTCTCAGTAGGCCGTAGCCCACACCGAAAGTAAGTAGCGTACTAATAAACAATAGGACAACGAGGCCCAACATAGATTTTTTAAATATTTGCATAACCGTATTGTCGCATACCGCTACCAAAATACAATTGTGGGCAGCTTGTTACTAATAGATCTCGTCGTGCTTTTCGTTGAGGAAGCGGGCCCATTGTCGCACACGGCGCAGCCCTGTCTTGAGCGGCATCTCTACTAGAATGTCTAATATACGCGCCACAATGTTCAGTCGAGCATAGCGACTCGAAATCCACTGCCCCATCACAATAAACGGCAGATAGAAAAAGTCGCGTACGGCGCCAAAGAACTTGGTCTGCCGAGGTACCAGTTCCAAGTCGCGCGGCATACGCGACAAGCGGAAACCCAAGAAGCTGGCGGTCGATAGGAATACAAAGAAGATAACGCCCTGCACGGCAGCAAAATGCAGTACCGACAGGGTATATATCATCAAACTCAGCGGCAGTATGAACATGAGCGTATAGATAACCCTCGCAAATGGCGAGATTGACCGATTGCCTATCCGCACAAACTGCCCCGTTAAATCCCCGCCGGTATAGAATGCCTGGTCGATGTAGTGACGCATGGCAGTGGCGTTTGCCGGGGACGGAATCCGCAGGCCGAGCTTGAAGCTTGCCATGTATAACGGTGGGAACAACAGGTTCACGGCAAGTGGCAATAGCGCGACGTGGCCCAGTACCAACAGGTCATATGGGATTTCAACAGCCAGCCCAACCCAGATTTTAGTAATAAAGATAAACAGAATACTTCGCTGGATGCCCCGGCTGAGGCGCTTGGACAGGCTGTCGTATTCCCTGCCGATCTGGTGGTTGTAGGCATCCAGGAACACTTCGCGGTTGCTAAGCAGCTCGGGCATGTCGGCCCGATTCTCGGTGAGAGCCCGGACAACTCGGAAAGGTGCGCCGTAGCGTCCTAGCACCTGCCGCAGCTTTTGTGTCAGATGGCTGCTAAAGGCTTCGTCCACAGAGCGGTTTAGTTCGGCAAAGCCGGATAGATCTTCTGGCGACTGCCGGTACACGCGCATCAAATCGTGCCGTACAGTGGCAATGTCCGACTTTAGCAGTGCCTGGTGGACGGCAATGTATAAACAGAATTCATATTGTGATTCTTCTTCGGGCGTAGAAACGAGTTTTTCGCGCGGGAACAGCTCCAGGTAGTGTTGCAGCGCAACGTATGCTAACGCCGATCGCTCGTACCGCGGGTTGAGCATTACCTCTGTTTCAACAGACAAAATATCGAGCACCCAGCGCAGCCGGTCGTCTCGTGGTACTCGCAGGTGACCCAGCTCCTGGTAGGTGCCGGCATACTGCCCAACCAGTCGGGTGATCGCCCGGGCGGTGTCTTCACTCACAGTTTCGTTGGCCAGGTAGCGAGCGTGTGTCATATCAATGATCAGCTCGGTGCCTACGCCACTCGGCTTCTTGTTGGACGAAAACATCACCGAACGGTTGTAGAAACGACGGATTGCGCGCTGCAACAACAGCTGCTCTTCTACCGATTCGGCCGCACGGCGTAGCTGTTCGTAGGCATTGGCAATATTCTTCCCGATACCCGGGACGTCAATCATCTTGCCTTGTCCGTTACGCGCCAGCGCTTCGGCGTTGTACATGCGAGCCACCGCTAGCTGCTCTTGTAAAAGCCGCAGCAGCGGCGTTGATGATGGTGGCATACGACGAATTATAGCAAAAAGTATTGTCCGGCGCTTTGGTGGCCATTTGTGGCTAGTCTTTCAACGTGCTTGTGGTATTATAGTGCTATGACTATGGACGAGAAGGGGCTCGGGAGGCGCCTGCAGACAGCGCGCCAGAATGCTGGTTTAACTCAGCAGGCGTTGTGCCACAAAGCCGAGCTCAGTTACTCCACCCTAACCAAGATTGAGCGCGGTGCGATTAGAGCGCCGTCGATCTTTACTATCCAAAACATTGCCGAAGCACTAGGTGTTGGCCTAGATGAACTGTTGGGTGCCCCTGCCCGTTCTCGACCGTCGGGCAAAAAGCGCTCCAAGAGCGGCGTCACCTTCATTTACTTCGACATTAACGGCTGTCTGGTGCGCTTTTACCACCGAGCGTTTAGTAAACTGAGTGCTGAAACCGGCGCCCCGGCCGACATTGTCGAGACCACCTTTTGGCGCTACAACGACCTGGTTTGCCGCGGCGAAATGACTATGGAAGACTTCAACTACAAGCTGACCACCGAACTGAAGTCTACTCAGCCCCTCGATTGGACAAGATATTACATGGAAACCATCGAACCCATACCCGCCATGCACGAACTAGTGCGCTGGGCAGCCACACAGTACCGGGTAGGCCTACTTACCAACATCATGCCTGGCTTCGTGGACACCATGCTCGAACGGGGTCTATTGCCGACTGCCAGCTATGAAACAATCATCGATTCATCCGTGGTTGGCAAAATAAAGCCCGAACCAGAGATCTATACACTCGCCACTCAAAAAGCCAACTGTCCCCCATCCGAAATACTCTTTATCGACGACGCGCGCGCCAACCTCATGGCAGCTGAAAAACAAGGCTGGCACGTGCTGTGGTTTGACAGCTACCGCCCCGAAGAATCAATTGAGCGCATCATGAGCTCGCTCGAACCAGCCAGCTAGTTTCGCACCACCGTATCACTATCCAAATATTGACATAAGTGCAACTTAGTGCTAATGTTTACTCGTAATACCAAAACAAAAATTATGCCAGGACGAAGCCCAAACACCGTAACTTTTCCAGCGACCCAAGTAATAGAGGGTCAGCTTGCACAAGCACCGTCTATTCCGGGAGAGATAACTCCCGCATCGATTACTTCTATAACGGAAGTAATGCCGACTGCTACCCCGGTCGAGGCTGCAGGCGCGTCCCCAAGAGGATTTGACTCGATGAAGGCTATGGGTGGAAGGGTGCTCGCGTTTGTCCTGGCGGCTGCACAGAGGGCGCCCGAGATGGCATTGAAACTCGACAATCGCGGGGTTCTGGATAAGGTTGGAAGTGTCGCGCTAGGCATTCCACACCCTGGCGCCAAGGCCGTCCTGGGTGGAGCCGTCAAAGTTGGTAAGGGTCTTGCTAGCTACGAGCGCTCGCGCTCAGCTAATTAGTAAACCGAACAAGCTCGTTCTTGATGCTCTCCAGGCGCTGCCTCGTTGCCTCGAGCTGTTCGCGGGTTTGGTTGACGACTGCCTCGGGGGCATTGACGACATAGTTTTTGTTGGCTAATCGGGCTTCGAGGTTTTTGATGGTTGCGACCTCGGCTTTTTCTTGCTCGGTGAGCTTCGTACGGTACGCCAGAGCTGTTTCGTCGTCGATACCTAGGCGCAGGTCGTGTTTCGTCTGTGATAGGCGCACGCCGCCTTGTAGGACACCATAGGACACGTTTTCTAGCCGGGCCAGGCGCTGGATTAGCGTAGCGTTGGCTTCGATCTCTGGAGCGCTTTCGTACACCAGGGTGCTGGTGGGGATGCCCACGGCTTTCATAATGGCGCGGGCTTCGGTGATAACCGTCTTAACTTCCTCGAATACCTTGACGCGCTTCGTGTCAGCCTTGGGGATAACTGGCCATGCGGTGGCAGCTAGGACTTGCTCTGATTCCCAGGCCATCGTTTGCCAGATGGTTTCGGTCACGAATGGCGCAAACGGGTGGGCGATCTTGAGGATGGCTTCCAATGCAAAGGCAAGCAGCGGCTTATTCTCCCCTGCCTTGCTGGCCTCGATGTACCAGTCAGCAAAATCGTCCCAGACGAAGTGGTACAGCTTGTCGTAAGCTTCGCTGAAGCCGTATTTCTCGAGGTCTTTGGCGATGCCGTCGGCAGTTTCGTCTAGGCGGTGCAATATCCAGTGGTCGGCATCCGTAGTTGGCTCTGGTTTTCGGGAGTGGTAGTCGTCGCCAACCTTATCTTCGATGTAGCGGGCGATATTCCATAGTTTGTTACAGAAGTTGCGGTTGGCCTCAATCTTACCCCAGCCCCAGTTTTGATCGCTGCCCGGAGCAATGCCCATGATCAATGCCATACGCAGGGCGTCAGTACCGTATTTGGGGATGACGTCCAAGGGGTCGATGATCGACTCTGGGCGGCTTTTGCTCATCTTCTTGCCATCTTCGGCACGCACCATGCCATGCAGGTACACGTCCTTAAATGGTATCTCACCTGTGATATACGTTGTGCTAAGAATCATGCGAGCTACCCAGAAGAACAAGATATCCCATCCAGTTTCCATCACATTTGTGGGATGATATGTCTT
>Ga0255338_1005361_pt1 | contig 11916 bp, 12 predicted proteins | sample MeOH1_35cm_T4_19_FD_203715 | JGI IMG/M metagenome (GOLD analysis project Ga0255338, IMG submission 203715) | Sandy soil microbial communities from University of British Columbia, Vancouver, Canada - MeOH1_35cm_T4_195 | ecosystem: Engineered > Artificial ecosystem > Sand microcosm > Unclassified ... | reverse complement strand
GGGCCTTGCGCTTCGGCGGCCTGCCCGCCGTCTGGAACGCCACGACCGACGATGAGCGCGGCGACTTCCTGCGGGCCTACGCGCATGGCTACCTGCGCGAAGAAATCCAGGCAGAGCAGGTGGTGCGGAACCTGGATCCCTTCCGGCGCTTTCTCGAGGTCGCGGCCCAGGGCTCTGGCAAGATCCTCAACCATGCCCGCATCGCGCGGGAAGTCGGCAGCGACCCCAAGACCGTCCAGGCCTGGTATCAGGTGCTGGAGGACACCCTGCTGGGCTTTCATGTGGACGGATTCCACACGTCGGTCCGCAAGCAGCTCCGGCAGGCGCCCAAGTTCTACCTGTTCGACACCGGCGTGACCCGGGCCCTCAGCCGCATGCTCCAGGTGCCGCCCCACCCTGGCACCAGCTACTTCGGCGAGCTGTTCGAAAGCATGGTGATGACCGAGCTCTTCGCGCGAAACGCATACGAACAGCTGGATTGGCGGTTCTCGTACCTCTGCACCAAAGCCGGCCGGGAGATCGATCTCGTGCTCCAGCGGCCCGGCCGGCCCCTGGCCCTGGTGGAAATCAAGAGCACCGACAAACTCCGGGAGGACCACGCCAGCGCCCTGAGCGCCATGCTGCCCGACTTTCCGGGCGCCGAGGCCTTCCTGCTGTCCCGTGATCCCCATCCCCAGCGCGTCGGTCCAATCCAGGCGCTGCCTTGGCAGGAGGGAATTCTGGCGCTTTGAGCCAAGGCCGGGCATGAGGTCGGGCCCTTCGACGAGAATCTGTTCCTGATCTTCTTGTGGCGCGGGCGCGGCCGGGAGGCCCAACTGAAACGCTTGGCCTGCTTCCGGGAGCAGGACGTACCCAAAGCTTCGCCCCAACCGGGCTTGGTACTCCTGGAACACCCCCCCCTGAAGCCCATGGGCCGGGAGCTCTTCGGCCTCCTGGAAGAATGGGTGCGGACTGCCCCGAAGGAAGCCCACCACCGCGTCGCCAACCCCGCCGACGAGTTGAGCGAAGACCAGGAAGCCATGGTCAGGGGCATCGACGAATTTGAGGGTTATCAATCCTCAAACAAGAAAAATGGGATCCCCATCAGGTCTCATTTTTCCTTTCCGGGCCGGGCCTCAGACAAAGCCTCCGGTTAACCTTGATGAAGGGAGCCATTCCACGATGAAAGTGCTTGTTATTGGATCGTCTGGTTTTATTGGTCAGGCCTTGGTTTCCAGGCTTCTGGCCGAAGGCCACGAAGTAGAGGCCTGGGACAGGCGGCTCGGTGAATCCCAGCCTGGCCTGACGATGCGTAGGGTCGATCTGCTCGGGACCACCCCCCTGCCCCTACCCGACGGGCAGCCCTGGGAGGCGGCCTTCCACCTGGCCGCCCACGCAGTCCCCGGCATCACCTGGACCCGGGACCTGGTGATGCAGAACCTCACCATGACGGCCAGGGTCTTCGACCATCTGGCAGAGCAGGTTCCTGGATGCCGTGCGATTTTCGCTTCAAGTGCCTTCGTGTACGCGCCCAAGCGGGAACCCATGCGAGAAGATGCTCCTCTGGGTTCCCTCCATCCCTATGCCCTTTCTAAGCAACTCGGCGAAGCCTGGGCCTTGAGTCGTCGGAACGATCTCCGTGTCTTCGTGGTCCGCCCCTTTAACCAAGTGGGCCCAGGAATGCCTCAGGGGCTTCTCGTGCCAGACCTGCTGGAACGAATCCGTTCGGGCGAGTCGCCCATCCAGATGCGCGGGCGCAATGACCTCCGCGACTTCCTCGACTGGCGCGACGCCATGGATGCCTACCTGGCCCTGCTCACCGTGGACGCCCCCAGCGGGCGTATCTGGAACCTGTGCTCCGGAAGGGCGACCTCTGTATCGGAACTTATCCGCGAAGTCCTGGATGCCCTACATCTGTCGGTGGAGGTCCGTTTCGCGGATCCCGCCCAGGAGGCACTAGTGGGCGATCCAACGCTGCTGATGGATGAGACGGGCTGGCGCCCCCGGCGCAACCTGCAAGACACGGTCACGGCCATCCTGAAGAAATCCCGCTGATCCGGCGACCTTCCATTGGACCTGCAGGTTGGGAATTTAATAGCCATCGCTTAAACTAAGCCCTCGCGTTTATTTGGAGTCACCATGACGAAAACGGCCTTGATCACCGGCGTGACCGGCCAGGACGGCAGCTATCTGGCCGAGCTGCTGCTGTCCAAGGGCTATCAGGTCCATGGCGTGGTTAGGCGGGCCAGCCTGTTCAACACGGACCGCATCGATCACCTGCACGTGGGGGAGACGCCGGATCCCGCGTTCTTCCTGCATTACGGCGATCTGTCGGACGCGGGTGCCCTACGGAACCTGCTGGACGAGATCCAGCCGGACGAGGTCTACAACCTGGGGGCCCAGAGCCATGTGCGCGTGAGCTTCGACCAGCCCGAGTACACCGTGGACGTGGTGGGCGTGGGCGTCATCCGGCTGCTGGAGGCCATCCGCAGCTACATGAAGCACACGAAGAAGCAGATCCGCTTCTACCAAGCCGGCAGCTCGGAGATGTTCGGCAGCGCGAAGCCCCGGCAGCACGAGGGCACCCGCTTTGAGCCCCGCAGTCCCTACGCCTGCGCCAAGGTCTACGCCCACTACCAGGTGATCAACCACCGGGAGAGCTACGGGCTCTTCGCCTGCAACGGCATCCTCTTCAACCACGAGAGCCCGCGCCGCGGCGAGACATTCGTGACCCGCAAGATCACCCGGGCCGCCACGCGCATCAAGCTCGGACTGCAGGACAAGCTGTTCCTGGGCAACCTGGACGCCAAGCGGGACTGGGGCTTCGCGGGGGACTACGTGGAGGCCATGTGGCGCATGCTCCAGCAGGACCAGCCCGATGACTACGCGGTGGCCACCGGGGAAAGCATCACCATCCGCGACTTCCTGGGTCTGACCTTCGGGCGGCTGGACCTGGACTGGCAGAAGCACGTGGAGATCGATCCCCGCTACTTCCGGCCCGCCGAGGTGGACCACCTGGAAGGCGACGCCAGCAAGGGCCGCTGCATCCTGGGCTGGGAACCCAAGACCGACATTCGAGCCCTGGCGGCCATGATGGTGGACTCGGACCTCAAGCTGGCCCAGAAGGAACTGGTGCTCCGCGAGGCCGGTCATGCTGAGGCGCCCCGCGCCGGCTACCGTTGACACGCTTGCCACCTGTCTTTTGGACCTTTACTACAGACACCACTACCGAAGTACCTAATCGGTCCGTGCGTATGTTTGAACCGCACTGGAGATGGAAATGATTGAATATATTGGACTACATTTCCTAGAACGCCATGAATGGGAAAATCTTCAGCGGGGCTGTGTTGTGACCATCAACATGCAGCATTTGTATGAGGCCTACCTCAAACCGTCCATCCGGGAGGCAATCTTCCAGAATCCACTTGCCCGTTACACCATCGATGGCCGGGGGGCAGCTAAGCTCTTCGCGCGCCACTATGGGGTTCAATCCGTGCTGGAGCCTGGTAACGAAATGGTCCGAATCTTATTGCAGGCTTCTGGTCCGGAGGATCGTATCCTTATTATTGGTTCCACCGAGGCTGTTGTTGAGTCACTGCGGTACAAATTCCCAGCTTTGCTGTTAGATCACTGCGGTGACCGGATCCCGCTCGAAGAGACTCATGCAGCGGTACGTCGCGCCGAGGCCCTTCGATCTAGGTACTCGTTGAATTACAGGCGAGTGTTTATCGCGCTAGGAACTCCTAAGGGGGAGTGTCTAGGGCGCAGTCTCGCACCATTATTTGAGTGTCCTGTCTATTGCATTGGCGGATCATTCGAGATTATTACGGAATTCCTGCCTCGCGCCCATCCTGGACTGCAGAAGGCAGGTCTAGAAGGGGTGTGGCGCTTTATTACACAGCCTAGCCTTATGCGTCTGAAGCGAGTGCTCCTCAGTTATTTCTTTTTTACATTAATGTATTTCTCTCCCGCCGCATTCTTTCGGTCTCTAGGGAAGAGGCTCTGATGTTAATTTGAGTTGACTGGGATTCAGGAAATATAGACAGTAGTTTCAATCCGAAAATCACCATAATTCCAAGCAACTCATTGAAAATAAACCCAATACCTCAATAATCTTTGCCATCTATTGTCCCCTCCTGGTAGTCCAGGAAACTGGCGCGCGGTGGAAGCTGGGCGTTGACCGCCCGGAAGAATTCGGAAGACCAATCAATATTGCTTTTAAATATTGCATCTCGAACACCAAGAAGAGATGCAGTCATGCAATCGAGTCGCCGTGTTTTGAGTAAGCAGAGCAGTGGTATCCAGAGCATGGCAACAGGTAGCAGAGGGCGTCCGGTTTTATCCAAGTAGAGAATTGCACTCCGCGAATACATGTAATAGAAAAATGCGCTCGCAGCTCCGACGGTACCAGATTTTTCATGAAATATGCGACTTTCGTCACAATAAGCGATGCGCCAGCCGTCTCTGATAGCCCGCTCCTGCCACTCGGCTTCCTCGAAATAGAGAAAAAAACTCTCGTCCATCAATCCGTGGCGGACTATCGTGCTACGCGGAACAAGAAGACTTGCCCCAGTGAGATAAACCAACTTGTCTTGTTTCGGTTTTTTGGCGTCTGCGGATTGTGCTTTGCCTTTGAAGTTCCAGAAGAACGCAATGCTCTTGAACCCGATCACACCGCCAGAACACTGAAGTCCTTCGTCCTCGATATCGAAGATCTGAGACCCAACGAAGGCAAGCTGGCGATCACCGGTGAGCATCTTGAGCATCGGCGACAATGCGTCTTCCTTCACGAGGGCGTCGTTGTTGAGGATCCAGACAGCGTCATATTGGATGCGATTTGCGTCTGCCCAGCGAATGCCCTGATTGTTGCCGAACGCATAACCCCCATTGGCTCCTGAATTGATGACATACAGGGAACCATCGCTTCCCTGCCCGGGAGTATCGCGGAATACCGTCGGTGCCGCCTCCCTTAGGGCCATGGACAACTCTTCAAGCGAACTTTGCGAAGAGTCGTTGTTCACGACGATGATATTGTGCCCGTTGCGCAACACGTGCTCAACCAGAGAGAGAACGCAGGCCACTGTGCGAGTTACCGCCCTCCAATTCAGGACGACAATTAAGCAACGCATGCTACCGCTCTCGACCGGCTGCCCATCACGATTCCAGCGAATAAGAAAAAAGACGTCATTAACATTGTGCCTACCATGTTATTAAATATACCCGCTATAGGGATCAGTGCCGAAATTAATATGGCAATTCTTCCACTGGTGGTTGGTATTCGGATAACTTTATTGCGAAGGGCCCTGAAGATGAATCCGTAAGTCACAAATGCAAGAGCACCCGCATAGCAAATGATTTCCCAGAAGAAACTATCAATGGCAAAGATGTCGGACTCACCTGGAGACAATGAATTCTGCGTGAAACCGAGCCCATATAGCACCGATGCGGGATTGGAGAATATGCGACCGACGATCATTGTCCACGACGAAAGACGCGTCAACAGGCTCGAAGTTTCTTCACTGGGCTGAAGCGCACCCACGTTGGCCTGATATGCGAGATACGCCATGACAGCAAGGCTCAGCACCGGCGCGATGAGATACATGATGCCTGCGACCCCAGAGACTATTCGATTTGAAAAGCGGGACAAAAGAAGCCAACATACAACGATGACGTAAGCATTTCGGGTAAGGGTCAATGCTACGGCCAAATAAAGGATTAGCCTGGTGACGCGCGGCAACCGTAATTGTCGTTGGTCCCTGATGATGAACAAGAGGAGCACTGCGAAAGTTAGATCGAGCCCAGAGAAATAGGCACCCGACAACCGCGGAACACTTACACCACCAAAATTGGCGGGGGCCGTGGTACCATAGTGTGCATAGACATCAGCATAGGCTGGGCCTAATCTGAGCAGGTCGATGGCATTGATGGCGACTCCAGCCAGAATGCTGGCGGTTGAGATCAGTAGCCACATATTCACTTGTCGGCTTGCGTTGAGGTGGCTCGTTCGCATACCGTGCTTGGCCGACAGAACACCGATCATTAGGGTGGCCACCGGCGACAAAAAGTAGATCCATGTTGCTCCCATCAGCGCGTCTCGCGTATTGGAGGTTGCCCCTGTCGCCAGGTACGCGATATAGGGAACCAGGAGAAGCCCAATTGCGATCACGGCCATACGATTCATGCGAAGTGACGGCGATGTTATCAGCACAAGGGCGAGAGCCAACGCAGTGACAGCGAACATCTGTGCACTAATTGGAACCAGCAACCCCGTGAGCCTGAAGGCCGCCAGTCGAGCAAACGGAAGAATATAAAAGGCCCAACTCAGGAAACGCACAGCCGGCAACAGCAGAGCGTCATCCATCGCACCTGTCAGGGGGGAGGGCGTCCGAGAAAGGTTTAGAGGCATGTGAGGAATCTCGAAGCCGCGTCTTTCCAAGACAGGGAGGCAACAGACCGCAAGCCCTCGGCGGTCTTAGTTCGGTGCCGATGCTCATCGTCACGTAGGGCTTCTTCGAGCGCTAGAGCAATGTTTTCGGGCAAGCACTCCTCGAAGATATAGGCATTCTCGTTGTTGGCCGGAAAATATGGAGATCCGACCAATATGGTGCCCGATGCGAGCGCCTCGGCCGCCGGATAGTGAAAACCGCCGTACTGGATCTTGCCTGCCGCGATGAAGACATCACATGATCGATAGAAACAGGCAAGCTTGTCATCGCCATGAGGCTGATGGTGGCGGATCCAGTCGTGGCATTTGAATTCGTCCGCCAAATGGAACGCCACATGTAACTCGATGTCGTGTCCTTTTCCCCGGAGGATTTGAACCGCGGCCACAATATCGCCGGTCCCCTTCCATGCTTGTGCGCGGCCAATGCATCCGACAATCCACGGCTTTCCCGGTGTCTGTGCTTGGCTTGCCCCCTCGATCTCCTTTGGATGAAATATTGTGAGGTTCAAGCCGGGGGGGACAACCCAATCCGCAACAATTTCCCGATAGTTCCTATAGATTGGGGCATTGACGATGCGCCTGAGATGAAGCCTATAACTCGCCGCACTTATATGCCGAGCTGCAGCACGCAGCAGACTGTTGGAGAATTCGTAGAAATCAGGCTCATAGGCCTGGATGTAATAGCAACCCGCTGCTCTTCGCCACAACGCAATCAAGCGGGTTGGAAAAGCCGTAAGATCGCGATTGGCAAGAATCACGTCCCCGCTACGTGCATGCCGGAGCAAGGCAACGAAGAGACTCAGCAGGCCGAAGAAATCTCGGGTGATCTTATTGCACAAGAAACCTGGCAACCAGGAATATAGCGTGGAAACATACACGATCTTCGCCGAAGTCGGATAGTACAAATCGTGGTAGTCCTCGGGGCAAAGAAACAGGACGTCGTGTTTCATTGACGTCCATTCGGTGGCGAAATTGGACAAGACTCGGTGGCCACCAGCCTTTCCGAACCCGAGCACAGGAATGATGATTCGCATGTTACGTGGGTAAAGACCCTTCCATTCTTTGTGTGATTTTATGATTTAAAACATCCATCTTGAACTAGTGGGGAGGAAAAATATATGGCTACAACATGGCAGCTGGCCGGTTCATTATAGTGGGTGAGCCCTGTGACATAAATGGTAGGGCACTTGGGAAGGTGCAGGCCATGCCTCATGGTTCTCTCCCCTTCACCGCATGGAACACAGATCGCCACGACGGGAAGAAGAGCGGCACCAGAAATGCCGCGATCATCCCGGTCTCGATACCAAAGTGGAGCATGGTGAGGCGAAGGGCATTCCAAGATAGGAGGGAACTCGTCAAGACGAGGGCGACTCCGGCAAGCAACCAAGCCAATTCGAAGCGATGCCACTGGAAACCGTGCTGCCTTCGGACATAGAGGGACATCAGCAGAGCATAGAAGATGTAGAGAGCCATGAAGAGGGCTCCCAGTCCTTCCACACTGCCGCCATGGGCCACCCATGCCCAGATACACGCGAGCATACCAAGGGAAAGCAGCACTTCTGTCCAAAAGAACCACCTCATTTCCCTAAAGGCCAACATGGGAAAGGCCAGTACCCAGGAGATGCCCTTGAAGTAGTCGCCAATGAGCATCCAGCGCATGACTTTCAGTGAAGGTAGCAATTCGTGGCTGAACATGAGGTGGATGAGAAGAGGCTTGAATAGGATGACCAGGGAGACCAGAACGGGCATCGCCACTAGGCTGAGGCGGAGGTAACTCCGCATCAGGGCCCTTCGGGCCTCCGGGTCAGTCAACCGGCTAAGGCTGGGCATATAGAATGTGCTATAGGATCCGAGCAGCAGCGTGACATAGGACATGCTGAGCGCCCAGGCTACCCAGAATTGGCCAGACTGTTCGAGCCCTAGTCGGCGAGCCACAATCCATGACTGGAAATATTGAGTGCCACTAGTGAACAGCCCTGTGGCCAGAAGCACGGCAGACATCCGGATGAAATAGTCGGCATCGCTTCGATGGAATCGGCCTCTCAACAGGAGGGAGAACTCATCCTTCTGCCAGACACACCAGATGGCGGCGAGGGTGATGGCTACTCCCGGCAGGGTGAGCATGAGGGCGAATCCTGCGGCATACCCACCTCGGATCAACCAGATCATCGGAAAGATGAGCCCAATAACCACCAGTGGACCCATCGCCTGAGACTTCACCAGATCGTTGATCCGCCTAAGGCCATTTAGGAGGCCGATAAAATAAGCCTGGGATGAGGCCGCCAGCAAAGCCAATGCGAGCCATCGGAGCAGCGCCACAGCTTGGGGATGGGGAATCAGCAAGGGGCCGAGCCAGGGGGCCCCTAGTAGAAGGAGAGAGGCAAGTCCCAGACTGAGGCTGGCCTGGATTCTGAATACTGTCCCTGCAAACCGCCCCTGGGCCTCAACATCCCGGGAAGCGATGCCCTGAACCAGCGCCATCTGCCCGTTGAGGGTGGCGAAGACCACGAGGTACTGCAACAGATGCCTAAGCAGGCCGAACAGGCCCACCCCGGCAGCTCCCAGCTGGAGGGAAATAATTTTCCCTGCCACCACCCAGCCAAGAAGGCTGGCGAGAGTGGCTGCTCCGACCTTGAGAGTGGAGCGGAGAATCTCACGCACGAAGGCTCCCGTGCTGGGGGGGGAAGGCGGAGATCATTCGAACATCAGAGCGGCCGCCTTGAGGGCCTCAGCCACGCGCGAAACGTCGCGGGCGTTCAGGTGGGGGCCCATGGGCAGGCTGAGATGAGTCCTGGCGGCGCGTTCAGTGATGGGATACCTGGCCCATGTCTGGTCGGAGGCATAGGCATCGCTGAGGTGTGGGGGGATGGGGTAGTGGATCATAGTCTCGATCCCTTGCTCCCGAAGGCAGGCTTGGACCTCGTCACGGCGCTCCACATCCACGACGAATAGGTGCCACGCCGGGGCAGTGCCGTCCAGCACCTGAGGCACCCCGATTCCCGGATGGCCGCCGAGGGCGGAGAGATACTGGTCGGCGAGCTTTCGCCTGCGCGCATTCCAGTCGTTCAAGCGGGCCAGTTTCACGCGGAGTACGGCTGCCTGAATCTCATCGAGCCGGGAGTTGTGGCCTTTGACCTCGTTATGGTACTTCACCCGGCTTCCGTAGTTACGCAAAACACGAATGCGGTCTGCCAACTCCGGGTCATCGGTGGTGATGGCACCCCCATCGCCAAAACATCCGAGATTCTTGCCTGGGTAGAAGCTCCAGGAGACGAGATCTCCATGCGCTCCGATCCGCCTGCCCTTGTAGTATGCGCCGTGGGATTGGGCGGCATCCTCCAGAACCCGGAGGCCATGCTTCCGGGCAATTTCCAGAATTGGATCCATGTCGGCCGGCTGACCATAAAGGTGTACGGGCAAAATTACCTTCGTACGAGGTGTAATCGCCGCTTCGATCTGCGCTACGTTGATGTTCCATACGCCTGGGACGGGTTCCACTGGAATGGGGGTGGCCCCGACATAGGAAACAGCCAACCATGTGGCGATATATGTATTGGCGGGGACTATTACTTCATCACCAGGCCCCACCCTGAGGGCCCGCAGGGCCAACCCCAACCCCTCCAATCCATTGGCAAGGCCAACACAATGGCTGGATTCGGTATACGAGGCGTATTCGGCCTCAAAGGTCTCTAGTTCCTTCCCGAGAAGATACCAGCCACTTTCAAGTACACGAGAAACCGCCGCATCCAACTCAGATTTTAATTCTCGATACGTTGCACCTACGTCCAGAAACGGAATCTTCTCATCCACGGTCAGCAACCTCCTGCAGGAATAGTTCGTAATCACGAATATAACTCTCGGGACGGTAGATATCACTGGTTAGCACGAGATAGACCGTTCCTGGGTCAAAATCTCCCTCGGAGGCCCAGATCATGGGGGGGACATGAAGCCCCACCCATGGACGATTGAGATGTACCGTCCGCTTTTCACGGCCATCATCCAAATAGATATTCAGCCCTCCAGAAAGGCAGATAATAAACTGGTGCAGATCAAAATGAGCATGTGCACCTCGATCCTCACCGCTGGGAATATCATAAATATAAAAGACCCTCTTGATTTCAAAAGGGACATGATTTTCACCCTCTAAAAAAGTTAAGTTCCCTCTATGATCCTTGATTTTGGGCAACTCAATCAAACTACAAGCATCAACTCTCATTTTTATCTCCATAATCTTTAATCCAGGAATTGACCAAATCTTCTGGGTAACCCCGGTAGAAATGGCGCATCCAGGGATAGGCGCTCTCGCCTGACCCGTCCTTGAGAAGGATCTCTCGGGTCATCCCTCGTTTCTTGGCCGGAACCCCAGCCACTACCGTATCGGGTTCGACATCGCGGGTCACCAAGCTGCTAGCAGCCACCAAGGCCCTGGTTCCGATGGTGATTCCTGGGAGAACCGTACAATCTGCCGCTAAAACCGCATAATCCTCAATATGAACCCCAAGATTTCCAGGATCGCTGGGTGGGTGGGGATCATTGGTAAGCGTCACTCGGGGAAGCAGCCAAACTGCCCTGCCGATATGAGAATGTTTTGGGATGAACACCGAGGATTGGGTTCGGGTGTAATCCCCGATCTCAAGATCCCCTTGGAGTTCTGTGTAACTGCCGATCTGACATTGCCGGCCCACCAGGCTTTTCTCTCGAATGACCACATGATGACCCGTCGAAAGTCGTTCCTGGATAGTGGTGCCGGCATACAGAACCGAATGGGACCTGATCAAGGCACCGGGCCCAACCCGAAGGGGCATCTCCTCAGCAAGAGGCGTCGGATAACCAATGATGCAATGGCTATCGATGGTGCAGCCATCTTCCAGCACTACATTCGCATGAACGACCGTAAAATCCCCGACCGTCACATTTTTCCCGATCCTGGCATCAGGATCGATTCTTGCGAATGGACTGATCACTCCATCCTCCTACCGATATACCAGTCTACGGTCTTACGAAGCCCTTCAGAAAACGCCACTTCCGGCCTCCATCCCAATTCCTCTTGGATCTTCCCAGCATCAATGGCGTACCGCCGGTCATGCCCGGCTCGGTCCTGGACGAAGGTCTTGAGCTTGCGGCTGGTGCCCTGGGGGCGGCCCAGGTGCTGGTCCACCAGATCGCAGAGCAGGTCGATCAGGGCGAGGTTGGTCTGCTCGTTGTCACCGCCCACGCAGTAGGTTTCGCCGGCCATGCCCTTCAGCATGACGGTCTCCAGGGCGGCGCAGTGGTCCTCGACGTAGAGCCAGTCCCGGATGTTCAGGCCATCGCCGTAGATGGGGATGGGCTCGCCCTTGGCCATGCGGGTGATGGCCAGGGGGATGAGCTTCTCGGGATGCTGGCGGGGGCCGTAGTTGTTGGAGCAGTTGGTCGTCACCACGTTCAGGCCGTAGGTGTGGTGGTAGGCCCGCACCAGGTGGTCGCTGCCGGCCTTGCTGGCGCTGTAGGGG
>Ga0255338_1005360_pt1 | contig 11924 bp, 6 predicted proteins | sample MeOH1_35cm_T4_19_FD_203715 | JGI IMG/M metagenome (GOLD analysis project Ga0255338, IMG submission 203715) | Sandy soil microbial communities from University of British Columbia, Vancouver, Canada - MeOH1_35cm_T4_195 | ecosystem: Engineered > Artificial ecosystem > Sand microcosm > Unclassified ... | reverse complement strand
ACGGTCGCGTCGACGTTACCCTTTTCGAGTGCCTCAAGAGTGCCTGGCTCCGCGTCGAAGGCGACGACTTTGTACTTGTCGCGCAGACCCTTCTGGCTGAGGAGGGCGTTGACGATCGCCGGGCCATTGTAGCTGTAGAGGCCGAGGAAGCCCTGCGCCTGATCCCCGTACTTGGTGATGGCGTCTTCCACGTTACGGCGGGCACGAGCCGGGTCCTTGTTGTCATCGATCGTGTCGATCAACTCGATGTTGTGGCCCTTGATCCCTTCCACGAAACCATCGCGTCGCTCGCGGGCGTTCGCGGCGCTGATGTTCCCGACGAAAGCCACGAACTTGCCGCCGTTGGGGAGCAGCTTCACCGCCGCTTCACCGGCAGCCTTACCCGCGTTGAAGTTGTTGGTGCCGATGTAGACCAGCCGGCGCGACTTGGGCGAGTCCGAGTCGAAGGTGATCATCGGGACGTTCTTTTCCAGCACGGTCTCCACAATGGGGACCGAAGCGTCCGGATCGATGCAGGAAACGGCGATTCCGTCGGCGCCCTTGGCGAGCGCGGATTCTACCATCTGCTTCTGCGCGCCCACTTCCGAGTTTGCCGGGCCGGACCAGTCCGCCTTGCAGCCGAGCTCGGCCGCCGCCTTCCTCATGCCGGCAGCCATCGGATCCCAGAAGGGCGAGATGCCGTTCGTAACGATCTGGATCGTGATCTCGCCATCCGGCTTGCGCGGAGCGGTGAAGAGGCTGGTGGCGGGACCACTGGCCGAGTCAGTCGATGCGTTTGAGCCTGCGGGAGCGTTGGCGCCAGAGGTTCCCGAGGGGGCACTGTTGGTCGAAGTACCCTCGGTACTGCAGGAGGTCAACAGTAGGGCGAGCGGCAGCACCGATGCTGCCATCAGGACGGGCCGGCGACAGAGCCGGCCGGAGCGAGTTTGCATACCTGGGATCCTCCAGAAGAAAGGGGTATCATCCGGCGCCGGACGGCCGCACGCGCCGAGAGCAAATGGTTATTCCACGTGGGAGTCGGGAGTCCTCCCGTCAGAACTTACGCGGACTCCGTGACCGTAAAAGAGTTTTAACCCGGATCAGGGCAGACAAGGGTTGCCCCAACTGTCGCGAGCTCCCGATCAACCCGAGTATTCTCTTGCAGCGGCATTATTTTGGTCCGGTTTCTCTTCGGGCCGACAGGGAGTGGTGGATGCGTCAGGTGACACGAATTGTCTTGGGAATCGGCGTGGCGGGACTGGCAGTCCTTTCCGGCGCCTCGGCGCACCGCGGCGGCAGCACTTACCTGTACGTCCATGACGGCGGCGCACCCACCCGGGTGTGGGGCTACCGCTTTAACAGCAACGGCACCCTGGATCCGCTGGCCGCCAACCCCACCAGTACCCAGAACGGCGCGTTCCCGGCCTCCGCAATCTGCGACAGCGCGGCCTACTCCGAAAAGCGAAAACTGCTCTTCACCGGCGGCACCAGCGGCGTCTCCGTCTTCCGGGTCGGTGAAGATGGAGCGCTCACCCTGGTGACCGGCTCACCCTTCCTTCCCCAGGTGGAGCTGCGCAGCGTGGGCGTGGCCGACATTGGCAAGAACACGTACGTCTACGCCAGCGATCCCGCCAGCGGTGCGATCCACATCTATGGCGTCCGGTCCGATGACACGCTCCTCCACTTCGATGACGTGATCGTGGCCGTACTTTCCGGCCCCACCGGAATCCGCATTGTCAAAAACATCATCTACTTCGGAGACCAGGCCGGCACGGTACGTGGCTGCACGATCCGTAAGGACGGCACGCTCAAGGCTATCCCGGGCTACACCCAGGACGTCAGCTCGTCCGTCAATACCGTGTCGGTCGATGCCAAGGGCAAGCTCCTCTACGTGCCGAACCCGGCCGCTCCTCAGGTGATCGGCTTTCAATTAACGGGCAAGAAGGCCAAGCCGCTTTCCGGATCACCGTACGCTTCAACGGTGACCACCTCCGAGGGGTTATCCGGCCTCGCCTCCGGCGCGGGAAATTTCCTGTACACCTTCGCACCGGCGACGGGCGGTACGGGAGACGTACAGGCTTTTGCGCGGGCCAAGAACGGCGTGCTCACCGCGAAGACCCCCGTCCTCGACTCCGGCCTTCCCAACCTGCGCGGTGGGGTGCTGGACCCCACGGGTCAATTCCTGGTGCTGGTGGACGATGTGACCGATCAGCTCAAGTCGTTCGCCATCAATTCCACCACCGGTAGCCTGACGCTGGTAGACACGGAGACCGCCGCGTTCAGCGACAATCAGGTCGACGGCCTGGTGTTCGCCAAGCCGTAAGGGCATTCAAGCAACTGCTTTCCCCTTAACCAAGGACTTCCGCCCTTGAACCGCAAACCTGAACACTGAATAACACTTGCGTAAGCAAGGTTCAGTACCAAGGGGGAAAGCGGTGCGTCCGTGGCTTCGGGGTCTGATCGGCTCGTTGCTGCTCCTGACGGTCGTGCACGCCTCCGGAGTGGGTGACGGCCTCGATCGCTGGGTCACCGATCAGCACTGGCGGTGGCGGGCAGCGGTCCGGCCGGCGCTTTTCCCATCGCGGGTGCTGGTCGTCGCCATCGACGACCGCACCCTGCAGAGCTACGGCCGCCTCCGTTACTGGTCCCGCGAGCGGTATGCGCGACTGCTGGATAAGCTGAAACAAGCGGATGCGGTTGGCTTCGACATCCTCTTTGTGGAGCCCGACCGCGATCCACGGGGCGATGCCGCATTCGCCAACGCCGTAAAGGCGCACGGACGAGTCGTGATCCCGTTCCACCGGTGGACGGAGACACGCTCGTATTCCGCCGCGACGGAGCGAGAGCTGAAGCGCCTGATGGAGCGCTTTCCGCTGGTCGATCGGCCCGCAGTTTCCGCGTTACCCACGACCTTTTCACAGGTCCTTCAGCCTCCGCTACCGGGACTGCTGGACGCTGCCGCCGCACTCGGCTCCGTTGATGTCACCCCGGATGCCGATGGAGTCTACCGCGCTCCCGACCTGCTGTGGCGCACCCCCGACGGGCGAATGCTGCCCCACTTCACCCTGGCCCTCACCTGCGTTGCGGAGAAGACGCCCCTTGCGGAAGCCGTAGCGCCCGTACCCCATGCGCTCAAGATCGCCGGCCAGGAGGTCGCACTGGATAGCGGCTACTTGCTCTTGCATCCGATGGCTCGCCGGAACGGGAGTTTTGCGAAGGCGGCCGGCACTCCCGTACCCACTGCGAGTTTCGTGGACGTGCTGGAGCGGATGAAACCGGAGGACTTTGCCGGAAAGATCGTCCTGGTGGGGGAGACGGCCACTGGCACCACCGATATCCGCGCGACGGCGTTGGACCGGGGGCTGCGAGGGGTCGAGTTCAACGCCGAGATCCTGGCCAACCTCCTGACAAATGCATCGGCTACGTCGGCGCCGGCCCCGGTGATGTGGTCCCTGATTGCGCTGGCCATGCTCACGCCACTGGGGCTTTACTCGATGCTCCCGCCCAACCGGGCCGTGATTGGAACGGCCGTCGTGGGCCTGGGCTCGGTCGCCGTCCTCGAGTCCCTGTTCTGGACCGCGCGGATGGTGCCAACCTGGTCACCCGTCTTCTTCGGGCTTCTCGGCTCCACGCTTGCGATGGCGCTGCCGCTCCTGGCGCAGGAAGAGGGGCGCCGGCGGCAACTGCGGGAGACCTTCTCCCTCTACGTTGCACCGGAAGTGGTGGATGAGATCGTCCGCGATCCCGGCATGCAGATCCAGCAGGCGGAGCGGCGCACCCTCAGCGTGCTGTTCTCCGACATCCGCGATTTCACTACCTTCTCCGAACAGAACCCGCCGGAGCAAGTCGCCCGGCAGATGACCGAGTACCAGTCGGAGATGTGCGAAGCGGTCTTTGAAGCACACGGGGTGCTGGACAAGTTTATCGGCGATGCCGTAATGGCCCTCTTCGGCCCCTATTCGGAAGAGAATGCCAATCTCTCTGCCAAGGCCGTGGTCTGCGCCCTGGGCATGGTCCAGCGTTTGGAAGCGCTCAACAAGCGCTGGGACCGGTATGACTGGCCCCGGTTCCGCATCGGCATCGGCATCCATACGGGTGAGGCCGTGGTGGGGAATTTCCTGGCCGGAAAGCGTTCGCAGTTCACGGCCCTGGGAGACACGGTCAACCTCGCCGCACGGCTGCAGACGGCCACCAAGGAGCTGCACGCCACCCTGATCATCAGTGAATCCGTCAAGGAAGAGGCTGAGCCTTTGTTACAGCGCTACGTGACCTTTCTCGATCGCGGCCTACTGATGGTCAAAGGACGGGAGCAACCGGTACGAGTGTATGAGGTGCGCCCGCGCGACGACGCGCCGGCGGGGGATACGCCATGAAGATCTCGGACCCCAAATCCGGCAAGCAGCAAGCCGGCGGCAACGCGCTGCTGGACGCACTCAAAGAAGTCGAGCAAGACCGTCAGAAGAAGCTCCGCGACCAGCGCCGGGCGAAGAAGCTGGGCAAGTGGTTCGGTTGGATGCGCCGGCTGCCGGGGGGTGTGCGGGTAGCCCTGATCTCCCTAGTCAGCCTCTTCGTCATTCTCGTGGGAGACGGGGTACGGCGAGAGGGGCAGGAATTGACGGCCCGTCTCGTGAGCGTCAAGGGTCAGGTCTCACTGCAGAAGGCGGGGGCGGGTGCTCTTGCCACAGCGGCGGTGAACACCACCCTGGGTGAAAGGGACCTGCTGCTCACCGGCCGGGACGGCGAGGCGACCTTGGCATTCCCGGACGGCAGCGCCATCCTGGTAGAGCCCAACTCCCGGTTCGAAGTGCGGCTGCTCGGCTTCTCTCGGGGCGAAGTGCGCGACCGCTCCTTCATCGTCCACGTCGGTTCGGCGGTAGCACACTTCTCTAAACGGTTTGGCAAAGGCTCACGCGGCGCGGTCAGCAGCCCCACCGCCGTAGCGGCGGTGCGGGGCACCGGTTTCCGGGTCTTCTACGATCCGGATCCAAGCCGGAAGCAGACGTACCTGGCGGTGATCGAAGGAACGGTGCAGTTCCGCACGGGCGCCGGTGCCGCTCCGGTCACAGCCAACCAGCTCAGCGTAGCCACCGGCCCTCAAATCCAGGCTACACAGGGCCTCCAGCCAGACGCACAGCAGCGCATCGCGGCTCAACTCCAGGCGCTTCGGCAGTATGAACGCACGCCCGGCTTTCTAGAAGCGCTGGAAAAGCGTATCAATTCGGCGCTCAATCCGGTTCTCCAGTTGCTGGGCATCGCTCCCGGCGGCTGGAGCTACCAGGCGATCGACTTTGCCCGGCTGGCTGCGTGCCGTGAGGCCATGCGGCGACTCGGAACGCACCTGGAAGGAACGGCCGGCGGAGACATACCGGATGCGCTCAACCTCGTGACGCTGGAGGAGCTGCAGCTCGCCCCGCAGGAGCAGCGGAACCTGCTGGACGCTTTCTCCGGCGGGATCCTGGAGAGCTACCAGAAATCCGGGAGAAATCAATACGTGATCCGAGCGCGGGCCCGCGACCAGAAGCACACCCTCTTTGAACTGGTACCGGGGAGTGTCCGCGAAGTTAAGGAGTAGCCGAAGCGCCGCCCGACGGCCCATTGGAAGGACGGAACCGTTCCGCTGCCGAAGGTGGACCTGTCGTTTCTACGCGCGGGTCCTCTATGCTCCGTCACTACACCAAGCGTTATTCGGTCGTCCTCGCTCTCGCCGGCAGTCTGGTGGCAGACTGGGCCGCACCGGCCCAGTCTCCGCCTTCGGCAGGATTGGAGCCGATCGCTTACAACCACCCCGGCCTCGTCACGGATCTCGGGGTGGGGCTCTGGGCGTGGCCGCTGCCGGTCGACTTCGATGGGGACGGGGACCTCGACCTGGTGGTGAGCTGCCCGGACAAGCCCCACAACGGCGCCTACTTCTTCGAGAACTCAACAGGACGGGTCAAGTTCCCGGTGTTCAAGCCGGGTCGGCGGATCAGCAAAGGCCTCACCAACGTCTCTCCTTCGTATCCGGATGGAAAGCTGCACGTCCTCAGCCCGGGAATGGAGCACCCGGACTTCGTCCACACAGGGCTGGAGCGAGGCGTCAAGCTTCCCCTTCCCGCTAACCTACATCCGAATAAGGTCCGAGCCAACCAGTGGAAGTACGTGGATTACGACGGAGACGGCAAGCTGGATCTGGTAGTGGGAGTGGAGGACTGGACCGAATACGGCTGGGACGACGCCTATGACCGGAACGGCAACTGGACCCGCGGCCCCCTGCACGGATTGCTCTACTTCGTGCGTAACACGGGCACGACCGCAGCCCCCACCTACGCGGAGCCGCAGAAGATCCAGGCAGGCGGGCAACCGGTAGACGTGTTTGGCATGCCTTCCCCTAACTTCGCCGACTGGGACGGCGACGGTGACCTGGACCTACTCTGCGGCGAGTTTCTGGACGGCTTTACCTACTTCCGCAACCTGGGCACCCGCACCCGGCCGGAGTACGCTCCCGGCGTGCGCCTGCAGTCCGGCAGCAAACCACTGGCGATGGACCTGGAGATGATCGTTCCCGTGGCCATCGATTGGGATGGTGATCAGGACCTCGACCTGGTGGTGGGGGATGAGGATGGCCGCGTCGCCCTGGTGGAGAACACCGGGGAGCTGAAGGGCCATCTGCCGCAGTTCCTACTCCCCCGTTACTTCCAGCAGGAGGCCGCCGACGTGAAGTGCGGCGCTCTCGCCAGCCCGGTCGCGACTGACTGGGACGGCGATGGCGACCACGACATCGTGAGCGGGAACACCGCCGGCTACATTCAATTCTATGAGAACCTGAGCGGCTCCGGGGTAGAGCAGCCCCGCTGGTCGGCGCTGCGGCGGCTTGTGGCCGGCGGCAAAGTTCTGCGAGTCCAGGCTGGACCGAATGGCTCGATCCAGGGTCCCTGTGAGGCCAAGTGGGGTTACACCACGCTTTCCGTGGCAGACTGGGATCTCGACGGGCTGTCCGATCTGGTCGTCAACTCCATCTGGGGCAAGGTCCAGTGGTACCGCAACACCGGCACGCGCAAGGCGCCGACGCTCGCCGCGGCGCAGCCGGTCGAGGTGATGTGGCCCGCCGCGCCGCCGAAGCCCGCGTGGACGTGGTGGGAGCCTCAGGGTAAAGAGCTTGCCACCCAGTGGCGCACGACGCCAGTAGTAACAGACCTCAATGCGGACGGCTTACCCGACCTGGTGATGCTGGACCACGAGGGCTACCTCGCCTTCTTCCCCCGTCGCCGGCAGGGCTCCAAGCTGGAGCTACTTCCGGGGCAGCGCGTGCTGATGGACGAGAAAGGCAATCCGCTCCGGTTGAACGAAGGGCGAGCCGGAAAGAGCGGCCGCCGCAAGCTCACTATCGGCGACTGGGATGGCGATGGGCGCCTGGACGTGCTCGTCAACTCCGAGAACGCGCGCCTGCTGCGGCAGGTCGACCACCGCGACGGCCGCTGGATCTTCCGTGACGAGGGCAACCTGGACACGCGCCCCCTGGCCGCCCACGACACCAGCCCCACCCTCGTGGACTGGAACGGCGACCGGGTTCCTGACCTACTCCTGGGCGCGGAGGACGGCTACTTCTATTACAAGCGGAATCCTCGCCTTCCGAAGTAGCCATCCACTCACACCTGGATTGTCCTGGGGCCGATTCTCGTAGCAGCGTCGTCTCGACGCTTGCTCTCCGTTAAGCCAGCGGCTCGCGGAGGCGACGGAACGTCGCCTTGCCGCCGAGATGGCGGCACCACGTCCCGCTTATCGCTTCGCCACCGATTTCCCACTCGGAAGTGCGAAGGCCACAAAGGCGTCGCCGGTCACCTTGCCGTAGAACTTGCCGCCACCGGCTGCGATCACCACGTACTGCCGCCCGTCGACCGTGTAGGTACAGGGAGCCGCAAACCCCGGAGCGGGGAGCGCGTGCTGCCAGAGCACCTCGCCGGTGGAAACGTCGAAGGCGCGGAAGCGGGAGTCCTTGGTGGCTGCGATAAAGAGGAGGTCGCCCGCGGTGAGCATGGAGCCACCCAGGTTCGGCGTACCGGTAGGGGGAATTCCCTTCGCCGTAAGCTCCGGGAACTCACCCAACACCTTGGACCAGCGGTACTGGCCGGTATCCAGGTCTACCGCCAGTAGCTTCCCCCAGGGCGGCTTTACACCCGGGTAACCGTTCTGGTCTCGGAACCACTGGTATGAGAAGCCGCCGCTGCCATCCTTGTTCATCTCGATGATGGACGGCTCTTCGTTCACGTTGAAGAAGAGCGTGTGCGTGCGGGGATCGAACGACCCACCGCTCCACGGCGAGCCCCCAAAGTATCCGGGCGACGTGACCGTGCCTTCCACCGTCGGCGGCTCATACTTGCGGCGCCACCGCAGCTTGCGGAAGGTCTCCCGCATATACGCCTTCGTCTCCGGCGTGATGTCGGAGAGGTCAGCCTCCGTCACCTGCTGGAGCGCATACGGCGCGGGCAGCTCCGGCTCCGGCTGGGTAGGGGAGGCCTGCTCCCCATCGATCTCAGACGCAGGTGCCGGGACCTCGCGGACCGGGAAGAGCGGCTTACCGGTCTTTCGATCCAGCACGAACAGCACACCCCGCTTCGTGAGCTGCGCGACCGCATCGACATTCTTGCCGTTCCGTCGCACCGTGCAGAGAAGCGGTTGGCTGGCGTTGTCCCAGTCCCAGAGGTCATGGTGCACTGTCTGGAAATGCCACAGATGCTTGCCCGTTTGTGCGTCCAGCGCCAGCACGCAGTTGCCGTAGAGATTGTCGCCGCGGCGCTTGCCGCCGTAGAAGTCGCCGGTGGGGGATCCGGTGGCTGCAAAGAGGATGCCGCGTTTCGGGTCCAGCGTGAAGCCGTTCCAGGGGTTGGCGCCTCCGCTCGTCTCCCGGCCGCCGTTTAGCCACGTCTCACTGCCCGGCTCACCCTTCTCCGGAATGACTTTGAAGCGCCAGGCCAGCCTGCCGGTGGGGATGTGGAAGGCGAATATGTCTCCCGGCACCGAGCCATACCCCTCACCGGTGGCAGGCCCGAGGAAGACCAGGTCCTTGTAAACGGTCGGCGCGGCAGAGAAGCCCAGGTAGCCGGCTTTCCACTGCTCGCCCGCCACGTCACGCACCTCGATGCCGCGCGTGCCGTACAGTGGATCCAACCGACCGGTGTGTGCGTCCACACTCACCAGGCGGCCGTCCGGCGTGCCCAGCAGAATCCGGCGCTGCCCGTCCCGTTTGCCGTCCGACCAATAGGCCACACCGCGGTTCGCCATGCGGTGGCCACTGCGCTTCGGATCCACACCGGTGCGAAAACGCCACTTCTCCCGGCCCGTAGCAGGGTCGAGGGCGGCGATCTCCGCTTGCACCGTGCTGACGTACATCGTACCGTCCACCACGATCGGCGTGCACTGAAGGGGACGCTCCCCATCCGAGTCGCCCGTGTGAAAGGTCCAGGCAACCTGCAGATCCTTCACGTTTCCCCGGTGGATCTGTGCAAGGGTGGAAAAACGCGCAGCGCCGGGATCGTTCCCGAAAACGGGCCAATCCTGGGAGCGCGGCGCTCCCATCGCCAGAGAGCAGGCCACTCCGCCCACCAGAGAACACGTCAACCCCAGTGTCAACAATCGTCGCATCGGCAGCACCTCAACCAGGAAGTGCGCCGATAGCATCACGGTCACCTTCACGTCGCCGCGAGAGTCTCGTGCATTTCTGGACAGGATTGACCGGATGAGCCGGATCGATTGACCTGTGCAGTTCTCGAAGCTATACACCACCACTCGCGGCGTGTAACTGAAACGAGCACCCGGTTTTGGTGTCCGAGTAGGCGGTGCATCGGTTGCCCTTCGCCATTCATCAGGTGAAGGGTGCACGGAGGAGTGAGAATGGACCCGTTGCGGTGCTGCGGACCCACCCGTCGCCGGGAGATTCTGAAGCTCGGAGCCCTGGGGCTGGGAGCGCTGAACTTCGGGGATTTCGCCCTCGCCGCGCCACCTCCGCGCCGGCCGGGCACCGCGACCCGCTCCCTCATCCTCTTCTGGATGTGGGGTGGACCCAGCCAGTTGGAGACGTGGGACCCCAAGCCGGACGCTCCCTCCGAGATCCGCGGTCCGTTCGGCTCCATCGAGACCCGCATCCCCGGTGCCCGCTTCTCGGAGATTCTGCCCCGGCTCGCCAAAAGTGCCGACCGGCTGGCGGTGGTGCGCTCCCTGCATCACACGATGACGGCGCACAACGACGGCAGCATCGAAGTACTGACCGGCAAGACCCCGGAAGCCCCGGACCCCACCTCGGCCGCACTCTCGAAGCATCCGGATCTCGGGATGGTGGTCAGCCGCGTCCGAGGTCTTCGAACCGACGGGATCCCCCAGTACGTGGGAGTGCCGAGCACGTCGTTCATCACGCGACCCAATTACCTCGGGAACGCGAACAAAGGGTTCAACTCCGGCGACCCCACCCGCGACGATCCGACGCCGCAAGAGCTGCTCCTGACGCCGGGCCTGACGCCGCGTGCGCTGCACCGCCGCGACGCCCTCCTGCGGCGCCTGGAGATCGACCGCTCTAACGCAGATGGGCGGGACGCCCCGGAAGGCTTCGCGCGCCTGCGTGACGCCGGTCTCCACCTGCTGACACGACCGGAAGTGAGTGCGGCATTCGATCTCCGGAAGGAAGACCCGGCCCTACGCGACCGATATGGCCGGCACCTCTGGGGACAGAGCTGCCTCATGGCCCGCCGCCTCACCGAAGCAGGAGCCGGGGTCGTCATTGTAGACGCCTCCGCGCCGATGCGCGACGCGAAGATCTACTGGAGCTGGGACGATCATGCCAATGCCAGTAACACTGGGTGGGACATCAAGAAAGGCATGGAGTTGCGCGCCGGCTACCTGGATCAGGCCCTCACCGCGCTGATCCAGGACGTCTACGACCGCGGCCTGGATCAGCAGGTGATGATCGCGGCCCTCGGCGAGTTCGGCCGCTCTCCGAACATGGAGAAAGCCGCCGGCTGCACCGGCCGCAGCCACTGGCCCGGCGCCTTCTCCGCCCTCCTCTCCGGCGGCGGGATGCGCACCGGGCAAGTCATCGGTGCCACGGACGCCTCTGCTGGAGAGCCGGTAGAGCGCCCCCTGACGCCGCAAGACCTGCACGCCACCTTCTACCGCCACCTCGGCATCGACTCGAACACCGCCTTCGAAGACCTCACCGGCCGCCCCATCCCGATCCTCAGCTCCGGCGAGGCCATCAAAGAGCTGTTCTAGCTAATGGTCCTTCATTCACCACCAAGACACGAAGGCACAAAGGGGAGAAGAGGTTTTGGACAGGATTAACAGGATCAAAGGGATTTGAAATGGGGGGGGTGAGGCACGTAAGGTGAGAACCGCAGCTCGTTCCCGCCCAGCCATCATCCCTCATCCCTCATTCCAGAGTGGAGTCAACCCCGATGATCGCCACAGATCGGCCAATTCCCCCCTTTGTGCCATCGTGTCTTGGTTGTGAAAACACCTACACCGCAACCTCGCAGTAGACCTTGAGCGCGCCCTTGTCCTCCAGCAGGCGCATCATCTCCGCAAAGTTGTCCAGGCCGGCGATGGGGTGGGTGAGGAGGCGCTGGGTGACGCCGGGGTAGGTGAGCTCTGCATGGGCAAGCGCCTGAATTCCCAGCTCGAAGTGGCGGCGATTACCGTTCACGCTGGAGACCAGCAGCTTGTTGCCGAGCACCCACTCCAGGTTGATGGTGGCGGCCGGGATCGTCACGTCGCGACTGCCGCCGGTGATGCTGGTCCAGACCAGCGCGCCGTTGATGGCCAGCACTTCCATGGCCCGAAAGCACGCCTCGGCGTTGCCGGTTGCTTCGAGGATCAGGTCGGGGCGGCCCACGCGCTTCGCCAGGTCGGCCATCGACTCCTCGCGGGTGCTGACGTACGTTGCGCCATAGGCGCCGGCGATCTCGGCCTTCAGGTTAGGG
>Ga0255338_1005359_pt1 | contig 11926 bp, 14 predicted proteins | sample MeOH1_35cm_T4_19_FD_203715 | JGI IMG/M metagenome (GOLD analysis project Ga0255338, IMG submission 203715) | Sandy soil microbial communities from University of British Columbia, Vancouver, Canada - MeOH1_35cm_T4_195 | ecosystem: Engineered > Artificial ecosystem > Sand microcosm > Unclassified ... | reverse complement strand
TGAGATTGGCGAGGAAGTCCTTGGTCTCTTCCGAGAGTTGGGAGAAGCGATCTGGAGGCATCAGGGGCGCACCCCTTGCGTCAGGTTAGGTTCATGCATCTGATAGGTCTCAGCCATTAGCGCCTCTGTCTGGTGCTCGTGGTCAGGCACGGGGGCGACTTGCCAGAGCCGCCTTCGTGCCGCCTGTGTTATCGCTTCGCCGCGATCTGCTTCAGCGCCGTGCCCCGTAATGGGCATCGAACCAGCTCTTCGCGGTGTGGCCACCCATGTAGAGCGTGAGGTACAAGCCGGTGAAGGCAACTAGATCTGACATTGGAACGACGATCTTGAAGATTGGGGCCATGATCACGGCAAAGGGCCACATGACCAACACCAGCCACATTCCGGCCGGGCGCCATGCCGAGAAGAACCAGCCGTGCCCGGTCTCCTGATCGACGAGTGCGCGGTAGGTGTCCGCTTCCTTGGAGAGGAGCGCGTAAAGTTCTGGCCCCTTATCGGCTTCTACCTTCTGGACGATGATGGCGGCTTCTGGCTTTTCGATAGCCTCTTTGACCGCCTCGACGGTCGGCTTCGTCCCCAGCGCATCCGCGAGCGCTCCGATGGCGGCCCCGGCTAGCGTGCCGACTGGTCCTCCTATCACTGAGCCAAGCATGGGAGCGCCGACTTTCGCCAGCGCCTTGATCAGATCTTCCATGTCAGTGCACCGCGCTGTGATTGATGGGGGCGACCCCATTCCATAGGAAGCAGGTATTCGGCCCGCGATACGTCAGGTTGCCGTGGTCGAATCGGCGCACCCATTCGGGGCCGAGCGGCGGCATGCGTTTGGCCGCCTCGTAAAGCCCATCCAGAAGTTCTTGATTGGTGCGGAGTGGCCGGCCAAAATTAGGAGAAGCCGGGGCCGGTTTGACCGGATAGCACGGGTTCACGCTCTTGATGCGCAGTTTGACGCGGAAGCTCATGAAGTCACCCTCTTGGAGAATGCAGACAGGAAACGGGACCAGAAGCCGGGGGGAGATTCATGCGCCCCGTCGTGCCGGATAGGCTCGTCGCTGACGATGACGGCGGGAGTCGGGGCGGCAGGGGTAGGCGCAGGAGCCGGGGCGGGCTTGGCGGGCTCCGCAGGGGCTTCCTTGCCGTATCCAGCCCCGACAAGTGCGGCCTGGAACAGCTTGGCGTATCCAGCGATCACACTGGCCTTGTTGGTCCCGTTGATGATGCGCCGGGCGTTGACGTAGTCGGGCGGAAGCTTGGCGAGATAGTCGCGGTTGGCCTTGCCGGTATAGGCTCCGGTTGACATGCCCCAGATCAGCACCTTGGCGGCGATCGTCGGCTCTTCTACCTTGTCGGGCTCCTTGATCAGATCCAGCCCGAGCGCCTTGCCGGCTTTCACATAGTTGGACCGGCCGGTGAGCTGTACGTAGCCCCGCCCGGCGAACTTCGCCCCGTCGCCCGCATTGACGTTGCCTAGCTCTTCCGCCTTTTTCGGGCGCGCGCCGGCCTTGTCATACATGCGCTTGAAGTAGGCTTCGCCGCCAACCTCCTTCATGTGCTGCCATTGGATAGTCTCGTGGTGGCTCGTGGCTAGGGCATAGGAGGTGAACGCAAGCGGCCAGTCAGCGGCCACACAGGCGTCTAGCAGCACCTCGATGCGATAAACCTGAATCGGCGTCAGCCCGCTCGGGAACAAGTCGCGGCGGATCGAGGCGAAGAACGCGGATTTGTCCATGGAGTTTCCCGAATGAAAAACCCGCCGGATAGGGCGGGTCAGAGGGCGGCGGCTTCGCGCCAGAACTCGTTGAGCTGTTCAGTCGTCCATGGCGGGTTGCTCAATGAGCCGATCTTCTCGACGAGAGGATGCCCGCGCTCGAACCGCGTTGCGCCGCGCAGCAGCATGCGGGCGGAGAACTGTTCGCTCGCCGGAAGCGTGTCTACCAGCGCGAGCATGGCAGCCGGGACAGTGCCGGGACCAACCCACTCCTCGGCTTCCTGCTCGGAGATGAGCCCACGCACGGCAAGGTGCTGCGCGAACTGGCGATCCGAGATGAAGGGCGGAACGGGCAGCGGCGGCGGAACGTACGCGCCGATTGCAACGCCGCTGGCCAGCAGATCGCCCCATTGATCAGGCGCATCGGCCTGAGACACCAGCACCTCGCCGAACCCATCAGTCTGCGCGAAGGCGGCTGTCTCGTTGGCGTTGGCATAGCGAGCGGAGAGGAATGTGTAGGTCATGACCTAGCCCTTGATCTCTTCGGACACGAGAATGCAGGCGGACGCGCCGCCGAACATGCGGGATGACGTGCTGCCGTTGAGGTATGCCGTCCCGACATTTGGGCCGAGGCGCGCGCGGTAGGTGTGGGCCGACGTATCGCCGGCAGACACCTCCGTCTCAAGCATGACGCTTTGCCCGTAATCGCTGGCCGGAACCGTCACGTAGCCGGCCGCAATCGCATTGGCCGTGCTGTCCTTGAACAGGGCGAAGATGACGGAACCGGGGGAGGCAGTCGTCGTAAGCTGCACGCGCCAGCGAAGGCGGATCTTGTTGGCTGCATTCGACGCCGTGATGCTTACCGTCTGGATTTCCGTCCCTTCGGTGATCTGCGGGATCGTGTCATCCAGGGGGATCGTGGTCGCGTAGCCGACGCCGCCTGTGGTGAAGAGGCTTGACACCGAGTTGATGACGGAACCAGTTGCGGCCGTAGCGGATGATGATAGCTCAGCGCCGGAAAGCGTCAGGCCAGAACCGACAGTTATCTGGACGACAGCGCCGGCCGCATCCGCGCCAAGAATTCCAGCGCTGGGGAGGTCCTCCAACTGGTTGTAGGCGATGGCGCCAGTCGGAATGTCAACATCGAGGTTTGTCCCGTTTACCGTCAGCCATGTGCCGTTGTTCAGCACGGCGATATTGCCGAGGCCTAGGTTCGACCGGGCGGCGGTTGCCGTAGTGGCGCCAGTACCGCCGCGTGTAATCGGCAGCGCGCCGGCCCCGATGAACTCCGTCAGGACGACCCACCCGCCCGTCGTAGGCTGAAGGCTGACAGAGCCGCCATTGATGTTGATGACGAAGCTCGAATCCCCGTCGATCGTGTCCGACCCATCGGGGACGATGGTGATGTTATAGGTGTTCGCGTTTTCAGCGATGTCCTTGATCGTGATGTAGTTGCCGGTTGCGGCCGGCAGCAGGTTCACGGTCGTCAGCGCCGGAACCGTCTTGTTGATGCCGATCACGCCATCGGAAGGCAGTACATCCACATCGCCGGCAATCGTGACGATGCGATTGCTGGCCGCGCGCGCCGCCGAGAGAGGTGTGCGAACGAGCAGGCCAGTGCCAGGATCGCGCGCCAGCATTTCATAGGACTGCTGGTCAAACGGGCCAACCTCGGTCGCGATGTTGGACCAATCCTGCTTGACCGTGACGACGCCGCCTGTTCTGACGACGCCAACGCCTTCGGCACCTTGGATGCGGGCGGGGAAGCGCGGGACGATGCGCAGGCGCAAGGCTGGGCGCGTCATGGGCTGAATCCTCCGTCGAGAACCGGGAGGGCGCCGCCCCACGTTTCTGAAATGCCAGTGATGCTATCGGTGAGGCGGATGAAGACGTTGTACGAGCCAGCGCAAAGCGTGCTCATCTCGGCGGCCGTGAAAGTGAACTCGAACCCCTCGTCATCGATGACGACGAGCTTCCCGTCAGCAGTCGAGCCATAGAGCCGCCGGCAACCGTTCTGGTCGCGAACTTCCATCTCGATCAGTGATGTACTGAGGTCGAAAGCCGTGCCGGTGTCTTCGTCATCGATAGCTGCGACTTCTGTCCACGTTTCAGAATTATAGGTTGGGGCGAAGGAACCAAGCGGGATCATTGGCGCGCCCTCACAGATGGAGGTACCAGGTGACAAGGAAGAACGGCGGCATGTTCAAGTGCGCGCCGCCGCCGCCCTGCGTCGTGATCGAAAGGCCGTGCTGGTGCTCGCCCGTGATGTCGGTATTGCCGCCAGTCTGCGAGCTGCCGCCGGGCGTTCCGCCGGGCGTGAACCCGCCGGAATTGGGGTTCTGCAAATAGCCGTGCTGGTGATTTCCGGCCGGGGCCGTGACCGATCCGGGGTGGTTGTGCGCCGGAATCTGAGAGACATCGAGCGCAACGGTGGCGGCACCGCCGTTCGCGCCGGGCGTGGTCGCTGTGCCCTGGGAGAACGTCACGCCGGAAAATGCACCGGCCGCCGTGTTCCCCATGTCATCGAGGCCGAACGGCGCCTTGCCTCGACAGTTCGGGAGCTGAAGCGTCTTTCCGGCGGCGAAGTCAGCCGCACCAGAGCCACCACGACCTGTAGAGACGGGGCAGATCGTGTCGTTCAGCCGGTCCCAAAGCCAAATGTAAAGGTCTTCGGTGTCGTCGTTTGCGCGTTCTGTCGCGCCGGACCCGGCATTGCCGATCGTGCGCGCATTGAGGCGGACGAACCCTTCAAGCGCACCAGTCCCGAACGACCATTTCGGGTCGCCTGTCTTGTAAAGCTGGTCATTTGGAACAGTGCCGCCGCCGCCCGAAGCCGCAGGGGCCGGGTTCGCAATGCCGTCGTCGTCGAAGATGAGCGTACCGCCGGCCGTCCTGACTCGCTGGCGATAGTCTGTGTACGGCATATAGACCGCAGGCCAGCGACCGGCAGCGTCTGCCGGAATGTTGGCCGGATGCGGCACAGAAAGAGCGCTGTCCGTATAGACGATAAGCTGTGTCGGCGTCGTTGTGCCCGCCACAAAGAAATTGAGGAGCGCCCCCGGCGAGACATCCCCGTTCAGATCCAGAACGGTCGTTCGCGAGAGAGGCCAGAGGAATGCAGCCATGGGCGGGGTGTCCCAAAAGAAAAGCCCCGCCGGGTGAGGGCGGGGCTTGGGTGAAATGACCGGAATCTTGGGCGATGTGCCGCTAGACGTGGCGCGCGCGGCGCGCGATATTGCTGGCTGTTCTCAGATGGAGCTATCTGCCGTGGAAAGCAGCCAGAAGCGTGATATTTGGGATTACGAAGAGGTATTGGCGATCTGGCTAGGCCGCGTTCTGCGGGCGCTGGCCGTTGCTGTGGTTACGCTGGTCCTCGGGAAGACGCAGGGCTACCACGAGGTGCCGATCTGGCCCGTCGCGATATCCTCAGGGATTCTGGCTCTTGGTGGCCGGTTTATTTGGCCCTTCGGGCTGGCCGCCCCGATCTTCTTTCTGGCCCTGAACATTGTTCCGCCGGAACTGCTCAAGGTCATCGTGGAGATCGTGAAGGGGTGAAAATCATCTGGTACATTGCGCAGATGCTGTTCATCGGGTGGCTCACCTATGGAGTGTGGCAGCGCCACCCCGAGATGCCGCCCGGTGAACTTTTCATCCAATTCCTGATTTCGGTTGCGGTCTGCGCCTTCCTGACCGCCTGCATAACGCAATCGTGGGATTGGCTACTTCGCCGCCTGCGAGGCTTGAACCGACATGGCAGTGAGACGCGCGGCCATGGCCTGGGCCTTGGTGGAACCGGGCGCCTCCTGGGCGAGACGCCGGAACAGCGGAAGCGCATTCGGGTCCGTGATTAGGCGCGCGATCTGTTCGGTGTTTCTACCAAGACGCCATTGCTCATAGGCATCCTTGATGCGACCGGGCAGCTTGACGCCAGCGGTCGCTATCGTGTTCGCTGCTTCACCGATCATGCCGCCACGACGAAGAATGTCTTGCAGTTCCTGGTTGAACGCCGTGTTCGAACCAATGCGTTGACGCTGGCCGGTAGCGGCGACGACATCCAAGAACGTGTCGAAACCCTTGGAGGCATCGGGCCCGGCGACACCACGGACCGCCGCAGACAGGTTCTCAGCCTGCTGCGGGTTCCCTTTGAGGGCCGCGACGAACCCGGCACCACCGAACTGGTTTGCCCCGCTCCCAAGTGCTTGCGCCGCCTCGTTGAAGACGCTTTCGACATGGGCACGGACAAGCTGGCGGGCCGCCATCGGGTTCTTCTTCGCAAGAGCGCTGACAGCGTCAGAAACCTCACCGGCACTCCCAGGAAGCGGGTTGGTCGGGAAGAGAACGCTGATAGCCTTCTTCGTCTCTGTGCTCTTGTCGGCAATGCGGCCGAGCGGGCCTTGCAAAAGCGGCTCGAGGAATTGCTGGCGCGCCTGCTGCTGCACGGCCAAGGCCTTGGCATATTCAGGCGACACAGATTCGGCGGCCTGCCTGACGGCTCCGGCATCGACGCCGTACCCGGCAGATATCTGCATGTTCTTCTGGACGTTCATGGGCGATGCGGCGCTTTCGGCCGCAGTGTCCAGTTGCTTCTTCACCTCGTTCAGGAAGCCTACGCTGTCCTCGGGCAGGCCCTGCACATAGCGGGCGAGCTGGGGTGTGTTCCTGACTGTATCGGCCGCCTCCTTGTAGCCGGGGAGAGCCCGAACGCGGGCCATATCCTGCGGCGAGAGACGGACATTCTTCGCAGCGTCGTACAGCGGTTCCGTCGCCGCGTTGATTGCGCCGCGAACATCACTGATACGGCTCTCGGCAGCGGCGCCAACAGCGGGACCAAGCGTCGATGGTGCCTGAGACTGCGGGGCTACCGCACCGAACTCATTGCGAGCAGCGGTTTCGATCTGCGCTGGACGCCGGGCCATGAACGAGCCCATCACGTCCTGACCGCCCTGCGAGCCTTCAACAACGCGCTGCATGTTGGTCATGCCGCGCGCGCCGCCGCCCGTTACCTGTGCAACGGCTTCCGGCCACGTCAGCGCGACACCTCGCGACTGCGCCTCGTTCATGAGTTGCCCGGCGCGAACCATCGTCGCGTCGTCGACCCCCTGCATTCCGGTTGAAAGAGCCGCCTGTGCAGTCGACGGGCGCGTGGCCAGCGTACCGCCAACAGCACCAGTCAGAGCGCCGATGATGCGCGCTGGAGTCTCAAGCGATGTTCCTTTTGTCGCCTGTCCGGCGGTTTCCGAAAGGAGGGCCGGCGCCAGAACACCGCCGATGATCTTCTGCGTCATCGTGCCGGGAGACAGGATGCCGGGGGCGAACTCTCCAACGGTCCGCGCATACTCGCCCGCCACGGTCTGCGGCTGATACTTGATGCCAGGAACGACCGTCGCGGCGGCATCAGTCAATGCCTCGCCGGAGATGACGCGCCCAGGATCTGGGATATATCCTGCAAGCGGTGTTTGCCGGATCATCTCATCCGAGGGCGGGAGGCTTGGCGCATCGAACGAGCCGGTCTTGGCATAGTTGACGGCGCGCCCAACGGTTTGATCCGCCAGAAAATCAGCGCCGCGCCGCACGCCCTGCGCAATCGTTCCGGGCAGCCCGACGAGGCCGATAGCACCGCGAGCGAGACCAGACGCCCCGGACTTCGCCACGTCCTCAGCCACGGACGGACCGGCCGGCTTCACGACAGGGTCGTTAGCCCACCAGTCTCCACCGCTTGAAGCGGGCTTGGCGACGGGGTCGTTAGCCCACCACGTATCGCTCATCGTTTCGTCCTGACCGATCCATCGGGGGCGGTATACTGGCTACCGGGTGGAAGCGCCTGGTAGTCCTGCTGAGATTGGATCTGCTTGGGCTGGTCTTGTGCCGGCTGCTGCTGTCCAGTGATCGCCTCGGCCTGTTTGGCGAGGTCTGCAAAGCGGTCCTGCGAGGCAAGCCGTTCGTTCCATTGCACCTCGAAATCGTCGAACGAGCCGCCTTTGTTGTCCTTGCGCCATTCGCGCCAGGATTTGGCCTTCTCGATGTCGATCTGAGCGGTGCGCTTCGCGGCTTCCATGATGATCTTGTTGCCGCGCGGGTCGTTCGCCAGCGACGGTACAGTACCGGTGATGAACGCCCGGTCAGCATCAGAGAAGTTATTCGCGGGGAAGCCGCCGGAGCCAATCATATCGACCACCATGCGGCCGGTGATGGCGTTGATGGCCTGCGCGTCACCAACCTTCGTCGGATCAAGGCCAAGCGCCTTCAGGAAGTCCTCATTGACGCCAGCGGACTTTCCAAGGGCCGCCATGCTCATGCGCCCCGGCTGAAGGCGCCCGCTCTCGATATTCTTGAGCAGAGATTCCAGCTGCCCGATGCGCTGTAGCTGCTTCGTCCCGTTAGATGCCGTCGCCATCATTTCGCCAGCGCGCTTGCCGGCGGCCTGCCCGATGGCCTTGGCTTCTTCGGTTTCGCCGCGCTGGTCGATGTTGACGTTTGTGCGGTTCCCGCCGATGGCCGTGACGCGACCGTTCCCGTCGATCTGGTAGGGCGCAGTGTCGTCTGCGGCAATGCCGTAGCGCTGTCGCTCTGCCGGGTCGTTCAGCGGGCGGACCCGCTGGCGCGTGCGCTCCTGACGCTGCTTGATGTCGGCAATCTCAAGGTCCATCTGCTGCTTGACGAAGGCGCGGGCGCGATCGGACGGTGCAGCAGCATAGGCCTGGATCATCCGCTGAAGGCGCGGGTTGCTCGCTAGCTCCTGTTGGCTGACAACCTCGCCAGTGCCGGGGATGACGAAGCCCTGGGCAGGAGCCGCACCCTGTGCGGGGGCATCTGAAACAGGCGCTCCGGGCTGCGCTGGGGCCTGCGCGACCTGTACGCCACGGCTGCGTTCCAATGCGTCGGCGCGGGCGCTGAACTGCCGCGCGGCCTCCGGGTTGGTCTGAGCGTAATACTGTGCGGCGGCGCGCAGCTTGGCGGGATCATCGCCGGGAACGGACTGCGCCGCCTCGTTCTCTGCAGCCTGCACAGATTTCGTGGGCGGCTGCCCTCCGCCGTATGCCCTAGCGAAAACGTCCTGACCATATGGGTTCTGGCCGTTCTCAACCTTGATCTTCGCGGCGATGAGGCGCTGACGAACCTCAGGGCTCGACATGTCAAGCGGCTGGTTCGGATCGACGCCAAGGTCACGTGCGACCGAGGCAACGTATGCACTCGTGTTATTCTCCGATGGTGGCGCCCAACGGTTCACGATTCCAGAAACCGTGTTCAGCCCGCGCCCGGCATAGGATTGTAGAAGCCTGTCCGCCGCGACAATGCCTTGTTCAGGAGTTTCAAAGACGGCAAAACGCCCATCGGAGCCACGATATCCCGGAAGACCAGCCGTGAAACTGCCGGATTCGATGTTTCCGGGGTTGTTGTTGCGGATGCCGCGCGGTTGCGACCTATCGCCGGACGTGATGATAGGGCCTGCCGGACTCGCGCCAGATGAGGGTGACGCAGCCGAAGGCATAGAGGTCGATCCACCGAGTCCGAAGTTCTTGAAGAACTGCGCCTCGGCATCGCGCTCCTTGGCCTTCTGGCCGAGCGTCAGCAAGGTCGCGCCAGCGGACGTATCGCCAAGCGCGATCAGCGAGCGGCCTGCCTTGTCATAGTCGAGATTACCCGTTCCGATCTGCCCCAGGATCTGCTCTTTCTGAGCCTGCAAGCGCTCCTTGCGCATTTCAGGGATCAGGTTGCCGAGCGTCTGGCCGAGATTGGAGAACGCGCTGTTTTCCGCGCTGTAGTTGGTCGTCAGGCTCGGAATGTGGAGCGGAGTGAGCCGAAGCGCCATCGATCAGCCTCCGAGCACCTTGAGGAAGCCGCCGCCGATTCCGCCGGCCCCGCCGCCGAGACCGCCCGTCATGGCGCTGAGCCCGAGCTTCGCAATGCCAGTACCAACATTCAGCATGTTCGCCTGGTTCTGGCTCTTCGCGGCGTCGCCGGCCTTCAGCGCTTCCGTGCCGAGCCCGACGATGCTCTTCGTCGTGTTGTCGATGAGGGAGCCTCGGTCGCCGTAGTAGTCGGTCGTCAACCCGGCCTGCTGGCCAAGGGCCCCCGCCTGACCGGAGATGCCCTGCTGATAGAGGCCGAGGTACGGCAACAGAGCCTGCCGCTCCTGATTGAGCGTGTTGCTGGCGAGGCCGGACGCGAATGACAGCGTGTCGGTGTCCGTGTTGCCGCTGTTCAGCATGCCTTGGGCCGCGCGCGTGCGCTGGAGCGCCTGCAAGCCCTGCCCGAGGTTGAACTGGTATCCGCCGGTTCCCTCAAGCGCGTTCTGGATGTCGGCGCCAGAGCCGAGCGTCAGGAGGCCGTACTTGTCGAGGCCGGGCTGTCCCTGCGCCGCCATGCCGGAATAGAGGCCGCCAGCCTGCTCAAGCAGCGGGCGGGCATTAGCGTAGCCGGTTTCGAGCTCGCCAAGAATGCGGCGCTCGCTGTCCTGAAGCTGGTTGGTGCCCCATATGGCACCGACTCTTGATCCGTGTGCGCTGGCCATGCCGCGCCTCCTAGAAAACCGGAACGATGGGGTAGGCAGTGGTCGGATCGACCCGCGCCTCACTCACCGCAACCCGCAGGATTTCGATGTGAGCAGCCTGTTCCTGCACAACCGTCACGAGCTGCTTGAGAAACAGGTAGTATTCGGGGTCCATCACGTTGCCCGGCGCCTGCACGAGCTGGTCCGCCATGTCGGGGATCGTCGGAACCTGCGTTGCCATCAGCCCACCAGCGCGAAGTGGCGGGTCTGAGCCTCGCGCCACGATGAAGGGACAAAGAGCGGACCAAGGCCGGCGGCGAAGCCTGCCACCATCGCCCTTGCCGCGTATTCGAATGGAACCCCGCCACACCCCGTCCCCATGCCGGGAAAGATGATGTGCTGCATGCCTGCGTCCGCCGCTGCCTTCACGGCCGCCCGCGTCGCAAGAAACACGTTTTGCGCCTCGATGCGGCTCGGAACGCGCATCGTTGGGGCGCTTATCACATGCGGGATGGTGTCATTGCCTGTCGGGATGACAAGCGCCTCGCCTACCAGAAGTTCCCCAAAGGGGCGCCCTGCAAGCTGCCCACGCAGATCCTCTTGAACATGCCAGCCGAAATGTGCCGAGTAGGCATAATCAACGCCGCCATCCATGAACCCGAACGAGTTCGCCGGGCTGACAACCGCGTCGCATGCGCGCTCGACAATGGAGCCAACAGCGGTCGGAACATCTGGAGCGACAAGATTGAACTGGCGAATTAGCTCTTCGTTGCGGTCGCGGACTTCGATCAGCATCAGCCCTTGGCCTCCACCTGAAGCTGTCCGCCGAAGAGCGACACAGGGCGCGGATCGGAGCACTGCACCTTGATCTGCGCGCCCTTGGCGGATGCGGTGCCGAGGCGTTTGACGTTGACGGATTTCCGATATTCGCCTTGCGCCCCAATCTCGCGGACCCATGGGTTTCCAAAGGTCACGCCGCCATCTATCGACCGCGATATTGAGACGACTGGATTTGTTTCGATCGGATCGGCCCCCGTCGCGATGCCCACGCCGGCCATGATGTCCAGATCGAGGCGAGGCATGGAGAAGCGTGAGCGAAACCCGCTAATCGTCGAGCTAGTGGCATCCATCGTCAGCGCATCACCGAACTCATAGCCATGATCAGGATCGATCACGCCGAACTTGCCGGTGCTGCCGTCTCCGATCACCCACTTGCCGAAGCACTTGACCGTGGCAGAAGCCCGCCATGTATAGGCGCCGTAGCTCCTGCGCTCGAACCACGAGCCGGACGCGATGTCGTAGCACCACGTCCAGTCGGCGCAGCTCAGGCACCAGACAGAATGCCCCTCGTGCTCATAGACGATGGCCCGCAGCGTGCTCTTGTCCGCCAGCCTCTCCAGATCCTTGGACACGGAAGGCGAGGAAATCGGCTCCGGAATATTGCCGTTGATGCGGTAGACGACATTGTCGCTGCCGGCGAAGATGAGCGCGTTGGACCAGTCGTTCTCCCAGCCGGCGATGGCGTCAGGACCGGCAATGCCCCTCGGGATCGTCCCGAGATAGGAGAACGGGAAACCGGTCGCATTGCCGGTGTTGGGCCAGATTTCGATGGTCTGCGGCCCGCATGCGTAGAGGTTCTTGCCGAGCGCGATGACGCGCGTCAGGCCGTCCGGCTTGCTCTCCGCAAAGGCGGTGTCGAGCGTGTTGATCGCGGTATCGTTCAGCCCCGT
>Ga0255338_1005358_pt1 | contig 11927 bp, 9 predicted proteins | sample MeOH1_35cm_T4_19_FD_203715 | JGI IMG/M metagenome (GOLD analysis project Ga0255338, IMG submission 203715) | Sandy soil microbial communities from University of British Columbia, Vancouver, Canada - MeOH1_35cm_T4_195 | ecosystem: Engineered > Artificial ecosystem > Sand microcosm > Unclassified ... | reverse complement strand
TCCAGATGGCGCTCTCGAGCTCCTGGGTGCGCACGGCCAGCGCGGCGACGAGGATGTGGATGGCGTAGATCAGGGCCACGCCGTTGAGCATCAGGAGCGCGTAGGCGGCGTAGTTCTGCCAGCCGAGCGGGGGCAGCCGCGCGAAGACCACGCCCGTCATGACGATGACCGGGATGATGGTGATGATGTCCAGGAAGTCCACGCTCGAGCAGGTCATGCGGAACAAAGGAGAGCAAGGCTGAACGAGGTAGAAGTCGAAGTCGCCCTCGCTGACCGTGCGCCGCGCGCCGTACACGCCGCGGAACAGGATCTGCGCGGTCATGTCCACGAGGTTGAAGGTCATGAAGAACAGCGCCGTCTCCACGAGGTTGTAGCCCGCCACCGTCTCGACGTGGTTGAACACGGCGGCCATGAAGGCGAAGAAGAACAGGAGCCGGATCATCTTGCCGAGCAGGAAGCCGAAGGAGCCCAGGCGGTAGGTGAGCTGGGCCTGCATCGCCATCGAGGCGGTGCGCAGCCAGATCCGCCAGTATTTCCTGAGCAGCTCCATCAGCCGCCCTCCGCCGAGTACGAGGCGACGCCCTTCTTCCACACCATCATCGCCGCCGTGAACACGGCCATGAGCCACAGGGCCTCCATGCCGATGAGGCGCAGGGCCTCGGCGGGGGGCACCTTCTCCAAAAAGACCCTGACGGGGAAGTACACCATGTAGGGGAAGGGGGTCATCTCGAGCAGCCTTCGCAAGGCCGCGGGCAGGACGTCGAGCGGGAAGAAGGCCCCGGCCGCGAACTGCAGGAACAGCTCGAAGCAGAACAGCGGCCCGCCCGACTCCGAGGTCCAGAACGCGAGCGAGCTGATCATGAACTCGAGGAAGAAGAAGATCAGCGAGGAGAGCAGCACCGCGGCGCCGAACAGGAGCCAGGTCGCGGGATCCCGCGGAAGGAAGAGCTCGTCCTGGACCAGCCAGGCGAGGAGGCTCACCTCGAAGAACGACGCGGCGACATGGACCGTCTTCTGCGCCATGTCGAGGGCCAGGGCGTAGCCGTAGTAGTGCAGCGGCCGGATCAGGTAGGAGGAGATCTTCCCGCTCGAGATCTCGCCGACGAGCTGCCACCCGCGGCCGGTGAAGACGAAGGAGCGCAGGACGTTCAGCGCGAGGACGTAGGTCAGCATCTCGCCCCGGGTGTAGCCGAGGAAGGTCGCCTTGTCTCCGATCAGCGCGGTCCAGAACGAGTACAGGCTCACGACCACCGCGAAGCCGCCGAGGCGGTCCATGATCAAGGTCGACCGCCTTTGCAGGGTCTCCTGCAGCGCGATCTGGTAGGCGACCCAGTAGGTCTTCATCCGTGGGTGAAGAGGCGGCGCACGATGTCGTCGATGGCGACCTCCTCGACGTTGAGGTCGGCGACGGGGTAGGAGCCGAGCAGGGCGGCGGCGCTGGCGGCCATCCTCGCGCGCGGCACCTCGAGGGTCGCGGTCCGGTCCTCGTAGCGCACCACCGAGCCCAGGCTCTTGAGGTCGCCGGGCTCGACGTCGGTCGTGAAGCGCGCGCGCAGGATCTTGTGGTCGGCGTAGCGCTCGACGAGGCGGTCGAGGGCGCCGTCGTAGAGCAGGCGGCCCTTCTCGATGACGATCACGCGCTTGCACAGCTCGACGACGTCGGTCATGTTGTGGCTCGTCAGCATGATCGTCGAGCCGGAGCGCTTGTTGTAGGCCTTGATGAACTCGCGCACGTTCTTCTGCATGACGACGTCGAGGCCGATGGTGGGCTCGTCGAGGAGGAGAAGGCGCGGGCGGTGCAGCAGGGCGGCGGCGAGCTCGCAGCGCATGCGCTGGCCGAGCGAGAGCTTCTTGACCGGGACCGAGAGGTGCTCGCCGAGCTGGAGAAGCTCCACGAGCTCGTCGAGGTGCACGCGGAAGTCCGCGTCCGACAGGCCGTAGATCGCCTGGTTGAGCTTGAAGGTCTCGAAGGCCGGGATCTCCCACCACAGCTGGGAGCGCTGGCCCATGACGAGCGAGATCGAGCGCTGGAAGGACGGCTCCCTCTTCCAGGGGACGTGCCCGAGGGCCGTCGCCGAACCGGAGGTCGGCGTCAGCAGGCCGGAGAGCATCTTGAGCGTGGTGGTCTTGCCCGCGCCGTTGGCGCCGAGGAAGCCGACGAGCTCGCCCTCCTCGATGGAGAACGACACGCCGTCGACGGCGCGCGTGTCCTTGTACTTCCGGTCGAACAGCGACTTGACGCCGCCCCACAGGCCCGGCTCCTTGACCGGCGAGCGGTAGTCCTTGGTGAGGCCCTTCGTTTCGATCGCGACGGCCATGAGGGCGTTACCCTCTCCGGCCGATCTCGCTCATGTAGGAGAGAGTCTTGAGGCCGTCCATGCGGTCGAGGTAGACGAAGCCGTTGAGGTGGTCGGTCTCGTGCTGGACGACGCGGGCGGGGAAGCCCTCGTAGACCCTCTTGAACGCCTTGCCGTCGAGGCCGTGGCCGCTGAGCTCGAGCTTGCGGTGGCGGCGCACCTTGCCGCGCAGGTCGGGCACCGAGAGGCAGCCCTCCCAATCCTCTTCGAAGCCTTCGGCTTCGAAGAATTTAATAGCGGGGTTGAACACCACGGTGAGCTCGATGCCGTCGGGGTGGCGCTTGGTGCCCTTGGGCAGGCCCATGACGAACACCGACAGGTCCTCGCCGACCTGGTTGCCGGCGATGCCGACGCCGTCGTACTCGTCCATGGTGACGGCCATCTCCTGGACCAGGCGGCGGATCTCCTCGGAGCGGATCTCCTCGGGCTTGAGCTTGCGCAGGACCTTGCGCAGGACGGGGTGGCCCAATTGGGTGACCTTCCGGATGCCGACGCCGACGATATTCGCGCTCATAATCCCATTTTGCCATATACGGACTTAACGCGTCATCCTGAGTTATCCCCAAAGTTCCACCGGTGGAATGTCGGGGATGATCCGAATCCGGGCTCGGTGCGCCACGCCGCCCGACTATCCTCAAGGATAGTCGTAATGATACCCTCGCTTACGGATGGCAAAGAGGATCGTCGTCAAGGTCGGCTCGGGCGTGCTGTCGGGCGGAGGGGAAGGACTCTCCGGCGCGACCTTGCGCCGCCTGGCGGGGGAGATCGCCAAGGCGCGCGCCCGCGGCCACGAGGTCGTCCTGGTGTCCTCCGGCGCCATCCTCGCGGGACGCGAGCGCCTGAGGCTCGAGAAGCGGCCGAGCGTCCAGCTCAAGCAGGCCGCGGCCGCCGTGGGCCAGAGCCGGCTCATGCGGGCGTGGGAGGCGGCGTTCGCCCGGCCGAAGATCACCGTGGCCCAGGTCCTGCTCTCCGGCGACGACCTCCACCACCGCGAGCGCTACCTCAACGCGCGCAGCACGATGCTCACCTTGCTGCGCCTCGGCGTGGTGCCGGTCGTCAACGAGAACGACACGGTGGCCGTCGAGGAGATCAAGTTCGGCGACAACGACGGTCTGTCGGCGCTCGTCGCCGGCCTGGTGGACGCGAGCCTGCTCGTGCTCCTCACCGACCAGGACGGCCTGTACACCGACGATCCGCGGGAGAACCCGTCGGCGACGCTCATCAAAGAGGTCGCGCCCGGGGCCAAGCCCGCGCGCGTGGGCAAGGCCGGGCCCTGGGGGACCGGGGGCATGGAGTCCAAGGTGCGCGCGGCGCGCCAGGCCGCCGAGGGCGGGGTCCTCGCGGTCGTGGCCAACGGCACGAAGGCGGGGACGCTCACCGCGATCCTCGACGGCGAGCCCGTCGGGACGCGGTTCCTGCCCGGGGACAAGCCCCTCGCCAAGCGGCGGCAATGGCTCGCGTTCGCGTCCCACCCGAAAGGACGCATCGTCGTCGACGCGGGCGCCAGGGAAGCCCTGACCGTGAAGGCGCGCAGCCTTCTCGCGTCCGGGGTCAAAGGCCTGTCCGGCGCCTTCGAGCCGGGCGACGTGGTGAGCCTGGTCGAGGGCGGCGTGGAGTTCGCGCGCGGGCTCACCAACTTCAGCTCGCGGGACCTGGAGGAGATAAAGGGATTGAAGACCTCGGAGATCGAGGGGGTGCTGGGCAATAAGCCGGCCGACGAGGTCGTGCATCGGGACAATCTGGCGGTATTGAAGAAATGAACGTGGAAAAGATGGCCCTCGAGGCGAGAACGGCCAGTCGGGTGCTCGCGCGCGCATCCACGGCGCTCAAAAACCGGGCCTTGCTGGAAATGGCCCGGGCGCTGAGGAAACGATCCCGGAAAATCTTGACGGAGAATAGACTTGAACTCGCGGCGGTGAGAAAGACGTCCCGGAGCGCCGCCTTCATCGAGAGAATGACGTTGAACGGCGAACGCATCGAGCACATCGCGCGGGCCCTGGAACATGTCGCCAAGCTCTCCGATCCCGTCGGGAAGACGACGGATTTCGCGCGGCGGCCGAACGGGCTCGTCATACGCAAGATGAGAGTGCCCCTTGGCGTCGTCGCCATCATCTACGAATCCCGACCGGGAGTGACGGCGGATGCCGCCGGTCTGTGCATCAAGTCCGGCAACGCGGCGATACTCCGCGGCGGGAAGGAGACGGTCAAGACCAACCACGAGATCGCCGAAGCGCTGCGCGAAGGCCTGAGGAAGGCCGGCCTGCCGGAGGGGTCGGTGGGGTTCGTGAACGCCCCGGACCGCGCGGCGGTGAAGCGGCTTCTCCGGCTCGACACGCTCATCGACCTCGTCATACCGCGCGGCGGGGCGGACCTGACGACGGCGGTGAGGCACGAGTCGCTCATCCCGGTGCTCGCCCACGACAAGGGGCTGTGCCACACCTACGTCGACGAGAAGGCGGATCTCGGCATGGCGGAACGGATCGCGCTCAACGCCAAGGCGGAACGGCCGGGCGTCTGCAACGCGATGGAGACGCTTCTCGTGCATGAGAAGATCGCGAAGCGATTTTTGCCGGGATTGGCCGCGAGGTTCGCGGCCGCCGGAGTCGAGCTGAGAGGGTGCCCGAAAACCAAGAAGATCGTTCCGAAGATCAAAACGGCGACGATGCTTGATTGGGACACCGAGTACCTGGCTCTGATCCTTTCGGTGAAGGTCGTCGGATCGATGGATGAAGCCATCGACCACATCGCGCGTCACGGCTCGGGCCTCGCGGAGGCCATCGTCACCCGCGACAAGAAGCGCGCGGACAGATTCTTGAGGGAAGTGGACGCCGGGGCGGTGTACGTGAACGCGTCCACCCGCTTCACCGACGGCGGGGAGTTCGGCCTCGGGGCGGAGATGGGGATCAGCACGCAGAAGCTCCACGCGCGCGGGCCCGTGGGGCTCGAGGGGCTGACCTGCGAGAAGTTCGTGGTGCGCGGGGGAGGACAGATCCGATGCTCGACCTGAAGGGAAAAACGGCGGTCATCACGGGGGGAGCTGGGGGCCTCGGTTGCTCTACCGCGCTCGCCCTCGCGCGGGAAGGGATGAAGGTGGCGCTGTGGGATCTTAACGGCGAAAAGGCCGAAGCGAAAGCGAAGTCGCTTCGCGACCTCGGATTCACGGCAAAAGGATGGGGGTTGGATGTGACGGACCCTTCCGCGGTGCGGGAAGGAGCCCTCGCGGTGGAGCGCGAACTCGGCCCCGTTTCGCTTCTCGACAACAACGCGGGCATCCATACGCCCGGCGATTTCCTTCAGACGAGCGACGAGAACATCAAGCGCCAGATGGAAGTGAACATCGATTCCTACTACTGGTGCGCCAAGGCCTTCGTGCCCGGCATGATCGCCCGGAACTCCGGTCACGTCGTCATGATCGCCTCGGCCGCCGGCCTCCTCGGCGTGCCGGGCATGGCCGTGTACAGCGCGTCGAAGCACGCGGTCGTCGGCTTCGCCGAGTCCCTGCGCATGGAGATCCTCCGCGCGGGGACGACGGGCGTGGGCATGACCATCGTCTGCCCGAGCTTCATCGACACCGGGATGTTCCCGAACACGACGCCGCCGCTGTTCACGCCGTGGCTGAAGCCCGAGGCGCTCGCGGACAAGATCGTCGCCGCGGTGAAGGCCGACCGTCTGTACGTGCGCGAGCCGGGGATGGTCAAGCTCATCCCTCTCGTCAAAGCCTTGCCCCGCGCCGTCGGCGACGCGCTGTGCTCGCTGACCGGCATGGACCGCTCGCTGAAGGGCCCGGCCTCATCCAAACCCTGACATTATTGGGCCTTGACGGCCTTTGGAATCGGGGTTAAAGTGAGGTTAAGATGGTCGAAAATCTCGAGCACCTCATACGACGCGCGTCGCTGAACCCGCGCCTTCCGCGCACCGCTCTATATAAGGAGCTTCTGCGCTCGGAGACCTATCTGCTGACCGTGGACGCGCCCCTCGCGGACGGCGAGATGAGGCGCGTGACCAAGCCCGACGCCTCGTTCCCGGTCTGGGCCGACAAGGACCCCGAGCTCGGCGGCGTGTGGGTGCCGGTGTTCCCCGCTCGCGACCGCGTGCGCGACTTCGTCGCCTCGCGCCGGCTCAAGACCCCGAAGGGCAAGGAATTCCTGTGGATGGGGCACATGCCCGGCCAGGTGTTCAGCCTGCTGCGCGGCGTGCGGCGCTTCGCGGGCATCAAGCTCTTCCTCGATCCCGGCGTGTCCGTCTCGGTCCCCTGGACCGAGGTGCGCGCCCTGTCCGAGGGCAAGATCGCCGACGAGGGGCAGAAGCTCTACGAGCTGCCGCTCGAGCGTCTCGTGATCCCGGCCGGCGCGCGCCTGTCCTTCGGGAGGCTCAAGCCGTGGGCCGGGGAGGACCGGCCCGCCCTCATGCTGATGCCCGACGCGGGCAAGTTCGCGCCCGAGGACCTGCGCCGCCTGGTGCGGCTGCCGCTCGGAGACAAGCACGCGTGGGTCCCCGTCCGCCACTTCCTCCAGATGATGCGCCGCCTGCAGGCGCTCGGGGGAGAGGGCAACCGCTATCTCGAGGACCTGTTCGCGTCCCTGCTCGCCTTCGAGATGTACGGCGAGGCGGAGGCGCTGTGCGAGTGGTTCGAGGCCCGCGGCCACGAGGCCTACGCCTGGGTCGGCCTGTCGGCGGTCTACGGCCGCTGCGGGCGCATGGACGAGTGCGCGGAGCTGTGCCTGCGCGGGCTCGCCAAGTACCCCGAGGAGCGCTCCTTCCACGTCAACGGCATCCGCGCCCTGGCGGCCCTCGGCCGCGCCGAGGAGGCCTCCCGGTGCGCGGAGACCGCGGTCCGCCGCTTCCCCGAAGACCAGGTCCTGGCCGCATTGCGCGCCAAGCTCACCCCCGCGGCCGCCGCGCATTAAAGTCCGGTAAACACAGTAAAAATAGGGTGAAATCCCGGCTTTCCCTCTTGAAACCGGGGGGTTCGGGGTCTACACTGATTGGGTCGGCGGAGGATGTCATGAGCGAGCAGAACAAGTCCAATTTTCAGGCGCTGGGAGCCGGCCTGGCCGGCTTCGTCGCCGTCATGGCGGTGGGCGGCGGCATCATGATGCTCCATTCCTCGCATCAGGCGAAGTCGGCCGCCGCGCCCGCCCCCGCCGCGGCTCCGATCGACCTCGGTTCCTCGATGCCGACCGCTTCGCCGCCCCCGTCGGGACTGCAGAGGGAACGGCGCGCGTCATCGCCGGCTCCGCTGATCGGCGACGATGGTTCCTCCTCCGAGGAGTCCTCTTCGCCCGCCGTCGCGCCCGCGGCTTCCGCTCCCTCCGCGGCGCCGCGCGCCGCCGAGACGTCGCCCGAATCCGCGCCGGCCGCGAAGGCGTCGGCCCTCGAGGTCGCCCGGCATCTGGACGGCGAGGGGAACGGCTCGACCGCCGAGGCCGTGGTCAAGAACGCCGCCGAGGAAAAGAAGGCTCCCAAGCTGCAGGGCAAGCTGCCCGGCAAGAAGGCCGCGAAGATCGAGGTGGCGGCCGGCGACGGCGCGGTGGCCTCGTCGGTGCACTACGGAGTGACCAGCCGCAGCGAGCTGATGGGCCGCGCCGCGGGCCCGGTGTACAACGTCAAGGGCGGGAAGGGCGGCGAAGCCAAGGCGGCCGTCGGCAAGATGGCCAACGACGCGGACGGGCGGATCGCGGACCTCCGGCGCCAGCTCGAGGCCTCCGGCCTTCCGGCGGATCAGCGGGCCAAGCTGCTGAAGGACCTCGACGACTCGTTGAAGGCGGTCTCCGAGACCGGAAAGACCGCTCAGTAAGGGAACAGCGAGTCGAGAGGCTTCTCCTCGAGCTGCCCGAGCGGCTTCAGCTGCTCGAGGCCCACGCGGTCGCGATGGCCGAGGATCCAGATGCTCAGCGGCTTGGACTTGAAGCGCTGGGCGAACGCCTGGAGCTCGGGCAAGGTGTACTTCAGCGAGCGCTCGAAGCGCTTCGGCCCCGGGTCCCCTCCCGTGAGGCCCTGGTCTTCCCAGCCGATCACCGTCGCCGGGACGGAGCGGAAGGCGACCGGGCTCGTGCGGTAGGACTCCTCGATCGACTTCGCCGTCTCCCGGAAGCGCTTCTCCGATCCCGGGAAATCCTGGAACAGGCTGACCATCAGCTTGACGGCCTCGGGGGTCTTGTCGGCCTGGCAGCCGAGGCGGCCCCAGAGCTGGGTGTCGTCCCCTTTCTGCGCCACGACGGTGTGCCCTCCGTTGGCGGAGTAGGCCAGCGCGCGCGACTCCCGCACCTCTTGGAAGATCACCGCGCTCATGTCGCCGCCCATGTACTGGGCGTAGAAGTCGTAATCGACGACGCGCTCGGGGTCGTAGGTCTCGTCGGCGGCGAACAGGCCGACCTGGGCCTGGACCATGTCCCGGTGCGTGAACAGCACGCGCGGCGCGGCCGGGCGCAGGAGCTTCAGCGGGGAGTACGGGGGGACCGGCTTCAGGCGGCGTCCCGTGTCGAGGAGCTTGCCGATCTCGCGGGGCGACCGGTTGCCCACGTACGCTACGCGCGAGGGGTGCAGCATGAAATCCCGGATGAGGCCCTTCAGCCTGGACTCGTCGAGAGCCTTGAGCTCGGCGTTGGTCAGGCGCTTGAGCACGCCGCTCTCGCGGCCCCGGGTGGCGAGCTGGCCCAGGGCGTAATGCACCGAGCCGGGGTCCTTCTTCTCGTCCTCGCGCGCGCCGAGCTCGACGTCGATCATCTTCTGCAAAGTCCCGGGTTCTATGGAGGGCCAGTCGAAGCGCTGGGCCATCAGCTCGAGCGAGGGCCAGAGGTTCCGGTCGAGGCCGGTGAGGTGGATCGCCGTGTCCTGCTCGCCGCAGGAGTAGGACAGGGAGGTGCCCAGGGCGAAGAGCTTCTTCTTGAACTCGTCGGCGGACAGCGGACCCGCGCCGGCCAAAGTGAGGAGGTCGACGGCGGCGCACAGCTCGCGCTCGGCGCGCGAGCCGCGCTCGTAGTAGAACGACAGCGTGAACAGGTCGTTGTAGGGGTTCTTCGCCGAGTACAGGCGGCCGCCCTCGATGGGCGTGATCTGATAATCGCGGCCGGAGACGAGCCAGCGCGGGTCGAGCGGCGGGGCGGGGATCGCGAGGACCTCCCTCATGAACTGCGATTCGCGCGAGGGGTCGATCGCCACGCGGGTGAAGGAGGGCTTGACGATCTTCGGCACCTCCGGCTTCGCGTCGCGGCGGTAGACGACGATCCGGTCCGCGCCCAGGTACTTGTTCGCGACGCGCACGACGTCCTCCTTCGTGACCTTGCGGATCCGGTCGAGGCTCGTGAGCGTGCGCTCCCAGGGCTCGACGGAGACGAACGAGCCGGTCATCATGCGGACGCGCGCCTCGTTGGACTCGAGGCGGGCCTTCTCTCCGAGCTCGAAGTTGGTGATGACCGCGGCGACGTCCTCGTCGCTGAAATCCCCGGCCTTGAGCGCGTCGATCGCCTCGAGCAGGAGGCCCGCGGCCTCCTCCGGCGTCTGGCCCTTCTTGGGCAGGGCCCAGGCGTTCCACGAGCCGGCGTCGTTGCGCATGGACGGGTATGAGCCGGAGGCCTTGACCTTCTGGGCCTGGTTGAGGCGGAGGTTCAGCAGCCCGGCCGCCGAGTTGTCGACGATCATGTCCATCACCGAGAGGGCGTCCGCGTCGGGGTGGGAGCTCGGCACCGTCAGCCAGGCGATCGCGACCTTCTGCTCGGCCTCGTACTTGACCTCGTACTTCTCCTCGCCTTTGGGCCGGGGCAGCTCCCACTTCGGCAGCTCGGGCAGCGGGCGCGGGGTCCACGAGCCGAACTGGGCCTTGATCAGCTCGAGCGTCTTGGCGCGGTCGAAGTCGCCGGAAAGGACGATCGCCATGTTGTTCGGGGCGTACCAGCGCTCGTAGAAGGCGTACATCTTGGCGAGCGACGGGTTCTTCAGGTGCTCGATGCTGCCGAGGGTCGGCTGCTGGCCGTACGGGTGCTTCTTGTAGAGGCGGTTCTCGACCTCGTCGCCGAGGATGCGCTCGGCGTTGTCCAGCGAGCGGTTCTTCTCCTCGTAGACGGTCTCGATCTCGGTCTGGAACAGGCGGAAGACGGGGGTCTTGAAGCGCTCGGCCTCGACCTTGGCCCAGGCCTCGAGGCGGTTGGCCGGTATGGACACGACGTAGACCGTCTGCTCGTCGGAGGTGTAGGCGTTGAGGCCCTCGGCGCCGATGCTCCGGTAGAAGCGGTCGAACTCGTTGGGCACCGCGCTCGACGAGGCGGCGATGTTCGCGGCGTCGATGGCCTTGTAGATCCTGGCCCGGCCGGCCTCGTCCTTCGTCTTGAAGAGGTCCTCGTACAGCGCGCGGATGCGCTCGAGGTGGGGGCGCTCCTTCTCGTAGTCGAGCGTCCCGAGGCGGGACGTGCCCTTGAACAGCATGTGCTCGAGGTAGTGGGCCATGCCCGTGCTGTCGCTCGGGTCGTTCTTCGAGCCGGCTCGCACGGCGATCTGGGCGGAGACGCGGGGCTCGCCCTTGTTCGGGCTCAGGTAGACGGTCAGGCCGTTGGGCAGCCGGTGGATGGAGACCGCCATCGCGTCGTCGGGGCGCGGGATCTCCTGCACCGCGGGGACGGCCGGGGCCAGCGAGGCCGGGACCTTGGGCTTCGCGGCGGCCGGCAGGGCGAGGGCGACGGCGAGGATCCAGGGCGCGAGGGTCATCATGGCTTCTCCAGTGGTTCCGGGTCGGTCTTCGGCGCGTCGGGCGCCGGCGCGGGGGCGGGCTTCTTCTTCTTCGGGGGCTTCGGCGCTTCAGGGGGAAGCTTGACGACGGGGCCGGCCTTGATGGCCGACCAGGTGTAATGGTTCTGGGCGTTCCAGAGGATCCAGCCGCGCACGCCGAGCTCCTCGACGGCGAGGATCTGGGCGCGGACATGGGCCGGGGTGTAGCGCACGCCCATCGAGAAGTCCTGCAGGTACGGCCGGAGGACGGAAGGCCGGGTCCCGAGGCGCTCGAGCGCGTCCTTGGTGCCGCGGCGGATCGTCTCGTAGGGCGCGTGGTTGGGGCTGCGGAGGCCGTACTCGCCGCGGGCGTAATGCGACGGGTACATCATCGGCGAGATGTAGTCGACGAGGTCGGCCATCTGCTCCATGGTCTGGCCGATGCCCATGCCGTTGTCGACGCTCGTCGTCAGGCCGAAGGTGTCGATGGACAGCTTGACGCCCAGGGGCTTGAGGCGCGCGACGGCGGCGGTCAGGAGCTCTCGCAGGGCGGCCGAGGCGGTCGCCGGCGAATGGTCGGTCCGCGAGTAGCGGCACTGCCGGGTCTTGCCGTCGGAGGGGAAGCGGATGTAGTCGAACTGGATCTCGTCGAAGCCGGCGGCCGCGGCGCGCGAGGCGATGTCGATCGCGTAATCCCAGACCTCCTTCTTGTACGGGTCCACCCAAGCCGTCCCCTTGTCGTTGGTCCAGATGCGGCCGTCCGGGAAATGCACGGCGAGGTCGGGGCGCGCGCGGGCGAGGTGGTCGTCCTTGAAGATCGCGATCCGGGCGATGGTGTAGATGCCGGCGTCCTCGAAATCCTTCACCGCG
>Ga0255338_1005357_pt1 | contig 11934 bp, 15 predicted proteins | sample MeOH1_35cm_T4_19_FD_203715 | JGI IMG/M metagenome (GOLD analysis project Ga0255338, IMG submission 203715) | Sandy soil microbial communities from University of British Columbia, Vancouver, Canada - MeOH1_35cm_T4_195 | ecosystem: Engineered > Artificial ecosystem > Sand microcosm > Unclassified ... | reverse complement strand
CCGCCCCACGCTCACCCCGAAAGTCCGCCCCTCAACCTTCCCGCCAAACGCCAGCCTCTGCAGATACAGAAACCGCGCCGCGCGCTGCAAATCCGTCAGCCGCTCGCCCGGCATCGCCCGCAACCGCTCGAACTCGGCGCGGCTCGCCACGCGAAAGCGCAGCATGTCCATCAGATAGGGATAATGCTCCTGCAGCACCCGGAAGAAGGTCGCCACATCCCCCGATATGTCATTGATATATTCCGCGCGCGGCCGGCGCCGGCGCTTCAGGAAGATGCCGCCCATCCCCACAAAGGGTTCGGCATAGCTGTCATGCGGCGTGCCATCGATCATCGGCACCAGGCGCCCCGCCAGGTTGCGCTTGCCCCCGATATAGCCGGCCGCGGGCGCGACGGGCTGAACGTCTTTCATACTGTACATGTTGGATTTCTCGCTCTCTTGAAACGCCCGCCCGGCGCGCCGGGTGCGGGACGGCCGGTGGCCGATCGTGTCGTGGCGAGGTCCGTCCTCGTCGGTTTGGCCGGGCTGCACCCCGGCCTCCCCCGCCCGGTCACCGGACCAGGCGGAAAGCCCTATGCGGCGGCCGCGCTCCGCGCCCGCTCGCGGAATCGGATTGCCTCGAATCCCAGATCGTCATTCACCGCCAGCCAGTTCGCCTGCAACGGCGCGATCTCCAGCTCGAAGAACATGTCGGTCGCCTGGAGCGGATTGCCGAACCCGCTCGATCCCTGCCCCGGCACGATGCCGAGCAGCTGCGGCGGCACGCGATGCGCCGCCAGCACATCGTCGCGCGTCGCATTCTTGATGCCCAGGAATTCGTCCTTCGCGCCCACCTCGGCGATCGGCATGATCTTCAGGCTGCCATCCTTGCCGCCCGGCGCATGCACGAACAGATTCTTGAAATTGCCCGGCCCCTTCGATGCCTTCAGCGCCTCGCGCAGGGCGGCGGTATCGTTCTCGTCAATGTCGCCGGTGGCATAGAGGATATAGCCGGCATGGCTGCCGTTCATGTAATAGCGGCGCCGGAACAGCGTCGCCGCCTCGTTGAGCAGCGCCGATTGCAGCGCGCTCAGATATTCCGGCACGCCGTAAATCTCCTGGTTGATGTCCGCCTGCGCGATCTGCACCACGCTCCCGCGCCGAAACTCGGTCTCCTGATTATAGCCGGGCAGATAGAAGAACTGCCCCTCCTGCAGCCCGCGCCTGGTATATTTGGCGAGCGCATGGTCCAGCCGCATCGTATCGCCCAGCACGTTGCGCCGCGCCTCCAGATAGCCGTTCCCGAACACCAGATAATCCTGCACGGCCGCGCCGAACGCCTTGCGCGTCAGGAACGGTGTCGGATCGAACGAGGAAACCAACAGGTTGCGCTTCAGCATGATCGCGGAGCTGTGGTGCGGCGATACGCGATAGGCCCGCGCCAGCCCGTCGAGTGAGATCGGCGGCTCATACCAGCGCCCGTTATGCACGCACTCGATCAGGTCCATGATCTCGCGCCGGCTGAGCACAGGCTCCGGATCGCCGAAGCTGAAGGCGGTGGCCTGGCGCGGCCCGGCGGCATCGCGCGCCGCGGCGCCGAACGGGGGCAGCTGGTCCATCAGAAAATCTCCATGGTGGTCTTGGGTGGCGCGCGGCCGTCGAGCGGTTCGTTGATGAAGATGTGCATCGCCGCCCAGGCCAGGTCGGCATGGCCCACCTCGTCCGTCCGGCTCGCCTTGAAGGTCACGGCCCGGCCGCTGGTGGTCAGCGTCTTCTTGATCGACAGGAAGGAGGACTGGAGGTCGATCCAGCCCGCATCATATTCGATGCGCTGGCGGGCGAAGGTATGCTGCGCCTTCATCACCATGGCGACCTTCGCCTCGAGCGAATATTCGATCTTCACCACGCCGCGCATCCGGTCGCGCAGCAGCTGATAGACGGCCGCGCCCACCCCGTTCGCGTCGATGCCCAGATAGGTGCAGTTATAGCGGGCGAGCACGCCCAGGATCAGCGTCGCCTGCGCCTCGAAATCGAGCCCGCGCAGCTGGTGACGCTCCAGCAGGCGGAATTTCCCGCCCGGCCCGTTCGGCGGCAGCGCGATCACCAGCGCTGCGTTGTCGCCATCCTCGCTCTCCTGCGGATCATAGCCGGCCCAGACCGCCCGGTCGCCGACCGGCCGCTTCGCCAGCGGGTTGAAATCGACCCATTCGATCATGCTGTCGACGGTGCAGCGCTGCAGCTCGTTGAACTTGAACGCCGACAGGCTGTCGTCGACGAACTGGCACATCAGCAGATTGGCGAATTCGTCCGGCGCATATTCGATCCGCAGCTCGTCCACGTTGAACAGGTCGCAACCGCGCTCGGCCGCATCCTCGATCGTGACGATCTGGCGCCAGACATTATCCTCGCACAGCCGCCCGCCCTTCAGCGCGGCGTGGCTTACGTCGATCTCGATCCGGTCGGCCTTCTTGACGCGCCGGTTGCGCCGCTCGCCCGTCCAATAGGGATGCGCCTGGTGCGCCACGCTGGAGGGCGTCGAGAAATAGGTCCGGCGCCAGCGCTTGTGCATCGCCATGGCGCTGGCGACCTTGTTCAGCTCCTCGAACCCATAGGTCCAGAAGAACTCGTCGAAATAGAAATTGCCGTGATAGCCCTGCGCCGTGCGCGCGTTCGTGCCCAGGAAGATCAGCTCGGCCGCTGGCTCCCCCTCGGGGATCAGGTCGGATGTCAGGACGATCGGGTCGCCCTGCAGCTTCACGCCCACCCGCGCCGCGAACTGGACGATATAGTTGCGGAAGATATGCGCCTGCGCCTTGGAGGCGGAGAGGAAGATCTGGTTGCCGCCCCCGGTCAGCGCGTCGAGCAGCGCCTCGCGGGCGAAATACCATGTCGCGCCGATCTGGCGCGACTTCAGGATCATGCGGGTGCGCTGATCTTTCGCCGCCCACCAGTCTTCCTGATAGCCGAACAGCTCGGCTTCGAAGATCTCCTGCAGCTTCCCAACCTGCTCGGCCGTGAAATGGTTCTTCGCCGGCTTCTTGCGGCTCCCGTCCTTCGCCGCTGCGTTCCGATTGGCGACCTTGTCGTTCAGGTCGCTTTCATTGCCGCCCTTCGCCTCAAAGCGCCGGATGCGGGCGCCCTGGACGACCTGGCGCATCAGGAGGTCGATTTCCTTGAAGTCGCCGCCCGTCTTGTTGTCCTTGGCGATCAGCGTGTTGAGCCGGCATTCCAGCGCGTCCTCGATCTTGGACAGCGATGGCGCCTCATCCCATTTGTCGCGGTCCTTCCACGCCTGCACGGTCGGCCGCGCCAGCCCCAGCTCGCCGGCGATCTGGGTGATGCCCCAGCCGCGCCAGTAGAGGCTGCGCGCCTGGCGCCGCGCATCGACCGGGATCGGCATGGTCGCGGCCGGCAGCGCCATGCCGCTATCGGGGGGAAGCTTCTCCATCGCCGGCGAACCTAGCCACCAGCCCCGCCCTCCCCGCAGCCGCTGCTCTTGTGAAACATCCTTTCACAAGCCCGCCCGCTTGAGATCGCGGGCCGCTTCGGCGCCTTTTGCTGCCTTCAGCGACCCTGCACCGATACCGAGGATTCAAGCCGCCATGGGCACCAAGAGCAAGTTCTTCCGCGCCTTCGTCGAAGGCCAGACGATCAGTGACGGTCGCAGGATCGAGGCCGCCTGGATCGATCAGATCGTGGAGACCTTCAACACCGATACCTATGCGCCGCGCATCAATATCGAACATATCTCGGGCTACAGCCCGGAGCCTCCCTTCAACGGCTATGGCACCGTCATCGCCGTGCGGGCGCAGACGGACGAGATCGTCATTGACGGCAAGGCCGAAAAGCGCCGCGCGCTCTATTGCCAGGTGGACGCCAATGATCAGCTCGTCGCGCTGGCCAGTGCGACGCAAAAGCCCTTCCCCTCGGTCGAGCTGACGCCCAATTATGCCGGCGTCGACAAGGTCGGCCTGATCGGCCTCGCCTTCACGGACAAGCCGGCCTCGATCGGTACCCAGGCCCTTTCCTTCTCCCGCAGCGCGCCCGGGACCGTCTTCACCTCGGCCAGTGACAGCGTCACACTGGAATTCGAGCCGAAGCCGGCCGACGCGGCCGGCATTGCCGAGGCGATCAAGGGCGGCTTCGCCAGCCTTGCCGCCATGTTTGGGCGCGGCGATCCGGAAAAGCCGAAGGAAGAGCCAAAAAAGCCGGCCAATGATAATTTCGATCCGGGCGCCTTCGCCACGGCGCTGGGCGATACCATGGCCTCCGCCATCGCCGCGGCGATGCAGCCCGTGATCGACACCCAGTCTCGCTTCCAGGCCGATTTCACGGCGCTGAAGGGCAAGCTCGAACAGACTGAACAGCCCGGCTTCAGCCGCCACCTCGCCACCGGCGGCGAGGCCGGCGCCCTCGCGACTGACTGCTGAGCCCAGCCCCGCGCGCCCCTCTTCCCGTCCCCCGGAGTTCCATCATGCAGAATGCAACGCGCCTCTTGTTCAACGCCTATCTCGGCCAGGTCGCCCGGCTCAACGGCCTCGATGCGACCTTCACCGCCAATGCGGGCGAGATCAAAAGCTTCAACGTCTCGCCGGTCATCGAGCAGCGCCTCCAGGCGAAGCTCCGGCTGTCCAGCGATTTCATGAGCCGCATCAACGTCGTGCCGGTGGTGCCGCAACAGGGCGCGCGCGTCGGCGTCGGCATCACCCGTTCGCTCGCCAGCCGCACCAATCGCGCGGCCGGGCATCGCCGCACCCCGACTGATCCGACCGGCAGCGACAATATCGATCAGTATTTCTGCAAGAAGACTGATTATGATTATGCCTGGTCCTATGCCCTGCTCGATGCCTGGGCGCACCGCCCCGAATTCCAGCAACTCTGCCGGGATGCGGTGATCGCGCAAAAGGCGAGCGACATCATCACCATCGGTTTCAACGGCGTCGATGCCGCGGTCGAAACGGATCGCGAGGCCTTCCCGCTGCTTCAGGACGTCAACTGGGGCTGGCTTTACAAGATGCGCACCTATGCGCCCGCCCGCGTCATGAAGCATGGCGCGCTCGACGCGCTCAAGGTCTATGTCTCGGATACCGGCACGGCCGATTACGTCAATCTGGACGCGCTGGTGATGGACATGATCCATAACCTGCTCGCCGAGCAGTTCCGCACCGCGACAGATCTCGTCGTCATCGTCGGCAGCGATCTGGTCCATGAGAAATATTTCAAGATCGTCAGCCAGGCCGGCGATGTCGCGACGGAACAGGTCGCGCGGGACGTCATCCTGTCCAGCCGCCAGCTCGGCGGCAAGCCGACCATGCAGGTGCCCTTCTTCCCGGCCAATGCCATCATGGTCACCAGCCTGAAGAACCTTTCCTATTACTGGCAGATCGGCTCCGCGCGCCGCCAGGTGAAGGAGGAATCCGCGCTCGACCAGATCGAGAATTATGAAAGCATCAATGACGCTTTCATGGTCGAGGAATATGGCAAGGCCGCCCTGGTCGAGAACATCCAGCTCGGGCCGAAGATCTGATCGTCTTCCCCCGAATCGCCCGCCCTTTTCTCGCCAAGGAACGATCATGAGCCCAGCTCGCCACCATCGGGACCGCCACGCCGCCCTTGGGCCTGGCGCTATCCCGGCCCAGCCGATCGCGTCCCGGGAAGAGGGCGGGCGAACCCCGCCTGCCGATCATCTCGACAGCGCCAGCCTCACGCCCGCGCGCCAGCACCGCCTGCACCGTGCGGCGGCGAGCATGGCCGCGCAGGATGCCGGCGCCCCGGCCCCGGCCCCGGCCCCTGACAGCGCGGGCGCGCAGACCATGCTGCGCCTGGTCCACGATCTTCGGCGCCTGAAGGAAATCCAGTCGATCGAGCGCAAGATCGAGGCAAAGCGGGCCATGATCCCGGAATATCGCCCATGGATCGAGGGCCTGCTCGCCGCCGCCCGCGAGACCGGCAAGGCCGCGCGGGACGAAATATTGCCGACGATCATGATCTGGCTGATCGATACCGGCCAATATGGCGAGGCGCTCCCGCTGATCAGCCACGTGCTTGATTATGATATCCCATTGCCCGCCCGCTACGCGCGCACCGCGCCGGCGCTGATCGTCGAGGAGATCGCCGGCGCTGCGCTGAAGGACCAGCTCGCCGGGCATTCCTTCCCGCTGGAAATCCTCGTCGCGGTCGACGCCCTCACCGTCGAGCATGACATGCATGACGAGATCCGGGCCAAGATGCAGAAGGCGATTGGGTTCGAATATGCGCGCCTCGCTGAAGCAATGGACCCGGCCGCCCCGGGGTTCGCCGCGGCGATCGAAACCGCCCTGCAGCCTCTGCGTCGCGCGCAGCAGCTCAATGACCGCGCCGGCGCCAAGGATCGCATCAAACGGCTCGAAAAGCTGCTCGCGCCGGCGCGCGGCGCTTCGGCCGCCACTGAACCCGCCGGCACTGCCGGCTGACCAGCTCGCCCCCCGGCGCTCGGGGGCGGATCGCACGCGACGGGAGGGCCGCAAGGCTGAGGGCCGTCGCCCGTCCGGTCCCCACCCCCGAAAAGCCGCGGGGCGGGCTCGATGAAGGAATCCGCATGCTCGCCGCGATCGGCCAGTCCCTGCCCCTGCTCCTCCAGATCGCGCCGCTCGCCCTCGGTGTGCGGCTACTCTTGGCGGGCGGCGTCCGGCTCGCGCTCGGTCGCCATGCGTGGCGCCACCCAGCGGCCGGTCTCGCCGCGCTCGGCCTGGCGCTCTTTGTCGCCGGCGCTGACCAGCTCGCGCGGGGGCTCCTGTGAGCGGCTTCAGCTGCAACCCCTCGATCATTCCCGCGGTCCCGGCCGGCGTCGAGCCGGTGATCGCCAATGACGGCTGGTTTCCCGATGTCGATCCGGTCGCCTTTCGTCGCCAGATGCGCATTCGCGATGGCGTCACCCCGGATCGCCTGCGCGAGGCGATCCTCGGCGCGATGATCACGGTGGGGGATAATCTCGCCGCCTGGCGTGCCCCGCTCGAGGCTGGCGGCGCCGCCACGCTCGCCGCGGTGCCCGCGCCCGGCCTTGGCGGCGAAAGCCGCCTGCTCGTCCTCTATCGCCGCGCGCTCGGCGCCTTCGCCAAGGCTGATCTGGTCGAGCGCTACCGCGATATGGATCTCACCGGCGCCGGCCAGCGCCAGGTCGGCGATCTCGACGCGTCGATTGAGGAGCTGCGGCGTGACGGCATCTTTGCCATCCGCGACATGATCGGCCGGCCCCGCCTCCTGGCGGAACTGATCTGATGGCTGACATCCTCCGCGCGCGCCAGGGCGACACGCTCGATGCGCTGCTGTGGCGCGAGCGCGGCCTGCGCGCGTCCGATCTCGCCGGGGTGCTTGAGGCTAATCCCGGCCTCGCCGGTCTCGGCACCGTGCTGCCGCCCGGCACGGCCGTGGCGGTCCCGGCGACCGCCAGCCCGACGCCCCGCCTTCTTCCCCTTGTGCAGCTGTGGGACTGATCATGGATAAATATCTTCACCAGCTGTTCGAAACCTTCCTCGCCTTTCTTGGCGGGCTCACCCCGGCCGCGCTCGGCGCGGCGGTCAGCCTTGCCTATGAAAAGGGGCTCACCTGGTCCGATCGCTTCGTCCAGTTCGCGGTCGGTGTGTGCGTCTCCTATTTCGCGGGCGGCGTCATCGCGGCGATCTGGCCGTGGAAGCCGATCGATCCCTTCGTGCTGCAGGGCATCACCTTCACCCTCGGCATGATCGCCTTCAAGGCGACGCCCCGTTTCATCAGCAGCGCGAGCGATGTTGTCGCCGGCCTGCCCGGCGACATCCTCCGGCGCATCTTCCCACGAAAGGATGGCGAATGACGCGATATGTCTGGGATCAGTCGACGGGTGAATTGCGGCTCGATGGCAAGCCGGTCTCGCGCGGCTATGCCGGCAAGGCGCACGGGAAGAACAATCCCGCCCTGCAGGCGGCGGTGGGGATCGGCCCCATTCCGCGCGGGCTGTGGCGCCTGGTCGCGGTGCGCAACAGCCTCAACACCGGGCCGTTCACCATCGTGCTCGAGCCGGCGCCCGGGACGGACAGCCTCGGGCGCACTGAATTCCGCATCCATGGGGATAGTGTTGCCCGGCCGGGCACGGCCAGCCGCGGCTGCATCATCCTTCCCCGCGCCATGCGCGAGGCGATCTGGCGCAGCGGCGAGCGGCTGATCGAGGTGGTGGAATGAACAAGCTGCTGAACGGGGCGTGGAACCTGATCCGTCCCAACACGGAATGGCTGGTGCTGCTCGCCGTCGCCGGCGCTGCCGCCTTCCTCTATGTCCAGCTTGCCCGCGCCCGCGCCGATCGGGACGCGGCGATCCATAGGGCGGAGCTGGTCTGCGCCGGCGCCGGCGCGTCCTTCGCCGCGTCGGCCACGATCGAGCGCGACGCGAAGGGCCGGCCGGTCACGGTCGATCACCCTCAGGGCGCGCTCTGCCGGCGTCAGGTGGCCGATCTCGCCGGCTTCAGGGCCAGGACGATCGAGCAATCCGCCACCATCCTCGCCGATGCGCTGAAGGATCATGATGCGCGCCAGAATACCGACACCGCTGCGGCCAGGTCCGCGGCCGAGGCCGCCCGCTCGGCGGCATTACGCATGGAGGCGGCCGATGCCGAGGCTCAACGCAGGAATGAAGTCGATCATCAGTGGTTTGCTGCTGTCAACGGCGTTGCCGGGCTGCGCGCACCGGGCGCTGGAGGTGCCGGTCGATAGGCCGGTCCCTGTCGCGGTCCCGGTCAGCGATACCCCGCCCGCTGAACTCACCCGCTGCGCTGAGCGGCCGGCCGGCCTGCCGGAGGACAAGGATCTGCTCGCCCGGATTCCCGATGGCGTGCGCGCCGGCATCATCCGCATGGCGCGCGCTTTCGCGGGGAATGCGAGCCAGCTCGATCGCCTGGTGAACTGGAACGCGCCGGGCACCTGCCCGCCCCCCGCGCCATGAAGAAACCCGAAGGGCTGCGGCGCCTGCTGCTCGCCGCGGTCCCGGGCCTCGCGGCCGATCCCGCGCGCCTCGCCCTGTTCATCGACAAGGGCAAGCTCACCACGCGCGCCAATGGCACCCTGTCGTTCGAATATGGCTATACGCTCAATATCGTCGTCCAGGACTATGCCGGCGATATCGATGCGCTGATGGTCCCGCTGCTCGCCTGGGTCGCCGAAATGCAGCCTGATCTGCTTGAGCGCGACCCGCGCGAGCCCTTCACCTTCGAATCCGAGATCCTGGACGGCGACGCGGCCGACGTTTCGATTGAGCTGGAGCTGACGGAGCCGGTCCGCGTCCGGCGCCTGCCCGGGGGCGGCTACGAGGTCACCCATCTGCCCGAGCCGGACCGGGCCGATTCCTTTGACGGCGTTTGCGGCGTCAATCTGTGGCGGCTGCTGCTCCGCGAGGAAATGGCCCCACCCTCGGTCACGACCGTCCCCGCCTGATGGACGATCTCGCCGCGATCGAGGCCATTGCCGACGCGCTGATCCGCAAGCTGTCATCGGCTGAGCGTCGCACCTTGCTGCGGCGCATGGCGCGCGGCATCCGCGACAGCCAGGCGCGGCGCATCGCCAGCCAGCGCGCGCCTGACGGCGCGGCCTTTGCGCCGCGCAAGGCGAAGAAGCCGCCGGCGCCCGGCAACTATGCCGTGAAGTTCCTCTATCCCAAGGGGCCGAACCCGCGCCTCGTCCTGATGAAGAGCTGGGTTCACGAAGGTCCGCTGATCACCGGCTTCGACGTCGAGGCGGGCGGCATCCGCAGCTTCTTCTGGGACAAGGTCGACCGCTGGCTGCCGGTCCAGCGGGAGGAGCAGAACAAGGGGGCCGGCAAGTTCCGGCGCCAGGGCCGGATCCGGCAAAAGGCGATGTTCCGCAAGCTGCGCAACGGCAGGAACCTCAGGTCCGATGCAAGCGATTCCGAGGCATGGATCGGCTTCAGCGGCAGGGCGTCCGAAATCGCGAGCGTGCATCAGGATGGTCTGTCGGATCGACCCGCTGCCAGGGCGCGCCCGGTGCGCTACGCCCGGCGTGAGCTGCTCGGCCTGACACCGGCCGAACGCTCGGCCGCGCTGGATCTGCTGCTCGGGCATCTGATTTAGGGCGAAGTCGCGGGGTCTTGGGATCTTTGCGGAGTGGTCCTGGTATCATGGCCAACCCGTCTCCGCGGGTCGGGTTGCGACCAAAGCCAGTCATTCCTCTGCCAATGTTTTGATAACAGTTTACGCCAAGAGCGGTCATCTGCGAGTCCGTTCGACCGACATCGCCGAATGAGAAGGGCTGAGGCCGGAAACGCAGCGTTTTCACAAAGGTCGACCCAAGGCAGAGGGTTTTTGGAAAAGCGGACTGGAGATAGTTCTAAGATGCTGAAAGAGGAAGGTCTTCGGGCTTGACGGTGACAGGTGCTGGTTGACCCAAAACCCCTCGTTTTTGGGACGATCGGCCCGCCCCCACTAAGCGGTGCGGGCAACAAGAGAACAACTCCCGATGCGTTTGATGTAGGTCTGGCACGTGCGGGTGCGATTGATCTAAGGCTCTTTTTGTGTTCATAAGGCGGTCATCAAGAACGGCAGCGGATCATTGATTGGGGGGAGCAAGATGGAAACTACACAAAGCCGCCAAGTCACTGCGGTGGTTGGAATTTCTTTTCTATTTGTATGCACCTCCTGCACGTCCATCTCGTCGATAGACTCGCCTTACCAACAACATATAGCGAGTGTCGCCACCCATACGGCAGTGCGGTGGCGGCTGGCCGCCAGAGAGGCAGCCGATAAATCTTCAAGCCGTGGCGCCCTCGTCTTTATCGATCCGGCGACGCGGCAGTTTAAATATTCTCTCCCCGGAAATAGTCCGGTTGACGCTTGGTTGCGCTATGCGGCGACTAGTAAAGCCACCATAGTCGATGACTTGCCACTTCCATCTAGTTTAACTCCCACAGCTATTTTTGTGCTAAAATCATCGCAGGCTGGCACAACCCGTCTGGTTTACACAGCCGACTTAGATAATGTTGTGAAGGAGAGATACGACCTGTCTTCTGCTTTACTCCGCCTCGGCGCGGCCATACAGCAATTGCGAGACGTTACTATCCTTCTCAGTCTATCGGATCAAAAGCAAAACGCTGCCATCAAGAAAATATCCGACGACGTTGCCAAGCTAGGAGAAAACCTAGGCGATCTAGGTGAGCGGTTTCAACAGCTGTCGAGAAATGAACACGACGCCAATTCTACATTAGAAGGTCAGCTCAGAGATTTGTCATCTCAACTTGACGATCTTCAAAATCAGATTGCGAAGATCAAATGAAAGGCGGGCGATTCATTTTTGTTATTGCTTTCGCCAGCTCTAGCCATGTCGCTGCTCAGATAGCCGAGCCTGGGAAGATCATTAATCCAAAACCCGCTCCCATTGAAGCGTCGGCGGAATGGCAAAAGCTCGCAGAGCAATACAAAAGACAGATCGACACACTCCGAGCGCAGCGCGGCGATAAAAAGATCGAGGCGGCAAGGGTCCAAGACAAGTTAATGGATGTAGACCCGGTTGAGATTGATAAAAAGGCACTTAAGCAAACAGAGGAAGCGGCAAAGGAGACCGCTCATGGTGTCGGTGACGCTGCCGTCGATTATTTCAAGGAATTCGGTGAACTCTCCGGGATTGTGTCGACAGCTAAGGGAATTATGACGGACGTTGTTCCCAGCTTTAAGGATGAGATAGACGCTTCACTGAGAGTCGGAAGCGGTTATAAGGAGCAAGACCGCCTGCAGCAAAATCTAAACGACTTAAATGATAGTGTAAAAGAATTTGATAAGAGCATTGATTTAGCGCAACGGAACTTGGACTTGTCCAAAAAGGTTGCCGATATCTATCGGCAGGAAGAAGTCACGTCTCGTCAAGAGAAACAGCAGATTGTGTTCAAGCTTGTAAACAAAGCAAAAGCGGCCAATCAGACCGCTGCGACGAACATTCAGCACTA
>Ga0255338_1005355_pt1 | contig 11935 bp, 12 predicted proteins | sample MeOH1_35cm_T4_19_FD_203715 | JGI IMG/M metagenome (GOLD analysis project Ga0255338, IMG submission 203715) | Sandy soil microbial communities from University of British Columbia, Vancouver, Canada - MeOH1_35cm_T4_195 | ecosystem: Engineered > Artificial ecosystem > Sand microcosm > Unclassified ... | reverse complement strand
ACTGGCCGCAATCCTCGTAGGAATGCTGCTCATCGCTCTTGGCGGCTCGGTCACGTTATCCATCATCATTCCATTCATATACCTGCTCGTCGCTGTTGGCATGGGCTATATGCTGGATCGCTGGCACGCCGTCTTCCCGCGCAATGCTATCGCCCAGGGAGTGGGCGTGGCACTCGTAGGCTTAGCCGTTGTTGTTGTCAGCTGGTACAGCCTTCGCCACTACTTCGTGGCCTGGCCGAACGCACCGGCCACGAAAGAGACGTTTACCGTGCAATCTGTTACAATTGAAAAATAAAGGAGTTACGTTAGTATGGGCCGATTTGACCAAGCCAAGATGCTTTTGAAAGTCAAGAAACTGCAGAAAGAACTGCAGAAAGAAGTCATTACGATTGAGAAGGGTGATGGAGCGGTGAAGGTAGAGATTACCGGCGAGCAGAAGATCAAGAAGATCCACATCGACCCAGAGTATATTGACCTTGACGACATCGGCGAGCTGGAACGCTGGCTGGAAGACGCCGTAAAAGAGGCCATCCAGGCCAGTCAGAAACTAGCCGCCGAAAAGATGCGCCCAATGATGGGTGCCTTGGGCGACCTCGGCCTGTAGGAAACGTACGGAGGGTACATGCAAATACTACCGCCGGCATTGACTGACGTTATTGAAGCGCTCGGCAAACTGCCAGGTGTTGGGCCGCGCACGGCCGAGCGGTATGCGTACTACTTGGTCAAAAACGATCCAGGTAAGTCGAAAGGGCTGGCGGGAGCTTTAGACAGCCTGCACGGCGGCATCGGCGTGTGCCAAAAGACTTTCGCGCTGATCCCATCCGGCGAGGAGCTGAGTGAGCTGTACACCAGCCCCAAACGTGATAAAACTGTTGTCGCCGTTGTTGCCGAACCGTTCGACATCGTCGCACTAGAGAAGACCAATAGCTACAGCGGCACGTATCACGTGCTCGGCGGCCTGGTTTCACCCATCGACGGCATCGGGCCCGAGCAACTGCACATCGCCGAGCTAATTAAGCGTATCGACGAAGACACGGTAGAAGAGATCATCCTAGCCACGAACGCTAGCGTAGAAGGTGAATCCACCGCTCTGTACATCCAAAAACAAATTGGCGACCGACCCGTTAAAGTCACAAGACTGGCCCGCGGCCTCCCTATAGGCGTAGACCTGGAGTACGCTGATCAAATTACACTTACTCGCGCCTTAGAAGGCCGCCAGGCACTATAAAGTTTAACGCGCACTGGTTATCTTGACCGCATGGCCCAAATTTTGCCTGGATCGGGGTTCTTTGAGCTCCGGGCGAGCAACGATATGCCAGTACGCTGCAGCCGCTCCAAGATTTAACACATTCCCGCGAAGTGCACTGTCGGCAGGGTCGCCTGCACCTACCTCAAGCCGCTCAAGCCTAGCGTCTCCACCGATCGTAACAGGCTCATAGACAGCGTCAGGCACGTAAGCACCGCTCTCACCCATAACAAAGCTCAGGCACCGCAGTACGCCCGTTGTGCGCAAGTGTTTGTCACTAGACCTAGCACGAAAGTCGGTGGCAAATATGCGTAGGTGTTGGCCATCTATCTCTAAGATTACGTTACGTCTGTATTGGCCGGCATACGCATCGGTACTGGATATAACAGGATCACTTTCTTGGCCCGGCCCAATCAGGCCATCGGGCACTGTTAGTACATCGAGACGCAGATCTCCGGCAGCCAGTCTCCCGAGTAACCGTTCAGGATCTCTCCGCTCCGCGAGGCCTAGTACATCGCCAACCAAGGAACCAACCCTTAAAAATTCTTCGTCCGTGACAACGTCTGGCAATACTGTTCCACGATCAAATCTGGGCATTAGCGCAGATGGTATGGGCATAATATGTTTATTATAATACCATAGTGGGTATATGTCAACTGTACCGTATACTGTAAGGCATGGAATATGACGAAGCGGGGAAGATCCGCGAGATTTTGGACGTTGCTCAAAAGGTAGTGGTTTTGCAGGCGGATAACCCGGATGGAGATTCGCTGGGGAGTGCGCTGGCACTAGAGCAAATTCTCGGCGACATGGGCAAAGAGCCAGTTCTGTACTGTGGCGTGGACATCCCGACCTATTTGCGGTATTTGGAGGGCTGGGACCGCGTGGTAAAAGATTTGCCAACGCAGTTTGACGCCGCGATTATCGTCGATACCGGTGCAGATAGTCTGTTTGAGCAGTTGGACAAAAACAACCAGAAGGGCTGGCTACGCACCAAGCCGGTGGTTGTGATCGACCACCACAGTACCGAGGCCAATATTGACTTCGCCCAGGTCATCCTCAGCCCAACTGCCGTAGCGACAGGCGAGGTGATTTATGAACTGGCCAAGCAGCTTGACTGGCCGCTCGGCCACATCGCCAAAGAGATGCTTACCACGGCCATTATGTCTGATTCGCTTGGCTTGGTAACCGAAGCGACGAGCGCCCGCAGCATCCATATCATCGGCGAACTAGTGGAGGGAGGTGTGTCGCTGGCCGATCTGGAAAATAACCGCCGCGAACTGATGCGCAAAGATCCGGATCTCGTCCGCTACAAGGGTGAGCTGTTGCAGCGTATCGAATACTTCCACGACAACCAGATTGCTATCATCACCATCCCATGGGAAGAGATCGAGCGTTACAGCGCTCAGTACAATCCATCTATGCTGGTGCTAGAGGACATGCGCATGACCACCGGCACGCACATCGCCATCGCCTTCAAAACTTACGGCAACAACAACCGCATCACCGCTAAAATCCGCGCCAACCAAGGCTACGGTATCGCTGGTCAGCTGGCCGAGCACTTCGGTGGCGGTGGCCACGCCTACGCTAGCGGCTTCAAAGTCCAAGACGGCCGCAAATTTGCCGATATCAAGACCGAGTGCGTGCAGGTTGTGGCAGATTTACTAGACAAGTTAAAATCCACCGTAGTAAACTAACCATAATGATTTCGCACAAAAACGACGACCAAAAGAAGTGTAACTGCGACTGCTCCTGTACATAAGTGAGGCCGTTTTTTCTTTGACACAAAATCGAGCCTCACCGGCTCGTTTTTATTTGCAGTAAGCAGGGAAGAAATCATGAAAGAAAAATTTACACAGGACATCCTACGCGGCAAAAATGCCTGGCTTGTAGCGGCGCACCCAGACGATTCGCTTTGGCATACATCAGTTATCCGAGAGGCTGCGCGCGTCGACGAGCGGCTGCTAACCGCCGGCGAGAAAGGCATTAATCCAGAACGTAGAATTGACGAGGAGATCGCGGCGGCGAAGATACTCGGTATTAAAGAAGTTGTCGTCTACGACGGCCATGATGAAGAGCTATCCGGCGAGATTGACCAGCTCGCGAGCCGGCTTGTTGAAGATGTACTCAGCTCTGGACGCCCCGTGGATGTGCTCATCGGGAATTTGTTTTCCGATCATCATACGGGCGATCACTTAGCCGCCGGCGAGATAGTCGTTGAAGCCGCCCGCAGACTTGCGAAAGTTGGCCGCGCCGTGGGCGTGCTCCTTCTTAACCCAGATAACGACGGCGAGTACACCTCGCGCGTCACTCCTGCAGATATGGAAAAGACTTTCCGCGCCGCACGCAAACACAGGCAATGGCGTATGCATGACGAGATGTCTGAAGACTCAGTCATAACACCCGCCGGCTACTCAATGCACCGCGAGGACTATGAAGCGCTACAGCGGTACCCATTAACACACGATGCCAGCTACACATGGTTGCCTCCAAAACACTTTACAGATGATCAAAGTGAATCCCTCGCACTGGCGGCACGATAGGATATACTAGAGGTAATCTATGAAACTCTATAACACTCTCACTCGCAACGTTGATGAACTGCAGCCGCTGAATGCACCAACTACCACCGTGTACACCTGTGGGCCAACCGTCTACGACTATGCTCACGTTGGGCATTGGTTCACCTATGTCCGCTGGGACACCTTGATCCGCGCGCTTAAAGCCGCTGGATACGACACAAAGTGGGTGATGAACGTCACTGATGTTGGCCATCTGGTATCCGATGCTGACGAGGGTGAAGACAAGCTAGAGAAGGGCGCCCGCCGCGAAGGCAAGTCCGCCTGGGATGTAGCCAAATTCTACACCGATGATTTTGTCGAAGGCATGAAGGCCCTCAACATGCTGATGCCCGACGAAATGCCACGTGCCACCGACCATATCGCCGAGCAAATCGAGCTTATCCAGAAGTTGGAAGAGAAGGGTTACACCTACACCATCGGCGACGGCGTCTACTACGACACCTCCAAGTTCGAGGGGTACGCTGCCTTTGCCCGGCTCGATTTGGACGACCAGCAAGAGGGCGCGCGCGTAGCCGTGAACGCCGAAAAACGCAATCCGTCTGACTTTGCCCTCTGGAAGTTCAGCCCCACCGACCACCAGCGCGACATGGAGTGGGACAGCCCATGGGGTAAAGGCTTCCCCGGCTGGCACATCGAATGTTCGGCCATGAGCATGAAATACCTGGGCGAGACGCTCGACATTCATACCGGCGGTATCGACCACATACCCGTGCACCACACTAACGAAATCGCGCAGAGCGAGCCGGTTACCGGCAAACGCTTCGCCAATGTCTGGATGCACGGTAACCATGTACTGATAGAGGGCGAAAAGATCAGCAAATCGCTTGGCAACGGTATCCGCTGGCAACAAATTCAAGAGAAGGGCTACGACCCAATCGTCCTCCGCCTACACGTACTGGAATCGCACTACCGCTCACAATCCAAGTTCAGCTGGGATAGCCTGGAAGCCGCCAAAAACCGCCTGCAAGGGTACCGAGCTATGGCCGTCCAGTGCTGGCAGGCACACGAGGGCGGTGCGATTACCACCGAACAAATTACACTAGCAAGAGAGGCAATTTTAGAAGCCTTACAAAACGACCTTAACACCCCCGAAGTGCTTGCTAAACTGAGCGAGCTAGAGGGGGCCATTGACAATGGTGGTATTAGCATAAGCAGTCAAGAAGCCTTTGCCGACTTCCTGAATTGGCTAGACGATACCCTCGGCCTCAAACTAAGCGAGAACACAGACATTACAGATGACCAAAAACAACTCATCGCCGAGCGCGAACAGGCTAGGGAAGCCAGAGACTGGGCAAAATCCGACCAACTGCGCAACCAACTAGCACAGCAGGGCGTCAGCGTCCGCGACACCCCCCACGGCCCCATCTGGTCTCGAATCTAACCAAGCGACAGGATAACGATTCCTGCAATACCGGCAAATGCACCAAGCATCGGAACAAGTTGGAATTTTTCCTTAAACCTGTGTAGTGCCAAAAATACTGTGAGAATAGGATAGCAAGCCGATACTGCCACCACTGTCGGAGCCAAGTCGCCAACCTCACCAATGCCTATGGTGACCGCCAAAAAACCAATTTCTATAAGCAATCCAGCAAGTAGTATGAGCGGGGTGAAGAAGTTGCGTAATAATCGGCTGGGCGAAACAATTTTCTTACCACGATTAAGCAGCGCCAGGAGCGGCAAGTACGCTAGCGCCCCACAAATCAACTCAATCAAAGAGGCAAATTGCCAGCCAATAAGGTTGATGGATTGCGTGATAAGACCAAAGGCAATACCCCAAAACACCGCGGCCAGTAGCCCCAGCAGCGGGCCGCGGCTGAGCCCGTTTTTGAGTGCGCCACGTCCAGTCAAACCAGAAGCTATCATGGCGCCGCCTACCACCACCACAACACCCAACACTTGATGCCCGCTCAACTGGCTGCCGAACACAGCAACAAGCAGTAGCGCAGTAATTAGCGGGTACAGACTGCCGAGAGGACTAACAATGCTAACCGGACCGAGCTCCAGCCCTTTGTAAAACGCCAGATTGGCGATCGTAAACGATGCACCTGCGGCAACAGCGTAGCCGATGGCCTCCGCATTAAAGACCGTGTGCGAACGGAGAAACAGTAGATAAAATATCGCGTATGTTACAGTTGCAGCCGAAAGTACTAAAAACGCAGCCGTATACCCGGTCAGTTTTTTGGCGGCTCGCGCGCCAAGATAATCACCAACACCCCAGGCTATGGCAGCAATCAATCCAAAGATGATAGCGGTAAGTGCCATTTGCTGCTACTTCTTGGGCGAGACAGCTTCGTCCACGGCAGCTGGCTCAATGATTTTTTTGTCACGGAGATAATCCAAAAGAGCGATGCGAATGCAGCCAGCTACCGGAATGGCCACCAGACCGCCCAGCAGGCCGCCAAAGCTCACGCCCACGAGTACCGAGCTAAATACCAGCAGCGGCGACATGTTCGTTGTATTGGCCTGTATACGGGGCTGGATGATGTAGTTCTCGATCTGCTGATAGAGGATGTAGTACGCAAGAATAAAGACTGCCGACCACGGCGAGTGAAACAGCGCTACGAGCGTGACTATCGTCGCGCCGATGAGGTGGCCGACCATTGGGATGAGCCCGCAGATAAAGACCACTACCACCAAGGCCGCAGGATACGGCACTTGCAAAATGAGTAACGCAGGCAGAAGCAGCAGCGCCGCAATAAACGCCAACACCACCTGGCCGTTCACGTAGCCCTTGACCACTCGGTACATGTCGCTTGCCAAACGTCGTACGCGTTCTTGCCGCTCGTCTGGCACGACGTCCATAAAGATGCTCCTCCAGCGCGGGCCCTCGATCAGCATCATAAAGGTCAAGACAAGCACTGTCAGGATGGCAACAACACTGCTGCCAACCCGCTGCACGCCCGTTACAGCCGCACCACTAACGTCACCCAGCCGCTCGGAGGCCTGCTTCGAGAACTTGTTGATATCGTCCTGCAGTTCGTACTTCGCCACAAACCGGCCGATAGTCGAGTCTTCATCTCGAACATCTTGCACAAGCTCTGGAATCGTCTGCACAAAGCTAGAGGTTTGCCGAACGAGCGGCGGTACGATGCTCAACAAAAAGCCAATAATAAGTGCAATGACAATGAAAAACGAGATGGCTGTCGCAGCCGTGCGGTTACCTTTGCGTTTGCCTGGCAGGCGCTGGGCAATCCAGTGCACCGGCGCATTGAGTGCTAGGGCCAAGAAAAACGCTGTGAAGATGAGGGTGAGCGGGTACGCCGCCTGGCGCGCCGCAGTCAGACCAATCAGGGTGGCAACGACCACTAACATAACGCGCACCACCGTACGGTTCGGGATGTCTAGGGAAAGTATGCCGTCCTTGTCTTTCGATCTGAATGCAAACATCTTACCCACCATTATTGCCTAAGACCGGCGCTTGCGCAATGCTTGGCGAAAAAGCTTGAGAAGTTCCTCGCCAACGACGGACACATCGTAGCGCTGCACATATTCTTGCTGCCAGGTACGGGCTTGTTGTCGCACTTTTTGGCCAGAAAGATACTTGTGTAGTTTAGCGGCAAAGGCGGCATGATCAAACGGGCTGAATAGACTGTCCGGGCGAGGCTGCATAACACTGGCGTAGCCTGGGTTGTCGCCCGCCAGAACCGCGCCACGACTGGCAGCCATGGCCTCGATTAACACAATGCCGAAGCTCTCGCCGCCGGTACTGGGATAGACCACAACGTCAGCTGAGGCCATGTAGCGTGGTTTGTCTTCTTCGGAGATAAAGCCAAGAAAGGTCACCACGTCCTCGAGTCCATGTTCTGCAACGAGCTGCTGTAGTTTGCCAAGTAACGGCCCCTTACCACTCACCAGCACAACGGCGTCTTTCGGCCAGCGGCCGTCCTCGCGCAAGCGCGCCACTGCCTCCAAAAAGTGCCTGCAACCTTTGCGCTCGACCAATCGGCCGTGGCACAGCACTACCAGCTTGTCTTTGTACTGCGGGAAAGGTTTGGCGGTAAGGAACGGCTTGAGCGGTGAAGCGTTGGGGATGAATTTGGAATCTATTTTGAATGTCCGTTTAGAGAACGCCTGGGCGGCGGTTGAAACACTGAGGAAGGCATCGAAACGCTGTAAATTACGGCGGAGCAACCAGCCGAGCAGCGATGTACCCCAATCGGCCATCTTGTTATTGGGCAAGATGTGGAATGCACCCACCACCGCCGTCTGCGGCCCGGCGGCACGTACAATCCGCGCTGCCAGGGCAGGGCTATATGGCATCTGCACATAGATAACATCGAATTGCTCACGAGCCAGCAGTTCCCGGATGTGCCGTTTGTTGGCGGGTAAGGGCATGGTCAGACGGTTACCGTTAAATCGCACGTTGACATTCTTGCTCAGCGAATGGAGGTTCGGCAAATCCGTGCGCTTGGTTTCGCCTACTAAATAATGAACTTCGTGCCCCTGGTCACTCAGCCATAGGCCAGTAGTCAAGACGTGTTGCGCAACACCGTCAGTTTTATCTAGCGTGTCGTCGCAAACAATACCTATTTTCAGCGGGTGCTCGCTTGCTGACACGCTAACCCCGTTTTTCTTTGAGTGCTTGCTCATACACACGTTCGTATTTGTCGATCATGTGCTTGGTATCGTATTGCTGAACCTCAGCTTTGGCCCACTTACGCCAAACAGCGCGCAGGTCTTTTTCGTACAGCAGCAGCTCTAGGCGGCGGGCAAAACTGGATATGTCGCGCGGATTTACTAACGAAATCGCGCCAACGCCAGTCATAACCGAAGCATACCCAGGATTATCACCAACGACTGCTGGAACACCGGTGGCCATCGCTTCTAAGTTGACCAGTCCAAAACCTTCGCCGTAAATACTGGGTGCGCAGAATAAGTCCACATCGGCGAAGCGACGTATCTTTTCGTCGTTATCGCGAAAACCCAGGAAGTTAACATTTTTGACTTCAAGATCTTCAACCAACTCCTCCAACGCGGAGCGCTGCGGGCCGTTGCCGATGAGGTCGAGGCTGACGTCGGGATGCTTCTGTTGCAATTCAGCAAAAGCCTCGATTAGATATCTCACGCCCTTGCGACCCTCCAGACGACCAACATAGAGGATGGTTTTGTGATGGCGATCATCATCAAACTTTTCTGGGAACGTAAATTTAGCCGTATCAATATCCACCGGTATGTAAGCCACTGGTTTGTCGGTGAGCGTCGAGACGTACTCGGACCCAGGGTACGAGGCCGCGACAAACACATCAATGTCTTTAATAATCGACCGAGCAAACGGCCGAAACACATCTGACAGCGCCTTTACCGTAGCTCCTTCTGGCAGCTTGCCGTGAAAAGTCGCCACGTTTACTGCGGTGGACTTGGGAAGCATATAGAATCCGAGTGATGGCACCCATGGTTCGTGGAAGTGCAGGATGTCGAAGTTCTCTTGCTCCAGCAGCTCTTCGGCAGCGGTAGAACCGTTTATCGAGACCTGGATAGTCGTGCGTGTTGGCAGGCGCAGGTCGGTAGAGCGCCCGACAAAGACCATGCCCTCTTCGGGATCACCAGTGTACTTGGGTGGCCGCGGCGTAATAATCAGCACTTCGTGCCCCCGCGCCCGCAGTCCGCGCGCCTGAGTCTTGACGATCTCTTGAACGCCACCGCCTTTGATCATGTCGTACGGGCAGACGATGCCAATTTTCATAATTACCCTTATTGTATCACGCGGGGTCGCGCATCATTACCTTACGGAGCTTCGGCGGGACGAACGGTTCTGCCTCTTTGGCGTCGGCAATGACCGTCGGAGCGTGCTTGGTGAAGTCGACATCGACGCTCTCGTAGTCGGTAAACACTACGCGCATATGCTGCTCGACATTCTGGTTATCGAAGAAGTGATCGTTTTTTGTCGCAATGTGCCATACCGGCAGGTTGACACGCTTGGTACAGTTGTCGAGCTTCAACATCGAGCCCATGGTGTACATGTGGGTGCGTACATCATTGGCGCGCCACAGACCAATCTCTACCTCAAGCATCTGCTCGTCCTGCTCCGCGCTCAAGCCGCGGAATTTCGCATGGTCAAGCTTGGTGTAGACCCATCGCAATACTAGCGGGTGCAGACAGACCGTTTGGAAGAAATGTGAGGCACCAGGCTGAGCGAACAACGCGGCGACACCCCTGTAGAACCAGTAGGCCTTGGGCTTAGCCAGAAAATCATCCTTGTGCGCAAATCCCATGAGACTAACTAACAAATCTACTCGCTTGGTTAACTCTGGAAAACGCTGTAACATGCGCGTGACCACCACAAAGCCGTACGACATACCAACAATGGTGATGCGCCGACGCTTGTAGCGCAACTTGATAAACGCAGCCAAATAGTCAGCCATGTTGTCGAGCGTCGGCTTCTGGCCAATCTTGTAAAAGCTGTCCATACCGCCGAAACCTGGTAGATCCGGCACGGTAACTGCACCGGCCTTGTTAAATACCTGTATCAGACCAAACCAGCGTTCCAGGCTGGAGTGATGGCCGTACACCATCAATATCTCGCGCTTTTTGCCCTTCGGTGCTGGCATAGTGAGCATGCGGCCCTGCAGACTGTTCATATTGAGCGGCTTTATATAATCCGCCGCATTTAGATTTTGTTTTGCCATATTGCTCTCACTCTACGCCAAGGGGTAGGGAATCGGCAATAGTTTTCACGGAACATTTCACAAACTTTCACGGGCATTTCACATCTCCAGATTGAAAAAAGCGGTCGTTTGCGCTAGAATAGCCCTGTTAAGCCAACCGATATTGGGGGTTGGCCAAGTGGTAAGGCACCAGGTTTTGGTCCTGGCATTCGGGGGTTCGAATCCCTCACCCCCAGCCAAGCAAGAGCCCGCTCGAAAGAGCGGGTTTTTGCTTGGTTCGAGGTGAGCGGGGCCTAGGACCCCATGCCGAAGGCATTATTGGGGTTCGGTGGAGCGAGGACGCGCGCAGGAGCTCGCTCCGAGCACGCCGCAGCGGAAAAGTGCGAAGCACGCCATCCCTCACCCCCAGCCAAACGTAATCACCATGAAAGACTTCGAAAGGAGTCTTTTTGCTTCAGGAATTCAAGCATAAGCAATATTGTTTGTCGGGTTGCTTTAGCCTATATTCAAAGTATGCATAAAAATACGAGTCAGGCTGGCTTTGGCCACTTAATGTTAATGATTGTGGTCGTAGTGGTAGTAGCGGTAGTAGGGTTTGCAGCTTACCGCGTGATGAATGCCAAGGACGAAGCGGGGGCGAACAACCCAGCCGCGACCGGGAACAGCCAGACGCTCGCCTCAGCATGGCCAATCGACGAAGAGATATCTTGGTCATCGGATGGACGAGGCGGATGGATAACAATGCCCTATGACGCAAAGCCGCCTGCTTGCCCAGATCCACTCATATTAGACCTGCCAACGCCCGATTTTGCGGAAGCCACATCAATCGCATATCCGGGCCAGTCCCGTACCGGCAGCTTTGAGGGCCTGGGCGGTAACTATAAGGCCCACGGCGGTATCAGGTTCCAAGGTCACCCCGATAACAATATTGAAGTGGTCATGCCATTTAATGGCTCGGTGGTCAGCGCCACCAAGGATTTGGTTGAGGGCGAATACCAGTACGGATTCAGAATTGTTAACGCCTGCGGCATCATGATCAGTTTCGGCCACATGCACGACCTTACCCCGGCTTTTCAGGCTATTGCCGACACGCTCCCCGATCGCGCTGCCGGTGATTCACGTTCCACGCCAATAGAACCAGCAGTAGCTTTTAAAACAGGTGACAAAGTTGCCACAGTTGTCGGTTTAGTGAACAGCAAGAATGTAGGTTTTGACTACGGAGTGTACGACCTCCGCACCAACAACGAAGCATCCAAGGACGAGGCGTATAAAGCAGCTCATGCAGAGACTGGTGAAACCGCATTCCATGGTTTATGTTGGCTTGATAATCTGAACGACGAAGACAAAGCGGCGGCCAAAAGCCTACCCGGCACAGATAGTGTGACCGGCAAGACGAGCGATTACTGCAAGTAGGGCAATGACAGTGCGGCTCTAATAGCGTCTACTATCCCTGGCCATGCAAAAGCCGCCATCCCCCCACCTAAGTCCTTGCTGAGTAGCTA
>Ga0255338_1005354_pt1 | contig 11935 bp, 12 predicted proteins | sample MeOH1_35cm_T4_19_FD_203715 | JGI IMG/M metagenome (GOLD analysis project Ga0255338, IMG submission 203715) | Sandy soil microbial communities from University of British Columbia, Vancouver, Canada - MeOH1_35cm_T4_195 | ecosystem: Engineered > Artificial ecosystem > Sand microcosm > Unclassified ... | reverse complement strand
AAGACCATCAACCTGCCCGCGGAAGCCACCGTGGAGGAGATCGGCCGCATCTACGAGGCCAGCTGGCAGCTCATGCTCAAGGCCGTGGCCCTCTACCGCGACGGCTCCAAGATGAGCCAGGCCATGGCCACCAGCCTGGACCTGCTGGACGGCGCCGATACGCTGATGGACGACCAGGCCACCGCCGCCGAGAAGATTCCGGTCCTGGCCCAGGCGATGACCTCTCAGCTGGTGCGCACCTACCGCCGGCGCCTGCCCAACCGCCGCGGCGGCTACACCCAGGCGGCCACCATCGGCGGCACCAAGCTCTACCTACGCACCGGTGAATACGAGGACGGCAGCCTCGGCGAGATCTTCCTCGACATCCACAAGGAGGGCGCCGCCTTCCGCGCCGTACTCAACTGCTTCGCCATCGCCGTGAGCATGGGCCTGCAGCACGGCGTGCCCCTGGAAGAGTTCTGCGATGCTTTCCTGTTCACCCGCTTCGAGCCCGGCGGCATGGTCTCCGGCAGCGACACCATCAAGCTGAGCACCAGCCTCATCGACTTCGTGTTCCGGGAACTGGCCATCAGCTACCTGGGCCGCTACGACCTGGCCCACGTGGAGCCCGAGCAGCTCATGAGCGCTGCCGGCGTGCGCCCCAACAGCCAGGCCCCCGGCGTGCCGAACCTCCCGAGCCTGCCCACGGGCACGCCCCTGCCCTTCCCCGAGGCCGGCGCCGCCACGGGCGCGTCCGAACCCGCGCTCCAGCCCGTGCTGCAGCCGGTCACCGTCGGCGCCCGGGCTACCGTCAGCGCCGCCCAGGTCGCCCGCGAGAAGGGCTACACCGGCGACCCCTGCCCCGAGTGCGGCCACCTCACCCTCGTCCGCAACGGCGCCTGCATGAAGTGCCAGACCTGCGGCGCGACCACGGGATGCAGCTAGAACAAGAAGAAGGGCTGATGTAAGCGGAGGACAGCAGAGGAATAGAGGGAAGCGGAGAAAGGTAAAGATTTTCTCCGCTTCCCTCCGCCCTTCCGCTTTCTCCGCTTATCTGCATTCCTTCAGATCCCGGAAGACACACCGCCACCCGGGAGGCGCCCTCACTCCTGACTCTCCGCCACAGCCGCATCCAGCATCCACCTTGCGATGCTGAGGGCACCGGGCAGTTGCGGCAGGTCGTCGAGGCGGAACCAGCGGGCATCTTCGAGTTCGGCAGGATCGGGCTGCAGCTCGCCGGAGAGATGGTCGGCCACGAACGCCACCATGAGGCCGTTGGGGAAGGGCCAGGGCTGGCTGCCGAAGTAGCGCAGGTGATGGACGCGGATGCCCAGCTCTTCGGCCACTTCCCGGTGTACGGCCTGCTCCAGGGATTCGCCGGGCTCGGTGAAGCCTGCGATGGCGCTGTACACGCCGGGCTTGAAGTGGGGCGAGCGGGCCAGCGCCAGCTCCCGGTTGGGCCCTGCCCCGCGCTGGATGAGCACGATGATGGCCGTGGCGTTCGAGGGGAAGACCGTCCGGCCGCAGGCGGGGCAGCGGCGGCCATGTCCTGCCTCGGGCCCAACGCAGGGCTCCAGGGCCGTGGCGCAGCTGCCGCAGAAGCGGTGCGCCGCCGCCCACTCCAGCCACTGGTAAGCGCGACCAGCACGGGCCCAGTCCTCGGGATCCATCCGCGGGAAGGCCTCCCGGAGGCCCAGCGCCTCCACACCTTCGGGCACGGGCTGGCCCTCGGCCACCTTCAGCGCCAGGTGCCCCTCGGGCAGGCGCAGCCGGAGCTCCACCTCCACCTCCGGCAGCGCCAGCCCGGAGGGAAGCCACAGACGGTCCCCCTGGAAGACGATCCGCACGTCGCTCACGCCTCATCCCCTCCGGGTGGTCGGCCGGAACCTAGTGCTTGCCCTGCCCCTTGTGTTCGCCGCCTTCCCGGCCCTCACGCTTCTCCTGGCCCTTGTGCTTGCCGCGGTTGCGGTGGTCCCGGCTGGGCTTCGACTCCACGCGGCGGCCGTCCCGGCGTGGCGCAGGCGCCGGAGCGGGTTTCTTGGAAAGGCCCAGGGGATCGGGCAGGTTCAGGGGGTTGGGGATCTGGGCCATCAGCAGGGTGCTGCCGAACATCAACGCAGCCAAGGTGCGGGTCATGCGGGTCATGAAACCTCCAGAGACATTGACAGGGCGGCGGGTCCGCCGCTCCGAGCGTACATCCTACCCCGCGGCTACACGAACAGCACCGCGTGCACGGGCGGCAGATGCTCGGCGAGGGTGAGCCAGTCGTCGCCGGCGTTCTCGCTGATCCACACGGAACCCGTGGTGGAGCCGAAGGCCAGGCGCTCGCCCGTGGCGTCCAGATCCAGCGCGTGGCGGTAGACCAGGTCGTAGGCCCAGCCCTGGGGCAGGCCCCGGTGCAGGGTCTCGAAGGTGCGGCCGCCGTCGCGGGTGCGGTTCACCACCACGCGACCCTCCACGGGGATGCGGCGCTCGTCCTTGATGGCGGGCACGAACCAGGCCGTGTCCGGATCCTTCGGATGCACCACCACGGGGAAGCCGAAGACCGAGGGCTTCACGTCCTTGATCTCGGCCCAGGTCATGGCGTCGTCCGTGCTGCGGAAGATGCCGTTGTGGTGCTGGATCCACCACACATGGGGCGCGCCAGGGCACTGCACCATGCGGTGCGGATCCTGGGATTCCGGCGCCTCCACCAGCTCTGGCGGCGCGTAGTCGGCCCGCATGCCCTTGGTGTGGGCGGTCCAGGTCTGGCCGCAGTCTGTGGTGTGCCACACGCCACCGCTGGAGACCGCCACCACCACGCGGTTCCCGTCGCGGGGATCCACGCAGACGGAATGGATGCCGGGGACATCGGCGCCGCCGCCGGCCCACTTGCGGCGTTCCGGCATGTTCCAGAGGGCCTCCACCATGTGCCAGGTGGCACCGAGGTCCTCGCTCCAGAAGAGGCCCCCCGGCAGCGTACCGGCCCAGAGCACGCCCGGCTGGGTCGCGAGCCCCGGCGTCAGGCACCAGAAGCGGACGAGGCGCCAGGGGATCTCGCGGCCCATGAAGTCCTTCTCCACGTGGCCCTCGGGTGGCTCGGGATAGGCGGGCACGCCGATCTCCTCCCAGGTGGCGCCGCGGTCCCGGGAGCGGTGCAGCTTGGCGCCGAAGTGGCCGTGATCCAGGGCCGCGTACCAGGCGCCGTCGCGGGGATCCTGCATGGTCAGCGAGACGTTGTCCCCCAGGAAGGACACGCCTTCGAGGGCCCAGGCCCCCTTTCCCTGGCGACGGGCGGAGAAGAGCCCCTTGCGCGTGGACACGAGCAGCTGGTCAGACATATCACCCTCCGGACAAGGCCTGCATGACATAGATCTCGCTGGTCGCGGACACGGGATCGGTGAGCCCCCGCCGATCCGCGATGGGGACGCCGTCCACGAAGACGGCCATGTGGAACCTCAGGGCGCCATGCTCGTCCAGCACGTAGCCCCGGAGCCTGGGATAGAGGCCGAAGGCCGCCTCCAGGCTTTCCTGCACCGTGGCGCCCGCCACCGTGCAGGGCGGGCACACCACATGGCGCTGGAGGTTAGTTGTGAATGCGACTCGGGACATGCGGGAGCCTCAAGGCCCCGCCACTGTCCCCCAGCTCATCCCTACCTGTCAAGACATGCACCCGTCAATCGAACAGGTCCGGATTGCTCCACCGATCATGATGCTCGGAGGCCTTCTTCTTGGCCGCGACAAGTTCCGCTTGGGCGGCGTCGAATTCCTCGTCCTCCAGCCTTGTCGGATCCGGGAGGGGATGTCCGCCCAGGTCGTGCAGGGGCGCGGCGCGGCGCTCCACACCGACGATCCGGCTCCAGGCCTTCTTGCGCCGTTCGGCCTGTTCGATCATGGTCCACCTCCGGCTCAAGCCAAGCATAGGTTCCGGAAGTCGCCCTGCCATTGTAAAAAAGCGCAGGGGGATCACTCCCCCTGCGCTTCTGGTGCTGGTTTTCCGGTAACTGGGCTTTCTACTTGACCAGGCCCAGATCCTTCACGGCCTGGCGCTCCTCGTCGAGCTCCTTGGCGGTGGCGTCCATCTTGGCGCGGCTGAAGGCATTGATCTCCAGACCCTTCACGACCTCCACCTGGCCGTTCTTCACGGTGACGGGGAAGCCGTAGACCAGGCCCTCGGGCACGCCGTAGCTGCCATCGGAGGGGAAGGCCATGCTGGTCCAGTCGCCCTCGGGGGTGCCGAGCGCCCAGGAGCGCATGTGGTCGATGGCGGCATTGGCGGCGCTGGCGGCGCTGCTGAGGCCGCGGGCCTCGATGATGGCCGCGCCGCGCTTGGCCACGGTGGGGATGTAGGTGGTCTCGTACCAGGCATGGTCATTGACCAGGTCGTAGGCGTTCTTGCCATCCACGGTGGCGTGGTAGAGGTCGGGGAACTGGGTGACGCTGTGGTTGCCCCAGATGGTCATCTGCTTGATGGCGGTGACGGGCTTGCCGGTCTTTTCCGCCAGCTGGGAGATGGCGCGGTTGTGATCCAGGCGCACCATGGCGTGGAACTGGCTGGGCTTCAGCTTCGGCGCGTTGGAGAGCGCGATGAAGGCGTTCGTGTTGGCGGGGTTGCCCACCACCAGCACCTTCACCGTGCGGCTGGCCACTTCGCTCAGGGCCTCGCCCTGAGGCTTGAAGATGCCGCCGTTGGCATTCAGGAGGTCGCTGCGCTCCATGCCGGCCTTGCGCGGCAGGGCGCCCACGAGCAGCGCGTAGTCCGCATCCTTGAAGGCGACCTTGGGATCGTCAGAGGTGACGACGCCCGCCAGCAGCGGGAACGCACAGTCCTTGAGTTCCATCACCACGCCGTTCAGCGCCTTCAGGGCCGGCGTGATCTCCAGAAGCTGGAGGATCACAGGCTGGTCTTCGCCGAGCATCGCGCCGCTGGCGATGCGGAAGAGCAGGCTGTATCCGATCTGACCGGCAGCGCCGGTGACGGCCACGCGAACGGGGGGCTTCATGGGGATCCTCCTGGAAGATGTGGCTCATTCTATACCGTGCGGCTGAACAGGAAACCGGCGGGTCGGGAATCCGTGACCGATATCCCTCTTCCCGTCAGCCCCCTGGAAAGATTCGCCCATCACGCCAATAGGAAAGATCCGTTGTCAATCCTCCGATAGGATGGAATCTGACCTGCTTATGCGCACCCTCCTCCGCTTCGCCCGGATCCTCCTGCTGACCAGTTTCGCGCTGGGCGCCACCGCTGCGGGCATCCCCAATTCCGGACGCATGGTCTTCCGCAGCTACGGCCCCTCCGAAGGCCTGGAGCACACCAGCATCACCACCTTGGCGCAGGACGCGGAGGGCTTCCTCTGGGTGGGCACCGAAGGCGGCGCCTACCGCTTCGATGGCACCGGCTTCCGGCTGTGGAGCCTCCCTGAGGGCCTGCCCTCGGCCTGGGTCCGCGCCTTCGGGCCCAACCGCGACGGCAGCCTCTGGATCGGCACCCGCGCGGGCCTCTGCCTGCTGCGGAATGGCCGGGTGCAGGCCCTGGAGCCCGGCGATCCCCTGGCCTCGGCCCAGATCCACCGGATCCTCCGGGATGACCGCGGCCGGATCTGGGTCGCCGCCGACTCCGGCCTGTTCCAGAGCGCCGATGGTGGCCTGCGTTTCACGCTGGTCCAAGGTTGGCCGGGTGGCCCGGCCTATGCCATCGCCGGGGATGGCGAGGCGCTCTGGGTGGGCGGGGCGTCGGTCCTCCACCACCTCGGCGGAGACGGCACTTGGGACACCTGGACCGCCCGCGAAGGCGTGCCGGCGGAGCCCGTGAAAGCCCTGCTGATGACCAAGTCCGGCACGCTCTGGGCGCGGACACCGAGCCAGCTCCGCGTGCTCGCGCCCGGCGCCACCCGGCTGACCCTGCCCGCCCTGGGCCTCCCGCCCCTGGGCGTGAGCTTCTACGAGGAATCCCTCAGCCCCGACGGCGACGATGGCGTGTTCATCCCCACGGCCAAGGGGCTGCTCCATGTCATGGACCGCGCCTGGCGCCTCCTCGACGAGACCCGGGGCCTGCCCTCGGGCTGGGCCAACCAGGCCTTCGTCGACCGCGCCGGCAATCTCTGGGTGGCGAGCCTGGGATTGCATCGGCTCCAGGGGCGCGGCGCCTGGGAGAACTTCACGCACCTGGACGGCCTGCCCGCGGACAACATCTGGGGCCTGCTCCGGGACCGGTCCGGCGTGCTCTGGATCAGCGCCACCGGAGGCCTCGCCCGCATGACGCCCAGTGGCCCCGTGCCCTTCGCCCCCGCCACCGGACTCGTGCTCTACGCCCTCAGGGAAGGCCCCGACGGCGCCATCTGGGGCGGAGGTGAGCATCCCTTCCTCATCCGCATCAGCCCCGACCGCTCCAGGCTCACCCGCGTTCCCCTGCCGCCCTCCCCGGGCATGGCGCTGCCGGTGGCCCTGGTCTTCGATCACCGCGGCGATCTCTGGGTGGGCACCTCCCACGACGGGCTGTGGCACGTCTCCGATCCCGCGGGACACCCCGAGTTCCACCGGGCCGAGCTTCCCGGGGCCGCGGCCACGGAGGCCATCACGGCCCTGCACGAGGACACCCGGGGCCGCCTCTGGGCCGCCACGGGCCAGGGCCTGGCCCGCCTGGACCCGACCGGCTGGCGGCTCTGGGGCCGCGAGATCGGCTTGCGGCCCGCGCCCCTCGCGGCCCTGGCCCCCCTGCCCGACGGCACGGCCTGGGTGGCCTACCGGGAGCCCCTGGGTCTCACGCTCGTGGACCTGCGGGGGGAAGCGCCCCGGGTGGTGCGGCACTGGACCCGCCGGGAAGGCCTCGCCAGCGATTCGGTCTACAGCCTGGCGGCGGATCCCGCGGGCCGCCTCTGGGTGGGCGGGCCCCGGGGCGTCCAGTGGCTGGAAGGCCAGGAGCACCGGCTCTTCCGGCGGGAGGACGGCCTCACCAGCACCGACTGCAATCCCTTCTCCACCTGGGTGGACGCGGACGGCGGCGTCTGGTTCGGCTCCACCGCGGGCCTCCTCCACCACCGGCCCGAGCCGGGCCTCCAGGCCCAGAACCTGCCCCGGACCCTCTTCGTCTCCTTCCGGCTGGGAGGCCGCCAGTGGGCGCATCCCTTCGCGGGCCCCGTGAATCTGGGCGCCGTGCCGTACGGGGATCGGACCCTGGCGGCCCACTTCACCTCCCTGACCTTCGAACACGAAGGACGCCTCCGCTTCCAGTCCCGTCTGACCGGGCTGGACGAGGGCTGGGTGGACCTCCCCAACCAGGATCTCCGCTACTCCGCCCTGTCTCCGGGGCGCTATGTCCTGGAGGTCCGTGCCCTGCTCGATGACGGCACCGCCGGGCCCGTCGCCTCCGCGGCCTTCCGGGTGCTGCACCCCTGGTGGCTGCGCTGGTGGGTCTGGCCCGTCTGGGGCGGGTTGGCCGTCTGCACCGGCCTGGCGGTCTTCCGCTGGCGCGTCCGCCTGCTGGAGAAGCGCAACGAGGAGCTGAAGGTCCTCGTCTACCAGCGCACCGAGGCGCTGGAGCTGAGCAACCTCGCCCTGGCGACCATCTCCACCACGGATCCCCTCACGGGCCTGCGGAACCGGCGCTACCTCGAGGAGGAGCTGCCGCCCGTCCTCGCCCTGGTCCTGCGCGCCCAGCGCGACCACCTGGCCGCCGACCACCACCCCAGCGAGACCTGCCTCGTCTTCGCCATGCTCGACCTCGACCACTTCAAGCACGTGAACGACACCTGGAGCCACGCGGCGGGGGATCTGGCCCTGAAGCAGGTGGCGGACGTCCTCCGGCGGGAAGCCCGCGAGTCCGACTTCCTCATCCGGTGGGGCGGCGAAGAGATCCTCTTCGTGGGCCACACTCCCGACCTCGACGGTGCGGCCACGGTGGTGGCGCGCCTCCATCAGGCCATGCGGGAGCACGCCTTCGACCTGGGCCTGCCGCAGCCGGTTCAGATCACCTGCTCCATCGGGTTCTCGCTCTTCCCCTTCCAGTCGGATCACCTGGAGGCGGCCTCCTGGGAGGATCAGGTGCGTGTGGCCGATCGCTGCCTCTACGCCGCCAAGCGCTCGGGCCGCGATGGCTGGGTGGGCGTGGCGGCCCGATCCGGCCTCCCCGAGGGCCTGGCCCAGCGCTTCGACCAGGGCCCGGCCCTCGCCGTCCAGGCCGGCGCCGTGAACCTGCGCCACAGCCCCCGCGAGGGGGGCCTGATCTGGCACTGAGGGCAGCCTGGTGCCTCGACTCGCCCAGGGAAAGCCCTCCGGCCGGGACCACCTACAGCTTCGCCTCCATCTCCTTCACCAGCTGCTCACCGCCCAGCTGCCGCATCTGGCCCAGGATCCAGGCTTGGCGGCCCCGGAGGTAGTCGCTGGGGGCGTTCGCGCGGAACTTGCGGGGGTTGGGCAGCACCGCCGCCAGCAGCGCGGCCTCGCTGGGCGTCAGGCGCTTGGCGGACTTGCCGAAGTAGGTGCGCGCCGCGGCCTCGGCACCATAGACGCCATCGCCGAACTCCACGATGTTCAGGTAGACCTCCAGGATCCGCTTCTTCGACCAGCCCACTTCGATCATCAGCGTGAACCAGGTCTCGGCGCCCTTCCGCACCCAGGAGCGGGCGTTCCAGAGGAAGAGGTTCTTGGCCGTCTGCTGGGACACCGTGGAGGCTCCGCGCTTCCGGCGGCTGTGCTCGTTGTGCTGGATGGCCTTCTGGATGGCCTCCCAGTCGAAGCCGAAGTGGTCCGGGAAGTTCTGGTCCTCGGCGGCGATCACCGCCGCGCCGAGGCTGGGTGAGATGTCCTCCAGGGGCACCCAGGTGTGGTGCGGGGTGTAGCGCTTGTCGCTGGACCAGGATTCCACCCGGCGCTGCACCATGAGGGCCGACACCGGCACCGGCACCCAGCGGAACACCAGGACCAGCACCAGGCTGAGCCCCACGAACAGGCCCACCACCCAACTCAGGACCACCAGGATCCGTCTGCCCCAGCCACGCTTCTTCTTCGCCATCTCTCCAGAATGCCAGCCCCAGGGGATGGGAGACACCAGGGCTTTGTCTCTTCCCACTCGGGATCGCTTTCGCGATCCCGAGTATGAAAAGGAATCGAGGGCCACCACCGCTATGGCATCCTCCCAGGCGGAGGACGGCATGAGCGAAGCCCTGACGGGACCCGAACTGGTGGCGCTGGTGCAGCGGGTGTTCCAGCCCCAGGCTGGCGAAAAGGCCCTGGCCATCCTGGTGGATCTACCGGATGCCAAGGTGCCGGACGACGCCGACTGGGCCGCCCGCCGGGACATCGCCACTGCCTGGGCCGCCGTATTGAACGCCCACCGCACCGCCCTGGGCCTGGACACGCACCTGGTGGTCTACCCCAACGTCCACACCAACAACGGCGACCTGCCGGAGCGCGCCTGGCTCCACGCGGGCGGGCCCCTGCCCTCGGTGGAAGCGCTGGAGTCCGCGGCGTCCATCAGCTTCGCGGACCTCTACGCCAGCCACCCCATCCTCATCGCGCTGACGAAGTTCTCGGCCACGGCGCCGCTCAAGCTGGCCGCGAAGACGCACCCCATCCGCGCCGCCACCATGCCGGGCTTCCGGGCGGACATGATCCCCGCCCTGCGCCTGGACTACACCGAGGTGAACCGCCGCGTGAACCTCCTGAAGGACCTGCTGGACCGGGCCGAGGGCGCGGACTTCCGCTTCGATACGCCGTCGGGTGCCTGCGAGCTGCACGTGGACCTGCGCCATCGCACGGGACACGCGTCCGGCGGGCTGCTGCCCCAGCCCGGCGTGGCGGGCAACCTGCCCTCGGGCGAGGCCTACATCGTGCCCTACGAGGGCGAGCTCGCGGGCGATCCCAGCCGCACCGCGGGCATCATGCCCGTGCAATTCGGTGAGGAAGTGGTGCGCTATCGCATCGCCGGGAACACGGCCCAGGAAGTGCTCTCGGAAGGCCCCAAGTCCCGCAAGGAGGCCGCCCTGCTGGCCAAGGAACCCGCCTACGGCAACCTCGCCGAGCTGGGCCTGGGCGTGCTGTCAGCCTTCGGCATCAAACCCATCGGCGAGGTCCTCCTGGACGAGAAGCTGGGCCTCCACCTCGCCTTCGGCCGCAGCGACCACTTCGGCGGCCAGGTGGGCCCCAAGAACTTCAGCGGCCCCGAAGCCGTCATCCACATCGACCGCGTCTACGTCCCCGAAACCCAGCCCGACGTGAAGGTGGTGGGCGTGGATCTTCAGATGGGAGATGGCACCACCTTGCCGCTCATGCGGGACGGTGATTACTCCGTCGGGTTTTGATACGGTTTTGCGTTCAAAGAAAATGATCGCCGCCAAGGCGCCAAGAACTGAAAAGGGCTGATTGAATGCTTTACTTGGCGCCCTTGGCGTCTTAGCGGTGAATATTCTTCCTATCGACATGAACGCACATTGGTATGAAACGGCCCGGCCGAGTCCGTCAGGATCCGGCCTCTTCCGGGGGCGCTTCGGCGCAGCGGCGGCAGAGGCAGACCACGTTGCGGAGGTCCGCCGGGACCAGGGCCAGCGAGGCTGGGTTGAAGGTGACGGTGGTGCACCAGCAGGGCACGTCCGTACGGCCGCAGGCGGCAGGCACGCACCTGTTCGGTCCGCCGCAGAGCGGGCAGGTCTGTTTCTGGGCAGCAGTCAGGCTCTGGTAGTCGAGGGGCATGGTGGGCCTGGGAGAAGTGAAGGATGCCGCTTCAGGGCCGCAGGTTGACGATGGTGGCCTGCATGAGCGCGATCACCTTGGGGGCGCCCCCGGTCCCGGAGAAAGCCTGGACCTCGCCCGTGCAGACCGTGAGGGACCGGCCCGCGTTCTGGACCCGCCCGATGGCCAAAAAGCGGTCGCCGAGGGCGGGCCGCAGGAGGTTGATCTTGAACTCGGCGGCGACGACCTCGCAGCCCGGCGGCGCCTTCGTCAGCGCCGCATATCCGCAGGCGCTATCGAGGATGCTGGTGATCGCGCCCGCATGGACATAGCCGTGCTGCTGGGACAGCCGCTCCGAGAAAGGCAGCGCGATATGCACCTCCCCCTCCGACACCAGAGCCAGCTCCGCCCCAAGCGTCGCCATCAGGCCCTGGGCCTGGAAGCTGGTGGTGATTCGGTCTTGGAGGTCGGTCATGGGCATGGGGTCCGTCGTTAAATGGCGCGGGGCGCTTGATGAAGGAAGCTAATCGGACCCGCGTGCACCGCGGCGCTGAGCAAAGCCGGGATAGTGAGAAGTTGAGAGAGCGAAAGGCAATACAGGTGGAGTCCGGGTTGAGCGGAGGGTTAGCCCGATTGTAATGGCTGATTGTTGCTGGCCCAAAGTGATAGGGCCAATCCGACCAACGTGAGCGCGAAGAGGACGAGATTTACCGTGGGGCCTATCGGTGTTCCGGTTCTGACGATGGGCAAGAAATGAAGAACAAGGATTCTGCCCATGTCACTTAACAACAAGAGCACGAACATGAAAGAAACCAGTGATCGATAACGAAACAGGACGAGCATGCAGAGCAAACAAATCCAGAGTCGCGTCAGTCCCAAGAGCGCCCACAAGGAGACAACCGTCTGCGCTGCAGCGGGAGAATAAGTGTCGAGGGGGATGCCATCTGCAGAACTGATCACCGAAGGCCCACCGAAGATGACGGCTAGGCTCTGGACAATCTTAAAGGCCACGATCAGTACAAAGAACCAAACCGCCAGTTTCTGACCGCGGAATATATTGTCGATGTGCCGAGGGAGGATTTTATCAAGCACGAGGCCTCCTCGGGAAAGTGAAAGTGGTCCTTGATCGGCTTAACGAGTGAAGCTAAGCGGCCACGCCTGCACCGAGACGAAGAGCGGAGCCGAGATAGCAAAATGATGAGAGAGAGCGAAAGGCAATGCAGGCGGGGTCCGACTTGAGCGGAGGGTTAGGCAACTGGGGCCACCCGGATGGTTGAGAGAGCTTTTCGATATTTCACGATCATTTCGGAAT
>Ga0255338_1005353_pt1 | contig 11935 bp, 15 predicted proteins | sample MeOH1_35cm_T4_19_FD_203715 | JGI IMG/M metagenome (GOLD analysis project Ga0255338, IMG submission 203715) | Sandy soil microbial communities from University of British Columbia, Vancouver, Canada - MeOH1_35cm_T4_195 | ecosystem: Engineered > Artificial ecosystem > Sand microcosm > Unclassified ... | reverse complement strand
TTCACCAGCACGATCCGGTAGCCCTCGGCGCGCAGCGCCTTGCACGCCTGGACGCCCGAGTAGTCGAACTCACAGGCCTGGCCGATGACGATCGGCCCCGCGCCGATGATCAGGATCGAGGAGATGTCGGTGCGTTTGGGCATGTTTCTCGCGCGGAAGGGCCGCGCATGCTTTCGCACCGCCGCCGCTAAGTCAGAACTGCAGGTTAAGCGGGCGATGTAGAGGGCCGGGACCGATGGCGCAAGCACGCTTCCGACGCTGGCGTCGGCAAGTCGCAAGACGATCTTTGGTTCCCGGAAATTTCTCAACCGAATCACGCAACTAACCACGGCCTCGGGCTCTATCTTTGTGGCGCTGGCGTTCGGCGTCGCACGATACGCGGAGGCCAAATGAGTTTGCTCGACAGAATCCCGACCCTCAGCGACGACGAGGTCGTGAACCTGCTGGCCAACGCGCGGCGTCTCAGCGAACAGGGCGACGAGAAGCAGAAGGCCGCTGCGGCCGAGCTGCTGGAGCCCCTTCAGGCCGAGGCCGATCAGCGCAAGGAAGCCCGCCTGGAGCGCGCCAAGGAAAAGCGCGCCGCCACCCGGAAGGCCACCGTCAAGGCGGCGGCCGCAGCCTAGCTTATCCCTGAGGGCTCGGTAGGGTGGGGCGCATGCGATGCGCCCTGCCAACCCTCGCCCTCCTCCTGACGGCCGCGCCGGCCGTTGCCCAGGTTCCCCCGACGCCAGGCAAGCCCGTCACTCTCGACGCGACGCTGTCGGGGCAGCCGATCCAGGCGCCGCAAGGTCCGCTGAGGGTAACCGTCACCCAGGCGGTCATCCCGACAGGCGGTCGCCTGCCAGCCCACAAGCACCCTTATCCGCGCGTCGTGGCTATCCTGGCCGGACGCCTGAAGATCACCAACCTGGACACAGGGCAGGTGCGCGAGGCCGTGGCCGGCGACTGGATGGTCGATGCCGTGGACCAGTGGCACGAGGCCGAGGTGGTGGGCGAAGAGCCGGCGCGCCTGATGACCATCGACCAGGCCCCGCCGGGCGCAACCGTGACGATTCCCAGAAACCCCTGACACGGGAATGCTTGCGTCTTGAGCCGCAGCGAGGCAGCTTCGCCTTAATTCGTTCGCTGATCAAAGCGACACAACCATAGGGACAGCCTTGGCCGCCGCCGCGACGACATCCGACATCCTCACGCCCCTCATGACGCGCATCGCCGCGGGTGAGCGCGAGGCCCTGCGACAATTGTACGACGCCACCTCCGCGAAGCTTTTTGGCGTCTGCCTCCGTATCCTCTCCGACCGCGAGGAGAGTGAGGACGTTTTGCAGGACGTGTACGTCACCATATGGCGACGGGCAGACCGCTTTGATGGCGCCCGCGCAAGTGTGATGACCTGGGTGTCGACGATCGCTCGTAATCGGGCCATCGATCGCCTGCGGGCGCGTGGGCCGATGGCCTACGCCGAGCAGGTGGATGACCTGGAAATCGCCGATGGGCAGGACAGCGCCGAGACCCTGCTGTCCGCCGCGGACGACCGGAATCGGCTGCATGGATGCATGTCTGAGCTGGACGATCGCACCCAGTCGGTCATCCGCACCGCATTTTTTGAGGGCGTCACTTACGAAGCCTTAGCCAAGCGCATGGATGCTCCGCTGGGCACCGTTAAGAGTTGGATCCGTCGGGGATTAGCGAAGCTGAAGGGGTGCCTCCAGTCATGAGCGAAGCCCCTGACCTGTCCGAAGACGAAGCCCTGGCCGCCGAACATGCGCTGGGAATTCTGAACGCCACCGAACGCGCCGCCGCCGAACTGCGGATGGCCCGTGAGCCGGCCTTCGCCGCCGATGTCGAAGCCTGGCGTGCGCGCCTGGCGCCGATGCTGGAGAGCGTGGCGGCGGTTCCCGCGCCTACGGGTCTTTGGCCGCGCATCGAACGCCTGCTGCCGGCCAACGACTCCCGTGCTCCGGCCAACGACAACGGCGCGCTGATGAACAAGCTGCGGTTCTGGCGGAACTCGGCCATGGGCGGTTTCGCCCTGGCCGCGGCCAGCCTCGCGGGCGTCATGGTCCAGGTGAACCAGCCGCCGGTGGTGGTGGAACGCCAGGTGCCGGTGTCGCCGCAGGGCCAGCTGCTGAGCGCCAGCGTCGTGACCACCGAGCCGGGCGGCATCCAGCCCCTGTTCACCGCCTCCTACGATCCGGACCGCAAGGCCCTGATCGTCACCTCGCTGCTGCCGGAAGGCTCAGACCGCGACAAGGTGCACGAGCTGTGGCTGATCGCTGGCCAGGACAATCCCAAGTCCCTGGGCCTCGTGGAATCCGGCAAGGCCAAGGTCATCGCGCTGCCGACGGAAGTCATGGCGAAGATGGCCGAAGGCGCGGCCCTGGCCGTCTCCGTCGAACCGCCTGGCGGCTCGAAGAACCCGGCCGGCCCGAGCGGCCCGGTCATCGGCGTCGGCAAGCTGTCGAAGCTGTAGGTTTAGGCCGCGCGGTGCGTCCGCGGGCCTGGGGGTGACCATGACGCGCATGCTTCCGGCCATCGTGGCCGCCCTGGTGCTGGCCGCCGGGGCGGCGCACGCCCGTCCGATCCCGGACGCCGGCCTGACGGTCGAGGAGGTCTCGGCGTTCATGAAGAGCGCCGGCTACGACCCGAAGATCGAGAAGACCGACCAGGGCGCGCCGTACGTCTCGCTCAAGAAGGACGGCGTCAACTTCGACATCGACCTCTACGACTGCGCGAACAATCGCTGCCGCGCGATCCAGTTCGTGGCCAGCTTCGACCTCAAGGAACCGCTCAGCGCCGACAAGGCCAATGCGTGGAACCTGACGAAGCGTTACGTGCGGGTCTACCTGGACGGCGGCGGCGACCCGATCTTCGCCTACGACGCCAATGTGGCGCCGGGCGGCACCTACGAGGCGCTGCAGGATGATCTGGACGTCTTCGTCCAGTTCCTCCCCGAAATGCTCGAACACATCGGCTGGTAGGCGCGGCGTCTTTCGTGGTTCTATTCTAGGCGCCGAGCGACGCCACCCAGGCCGGCAGTTCGGAGATGCTGGTCAGCTCCGTGAAGCGCGGGTGTTCGGCCGGGGGTTCGGCGACTTCGTGTTCCCAGGTGATAGGGTAGGGGACGTAGGCCCCGTAGGCGCCCGCCTCCAGCGCCGGCAGGATGTCGGAGCGCATGGAGTTGCCGCACATCACCGCCTCCGCCGCGCCCGTCCCATAGCGGTCGAAGACGCGGGAATAGGTCGAGGCGTCCTTCTCGCTGACGATCTCAACGGCGGCGAACAGGTCGCCGAGGCCGGAGGCCGCCAGCTTCTGCTCCTGGTGCAGCAGGTCGCCCTTGGTGATCAGCACCAGCCGGTAGCCGGCCTCCGACAGGTCCGCCAGCGCCTGGTCGACCCCTGACAGCGGCTCGACCGGATGGGCCAGCATCTCGCGCCCGGCGGCCAGGATGTCGGCGATCAGGCGGCCGGGCGGGTTCCCGCCGGTGAGCTCCATGGCCGTCTCGATGACCGAGAGGGTGAAGCCTTTCACGCCATAACCGTAGAGCCGCAGGTTCCGCCGCTCGATCTCGGCCAGCTTGGCGTTGGTGGTCTCATGGTCGGCGAAGTCGGCCATCATCTCCCGCAACCGATCCTGGGTCAGGCGGAAGATGGTTTCGTTGTGCCAGAGGGTGTCGTCGGCATCGAGGCCGACCGTCGTGATGCGCATCGCCGTTCCATAAGGCCCCACGCCCCGGTTGCGCAATCGGCGGGCGCCGGGCGCCCCGCGCCTGGGCGTCGCCCGCCAATCCTTTGCACCGTAAGTGATTGCGGCCGCTGGGCCGGCCCACCGCCGCATGCTTTGTCGGCGAGCGATTCGGAGATTCGGGAATGGCGACCGGCGGGCTCAGGGCCTGGTTCGCGCGGCTGACGGGCGCGGCGGCGCTCGCTGACGCGCGCGCCCAGGCCGTGCGGGCCGAGGCGCGGCTGCGCGACGCCATCGACGCCATCCCAGAAGGCGTGGTCTTCCTGGACGCCGAGGGACGCTACGTCCTCTGGAACCGCCGCTACGCCGAAATCTACCACCGCTCGGCCGACCTGTTCCGGCCCGGTGCGCGCCTGATCGACACCCTGCGCGAGGGCGTGCGGCGCGGCGACTATCCCGACGCCATCGGTCGCGAGGAGGAATGGCTGGCCGCCCGCGAGGCCAAGCTCGCCACCGCCACCGGCGATCGCCACGAACAGCAGGTGGCGGACGGCCGCTGGCTGATGATCGAGGAGCGGCGGACCTCGGACGGCGGCGTGATCGGCCTGCGCGTCGACATCACCGAGATGAAGCGCCAGGCCGAGGCGCTGGAGCAGGCCCTGGCCCACGCCGAGGCCGCCCAGCGCGCTAAGGGCGAGTTCCTGGCCGACATGAGCCATGAGCTGCGGACGCCGCTGAACGGGGTGGTGGGGCTGGCCCAGGCTCTGGACGCCACCGACCTCGATCCGGGGCAGCGGGCGTTGGTCGCGGACATCCGCGCCGCCGCCCGCCAGCTGGACCGGCTGGTCAGCGGCCTGCTGGACTATGGCGACGCCGATCTGGCCCCCGACGACCGGCCGCACGCCACCGCGCCGGATCGGCCGCTGAAGGTGCTGGCGGCCGACGACAACCCCACCAACCGCAAGGTCATCGAGCTGATGCTGGAGGCGGCGGGGGTTCAGGTGGTGACGGTGGAGAATGGCTTCGAGGCGGTGCAGGCATGGCGGGCCGGGGGGTTCGACGCAGTGCTGATGGACCTGCGCATGCCCGTCACCGACGGCCTCTCGGCGATCCGCACCATCCGCGCGGAAGAGGGGGCCCAGGGGCGGCCGCGCACGCCCACGATCGTGCTGTCGGCCAACACCTCGCCCGACGATCGCGCGGCCAGCGCCGCGGCGGGCGCCGACGGTCATATCGGCAAGCCGATCCGGGTGGAGGCGCTGTTCGGCGCGCTGGAGACGGCGTTGGCCGATCAGGCGGCGCAGGCCTCGTGAGGCTTGGTCACCCGCTCGGTCGAGGCGGGGAAGCGGGCCAGGGCGCCCGGGGGCCGGATCGGCCGGGCGACGAAGTTGCCGCCGCAGTTGGGGCAGGCCCCGCCCAGGCGGTTGTCCACGCAATCGGCGCAGAAGGTGCACTCGAAGGTGCAGATGCGGGCGAGGGCGCTGTCGGGCGCGAGGTCGCGGTCGCAGCATTCGCAGTTGGGTCGGAGGGCGAGCATGGGCTGAGGATCGCTCGGAAACTGGCTGGCTGAAATGCCAAGTTTCCCTCGTTTTCGGCCAACTACTCGCCGAAGCCCTCGCCGGGATCCCGGACGGGCTCCAGGCGCAGGAGGCGGGAATCTGCGACGCCGGCGGTGCGGTGGGCCACGAGCTGGCGGTACTCCGGATCACGGACCATGGCGATGAACGCCTCCGAGCTCGGGTATTCGGCGATGAAGGCGATGTCCCACGCCTCGGAGGCGGGGCCGGTGACCATGACCTGGGGCTTGCCCACCCAGACCTGCCTGCCGCCGACACGGGCGAAGATGTGGGCGGTCGTTCGGCCGTAGGCGCGGTAGGCGTCCAGGCCGGTGAGGTCGCGGCCGTGGTCAGGGTGACCCTCGGGATATTCCGCGCGGGGTTTCAGCTTCACCAGGTTCAGCATCTGGATCGGCTGGTCGCGCGGCAGGCCCTTGAAGACCTCCCAGGCCTCGCGATCCGGATCGATATAGGCCATAGGTCCCCCGCGTCGCATTGACCCCGCGTCCGGGACTCACTACCTACGCCGCCGTTTGCCCACAAGGAGCCCCAACATGTCGCGTGATCTGCTGCCTGGCGTCACCGGCGTTCTGGTGCTGGCCGACGGGACCGTCCTGCAAGGGGTGGGTGTCGGCGCGGTCGGCGAGGCCGTGGGCGAGGTGTGCTTCAACACCGCCATGACCGGCTACCAGGAGATCCTGACGGACCCCTCCTACATGGCCCAGATCGTGGCCTTCACCTTCCCGCACATCGGCAATGTCGGCACGAATATCGAGGACATCGAGCAGATGTCGGGCTCCGCCGAAACGGCGGCCCGGGGCGCGATCTTCCGCGACCTGCCGACCAAGCCCGCCAACTGGCGCGCCGACAGCGACCTGGAAACCTGGATGACCCGGCGCGGCGTCATCGGCCTGGCCGGCGTCGACACCCGGGCGCTCACCCGGGTCATCCGCGAGAAGGGCATGCCGCACGCCATGATCGCGCACAACCCGGACGGCGTGTTCGACCTGGACGACCTGGTCGCGAAGGCCAAGGCCTGGAACGGCCTGGAAGGCCTGGACCTCGCCAAGGACGCCTCGTGCCTGCAGCCCTTCACCTATGACGAGGGTCTGTGGGACTGGAACGGCGGCTACGCCAAGCCCGGCCAGCCCAAGTACGAGGTGGTGGTCCTCGACTACGGCGTGAAGCGCAACATCCTGCGCGCCCTGGTCTCGGTGGGCGCCCACGTCACCGTGGTGCCGGCGAAGACCACGGCGGAGGAGATCCTGGCGCGCAATCCGGACGGTGTGCTGCTGTCCAACGGCCCCGGCGACCCGGCGGCGACGGGCGAATATGCGGTGCCGGAGATCCGGAAGCTGGTCGACAGCGGCAAGCCGGTGTTCGGCATCTGCCTGGGCCACCAGATGCTGTCGCTGGCGCTGGGGGCCAAGACCGTGAAGATGGACCAGGGCCACCACGGGGCGAACCACCCGGTGAAGGACCTGACGACCGGCAAGGTCGAGATCGTCTCGATGAACCACGGGTTCACGGTGGACCGCGACAGCCTGCCGGAGCCGGTGGTGGAGACCCACGTCTCTCTCTTCGACGGCACCAACGCCGGCCTGGCCCTCAAGGACCGCCCCGTCTTCTCCGTCCAGCACCACCCCGAAGCCTCGCCGGGGCCGACGGACAGCCTCTACCTGTTCGAACGGTTCGCGGGCTTCATGGACCGGGCGAAGTAGGCGAGAGCCGTCAGACTTAAACCGCAGAAAACGCAGAAGACGCAGAAGGAGATAGGGCGAACCGCTCGATCTCCGCTCGCGGCGTCGAGCCGAAGTTGACGAGCAAGCCGAGTTCCATGTCGGTGGCGCGGAGGTAGTTAATAATTTGCGCCCGATGCTCGGGCGCGATTGCGCGGACGGCCTTCAGTTCAACGATGATGGCGTCATAGCAGATGAAGTCCGCAACGTAGGTTTGGCGGAGCGGTTCGCCGGCATAGCTGAGGCTCAGCGGCTTGAGCGCCTCGAACGCAATCCCCTGCCGAGACAACTCGATCGCCAAGCATTCCTGATAGACCGCCTCCAGGAAGCCTGCGCCCATCGTGCGGTAGACCTTGAAGATGGCGCCCCGGATCCGGAATGCCTCCTCCTTGAAAGGGAAATCCTCGCCAAGTGGGTCAACCGTCATCACGCCAACATAGCCCAGTCAGGGAGTTGGAACAATAAGGGAACATTGATGGGTCTTTCTGCGCCTTTCTGCGTTTTCTGCGGTTCCCATGTCACAGCCCTAGTCACCCGGCCGTCCTTGGCTTGAAACCGAGGGAGTGGGCGCATGCGCGACTGGGATCGATATCTGGCGGGGGTGATGGCCCTGCTGTTTGCGGCCAACGCGGCGGCGATGCTGGTGGCGCCTTTGGCCTGGTATGACGCCGTGCCGGGGGTGACCTCGACGGGGCCGTTCAATCCGCACTTCGTGCGCGACATCGGCGCCGTCTACCTGATGGGCGCGCTGGGGATGGGGTGGTTCGCCTGGAAGCCTGTGCAGGGCTGGGCGGCGATGGCGGCGGCGGCGGCCTGGCTGACGATCCACGCCGCGATCCACGTCTATGACGCCACCTGCGGGACCACGCCGCTCTCCGATTTCAAGCGCGACTTCGTAGGCGTCTACCTGTTCGCCGCGATCCCGCTCGCGCTGGCGCTTTTCCGCAAGCCCAAGGGAGCCTGACCGATGCTGAAGACCTTCCTCGCCCGCTGGCTCGACAAGTTCGAAAAGACCTTCGACTACGACGCCAGCTACATGCGCCACGTGCTGCGGGTGAACCCCGGCAGCCTGCTGAAGTTCAGCCTGGGCAGCCAGGCCGCCGACCGGAAGGCCGCGCCGATGGAGGCGCTGTTCGCCGCCGGCCTGGTGGGCACGCTGTCGGAAGACTGCGGACCCTGCGTGCAGGTGGGCGTGGACATCGCCATGGCCCAGGGCATGGACCCCGCCATCATGCGGGCGGTCATCGCGGGCGATATGGCGGGCATGGGCGACACCGCCGGCCTGGCCTATCGCTTCGCCCAGGCCAGCCTGGCCCGCGACATGGACGCCTGCGATCCGCTGCGCGACGAGATCGTCCGCCGCTGGGGTGATCCGGGCCTGGTGGCCATCAGCCTGACCCTGATGCAGGCGCGGATGTATCCGACGCTCAAGTACGCCCTAGGCTACGGCAAGGCCTGCTCGCGGGTGACGGTGGCCGGCGAGGCCGTCGCGCCGCTCCGGCTGGCGGCGTAGGATGGCGTTCATGGATGCGGCGCTCACCGACGCCTTCGAGGCCAACCGGCCGCGGCTGAAGCGGCTGGCCTATCGCATGCTGGGCTCGGTTTCCGAGGCCGAGGACGCGGTGCAGGACGCCTGGATCCGCTGGCGGCGGGCCGGGGAAGGCGTCACCGATCCGGCCGCCTGGCTGGTGCGGGCGACGACGCGCCTCTGCATCGACCGCCTGCGCGCCGCCAAGGTCGAGCGGGCGGCCTACAAGGGGCCCTGGCTGCCCGAGCCGCTGATCGAGCCCCTGACCGACGACCCGGTGGAGAAGGCCGAGGAGGTCTCGGTGGCCTTCCTGCTGGCCCTGGAGCGGCTCTCGCCCCTGGAGCGGGCGGTGTTTCTGCTGCACGACGTGTTCGACCAGGATTACGCCGAGGTGGCGGGCACGCTGGAGCGCACGGAGCCGGCCATCCGCCAGCTGGCCGCCCGCGCCCGCCAGCACGTGCAGGACGCGCGGCCGAGGTTCACCGTGGACCACGAGCGGATGATGAAGCTGGCCACCGCCTTCATGACCGCGTCGCGGACCGCGGATACGAGCGCGCTGACCGAGCTGTTGGCGCAGGACGCCATCATGGTCTCGGACGGCGGCGGCAAGCGCACGGCGGCGCTCAGGGTGATGGTGGGGCGCGAGGACATCATCCGGCTGCTGGAGCGGCTGCGCTGGCGGCATGGGCCGCAGTGGGTGGGCGACATCACCGCGGTGCGGGTGAATGGATACCCGGGCTTCCTGATCCAGCTCGAGGACGGCCCGGCGACGTTCGCCTTCGAGCCGGGGGAGGATGGGAAGATCGCGGCCGTGTACGCGGTGCGAAACCCGGACAAGCTCACGCACGTGGGGTGAGGCGGATGGCGCGTCAGCGCCGTAAGGATTCAGCCGCGGAAAACGCAGAAAACGCGGAAGGTGCAGCTGGGAATGCCCTCTTCCGCGCTCCTTCTGCGTTTTCCGCGGTTCAATTAAAGCGCCCGGGCGCGCGCTGAAGCGGATGTCGGGGCGCTGAGTGTACTCTCATCCCCTCGTCATGGCCGGGCTTGACCCGGCCATCCATGAGGACTCTCCGGACAGGCTAGATGGATCCCCGGGTCAAGCCCGGGGATGACGAGCGGAGGAGGAGGTGTGCGTCCGATTTTGACGTGCCCGCGATCTATCCACAGGAGGCTCACAGGCCGCCAACAGGTTGTGGATTGGCCGTACAAGGCGACGTCGAGAACCGCTCACAGCCACCATCGCAGGCGAATCGAGCGATCTCTAAGCAGGCCTGTTGGCCGATTTGCGGTCCAGTGGGGGCGTTGCGCGCGAGCGCTGAGATGGTCGGGCGGTTTGACGAGCGGTTTCTGGAGGAGGTGAAGTCGCGGCTCAGGCCGTCGGACGTCATCGGCCGGACCGTGAAGCTGCGCAAGCAGGGCCGCGAGTACGTGGGCCTGTCGCCGTTCAACAAGGAGAAGACGCCCTCGTTCTATGTGAACGACGACAAGGGACAGTTCTTCGACTTCTCGTCGGGCAAGACCGGCGACCTGATCACCTTCCTGCAGGAGACCGAGCGGCTGACCTTCGCCGAGGCCGTGGAGCGGCTGGCGGGGGAGGCGGGGGTGCCGCTGCCGGCGCTGGATCCGCGGGGGCAGGAGCAGGACAAGAAGCGTCACGGCCTCAGCGAATGGCTGGAGATGGCCGCCCAGTGGTTCGAGGGCGAGCTGAGGCGGCCGTCGGGCCGCGACGCGCGGGCCTATCTGGAGAAGCGGGGCCTGCCGGAGAGCGAGTGGGCGCGGTTCCGCCTGGGCTTCTCGCCGGGCGGGCGCACGGCGCTGAAGGACTACCTGGTCACCAAGGGCGCGCGGCCGCCGGAGCTGATCGAGGCCGGGCTGCTGATCGCACCGGAGGACGGCGGGCAGGCCTACGACCGGTTCCGCGACCGGATCATCTTCCCGATCCTGGACGTGCGCGGCCGGGTGGTCTCGTTCGGCGGCCGCGCGATGGATCCGCAGGCCCGCGCCAAGTACCTGAATGGCCCGGAAACGGTGGTCTTCCACAAGGGCCACCAGCTCTACGGACTGTCTGAGGCGCGCAAGATCATCGCCGCCGCCTCGGCGGGCGAGGACCCGCCGCTGGTGGTGGTGGAAGGCTATATGGACGTCATCGCCTGCCAGCGCGCGGGCGTGCCGGCCGTGGCGGCCATGGGCACGGCCCTGGGCGAGGACCAGATGGAGGTGCTGTGGCGCCACCATCCGGAACCGACGCTGTGCTTCGATGGCGACCGGGCCGGCCGGCAGGCCGCGGGTCGGGCCATCGACCGGGCGCTGCCGCTCCTGAAGCCGGGCAAGAGCTTCAAGTTCGCCCTGGTGGAGGGCGGCAAGGACCCCGACGACGTGCTGCGCGACCAGGGGCCGGCGGTGCTGAAGGCCCAGCTCTCCAAGACCATGCCGTTCGCCGAGGCGCTGTTCACCCGCGAGAGGGACCTGGAAGACCTCGACACGCCGGAACGCAAGACGGCGCTGAAGGTGCGGCTGCGCAAGCTGGCGGCGACCATCGCCGACCCGGACCTGGCCCAGGCCTACAAGGAAGACCTGCTGGCGCGCTTCGAGGGCCTGTGGCCGACGCGACAGCCCGTCTACACCGTGGGCGCCGCGGGCCGGGAACTGTCGCGGGCCCGCTGGGACAAGCGCAAGGCGCCGCTGACCGGCGCGCATGTGGAGACCAAGGACGCCATGGAGCGGCTGCGCGGCGCGCCCAGGGCGCTGTCGGCCGCGCTGGCGGTGGCGGCGGTGCGCGATCCCGGCGTGATCGACGACGCCATCGAGCGCGTCGGATCGCACGGGTTCGGGGACGAGAAACTGGACGGGCTGGCGCACGAGTTGGTGAGCCTGCGCTATGAGGCCGAGCACCTGGAGTTCGACGCCTCGCTGCGCCGCCTGCAGGCCAAGGGCTTCGGCCCCGCCGACCTAGCCCGGCTGGAGCGGGACGCCAGCCTGGCCGGCGTGAGCGCGCCGTTCCTGAAGGAGACCGGCGAGCGGGCCCGGGTGCTGTGGCGCCAGGCCTTCGACCTCCTGATGGAGCTGGAGTCGCTGGAACGGGCCGTGGCCGCCGCCGCCCAGGACCTGTCGCGCGACCAGGACGTGACCGCGCTCAACAGCCTCAAGGCCGAGCGCGACCAGCTGCGCAAGCTGCTGAAGAGCGACTGGGCCAATGGCGAAGAGGGCGCGGTCGTGTTGCCGCACTGATCGTCGGCGAGCCGGCGCACGCCTTCGCGACCCTGCGGCGAAACGTCCGACGCGCTTTCCCCTGTGGATGGCGGTGTCTTGACACTGCGCGTGTCACACGCCATCTGCCGTCCTGCGCATTTAGCGCGCTACGACAGACATCGATGGGCCGTTGCGAACTCGGACGCGCCCCCCACGCGGATAGTGATGTCTCCCTCGATGCG